>ERZ826016.314-NODE-314-length-61230-cov-17.017540_pt1 | contig 61230 bp, 41 predicted proteins | sample MGYA00519872_ERZ826016 | MGnify/ENA primary metagenome ERZ826016 (study PRJEB31778, sample SAMEA3449218) | human gut metagenome | biome: human gut; feature: human-associated habitat; material: faeces | place: United Kingdom | collected 2010/2012 ... | reverse complement strand
GTTTAAATCGTGCGGACAAGTCTTTCATTATTGACAGGACTCAATCAGGTGAAGTCTCTTTTTCATCGGAATTCGGGAAAGTATTATATTCGCCTCTTAACCTTTCTTCCAATGCAGTATCGCTGACCTTGTTTGTAGATAAGAGTTCGGTAGAAGCTTTAATTAATGACGGAATGGTTCAACAAACCAACCTTGTTTATCCTTCGGGAATATATAATAGCTTATCTGTTGAAAGCGGAAAAGGACAAATAATTAAAAGCGTGAAGGTTCGTAATTTATCTTCAGTTTGGTGAGAAACATATGTAAATGTATCAATATTATTAATCAATGAATCAAATTTTATATGTTTGTTCCTTTCTTTACTGTTCCTTTGCAGTACTGGAATTAGCCAAATTAAAACTTAAAAATAATAATATGAGAACACAGGTCTGGAATTGGAAACCTTTCTTGCTAAGCATTGTTTCTTCCTTGTTTATAGTATCTTGTTATGCTGTGAATATGGATTTAACTATAAAACATCTTGGAGACGGACAGAGCATCGTCAGAGCTAACGAATCTAAAAAGTATTTATTATTGCCCATTGAAGAGTCTGCCGGAGAGGCAAAGCTTTATATGATTTCGGATAATGATGTGGTGAAAACAATCAATGTCCGTTTGGCAATAAATAAAGTAGACTATTATGTTCCGCTCGATTTGTCCTCTTATAACTCAAAGAGTCTCGGATTTAATGTTCAATTGGTTCCTGATTCTGCCATCTGCTGGAATGAGATGAAACTCTCCGACAAGTTTGACACAACAAACCGTGAGAAGTTCCGTCCCACTTATCATTTCTCTCCGGCTTACGGTTGGATGAATGATCCTAACGGAATGTTTTATAAGGATGGTGAATATCACTTGTTCTATCAATGGAACCCTTACGGTTCCATGTGGGGGAACATGCATTGGGGACATGCTGTCAGTCGTGATTTGGTGACTTGGGAACATCTCCCTATGGCTATTGCTCCTGATGGATTAGGAACTATCTTTAGTGGAAGTGCTGTGGTAGACAAAGATAATACAGCCGGATTCGGTGCAAATGCCATTGTCGCTTTTTATACTTCGGCAGGTGAGCGTCAGGCACAGAGCATGGCTTACAGCCTTGACAACGGCCGTACATTTAAGAAATATGAACGTAATCCTATCATTACTTCAACGGTGCGCGATTTCCGTGATCCGAAAGTAATTTGGCATAAAGAGACGAACAAGTGGGTAATGATACTTGCAGCAGGACAGGAAATGCAGATTTATTCTTCTGCCAATTTAAAAGACTGGACACTTGAAAGCCGTTTTGGTGAAGGACAAGGTGCGCATGGTGGTGTTTGGGAATGTCCCGACTTGATTCAACTTCCTGTGAAGGGAACGGAACTGAAGAAATGGGTGCTTATCTGTAACCTCAATCCGGGTGGAATATTTGGAGGCTCGGCTACACAATACTTTGTGGGAGACTTTGACGGGAAGACGTTTACAAATGATTCTCCGGGTAACGTAACTAAGTGGATGGACTGGGGGAAAGACCATTATGCAGCCGTAACATGGAGCAATGCACCCGATAACCGCCACATTGCTTTGGCATGGATGAGCAATTGGGACTATGCGAACAATGTTCCGACTAAGCAGTTCCGCAGTGCAAACTCCATACCTCGCGAGCTCAGCCTTTATACTCAGAATGACGGGATTTATTTGAGTAGTACTCCGGTGAAAGAGATAGATGCTATAAAAGGAGCACCGGTAAAGAAGAAATCTTTCAAGGTAGATCATTCCTACAATATGGGTGAACTCTTTAAAACTCCTGAGGGGGCATATGAAATAGAGTTGAGTATTAAAAACAAAGGTGCGGATGTTATCGGACTTCAATTGTTTAACTCAAAAGGTGAAGAAGTGGATTTCTACTACAATCTGCCTGAGAAGAAGTTCATGATGGACAGAACAAAAAGTGGAATTACCGACTTCGGTAAAGACTTTGCCGCCGTAACTGCTGCACCGGTTGAAATTCAGGATACTTATGCTTTACGCATATTTGTGGACAAAGCAAGCATCGAAGCTTTTGATGGTGACGGAAAGTTTGCAATGACAAACCTTGTATTTCCCGATGAACCTTATAACCGCATCAGTTTCTACTCTAAAGGAGGCAAATTTGATGTGACTTCTGTCAAGGTATATAAACTGGGTAAATAATAACACATATAAATAAAACCATGAAAAATAACGAAAACATTTACATGAAACTCATCCCGGTGATGCTGTGCTTCTTCGCTATGGGGTTTGTAGACTTGGTGGGTATTGCATCAAACTATGTAAAGGCTGATTTGGGATTGACGGATTCGCAGGCAAATATATTTCCTTCGTTGGTATTCTTTTGGTTCCTTATCTTCTCCGTTCCTACGGGAATGTTGATGAACAGAATAGGACGTAAGAAAACAGTGTTGCTCAGTTTGGCAGTGACTTTCCTTTCTTTGTTGATACCGATCTTTGGAGACAGCTACATGATTATGCTTATCTCTTTCTCATTCTTGGGTATAGGTAACGCATTAATGCAAACTTCCTTGAACCCTTTGTTATCGAACATTATCAACGGTGATAAACTTGCCAGCAGCTTGACTTTCGGACAATTCGTGAAAGCCATTGCTTCTTTCCTTGCTCCGTATATAGCTATGTGGGGAGCTACACAGGCAATTCCTTCTTTCGGACTGGGTTGGAGAGTGCTTTTCCCTATTTACATGGTGATTTCCGTTATTGCAATTTTTGCATTGGGAGCAACGAATATTAAGGAAGAAAAGCCGGATGAAGAAGCAGACGGCAAACCTTCTACCTTTGCAGAGTGTTTCGCTTTGCTCGGTAAACCGTTTATTTTGCTTTGCTTCATTGGTATCATGTGTCATGTGGGTATTGATGTGGGTACCAATACCACGGCTCCTAAAATCTTAATGGAACGCATCGGCATGACTCTCGATGAGGCTTCTTTTGCAACAAGCCTTTATTTCATCTTCCGTACGGCAGGATGTTTTGCCGGAGCATTTATTCTGCAAAAAGTGGCGAGCAGGATATTCTTTGCAATCAGCGTATTTTGTATGTTGGCAGCAATGGTTGGTCTGTTTATTTTTAACACACAAACAATTATATATATTTGCATAGCTCTTATCGGTTTCGGTAACTCTAATGTATTCTCAATCATTTTCTCTCAGGCATTGCTTTATATGCCGAATAAGAGAAACGAGGTTTCAGGATTAATGATAATGGGGCTTTTCGGAGGAACGATATTCCCGCTGGCAATGGGATTTGCTTCCGATATTATGGGACAGGCAGGAGCTATTGCCGTGATGAGCGTAGGTGTTGTTTACTTGTTGTTCTACACCATGAAGATTAAATACTAAAACATTAAGATAAGATGAAAGATATTATCGTAGGAATGGGAGAAGCCCTTTGGGATGTGTTCCCGACAGGAAAACAACTTGGCGGCGCACCTGCAAACTTTGCATGGCACGTTTCGCAGTATGGATTTGACAGCCGTGTGGTAAGTGCCGTTGGCGATGATGAGTTGGGTAAGGAAATCAAAGAATTGTTTTGCGCCCGTAATCTTTGCCAGAACCTTCAAACGGTGGATTATCCTACCGGAACTGTGCAGGTTACTCTTGATAAAGAAGGAGTTCCCTGCTATGAAATCAAGGAGAATGTAGCTTGGGACAACATTTCTTTTACTCCCGAATTGCGTGAACTGGCACTTCGTACCCGTTGTGTTTGCTTCGGCTCTTTGGCTCAACGTTACCCGGTTTCACGCAACACAATCGCGAACTTCCTTGAATGGATGCCCGAAGGGGAGAACCAATGTAAGGTGTTCGACATTAACCTTCGCCAGAGTTTCTATGATAAGGAAACTATTGAAGCTTCATTGAAGAAGTGCAACATTTTGAAAATTAATGATGAAGAACTGGTAACGATCTCCCGCATGTTCGGCTATCCCGGAATAGATTTGCAGGATAAATGCTGGATTCTCTTGGCGAAATACAATTTAAAGATGTTGATTCTTACTTGTGGTGTGAACGGTAGCTATGTATTTACTCCGGGTTTTGTCTCATTCATGGAAACACCCAAAGTAGAGGTTGTTGACACAGTGGGAGCAGGCGACTCTTTCACCGCTTCTTTCTGTGCATCTATCCTTAAAGGCAAATCGGTTAGCGATGCCCACAGGCTGGCTGTGGATGTATCGGCATTTGTCTGCACACAGCAGGGAGCTATGCCGGTGTTGCCCAACGAATTGAAGAAAAGATTAGAGTAACTTAGTCAGTTTGAATATAGGTTTATGATAATAAAAGATTAGGTGGTAAGTTAGGTATAAAAGGAAGTATCTGCGACAGATGCTTCCTTTTTTGGAAATCGTCCGTATATGTAGTATATTAGCATGGGAAACCTAAAGGGAAACGACCTTACATCTTTATAAATAGCCCTACTCTGAATTAAAAAATACTCTACTCCTTTCTTTTTAATAGTGTACACTTTATCTTGAAAAGGTGTACATCATTCTATGAATATGTAAGGAGCTTTTTCCTTAACATACCGTATGTTTACCCTTAAACTATTGCTAAAAAAACTTTGTTAACCGAATGCAATAGAAATATGTATTATATTTGCGTTACGAATACTTAGAAACATTACCAATGAAATACACCCTCTTGTTTGCACTTATCTTTGTTATCTTCCTGACTTCGTGTGGCAAAGATTCTCCAAGGTTTGTGATTGGCGTGTCACAATGCAGCGATGATGATTGGCGGCATAAGATGAACAGTGAGTTGCAGCGCGAAGCATTATTTTATAATGGCATAGAAGTAAAGATCCGCACAGCTAAAGATAATAATCAGAATCAGATAGAAGATATTAAATCTTTCATAGCAGAAGGAGTAGACTTGTTGATTGTAGCTCCCAATGAAGCTGCGCCCATTACTCCGGTGGTAGAGGAGGCTTATGATAAAGGCATTCCCGTTATTGTGGTAGACCGCAAGATACTTTCCGATAAATATACGGCTTATGTAGGGGCGGATAACTTTGAAATAGGCAAGGCAGTAGGTAATTATGTGGCAACACGTCTTAAAGGCAGAGGAAAAGTAGCTGAGATTACGGGACTAGCAGGCTCGAGTCCTGCCGTAGACCGGCATCAGGGTTTTATGAGTGCCATCAGTAAATACCCCGAAATAACCCTTCTTGCCAAAGAGGATGCCGGGTGGTTACAAAGTCCTGCCGAAGAAGAAATGGATACTTTGCTTTGGCGTTTTCCGAAGATAGATGTAGTATTTTCACATAATGATCGTATGGCAACGGGGGCTTATCTTGCAGCTAACCGTCAGCACCGGGATAATGATATTGTATTTGTAGGAATAGATGCGTTGCCGGGGCAGGACAATGGAGTGGACTTGGTATTAAAAGATGTGCTCGATGCTACTTTCATCTATCCCACAGGAGGGGAGAAGGTTATGGAGATTGCAGTGAGTATACTGGAAAAGAAAGATTTCCCGCGTGAAACCATACTGAATACCGCAATTGTAGATAAGACCAATGCAAGGGTGATGAAGTTGCAGACCGACCAGATTGAAGCGCAGGATAAGAGAATCGAGGCTTTGAACACCAAAGTGAGTGATTACTTGGACAGTTATTCCAAACAACAGATTGTGATACTCGCTATATTTGTTATCCTGTTGCTGTTCATCGGAATGTTTGTACTTGTAGGACAGTCTCTGCTATCCAAGAATAAAATGAACAAGGAACTCTCCAAACGTAATGACGAAATTACCCAGCAGAAAGAACAATTGGAGTCGCAGCGCGACCAGTTGATAGAACTATCCCGCCAGTTGGAAGAGGCTACCCATGCTAAACTTGTATTCTTTACCAACATATCCCATGACTTCCGCACTCCATTGACTTTGGTTGCTGATCCGGTGGAACAGCTCCTGAGTGACGGAAACCTTACGGATAGTCAGCAACAACAGTTATTATTGGTGAAGAAGAACGTAAACATCCTGTTACGTCTGGTCAATCAGATTCTTGATTTCCGTAAATATGAGAATGGAAAACTGGAGTTAAACTTGGAAAAAGCTAATGTCCAAACTTCATTGGAAGAGTGGAGTGCGGCATTTCTTGCCGCCGCCCGTAAGAAACACATCAAGTTCTCTTTCGATTGTCTCTCTGCTACCGACTTCACTGCGGTGGTGGATACCGAAAAACTGGAACGGTGTTATTTCAATCTTCTTTCCAATGCTTTTAAGTTTACGCCCGAAAACGGAAAGATACAGGTACGGTTAGGTTTGACTCCCGATAGTGAAGTTCGCATGTTCCGCCTGACTGTTTCCAACACAGGTTCGATTATTTCGCCGCAGCATATCAGCAACATCTTTAACCGCTTTTATAAGATTGACATGCATCATGCGGGTTCCGGCATCGGATTAGCTTTGGTTAAAGCCTTTGTGGATATGCACGGAGGTGAGATTAAGGTGGAGAGTGATGAGAAACTTGGTACAGTGTTCACTATTGATATGCCCTTTGAACAGCAGAGTTACTGTGAAAGTGAGGGAGTTTCTGCAATCGTTCCCGATACAGCTGAGCTTCTAGCCGATCTGCCCGATATGGAAACCGAAGAACATGCACCCACTGAAAATGGGGAAACCGTGCTTATTATAGACGACAATCCCGATATACGTTCTTATATACATCAGCTCTTGCAGCATGATTATACCGTAATCGAAGCGGCAGACGGAGCGGAAGGCATTCGTCAGGCAATGAAATATGTTCCCGATGTGATAGTGAGTGATGTAATGATGCCCGGCATGGACGGAGTGGAATGTTGCCGCCGACTGAAAGGGGAAATGCAGACTTGTCATATTCCGGTTATTCTGCTTACCGCTTGTTCGCTCGACGAACAGCGGATAGAAGGTTTTGACAGCGGAGCGGATTCTTATATTTCCAAACCTTTCAACTCGCAGGTATTGATAGCCCGTATCCGTAACCTGATAGACAATCATAAACGTTTACGCCAGTTCTTTGGCGATAATGTGGTACTCGAGAAGGAAAATATCGGGGATATGGATAAATCATTCGTTGAGAAGTTCCGCAGCCTGATAGAAGAGAATATGTCTAACTCCGATTTGAATGTGGAAGAACTCGGACGGAATATGGGAATGTCCCGTGTGCAGCTCTATCGCAAGATAAAATCATTAACTAATTATTCACCGAACGAACTTCTTCGCATTGCCCGTTTGAAGAAAGCAGCTTCGCTGTTGGCTTCATCAGATATGACAATTGCCGAGATAACTTATGAGGTAGGGTTCACTTCTCCTTCCTATTTTACCAAGTGTTACAAGGAGTATTTCGGGGAGAATCCCACAGACTTCCTTAAACGGAAAAGGTAAGGGAAATTAAATATTTTGAAAAAATAATCTATATTTTATTTGCTTTTTAAAAAAAAGTGTTACATTTGTAACCGAATAATAACAAAAAGACCTATATGAAGTCATTTACTTATACATTCTTCTTCTTTTATTACTTTTACTTTAGCCAGAAAGTAGAGCGGGAGATTGTATGTGTAAAGTAAAACACTGATAGAATCATTAAGATTAAATAAACAACAGAATCCCGCTCCTATGGACGCGGGATTTTTTATTTTATATACAATAACAAATGAAAAAGGTAGCAATACAAGGAACAATCGGATCGTATCACGATATAGCGGCGCATAAGTTTTTCGAGGGTGAGGACATAGAGTTAATCTGTTGTTCGACTTTCGAGGACGTTTTTGGCCGCATGAAGGAAGACAGCAATGTGGTAGGCATGGTTGCGATTGAGAATACCATTGCGGGCAGCTTGCTTCATAACTATGAACTGTTGCGCGAAAGTGGTAATACGATTGTGGGTGAACATAAACTTCGCATCTCGCATAGCATTATGTGCTTGCCCGATGAGAACTGGGAAGATATAACGGAAGTCAATTCTCATCCCGTGGCTCTTGCCCAATGCTGGGATTTCCTGAAACACCATCCCGAAATGAAAGTGGTGGAAACGGAAGATACAGCAGGAAGTGCGGAAGCCATTAAACGGAAGAACCTGAAAGGCCATGCGGCCATCTGTTCGAAACTGGCAGCCGAACACTACGGAATGAAAATCCTGCAAGAAGGAATTGAAACCAATAAACATAACTTCACCCGTTTCCTTGTTATATCCGATACCTGGCATGCCGATGAACTTCGCAGCAAGCAGGAAGCCAATAAAGCCAGCATCGTTTTTTCACTTCCACATCAGGAAGGCAGTCTTTCACAAGTACTTTCCATTCTTTCTTTCTACAATATCAATCTGACTAAAATACAGTCTTTGCCGATTATCGGCCGTGAATGGGAATATTTGTTTTATGTGGATGTTGCTTTCACCGATTACCTGAGATACCACCAATCAATAGATGCTATCATACCATTAACCAAAGAACTTAAAATATTAGGAGAATATAAAGATGGAAAATCAACAATATAAAATAGCTCCTGCCAAAAGAGTGGAAAGCGTAAGTGAATACTACTTTTCACGCAAACTGAAAGAAGTGGCACAAATGAATGCCGAAGGCAAGAATGTTATCAGTCTGGGTATCGGCAGCCCTGACCTGCCGCCGTCATCCGATACGTTGAGAACTCTGTGCGAGCAAGCCGTTCGTGATGATGTGCACGGTTATCAACCTTACGTGGGTATTCCCGAACTTCGTAAAGGTTTTGCCGATTGGTATAAACAATGGTATAATGTAGACCTCAATCCGGCAACGGAGATTCAGCCGCTTATCGGTTCAAAGGAAGGCATTTTGCACGTCACTCTCGCTTTCGTGAATGCTGGTGATGCGGTGCTGGTTCCCAATCCGGGCTATCCTACCTATACTTCACTGAGCACATTGCTTGGCGCGGAAGTGATTCCTTACGATTTAAAGGAAGAACTGAATTGGCAGCCCGATTTTGAAGAATTGGAAAAGAGGGATTTAAGCAAGGTTAAGTTGATGTGGACGAACTATCCCAATATGCCGACAGGAGCAAATGCTTCTATGGAATTATATGAAAAGTTGGTAGGCTTTGCCCGTCGTCACAACATTGTGATAGTGAATGATAATCCGTATAGCTTTATTCTGAATGATAAACCATTGAGTATTCTCAGTGTGCCGGGAGCAAAAGAATGTTGCATTGAGTTCAACTCCATGAGTAAAAGCCACAATATGCCGGGATGGCGTATCGGTATGCTTGCATCGAATGCAGAATTTGTTCAATGGGTGTTAAGAGTGAAAAGTAACATTGACTCCGGAATGTTCCGCCCCATGCAGATGGCAGCGGCAAAAGCATTGGCTTGCGAGCCGGAATGGTATATGGAAATGAACAAGGTATATCGTGGGCGTCGTCATTTGGCAGGAGAGATTATGGATACTCTTGGTTGCAAGTATGATGAAAAACAAGTGGGTATGTTTCTTTGGGGAAAGATACCCGAAAGTTGTGCCAATGTGGAAGAACTGACAGAAAAGGTGCTCCATGAAGCAAGAGTGTTTATCACTCCGGGATTCATCTTCGGAAGCAATGGTGCAAGATATATCCGCATTTCGCTTTGTTGCAAGGAAGACAAGCTGGCGGAAGCCCTGCAAAGAATTAAAGACAATATTAAATAAGATAACAATTAAACGAATATAAAGATGGAATTAGAATCTATTTTACTACCGGGCATTGAGCCTAAAAGACCGATTGTGATAGCAGGTCCGTGTAGTGCAGAGACAGAGGAACAAGTAATAGAAACTGCCAAGCAATTGGCTGGTAAAGGCATAAAAATATTCCGTGCAGGAATTTGGAAACCACGTACCAAACCGGGAGGTTTCGAAGGTGTGGGTGTTGACGGATTGCCTTGGTTGAAACAAGTGAAGAAAGAAACAGGAATGTATGTTTCTACAGAGGTGGCAACGGCAAAGCATGTATATGAATGCTTGAAAGCAGGAGTAGATATTCTTTGGATCGGTGCACGTACTACAGCAAATCCTTTCGCTGTTCAGGAAATTGCAGATGCATTGAAAGGTGTAGACATACCTGTATTGATAAAGAATCCTGTAAACCCCGACCTTGAGTTATGGATTGGAGCGTTGGAACGTATCAACAATGCAGGATTGAAGAAATTAGGTGTTATCCACCGTGGTTTCAGTTCTTATGATAAGAAGATATACCGTAACCTTCCGCAATGGCATATTCCAATTGAACTCCGTCGCCGCATTCCTAATTTGCCTATATTCTGCGATCCGAGCCACATCGGAGGAAAGCGTGAGTTGATAGCTTCTTTGAGTCAGCAGGCCATGGACTTGAACTTTGACGGACTGATTGTAGAATCTCATTGTAATCCGGATTGTGCGTTGAGTGATGCAGCACAGCAGGTTACTCCCGATATTTTGGATTACATTTTAAATCTGTTGGTTATTCGTAAAGAGACACAGACAACCGAGAGCCTTGAGGTACTTCGCCGTCAGATTGACGAATGCGACAATGCAATTATAGAAACATTGGCAAAACGTATGCGCATTTGCCGTGAAATCGGTACATTCAAGAAAGAACACAATATGACTATCCTGCAGACCGGACGTTACAATGAAATCATAGATAAACGTGGTATTCAAGGAACCCAATGCGGAATGGATTCGGACTTTATGAAGGTTGTTTTTGAAGCTATCCATGCTGAGTCTGTCCGTCAGCAAATGGAAATTATTAATAAGTGATTAGTGTTTAACGATTAGTGATTGATTGAAAAATCACTAATCGTTAATCATTAATCGTTAATCACTATAGAAATGAGAATATTGATACTTGGAGCCGGAAAGATGGGCTCTTTCTTTACTGATATATTGAGCTTTCAACACGAGACGGCCGTGTTCGACGTCAACCCGCACCAGTTGCGTTTCATTTATAACACATACCGTTTCACTACGCTTGAAGAAATCAAGGAGTTTGAGCCGGAATTGGTTATCAATGCCGCTACTGTGAAATACACGCTTGATGCTTTCCGTCACGTCTTGCCTGTACTCCCTAAAGATTGTATCTTGGGGGATATTGCTTCTGTAAAGACCGGATTGAAGAAGTTTTATGAAGAAAGCGGTTTTCGCTATGTTTCTTCCCACCCGATGTTCGGACCTACTTTTGCCAGTCTTAGCAACCTGAGTAGCGAAAGTGCAATTATTATCAGTGAAAGTGACCATTTGGGTAAAGTCTTCTTCAAAGATTTATATCAATCGCTGAAGTTGAACATCTTTGAATATACATTCGATGAGCACGATGAAACTGTGGCTTACTCTCTGTCTATTCCGTTTGTTTCCACTTTGGTTTTTGCCGGTGTTATGAAACATCAGGAAGCTCCCGGAACTACTTTTAAGAAGCATATGGCAATAGCACAAGGCTTGTTGAGTGAAGATGATTATTTGTTACAGGAAATACTTTTCAATCCCCGTACTCCGGCGCAAGTAGAGAATATCCGTTTGGAATTGAAGAACCTGCTGAATATTATCTCTGAAAAGGATGCAGAAGGAATGAAGAAGTTTCTTGCTAAAGTAAGGGAGAATATTAAGTAAATAATTGAGATAGTATTTACAATATTTGTAAAGATAGCCTTTATATGAATCTATATTAGAAAATAGGTTACATATAAAAGGCTATTTTTGTATATTATAAAATGTATATTCAGTTATATTTTTGATTTAATATATCATATACATATGATGTTAATACCAAAATGTCATAACTATAAGAGAATATATGCTGTATATATTTGCATTGAATGCTTAATATTCTTATAATTAACATTTTTTTATTTCGTTTTGTCTTGTTATTATTAATATTTAATTATTTTAGCCAAACTATTTTAAAAATACCTTAACCTATACCTTAAAGAGAAATATAAAATTAGGATTTAGAAAATCTAATACGCCCCTGGATTTATAAAGGGAGTAAAATTATATTTTAAATGTTAACCTTAAGAAAAAGCTTATGGGAATTGTAAGAATTAGGGCATTAATGCTCATGTTGTTTGTTGCAGTTTCTATTATTGCTTCCGGACAGAATTCTCTTTTAAAAGGAATGGTCAAGGATTCAAATGGAGAACCTTTAATAGGTGTATCTGTTGCAGTAAAAGGAACGTCGCTCGGTACTATTACAGATGTAGATGGCAAGTTTACATTAAGTGTGAATGTTAAGCCGAATACAGTATTGGTTGTTTCTTATGTAGGTATGATTACACAAGAACAAGAAGTTAAAAGTAAACGTAACTTCGTCTTTACATTGGAAGAAGATTCACAAGTTTTGGAAGATGTTGTTGTAACCGGATTCAGAAGTATTAGCAAGACTAATTTTACTGGTTCTTCTACTAAATTACAGCATGATGACCTTAATATTAAAGGTGCGGTAGATTTAAGCCGTATGTTGGAGGGGCAAGCTGCCGGTGTTAGTATTCAGAATGTTTCCGGAACATTTGGTGCTGCTCCTAAAGTCCGGGTTCGTGGTGCTACGTCTTTAAGTGGTGAGAATAAGCCTTTGTGGGTAATTGATGGCGTTATTCATGAAGATTTGGTTAATGTATCCAATGACGATTTAACCAGTGGTGATCCTGCTACTTTATTGGGTTCTGCTGTTGCCGGTCTGAATGCAAACGATATTGAGAGTATTGATGTCTTAAAGGATGCTGCTGCAACAGCTCTTTATGGTGCCCGTGCAATGAATGGCGTAGTAGTGGTAACTACTAAGCGTGGCTCCGAAGGTAAGCCTGTTGTTTCTTATTCGGGTAACTTCACTGTTCAACTAAAACCGACTTATGCTGATTATGATATTATGAATTCTTCAGATCAAATGTCTATATATGCAGAGTTGGAACGAAAAGGCTTTTTAACATCTAATATTGTTAATGAGGCTAATTCAGGAGTTTATGGTAAGATGTATAATCTTATAAATACTTTTGATGAATCCACAGGGAAATTTGCATTGGAAAATACACCAACTGCACGGAGAAACTTTTTATCACGCTTTGTGAATGCAAATACAAATTGGTTTGATATTCTTTTCAAGAATTCCCTTCAACAGGAACATTCCATAAGTATATCAGGAGGTAGTGAACGCAGCCGTTCTTATGTTTCATTGAGCTTTTTGAATGATAATGGATGGACTATTGCCGATAAAGTAAATCGTTATACTGCAAATTTCAGGAATGACTTTAATGTCTCGAAGAAATTGAAATTAGGATTTCAGTTGATAGGTTCTTTGCGCGATCAGAAAGCACCGGGAACTCTGTCAAGAAGAACTAATACTGTAGAAGGGACATATGACCGTGATTTTGATATAAATCCGTTTAGTTATGCTTTGAATACGAGCCGTGCATTAACTTGTTATGATGAGAATGGTGAATTGGAGTATTTTACCCGTAATTATGCGCCGTTTAATATCGTTAATGAGTTGAAGAATAATTATATACAACTGGCTGTAGCCGATGTTAAAGCACAATTTGAATTGAATTGGGAGATTATTAAAGGATTAAAATATGAATTTACAGGTGCGGTCCGATATGTAAAATCCGACCGTGAGCATCAAATTACTGAAAACGCTAATATGGCAGAAGCCTATCGAGCTGATTATAACTCTGTAATCCGTAGTCATAACAAATTTTTGTATAAAGATCCCGATGATCCTGAAGCTGAAGCATATTCGGTTCTTCCTTATGGTGGCTTTTATAACCGTGATGAGACACAGCTTAAAAACTTTGACGTACGTAACTCTCTGAAATATGCAGCAACATGGGGAAAACATGATGTTAATATGATTTTAGGACAACAAATTAAATATGCTGATCGTCAAAGCTTCTCGAATACAGGCTATGGTTATCAGTATAATGAAGGTGGCGCTGTTTCTGTTGACTACCGTATCATGAAGATGATGATTGAGAATAATTTCCCTTATTATGATATGGGTAAAACCCGTGACCGCTTTTCTGCTTTCTATTATAATTTGGATTATAGTTATGATAAACGTTATGTTGGATCTGCTACAGTTCGTTATGACGGAACAAATGCATTGGGAACAAGCCGGACAGCACGTTGGTTACCCACTTGGAACTTTAGTGCTAAATGGAATGTAATGAATGAACATTTCATGAAGGATGTGAAATGGATTGACCAGTTGTCTTTGCGTGCTTCTTTTGGTTTGACGGCTTCCATGAATTCACACGCATCGGCATCCGCCAGATTCTATAATGAGAATACTACACGATATTATTCCAGTGATATTGAGTCCGTGATTACATTATCTTCACTGGAGAATTCTGAATTGACATGGGAAAAAGGTTATCTGACTAATATCGGTTTGGATTTAGGCTTATTTGATAGACGTTTGGATATTATTTTAGATTGTTGGTGGAGAAATAGCTTTGACTTGATTGCAACTTTAAAAACTTCCGCAGTAGGTGGGGTACTTAATAAACTGGCCAATTATGCCGACATGGAGTCACATGGTGTGGACCTTGCTGTTAGTGTTGTTCCTATTCGTACAAAAGATTGGGGATGGAGATCTAACTTTACTTTAGGATATAATACAACTAAAATTACGAACTCTAAGAATCTGCCATCTATCAATGATTTGATTCGTTCAACCGGTGGTAATTTGGAAGGATATCCGGTGAATAGTTTATTCTCTATTCAATATATGGGACTTGACCATGAAACAGGAGTTCCTAACTTTATCAATGAAAGCGGTGATGTTTCCAATAATGTATATTTTCAAAGTACGGATGTCAGTCATTTGAAATATGAAGGACAGGTTGATCCTAAATATACCGGTGGTTGGTCGAATACTTTCCGTTGGAAAGACCTTTCTTTAAATGTTTTCCTTACTTATCAAGGGGGAAATAAGATACGTCTTGCTTCTCAGTTTAGATCTTCCTATGATGATTTGGATGCAATGTCTAATATCTTTAATGACAGGTGGCTTCAACCCGGAGATGAGAAATACACCAATGTACCTTCTATTGCGGATGCGTTGACTAAAACTAATCTTTCAGGTTCATATCCGTACAGTGCTTATAACTATTCGGATTTACGCGTAGCCAAAGGTAACTTCCTTCGTCTAAAGACAATATCTGCAAGTTACAAACTACCTAAGAAAGCCCTTTCTAAGTTAGGATTCATAAGTAATATAACGCTTACCGTAGCTGGAAATAATCTTTGGCTTATTTGTGCAGACAAGAAGTTAAACGGACAAGATCCCGAATTCTATAATACAGGTGGTGTTGCTCAGCCTTTGGCAAGACAATTTACAATAGCCTTGAATGTTGGATTTTAAAAACATAGTATATGAATAAATACATAAAATATATATTAGCCGGATTGACTTCGGTCATGTTTGCCGGTTGTGATGATTATTTGGATGTTGTACCTGATAATAGAACTGAAATAGATTCAGTTGAAAAGATGGCAAAATTGATAGCCGGTGCCTATCCGGAAGCATGCTATCCCGCAATTTTGAATTACAGGGCTGATTATGTGTCTGATAAAGGTTCCGGATATACAGAGAATTCCTCAAACACTTATCAATTCTTTTGGAGAGATTTGACAGAGGAGTCTCAAGATACTCCGACTTATTTATGGAGAAAATGCTATTATAGTATTGCAGAAGTTAATCATGCTTTGGAAGCTGGAGAGAAAATGGGATATACTACTAAACAAGATCCTTATATTGCCGAAGCAAAAATGATCAGGGCTTTCTCTCATTTCATATTGGTTACAATGTATTCTAAATTTTATGAGAAAGGTGGAGATAACAGTTCTTTAGGTGTTCCTTATGTTACAGAACCGGAGAAAGTAGCTTTGGAATCTTATGACCGCCGCACCGTGGAAGAGACTTATAAATCTATTGAGGAAGATATGAATGCAGCGATGAATAAAATAGGTTCGGATGTGGTTTATCAGGCTCCGCGTTTCCATTTTACACAAGCCGCTGCCCGTGCCTTTGCAACCCGTTTTTATCTTTTCAAAGGGGATTGGGATAAAGTCATAGAAAATGCCAATAAGGTATTTCCGGCTCCTACGGATTTTGTGGAAGATAAGAAAACAGGGGTTAAGAATGTATCGGTAAATGATGATGCTACGATTTATGCAAAAAACAATTTTCAACCTTGGCTGACTGACTTTGCTACTGCTGTTGGTTCTGACCAAATAAAACAGCTTTATTCTTCATCAAAGAATACTTCGAATTTATTATTGACAAATATGGTTTCCCGTTTAGCTTATAGTGTGAACAGATGGAGATATGCGTGTCTTTATAATGATGCTTATCAAACTGTGGGAGCAATCAATGTGACATCGGGTACATGGGCTTACCGTATTTATAGCAGTAGCAGTTATCAATATTATGTTCCTAAATTTGAGTATAAATTTGTAGCCAATGATATAAATGGAACTACAGGAAAGAGATATACAGCTTTTTCTTATTTCCGTAATGAGGAAATCTTGCTAAACAGGGCTGAGGCTTATGCTATGTTAGATGATTATGATAAGGCTATTGCAGATTTGAATGTATTTTGCCGCCAGCGTATCAAAGACTATAATGAGGTAAGTCATGCAATAACAGAAAGTAAGTTATTGAGCTTTTATAAAGATGCTTGTGATAACCCCGAACATTTTATGGCAAAATATAATGCTTATAATTCAAATTCATGGTCTGATTTGAAGAAGTCCTTGATTCTGTGTATTCTTGATTTCAGAAGAAATGAATTTATGTGGGAAGGGCTTCGTTATTGGGATATGGCTCGTTATAAAATTCCGATTGTACATAAAGATTATAAAGGTGACACAAATACATTATATCCCGGAGATGACAGATGGGTGCTTCAGATACCCGAAACATCTGTATTGGCAGGGATGGAATTGAATCCTCGTACTAATTTATTGAGTAGAGAATGGTAGTCTTGTCTATGAATTCAAAAATGAAGATTATGAAATTATTTAAATATTATTTCTATTTTATTCTCACAGCTTTTCTCTTTTCTTGTTCGGAAGAGGATTTTAATCCCGATCAGAACATATTGGGATTGGGCGGTGATGATGTAGTGCAAACTGAGGTGGACAGCTGGATACATGATAATCTGGTACAAGATTATAATATTGATGTAAAGTATAAGTGGGATCAGTCCGAGTTGGATTTGAATAAGACTTTAGTTCCTATTAAAGAAGATTTGGTTGTTCCGGTAATGAATGTCGTGAAAAAGGTATGGATTGAACCTTATGAAACATTGGTTGGCGCGAATTTTATACGTCAGTTAGCTCCTAAAAGATATGTTTTGGTAGGTAGTCCGGAATATAATTCGGACGGAACGATTAAAGTCGGTGAGGCTGAAGGAGGTAAGAAGATTACTATTTTCCGTTTGAACTGGTTTTCTTCAACTGATAAGGAATTGATTCAGGAAATAATGAAAACCGTACATCATGAATTTGGTCATACAATGCATCAAACAGTCATGTATCCGATAGAGTTTAAGTCTATAACTCCGGGGGGGTATGTAACGGCTTGGAGTAATACGGATGACAGCGATGCAATTAAATTGGGATATATCAGTAAATATGCACGTAGCGGTCCTGATGAAGACTTTGTGGAAATGATTTCCCGTATCGCTGTTTATGGCCGGGAATGGTATGAAGATAGAGTTGCAAAGGCTCAGGCGGTTTATGATGATCCCGCGCAGAATGTAGGAATGGCCTATAATCCGGCCGAAGCGCTCAGACAAAAAGAATCAATGGTAGTCAATTACCTGAAAGATACTTGGGGAGTTGATTTCTATGACCATGATGGTGAAAAAGGATTAGTGTCTTTAGTTCAAGATGCTATTAATAGTGTAGTAAGTGAAGCTAATTAATTTTAAAGAATTAATCTATGAAAAAGAAATTAATATATATATTATGCGGGCTTCTGTTTATGACAGGATGTGAAAAGATGGAAGATAACATTTTTCAGCAATCTCCTGATGACCGCTTGCATGAAACGATGAACGAGTATCAGGATATACTGGACTCTTCTCCTAACGGTTGGTTCTTATCGGTTAATACCGAACTTGGGGGAGGGTATCGCTTTTGGTTGTCTTTTAATTCTCCTAACCGTGTTACCATGTTATCAGATTTGGATTATGACATCAACAGTGCCGGAGAAACTTCTAAGATACCCCAAGAGTCAAGTTATCGCATTAAATCTTTGCTGGCTCCTTCTATATTGTTTGATACATATACTTATCTCCATGTTTTGGCAGATCCTCAAAAGGATTTGAACGGAGGTGATAAAGGAGAGGGATTGAAATCTGATTTTGAATTCAGTTTTATTAAAGTTGATAATGGGAAAATCTATTTAAGGGGAAACTATAATTCGTGTACTGCCTACATGGAACCGGCTACTCCCGAAGAGGTTGAATGGGTATCTAAAGGAGGTTTAAAATCAGTATTCAATGGCTTGAATGATTATTTGGACAATAATAAATTTCCTTCCATACAAGTGAGAGAAACTAAACTGATGACAAAGCCTAACTCACGTAAAACCGAATTCGCTTATATGGATAAGGATAATAATATTATTGAGGAATCGGTCGGTTCTTATCTTGATTTCCAATATTTAACGGGTGAAAGACAAACGAGTGATGTTCATTTCTTTGATCCTATAGAGTTATTAGGGGAAAAGTTTTCGGGAATGACTTGGGACGAAAGCAAGAAATGCTATGTCATGGTAGGTGAGAAGGGCACATACGATGTATTCGACAATGAGGTTCCTCCTTATCCGTTGAACTTTGGTGTTAACCAAACATTTACAAAATTATATGTGGATGCTAATACCATGCAGGGTACTATTCCGCAGAAGTTTATGGATCTGGTTTATACTCCGGCTTACAATGCATTGAAGGGTAATAGCCGTACAATTATATATGTAACCTGCGCTTTTACAGAGAATGCAACCAGTGGAAAACCGCAATTTACTTTGGTAGTTCGATATGCTAACTCGGCAGGGAAAGAGTATAATGCAACATGGAATTATACATACCAGACAAATGATGACGGAACAATAACTTTCTTGGATAGAGAACAGAGTGGCAGCAGCAACGAAAGAGGACAAGAACCTTTCTTAAGGCCGATACCCGATTTCTTCTGTACTATCGAATATTCTAAATATAGTAGTTCAAATTGGAGTGAGTCTGTGAAATCAAAGATTACTCCTCATACATTCCGCATAGACTGGGCACCTAACAAGACATCCGGATTAACCGGAAATATAGGAGGTTTGTATAGAGTGGACGATGAAGAACTTTATATTGCAGGACAATTACAACAAAAATAAGATTAAGATATGAAGGAATATAAATATATAAGATTATTGTTATTGCTTGTTGTCGGCTCGTTACTCACTTTGGTTTCGTGCAAGGATGATGAGGAAGATAATGGTGAACCGGTTACGATAGTAACCGGCAATCTAAAGAATATTACTTTCGACAGTGCTGTGTGTGGCGGTGAAATAATCACCGGCTATGCCAAAGATAGGGGAGTGTGCTGGAATACATCTCCAATGCCGACAGTGAAGAATTCTCATACAACGGACGGCAACGGTGCAGGAGAGTTTACGAGCAACCTTACAAGTTTGGAAGAAGGTACAGCCTATTATGTCAGAGCATATGCACGCAATGGTGCGGGTGAAATTATTTATGGTGAGCAGAAACAATGCACAACTATGGCGCATGGAAAACCTGTAACCAGTATTAATGAAGTGAAAACAATCAAAACAACTACGGCCGTTGTGGTTTCGCAAATGTTGATTGACGGAGGCATTGAAGTAAGCGATTATGGTATTATTTACGGAGAGTCCGAAGATTTGAGTCTGGAAAAAGGAACGGTTGTCAAATTGGATGTGTCGAAAGATCCCGAAGAAACTGCTTTGGCAGAGTTAACAGACAATACGGAATATTATGTTATTGCCTATGCCACCTATTCCGGTGGAACTGTTTACAGTGCATCGTATTCTTTTACTACTCTTAAATATGCCGATCCTGTGTTGTCATTAACCACAGATAATATAACAGGTGACAGCTTTGATGCGGAAGTAACCGCAACATCGGGTACTGAGTTGCCAATATTGGAATATGGTGTAGCTTACGGAACGAAAACCAAACCAACGGTAGAAAAGAATACCGTGAAGAAATTTGGTGAGGGAGACGGTACAGTGAAATCAGTGATAGCAGATTTGGATGGAGATACGAAATATTATGTTCGTCCGTATGCGAAGAATAAAAATGGAGTATCTTATGGTGAAGAAACTACAGTGTTGACTTTGAGTAACAAAGCTCTTATTTCCACGGTTGCTACTACGCACATTACTGCTCATAGGGCATTTATCGGTGGTGAAGTGCTTAGTTTGGGATTGAAATCCGTTCCTGTAACCGAAGTCGGTATTTGCTGGGGTACAAAGACCGCACCTACTGTTGCGGGTGATCATGTTAAGGCAGATGCTTCTTTCAATAAAGTAGGAGAGTTTGATGCGCTTCAATTATTCTGCTTGGTTCCTTCCACTAAATATTATGTTCGTGCTTATGTTACCAACCAATACGGAATCAATTATGGTGAAGAAGTAACATTTACCACACGAGAGCCGGTTGCTAATTATTTTAAAGCTGCTACCGAAGGAACGGATTTTAATGGAATGTATATGTCTCCAACAGTTCCGGGTGAGGGTTGTTCGGAAGACCAATTGGAAGCATATAGTCTTTTGGAGAATGTGTTAACTACTTATAAAAGAACTCTGAAATATTTCAGACTTTATATTGTACCCAATGCAAGTGGAGAACCTGCTTATTTAAATTCAATAGCTTATTATTCCAATTCTTCAGGAAGCAATTATTCTGCTACTTGGAAAACGAAATTGGATATGACTAAAGATTATGTGTATACTTGTACACATTCGACAACAGAAGGCAGTAACGCTTCAAATCTTGCAAATAGTGCACAAAAGAATAATCAGACTGATGATTTGATACGTTCTGTTGAGTTTGTCACACAAGATTCTTTCGTGATAGATTGGGATGATGAAAGCTCAACGACCATAACAACAGATGACAGAAGAGCACTTCTTTATTTGATTCCAGTTCATTCTCCTGAAAAGTATAAACGGATGGGAGTTCTTCGGATAACCGGAGTTAAACCTTATACTGATTGGTGGTAACAAGATAAATTCTATCTTTTATGAAAAGAAACTTTCATCATGAGCTCTTTTGTGATGAAAGTTTCTTTATTTTAGCAAACTTAAAACTGATAATATGAAAAAATACCTTTTACTGGGTGCATTGGCTCTTATGATATTTCCTGCATGGGCGCAGAAAAAAGCACTCGACCACTCGGTGTATGATGATTGGAAGTCTGTTGTTGCTCCGCAGATTACTGCCGACGGACAGTTCGTTTCTTATGTGGTTGAACCGCAAGAGGGTGACGGAAAGTTGGTTATCCGCCATTTGAAGAATAATAATGAACTGATTATTGACCGGGGGTATAAACTCGCATTTACTCCTGAAGGGAAATATGCCGTTTGCATGATAAAACCATTCTATCAGGATGTACGCAAAGCTAAGATAAAAAAGAAAAAAGGTGATAAACTTCCGCAAGATTCATTGGCGGTTATTGATTTGCAACAGGGACGGTTGCATAAGTTTGCCAAGATTAAATCCTATAAGATGGGTGAACTCGGTGCACCTTATGTGGCATTTGGGAGGTCGGACTCGTCTTTGGTTCTTTACCAATTCGCCACAGCACGTCTGGACACTATGATGTATGTAAAAGACTATGCTTTCAACAGACAGGGCGACCGGCTGGTAACTGTGGTTATGCCGTCCAAGAAGAAAAAAGAAATACCTAATTGTGTCAATGTATATGAGTTGCCCTCACTCTCGCCTGTTTGCCTTTCGGAGGGATTGGCTTTTTATTCTTTGCCTGCTTTTGATGTTTCAGGGACAAAGATGACTTTCCTTGCATCAAAAGACACTCTGACAAGTGGAAGCAAACGCTGTGACCTTTATCTGCATACAAAAGGAAGCAAGGAAGTTTCGGTCTTGATTAACAGTGCAAAATACCCCGGCAAGATGCCGCAAGGGTGGGCGTTGACGGAGAATGCGAAACCGTGGTTTGGTGAGAATGGAAAAAGGTTGTTTATCGGCATTGCTCCCGTTATACCTCCCAAAGATACTACGATTGTGGACTTTGAAACCGCAGCTTTGGATGTGTGGCATTATGCCGATCCCGACCTGCAACCCATGCAGCTTATCCGTAAACAAAGGGATTTGAAGAAAACATATCTTTCCTATATTGATTTGAACAAAGCGGGTGAACTGACTCCGCTTACTGTGAAACGCTGGGAAAACATTGTTCCGCTGGATAGAGGTAATTCCTCATGGATGCTTGCTTTGGATTACACTCCCTATAAAGTGGAAGCCAACTGGGAAGGAGCCGGACAAAAGGATATTTGGTTGCTCAATGCGGAAAAGGGGACAAAGAAGCCTGTGGCAAAGCGCATCTGGAGTGATGTGTATCCTTCGCCCGATGGAAAATATTTGCTGTGGTTCGGCAACGACAAACAGTGGTACAGCTACGATGTAGAAAGCGGAAAGCAAACTTGCCTGACGGATAAATGCGGAGTGGCTTTTGAACAAGAAGATTTTGACAGACCGATGTTTGTATCGCCTTATGGAATGGCAGGGTGGACGGAAGGAGATAAGGAGGTCTTGCTCTACGACCGCTATGATATATGGAAAATTACACCCAATGGTGCTTCTGTTATCAATCTCACACAGGGTAACGGAAGAAAGAACAAGCATACATTCCGTTATGTGGATACGAAAGAGAAAATCAGTTGGCAGAAAGAATTCATCCGTCCGCAGGAAACACTTCTGCTGACCGTCTTTGATGAAGGCTCAAAGAAGAATGGTTTTACTACGGTAAAGGTGGGTAAAGAGAATGCTCCGGTTATGTGTATATTGGATGGATATTCTTTTTCGGGATTAAAGAAAGCAGCCGATGCCGAGGTGTATATCTACCGGAAAGCCAATTTCAATACTTCCCCCGATATATATGTCACCCGCAACATGTGGAAGCAGGAACAACGCCTTTCCGACATCAATCCGCAAATGAAAGAATATCTTTGGGGAACACCCGAACTTGTTTCGTGGGAAGCTTTCGACGGAACTCCCTTAAAAGGCATTCTTTATAAGCCCGAAGGTTTTGATGTGACAAAGAAATATCCGATGATTCTCTATTTCTACGAGAGGAAATCCAATACATTGTATGATTATTATGAGCCGGCTCCAAGCCGTTCCACTATCAATATCCCATTCTATTGCAGCAGAGGGTATCTTGTTTTTGTGCCCGATATTGTGTACAATACAGGCATTCCGGGCGAGTCGGCCTACAACTGCATTGTGTCCGGTGTGGAAAACCTGTGCAAGAACTCTTGGGTAGACCGTGACAACGTGGCTATTCAGGGACAGAGCTGGGGAGGTTATCAGGTGGCTTATCTGGTAACAAGAACCAATATGTTTAAAGCAGCCGGGGCAGGCGCACCCGTTTCCAATATGACAAGTGCCTACGGAGGTATCCGTTGGGAGTCCGGCGAATGTCGCCAGTTCCAGTACGAGCATACACAGAGCCGCATAGGGCGCAGCTTGTGGGAAGCACCGGAGTTATATATTGCCAACTCACCTTTGTTTAAGGCAGACCGAGTGGAGACACCTTTGCTTATCATGCACAATGATAAAGACGGAGCAGTGCCTTGGTATCAGGGAATCGAGTATTTCACTGCCTTGCGCCGTTTGGGTAAAAAAGTGTGGATGCTGCAATATAATAATGAAGCGCACAATTTGGTGGAACGTCGCAACAAAAAGGATTTATCCATTCGTTTGCAACAGTTCTTCGACCATTACCTGAAAGGTGCTCCCATGCCTGCGTGGATGAAGAACGGAGTTCCCGCCACAAGGAAAGGGCAGTATTTCGGGTTCGAGTTGGAGCCTGATTCAGTGAAATAACTCTTATTCGTACATTTATTGTTTTGTCCTTTCATTGCTTTCACAGTTTGCTGTAACCCTTTGCAGCAAAGCGAAAGCGATGAAAGGACAATTACTTTTTTGCCTTCATCCGCTTTCAGTGCTTTCATGGGTTATAATGAACCACACATTTGTCGTTGCCGGCTTGACCGATTGGGTACTTAAGTTAACGTATATGATGTTTAAGCCTTTTGTCCATTCTCTATAATTTCTTTTCTTGCATCAACAATATAATCAACAATAGTCTGATGTCCGAATTTGATTGTTCCAACAATGTTATCATTAAGGAGTATAGTAGATTTATCCCCTTGAACAGGTATTTCTATTTCCCATGCAGGAATAGTACCCTCACTAAAGGCTTGAAATACTATATTTGCAATATAATCATTCTCTGCTAAGATTTGATTTTCAAATTTTACTCCGTTACCGAACAATGTCCTCACTACCTCTATTAACGGTTTCATTATGTCACTTTCTTTAAAATCATTAATCTTGTATTCCTTAGTATAGAATTGATTCAGCTTTTCCGCTAAATCGGGTGTTGCCCATGGCACTATTCTGATCTTATTTATTCTTGAGATGATAGGGGGTAAATCCTTTTTGAATTTTGTTTCTTCTATATCTTGTAGTATACGTTTCATTGACGTATACCCCTCATTGAAAGAAGTTGTAATCGTTTCATTTCCTAATACATCTAATGCGGGTTGTTTTCCTATCTCAAAATACGAAAGAGCTTTGTCCTTACCTAGATGTACAGTGTTGCAATATAATACCAACTTGATATAAGTCTCGGCACCAAAGTCGTAAAAGGCACATTCGGCATCTATAACTAAAGGACCATTTTTTGTTGGCATTATATTATCATGATGGAGATCTGTCGCACCGATTAATTGGGATATACATTCCAACATACCTAATTTTTTGAAAAAAAGTTTTCCGGATTCTTCATTCAACTCATTTTCTTTTATCACAAATTCTTCCATTTTGTCTTCCGGGAAAATATTTAATATAGGAAGTTGATTTTTCTTTTCCGTGATAAATCCGTTTAAGTATGCAATAATTCCATTTTTTCCAACGAAAGCATTGTCTACGTGAAGTGATCTATCTTTGAAAGCCCATTTTGTCTTATTGGAATAAGTCATGAAAAGTGTATGCTTCCCGTTCTTATGTGGGTCCGAAGCACTTGACTGAATATAACATCCGGGGTGACTGTTTTTACACTGAATAATGTACTTTGATATTGTCTGTAGTCGAGTACAAAATAATATTAGTTCTTTTTTGGCATCGGAAGTAATGATAAGATATTGGTCATTGTAGTCAACTCCTATCAGTATACTAACGATTTGTTCTGTTGAAAAACCTTTTTGCTCAAGCTGGGCAATAGAGGCTTTAATATTCTCTATTTCTTTATTGCTAGGAGTAGAGAAAATAAGATGTGACAGTTGATTTAATGAGCCAACTAAAGTAGGATTTGTTTGATTTGAATACGTTCTTTCAAATTCTGTCTTTGTCATTTTCATACTAATTACTTTTATGTTATTATGATTTTATTAGATTATGCAAATCAAAGAATTTAGATTGAATGAAAGAATTTGTTTTTTTGGATTATGTAAAATCCTTTTTTAAAGATGTTTGGTTAAATGATCAGTTGAAGGTAAAAACGGATAAGTCAACAATGACAATTGTGCAGTTAATTATAACAATCACAAGGATAATTATATTCAAATAACAGCATATTTTTAGTTCCTCACAATTATGCGGAAAGTTCCTCACAGTTATGAGGAAGTTTCCTTACAGCTGTGCGCAAACTTCTTCACAACTGTGAGGAACTAAAAATGACGGGAAAAAATGAAATATCAAGAGCAGGTCTTTAACAAATATTCTATGCCTTTATAATAACCGGGCTGTGCTTTGATAACTTCGTTCAATGTTTTGTCTTTTTTGAGAAAGGAGATATATTTCCCGAACTCCTCCTTTAATTGCTCTTCGGGAAAATGGGAGTTACAGCAATAAGTGCCGCATGTATCATAAATGTCGAGTATGGTTTCAAGGTATTCGTTTACCAGTTCTTGCACTTCAAAGCTTTGGTTTTCTTCATCGGCGTGAGGGATGAATACTTCTCCGGGGAGAGCGAAAAGTATTTTATCCAGTAATCCGAATAATTTTTCATTGTATACGTCCATCGCTCTGTAGTTCCTTTCTATTTTTATCTCCTTCAATCTTATTTTATAGTTTTGGTATAACAGGAAAAGAACGCCAATAGTAACCGTTAGCATTAAGCTGTAAATCAACAGGTTTTCACTCATGGGGGTATTAAATGTTTTGTAGTCCGAAATTCCCTGTCAAGACTGTTTTTTATTATTGGAGTGTGGGAACTGGTGAAGTGATTACCGGATAATAGAAAAAATGCGCGAGGCACTGTTCCTATTATCTGTTCCGGGTGTCACCACAACAACCCTGTCACAATAATAGTCGCAGCACACTCACGCAAATCGTATATATATAATGGTATATATAACAATCCTACGTGAGTGTCTGTTCCTATTATCCTGTGACAAAAATAGTGGTGACTTTGGAACAGGAATAATATCTTCAAACACTCAAGTTTACGTAATAAACATCTCTCCACCTTTTACCCATCGCCATGAAGGAGGAAAGAATGAGACAAAGGTACGAAAAGAAAATGAAGGTGCAAGTAAATTGTTTACAAATATTTATTGTGAAGAAAGTATCTTTAACTCCCCTCTCAGGAGCTACTCTTTTTACACATCTTTCCTTTCTTATTTCCCCTCCTTGTTGAGGAGGGGTTAGGGGTGGTGGTAGACAATAAATACTTATTTACCGGTGTTTTAAAGGTATTCTTTCCTATCACCACCCCTGCCCCTCCTCCATAAGGAGGGGAAATAAGAGATAAAACCTTATGTTAAAACGATGTGTAGAAAGAGCAGCTCAAGAGGGGAGTTAAATTACTATTGACACATCCCCACTTGCGTATTGCTTGTTTATGAAAGCACTGAAAGCGGAAGAAAGCAGAAAAACAGGCTCTGCTTTCATCTGTATTGTCTTGCTACAAGCAGTTTCGGGAAGTTGTGAAAGGAATGAAAGGGGAGAATGATGTTACAGTAATTTATTCAACATATCCTCCCTGTTGTTCAGGAAGTATTTGGTGATTCTGTAATGCTCCGTCTGTTCGTACTGAATGGGGTTGATGCCTGTTTCATCCAGTTGGTAAATATCGGCATTGGGATAAGCCATGAGCATGGGTGAATGGGTGGCGATGATGAATTGCGAATTCAGCTTTACCAGTTGGTGAATTCTTGCCAACAGGGTGAGTTGGCGGGCAGGGGAAAGGGCGGCTTCGGGCTCATCGAGGATGTAAAGTCCGTTGCCATAGAAGCGGTGGAGAACAAGGGAAAGGAAACTTTCGCCATGTGACTGCTCGTGGAGAGACTTTCCTCCGTAATATTCTTTTACAGGACGTCCGCCACCTCTCACTTCATCGAGCCTTTCTATCTCCGATGCTACGTTGTAATAGCTTTCGGCACGAAGGAAATATCCGTCGCGGTTCTTCTGGTGGGTGCGTGCAAGCACAAGGTTCTCGTGCAGGCAGGAGTGCGAATCCATTGTGTGGAAGTTGAAGTTGCGGGAACCTCCTTCGGGGTTGAAACCTGCTTTTATGGCAATGGCTTCGATGAGGGTGGATTTGCCCATGCCATTCTCTCCAACAAAGAATGTGACGGGCTTTGAGAACGGTATCTCTTCAAACTTCGCAATGGAAGGAATACAATATGGATAATAGTGGTTATCCATATCATATTCTTTCTTGCGTATCTTTTCTACAAAGAGATTACTGTTCAGCATGTGGCAAAGGGGATTAAATACTCATCAGATATTCCTTGAAAGAGGCAAAGTCTTTGCTCATCGGTAAACTCTTTTTCTTTCCTTTCATAAACTCTTGCAGCTTGGCAGGGATTTCCACTTTCGTGCCGATGATGCTTTCCACTGTGTCGAGGAACTTGGCAGGATGGGCTGTTTCGAGGAATATACCTGTTTCACCTTCTTTCAAGCCTTCGCTCAGGGCACGATAACCGCAAGCGCCGTGAGGATCGAGCAGATAATGAGTTTCGTTATACGTGTTGCGCACTGTTTCGCGAATCTGCTCATCGGTATAAGTCGTTCCGCTTATTTCCTTGCTGATAGCTTCGTGGGATGCTCCGTATAAGTCGAGCACACGGGCGAAGTTGCTCGGATCTCCTACGTCCATGGCATTGGCTATGGTAGCAATGGAAGGACGGGGCGAGTATTTGCCCGTTTGCAGATATTGATAGAATATGTCGTTGCGGTTGTTGGCGGCAATGAAACGTTTCACCGGCAGTCCCATGCGTTTACCAAACAATCCGGCGGTAATGTTTCCGAAGTTTCCGCTTGGCACGCAAACCACCATGTTGTCTGCTTTGCCTGCTTTCTTTAATTGTGCATAGGCATAGAAATAGTAGAATGCTTGCGGAAGGAAACGGGCTACATTGATGGAGTTGGCAGAGGTGAGCGAAAGGTGTTCGTTCAGTTCCTTATCCATGAATGCGGATTTGACAAGGGCTTGGCAGTCGTCGAACGTTCCGTCCACTTCCAGCGCGGTGATATTCTGTCCCAATGTGGTGAATTGTTTTTCCTGTATCTCGCTTACTTTCCCTTTGGGATAGAGCACATATACATGAATGCCCTCTACACCGAGGAAGCCATTGGCAACGGCACTTCCCGTATCTCCCGAAGTGGCAACTAATACGTTGACATTCTTCTGTCCCTGTTTGCGGATGAAATAACCCAGCAAGCGAGCCATGAAGCGTCCGCCTACATCTTTGAATGCAAGGGTGGGGCCGTGAAACAGTTCCAACGAATAGATGTTGTCTTTGACTCTTACCAAAGGAACATCGAAACTCAATGTGTCATACACAATCTGTTTCAACGTTTCTGCCGGAATGTCTTCTCCAAAGAAAGCATCGGCTACTTGGTAAGCTATTTCCTGAAAGGATAGTTTGTCTATGTTTTCATAGAACTCTGCGGGGAGTGGTTTAATCCTCTCCGGCATAAACAGACCTTTATCCGATGCCAAACCTTTAACGACTGCTTCCTGCAAGTCGGCTATCGGTGCTTGTTTGTTGGTGCTGTAATATTTCATTTCAAAAACTCTTTTATAAATTCATCTTCTTTCATTAATCCGTAAGCTCCTTCTTTTACGGAGAATTCGTCGTAAGTCTGCACAGTGTCGGGTTCTATTCCCGGATACCAGATGAGGAAAGGAACAGGTTCGGAAGTGTGGGTGCGGAGTTCGCAGGGAGTGGGGTGGTCGGGCAGTACGGCAATGGCTACCGGTTCATCCCAGTTTTTCACTGCTTCATAGATAGGACCAACCGCACGTGAGTCGAGGTTCTCAATGGTTTTTATTTTGAGTTCCACGTTTCCTTCGTGTCCCGCTTCATCGCTGGCTTCTATGTGCAGGTAAACAAAGTCGTCGGTTTTCAATGCATCGAGGGCGGCGGCTACTTTGTTTTCATAATTCGTGTCATACAGTCCTGTTGCTCCTTCCACATGCAGACGGCGCAAGCCCGCATAGTAACCGATTCCGTTGATAAGGTCAACGGCTGAGATAACCGCTCCTTTCTTTATGCCGGAATACATGTCGCTCAACTTTTCCATTTGCGGACGGTAGCCGGGGCTCCACGGCCAAATGCTGTTTGCCGGATCTTTGCCTTCGGCAATGCGCTTTTGGTTAACGGGATGATTCTTCAGTAGCTCCTGCGACTTTAGGATTAAGTCGTTGATGAGTTCCGCCGTTTCTTCCGCTTCGGGCTTGGTAGCCTTTACCATTAACGGACGGAAAGGTTTGAGTGGAACATCGTGGGGAGGAGTACAATCCAAGTTCTTGTTACCGTCTTTGATAACAAGCAAATGGCGGTATTGCACTCCTGTATAGAAATGCACTCTGTCGTTGCCCAGCTTTTCTTGCAGATATTGAATCAGTTCGTCTGCTTCTTCGGTAGAAATGTGTCCGGCAGAGTGATTCTTGATTACATCACCATCTATGCAGATGATGTTGCAGCGCATAGCCATTTCACCGGGTTTCAGATCGTACCCGATGCTGGCTGCTTCAAGAGAGCCGCGTCCTTCATATACTTTCGACAGGTTGTAGCCCATCACGGACATGTTGGCTACTTCGCTTCCCGGATGAAAGCCCTCGGGAACTGTGGAAAGTTGCCCGGTGCGTCCCATCCGGGCAAGCATGTCCATATAAGGAGTTCTTGCATACTGCAAGAGGGTTTTATTTCCAAGTGACTTCACAGGCCAGTCGGCCATTCCGTCTCCTAATATGATTATATGTTTCATGGAATAATTATTAAATGTTCGCGATGCTCATAATATCGGCAAATACTCCGGCAGCGGTTACACTTGCTCCGGCGCCATAGCCTTGTATCATCATCGGATATTCTTTGTAACGGTCTGTTGTCAGCAAGATGATGTTGTTGCTTCCTTCCAGTCCGTAGAACGGATGTTTGGAGTCTACTTCCTGCAAACCGACAGAGCCTTTGCCGTTTTCGAACTTGGCAACGAAACGCCAGTGTTTGTTTTCACTTTCCAATACTTGGCGTTTGGCTTCGAATGCGGCATCGAGAGTAGGCACTTTCTTCCAGAAGTCCTCTAACGAACCTTCAAAGAATTCGTTTGGCACGAACAGGTTCTTTTCCACATCTTCCTGTTCAATCTTGTATCCTGCTTCACGGGCAAGGATAACCAGCTTGCGGATAACGTCCTTTCCGCTGAGGTCGATACGCGGATCGGGTTCGGAATAACGTTCTTCCTGCGCCATCTTGATGGTTTTGCTGAAAGGAATGTCCGCACTGATTTTATTGAAGATGTAGTTCAATGTACCCGAAAGCACCGCTTCAATCTTAACTATCTTGTCACCGCTGTTGCGCAAATCATTAATCGTGTTGATGATTGGCAATCCGGCTCCTACGTTTGTTTCAAACAAATACTTGATACCACGATGGCGGGCAATCTGCTTCAACTCCTGATAGTTCTCGTATTTGGAAGAAGCGGCAATCTTGTTGGCTGCCACTACCGAGACGTTGTGTGAAAGCAAGTCTTTATATAAATCGGCAATGGCGGGACTTGCCGTACAGTCAACGAATACGGAGTTGAAGATGTTCATTTTCAGAATCTCGTCGTGCAATACCTGCGGGTTAGACGGTATTCCTTTTTCTTTCAATGTCTCCTTGTAGTTGCTCAGGTCGATGCCTTCGCGTGTAAAGATAGCCTTTTCTGCATCGGAAATACCTACTACATTCAGTTTCAAACCGTTGCCGTGCATCAACTTCTGTTGTTGCATGTTGATTTGTTCGAGCAAGCTGCCGCCCACGGTTCCTACACCGCAAACGAACAAGTTCAGCACTTGGTATTCCGACAAGAAGAATGAATCGTGGATAACGTTCAGCGATTTACGCAAAGACTGTGAATCCACAACGAAAGAGATATTTGTTTCCGAAGCGCCTTGCGCACAGGCTATCACATTGATACCGTTACGTCCCAGTGTTCCAAACAGCTTTCCGGCAATACCCGGAGTGTGCTTCATGTTCTCACCCACGATTGCCACTGTTGCCAGTCCTGTTTCGGCTGTGATGCGGGTAATTTCTCCCATTTCTATTTCTTTGGCGAATTCTTCGTTCAGCACTTCGCAGGCAAGCTCGGCATCGGCATTGCGCACACCGATGGAAGTAGAGTTCTCGGAAGAAGCCTGAGAAACAAGGAATACACTGATACCGTTCTTTGCCAATGCTTTGAAGATGCGGTAGTTTACACCGATAACACCTACCATACCAAGTCCCTGAACGGTTATCAGGCTGGTATCGTTGATAGACGAAATACCTTTAATAGCCTTTCCGTTGTGCGACTTTCCGCTGGTGATGAATGTACCGTCTGCTTCCGGGTTGAACGTATTCTTTATCTTGATTGGAATATTCTTGTGGAATGCCGGGTATATGGTGGGCGGATAAACCACTTTCGCACCGAAGTTACAAAGCTCCATTGCTTCCACGTAACTTAACTCGTTGATTGTGTATGCAGTAGAGATAACTTTCGGATCGGCAGTCATGAAGCCGTCCACGTCTGTCCATATTTCCAAAACGGAAGCACCGAGGGCTGCTGCGAGGATAGATGCCGTGTGGTCTGAACCACCGCGTCCCAAGTTGGTAACATCACCGTTAATCTTGTCACTGGAAATAAAGCCGGGAACTAAAGACACCTGAGGCAGTTCGGCAAACGTTTCACGGATAAGTTTGTTTGTCAGGTCGGTATCTACTATATGTTTGGAGTGTTTCAGTTCTGTTTTGATGAATTTGCGTGAGTCAAACCAAACGGCTCCTTCGATTACATTGCTCACAATGCGTGAAGAAAGACGTTCACCATAGCTGACAATAGTATTGGAAGTCTTGGTAGACAAATCCTTAATCAGGTAGATGCCGTTGAATATATTTTGAAGTTCATCAAGCAATGAACCTATTTCCGCCAATAATTGACTTTGTTTCTCGCCCGACGGTATCAACTCTTTTACCATGCTGATGTGGCGGGTGGCTATTGTTATGAAAGATTGCTTATAGGAAATATCACCTGAAGCTGCCATTTTGGAAGTGTTAATCAACTGGTCTGTGATGCCGCCCAGTGCGGATACGACTACAATTACCTGCTCTTTTTCAGCTTCGACTATTTTCTTTACACTTAGAATACTGTTCACGGAACCTACGGACGTTCCGCCGAATTTCATTACTTTCATTTGAATAACTATTTTGGTACTTTCTCCTTGTGGAAGAAAGTTATATTGATATAAAAAAGAATTTGATTTAATGTTTGATGCTTGCGCTTGCAAGCGTGAATCACGTAGATACACAATAACTATCCATTAACCCCGAGGGGTCATGGTCATCGTACACATGGATGTGACTGTATGTGGATAGTACATTGTCATAAATTGTCCTTACTTTATTGTAATAGTGATGCAAATGTAGAAATTATTTTGAACAATCTATCATTTTATTCGATTTTTTTGTGATAAATGTATAGGTAAACTGCCTAAACCCCAAATAATTAATAGTAGAAGCAGTGTGAATTGGTAAGTAAAAAGAGCTTTATCCGGTCTTTTAGCTTATATATTTGTGACAATTTGTTAGGTTAATATGTTTATTTGCCTATCTTTGCAAGAGTAAAAGCAATAAGAAACGATGATGACGCGAGAAAATACTTCCGTATTGTTAATATATACAGGAGGAACAATCGGCATGATTGAGAATCCTGAAACCGGAGCTTTAGAAAATTTCAATTTTGAGCAATTACAGAAATACGTTCCTGAATTGCAAAAGTTTAACTTTACTATTGATTCCTATCAGTTTGCTATTCCGAGAGACTCTTCTGATATGGACCCGGAAGCATGGTCGGAGTTAGTGAAGATTATTTATGAGAACTATGCAAAATATGACGGCTTCGTTATTTTGCACGGCACAGATACGATGTCTTACACGGCATCTGCATTGAGTTTCATGCTCGAAAACCTGAACAAGGCGGTTATTCTTACCGGCTCGCAACTACCTATTGGGGTGTTACGTACCGATGGAAAGGAAAACCTGATGACAAGTATAGAGATTGCTGCCGCCAAGATAAACGGACGTTCTCTGGTTCCCGAAGTTTGCATATTCTTTGAAAATCATTTGATGCGTGGCAATCGCACAACGAAGATTAACGCTGAAAACTTTAATGCTTTCCGTTCATTTAATTATCCTGCACTGGCAGAGGCGGGAATACATATAAAATATGAACCGGCATTTATTCATTATCCCGAGGTGGATAAACCGTTGATTCCCCATTTCTCCATGAATACGGATGTGGCGGTATTAAAGCTTTTTCCGGGTATTCAACCGAATATCATTGCCGCCGCCCTGAATGTGGAAGGGCTAAAGGCAATAGTTCTTGAAACATATGGTTCGGGAAATGCCCCACGCAAAAAGTGGTTTATTGATATGTTGAAAGAAGCAAGTGACAAAGGAATTGTCATTGTCAACATAACCCAATGTAGTGCGGGAACAGTGGAAATGGCAAGATATGAAACCGGACTGCAACTGTTGCAGGCGGGAGTTATCAGTGGGTATGACAGTACTACTGAATCTGCTTTAACGAAATTGATGTTTTTGCTGGGGCACGGGCTTCCGGCAGATGAAATAAGGGAGATGATGAATCATTCCATCGTGGGAGAGATTACCATGGACAAGTGATTTGGATTTCTGCCGAAAATGTAGTATCTTTATCTTTTCAACTTTCCCGGAAGAGATTCCTGTGATTCTTGCACAGGTCTACATCTTATTTATATAAGCTCTACTTCTTTTAAATACATAGCGTACACCTTTCAAGAGAAAGGTGTACGCCTTTTTGTGTATATATGCCGTTGTTTTTCCTTAAACTTCCGTATGTTTTCCTTTAGCAAACGGTATATTTGCACTTAATCTCCTTGACAGAATTTCTCGAAGACGGGTTTTAACAACTCGGGTATCTCCACGCTTCCGCATTTCATTTCCGACAAACATTCTTTTCCTTTCTTGCTCAGGTTGAAATACATCTGACGTTTGTCTTTATCTCCCAAAGCACGTACTATCAATTCCTTTTCTTCAATGGAACGGATAACTTTGGAAGTGTGGGAAGTGCTCATTCCTGTTTTCTCTGAAATTTCGGTAGATGAAAGAGTTCCGTCTCCTATGCTGCAAAGTGCCATGGCTTCGTTGAGTCCGACGCCATGTACTTTCTCAAAATTGTTTTCAAAATCAGACAATGCTTTGTAGATGTCTCTCATTAAACATATTGATTTCATTTTTTCCGGTCTTTATATAAATAAGTTAATATTTGACTGGTTGGCGCGTTCCATATAAGTGGCAACACCGCCTATGGTAACTTCGTCCAACAATTCTTCGCGCTTCACGCCCATAACGTCCATGGACATTTGGCAGGCTATAAACTCAACTCCGCTTTCCAATGCTTGTTGGCGAAGGGATTCAAGTGATTCTATGCCTTTCGATTTCATGAGGTATCTCATCATCTTGCTACCTATTCCACCCATGTTCATTTTAGAAAGTTTGAGCTTCAATGAACTGGAAGGCAACATCATACCGAACATTTTACCGAATATGTCTTTCCGTACTTTCGGTTTCTTCACTTTCTTGATAGCGTTCAGTCCCCAAAAAGTGAAAAACATCGTAACCTTTTCACCTGTTGCAGCCGCACCGTTTGCGAGGACAAATGTAGCAAGAACTTTGTCAAGATCATCACTGAAAACAATGAAAGTTTTTCCTTTTCCTTCGCATGAAGTAACAGCGTTGCATGATTTCTTGCCACCTTTCTCTATTACAACATTAAATTTTCCTCCTTCCGAGTGCTGGGATATGAATTGGTTTCCTGTGGTTCGGCACCATGCTTCGGCATCTCTCGGGAACCCTGCGTCAGTGGCTTGCATTTCGATGCGTTCGCCTTCGGCAAGGTTTTCCATACTCTTTTTCATTTTTAAAATTGGACCGGGACATTGCAGTCCGCAAGCGTCTACCTTAACAACGTGAGTAGTAAGGTTGGCAACTTGCTGTGGTTGGATGATTGATTCGGTGAAAACCTTCGGTGTATGCCTGTGCAGCTTTATGGGGGTGGTAGCTGCTGTGTAAGTTTTATACCCACCAATCAGGTTTTTCACATCTTTGAATCCGTGTTGCATCAAGATCCGTGCTGCCAGGTAACCTCTCAAACCAACCGCACAGTAAGTATAGATTGGTTTGTCTTTGGGTAATTCATCAAGGTGTTCACGCAATTCATCCAATGGGATATTAACAGAACCTTCGATAAAATTCAGCGAATGTTCATCGGCAGTGCGTACATCAAGAATGGTAACATCGTTGGGGTTTACATCAAGCAGTTCTCTCCAATAAAGAGGATTCATGGCACCTGAAAGAATGTTTCCTGCTACATAACCTGCAATGGCAACAGGATCTTTGGCAGATGAATAAGGAGGTGCATAAGCATGTTCCAGTTTCATCATGTCATAGATGGTTTTACCTTGCTTAATGAACAAGGCTATTTGGTCGATGCGTTTGTCTACTCCGCTATAACCCACAATCTGTCCGCCATATATTTTTCCGGTTTCAGGTGCATAGGTTATTTTGATTGCCATTTGCAGTGCGTTTGGATAATAACCTGCATGAGAACCGGAGTGGGTAGTGGAGGATATGTATTCTATACCTGCCTGTTTCAATCTCTTTGCCGGTAAACCTGTTGTGGCAACGGTCAGATCGAATACCTTGGCTATGGATGTGCCGATAGCACCTTCATAAGATACTTTATTGCCGAAAACCATATTGTCGGCAGCAATTCTGCCTTGGCGGTTGGCGGGGACAGCAAGATAATTGAGCCAAGGTTTTCCGGTAAGAGGATGCCGGAACTCGATTGCATCACCAACGGCATAAATGTCCTTATCCGAAGTTTGTAAGTAGTCATTAACAACTATACCTCCCATTTCACCTATGGCCAATCCTGCTTCCTTGGCTAGTTTGGTTTCGGGACGTACTCCTATTGAAAGGATTACGAGATCTGCCATAATGGTTTCTCCGCTTTTAAAGGTGACTTCTATTTCTCCGTCTTTAGAAGCAAAGGAAGCAACTGCTTGTTCCAGATATAAATTCACTCCTTTTTGTACCAAATGTTCGTGTACTAGAGAAGCCATAGAGAAGTCAATAGGAGTCATCACTTGATTAGCCATTTCTACAATGGAGATGTTTGCTCCCGCTGCATGCAGGTTCTCTGCCATTTCCAATCCGATAAATCCCGCACCGATAATCACGGCATGTTTAACTTGATTCTGATCTATATACTTTTTAATGCGGTCTGTATCTGTAACGTTGCGTAAAGTGAATATTCCTTTTGTATCGATACCCGGCAGAGGTGGGCGCACAGGCGATGCTCCGGGTGATAGCAATAACTTGTCATAGCTTTCAAGATATTCGTCTCCATCGCTCTTTCTTATAGCTATTTCCTTTGTTTCCGGATTAATTTCCACGACTTCCGATTTGACACGTACATCGGTATTGAAACGTTTTCCAAATGTTTCTGGAGTTTGCACGAACAGTTTCTCGCGTTCTTCAATCACACCTCCTATATAATAAGGTAAGCCACAATTGGCATAAGATATATATTCCCCTTTCTCTATCAAGATGATTTCCGCATTTTCATCGTTTCTTCTGATTCTTGCTGCTGTGGTTGCTCCTCCTGCTACACCACCGATAATTACATACTTCATATCCATATCTTTTGTTTGTTATTGAATATTGTTTATTATTTCCTTTGGAAATTATTGGCAAATATAAAGGATTACTTTTAAAAGAACAAATTTCCAATGGAAAACAATTAAAGAAAATATTAAATAGCGTTTAGTCACATAAAAAAGAACGTTCGTCACATTAATTTGCCTGTTTGCACAGATGCTGATAGCTTTGAAATAAAAAATATGATAAATAGACATTATTTAATCGGACTTATGTTGTGTTGTCTGCCGGCTGCTGCACAAGTCATGCCGGATTCGATAGCTGATCAGTTTTTACAGGATGTAGTAATAACAGCTAAATTACCCTTGGTGGAGATGCAACCCGGGAAAACTGTTTATAGGATGGATGCTTCCATTACACAAAGTACCGGTAATATGTATGATGTTTTGTCCTCATTGCCCGGGATTATGATAAATTCGGATGGGACAATTATACTGAATGGTAAGAGTGATGCCCGTATTTTAATAGATGGAAAGTCTACTTATCTTTCGGGAGAGGAACTTATTAACCTGTTGAAAGCTACTCCGGCCTCGACCACAGACAAAATAGAGTTAATAACACAACCCGGTGCACGTTATGATGCCGGCGGAGGTTCGGGCTTGATAGATATTCACACGAAAAAGATAAAGCTCAGAGGAATGAATTTATCCTTGAATGGTAATTATAGTCAATGGAAATTTGGTAGAGGATTCGGCAGTGCATCTTTAAATCTGCGTGAAGATAAGTTTAATCTTTATCTAACTTATTCTTATTATAAAGGAAAAGATGTGAATGATTTACAGATAGATCGTGTTTGGACAGGGCAGGAAGACCGTATGAATCAGGTTTCGTATCGTGAATTTAATTATACATCACATAATTACCGGGCAGGTTTTGATTATTATGCAACGGAGCGGACAACTTTGGGAGTTTCTGTTGGCGGTAATGCTTCGAGTCATAAAAGTACGGGAGAAATGAAAACCGGCTTCCTCGAAGCAGGGGCTTTAGGCTCTACTCTGAATAACGGAAGGAAAAGTTGGAATAATATTTCTGCTGGAACAACGTTGGTGCATCAATTGAGAAAGGAGGGTGGAGAATTTAATGCTTCTTTCGATTACTTCCGTTACAAATATACAGAGAAGCAACTCATGTATAGCTTTTTGCCTGATACTTTAAAAGGGGATATGGGAGGGACGATAAACTTATATACCGGTCAGGTGAATTTTACTTATCCTTTGGGAGAGTATGCGAAGTTGCAAACCGGGGCAAAGACTTCATTTGTGACAATAGGTAATTCGGCAGGCTATGCTCGTCCGTTACTTTCGGATTGGGAAACGGACCAATCGCTCGGTTCTTGCTTTTCTTATGATGAAAACATTAATGCTGCTTATATACAAGCCGATTTTGAATATAATCGTTGGAAACTATCTGCGGGTGTAAGGTTGGAACATACACACATTCGGGGTAACCAGTGGGGAAATTCCGAACAGCGCGATTCTTCCTTTACAATAAACTATGTGCATTTGTTTCCCACCCTTTCCATGCAATACAGATTATCAGATAATCATGCTTTGCAGTTATCGTATGGAAGACGGATCACCCGTCCTAACTATGGTGACTTGAATCCTTTCATGTATATTCATGATGATTATACCTATGAGCGTGGAAACACATTGCTTCGTCCCTCCTTTTCAGATAATGTGCAGTTAGGATATGTGTATAAAGATTGGTTTCAGGCAAATCTCTTTTTCTTTCATACAGATGATGCCATTGTGAAAAGTTATGAAGATTCCGAAAGTTACAGAGTTTACGTTACCACTAATAACATGGATTCTTATGTAAATGCTGGAATACAAATCAATTTTGCCAATCTGCCGATTACTTCTTGGTGGAATACAAACCTGAGTGTAATAGGGGCTTATAACCGTTATCGATGGCATGAGAAAGGAAGAATAGAAATTAATAAGAAGATAACACCGTTGTTTAATTGTACGAATCAGTTTGCATTGGCTAAATCATGGACAGCGGAGCTATCGGGATATTATAATGGGCGTATGGCTTTCGGACAGGTTTTGGTGAAATCTTGCGGAGAACTGAATTTTGCCATTCAAAAGAAAATATGGAAAGGGCAGGGAACGCTTGGTTTCTTTGCTAAAGACATGTTAAATACCTATCGGAGGGATATGGATGCGATATTAACCCACCAACAGGCATATACCAAAGAAAGGGATAACAAAAGAACTGTCGGCATTTCATTTTCTTATCGTTTTCACAAAGGTAGTGAGGTGAAAGAAAGTAAGCGTAAAAGTAGTATAGATGAGAGTAAAAGAATAAATTTGTGACACTTATGATGAAGAAGTATTATAAATGGTTGTTGCCCGTCTTGTTTGCACTGATTACGTTCCTTTGCATACGCTTGGTGAATGACGTCCCATTGCGTTTATATTATTGGGAAGGTAACTCATTTAAATTCATGCTGGAAGAGATTTTAGTCATCATTTTATTTTCTTATTTTAGTGTTTGGTTATTGGATCGTTGGACTGTTTGGAACAGGAAGTGGAAAAAAGGATTATGGTTGGAATATGGTGTGCTGTGCCTCCTTTCCTTATTGTTTGCAGTTATAGGGATGTTTAGTTCGCGTTTGCTGACCGGCGCAGGATGGAATGCCGGAGATTTGGCTATTGCGTGTGTTGTTTGTACTTTATGTGTAGTCTCATTTTATACATTCTTGCGCAGCTTGTTAGTCGAAAAGGATTATGCAGACCAGAGTTTACTGATAGAAGAAATAAAGAATGATAAATTGCAAACCGAATTAAAATTTCTGAAGTCCCAATATCATCCTCATTTCTTGTTTAATGCATTGAATACTGTTTATTTTCAGATCGACGAAAAGAATGAGTTGCCTCACCGCACGTTGGAAATGCTTTCCGATTTGCTTCGCTATCAATTATATGGTGGCACGGAAACTGTGGCTATCCGGCAGGAGATAGAATATCTTGAAACCTATATCAATTTACAGAAGTTGAGAGTGAATGAGCGGTTGATACTGCAAACAGATTTTTCTCCAACTCTGAAAGAACAAAGGGTTTACCCTTTACTTTTCCTACCTTTAGTGGAGAATGCTTTTAAATATGTCAGTGGAGAATTCCATATGGATATATCTATGGCTTGGGAGAAAGGTAAGATTCTTTTTGAGATAGGAAACTCAATTTCTGTTGATACCGAAAGAAAACAGAACAAGCAAAGCATCGGTTTGGAAAACTTACAAAGAAGACTTGCTTTGCTTTATCCCGATAGACATAAGTTTGAGATTAAGAAAACAGAAAAGCGGTTTACTGCCAGATTAATTATAGATACAGATGGTAAACATGAATAAAGTAAGTAATTGGCTCATTCCTTTGGTATATGCTTTCGCACTGTTTGTCTGTATCAGATTGGTGATGGATATTCCTGTGCAATCGCGTTTCTGGGAATTGCCTTTTTATTTTGCAATGAAAACAACACTGATTGCTTTGTGTGCAGCTTATATTGTTTTTACCTTTTTGCACTATTGGGCGAAGAAAACATATAAGTTAGAGAAGAACCCGAAGAATCTCATGCGGATATATGGAATTCCTCTTTTATTGATAACCATGACTTTAGGTGTGGTAGTATCGGTTACTCCGACTTTGAATGATAATCCTATAAGATTCGGAGACGCCAGTGTGCCCGGTGTAATCAGTGTTCTGTTTGCTTTTTCATATTATCATATTATGCGTAATAAGATGATAGAAGATGATTTGATAAAGGAACGTTTACAGTTGGAACAGATGAAGAATGATAAGTTGCAAACGGAGCTAAAGTTTTTGCGCTCACAGTATCATCCTCATTTCCTTTTTAATACTTTGGAGACTGTATATTCACAAATAGAAGAAGGGGATAAGGTGCCACGGCATACATTGGAAATGCTTTCCGATTTACTTCGCTATCAGTTATATGGCGGTACGGAAACTGTGGCTATCCGGCAGGAGATAGAATACCTTGAAACATATATCAAGTTGCAGAGTTTAAGAAAAAGTGAACGCTTATCGTTGCATATCAACTTTTCTCCGGCATTGAAGAAACAGCGAGTCTATCCTTTGCTTTTCCTGCCTTTGGTGGAAAATGCTTTTAAGTATGTTGGAGGAGAGTATTATATGAATATGCTTATGGAATGGAAAGATGGAAAAGTTATATTTGAAATCGTAAATTCCATTGGCAAAGAGATAGATAGAAAACAAACCGGAAAAGGAATAGGATTGGAAAATCTGCGGAGAAGGTTGAGCTTACTTTATTCCGATAAATATATCTTTGAGGTGGATAAGACGGATGAGAAGTTTACGGCGATATTGATAATTGAAATAAATGAATGATATGACTATAAAATGTGTGATAACAGATGATGAGCCGGTTGCACGTAAAGGTTTGCAGTCTTATGTGGAAAGAGTGGACTTCCTTGAACTGACCGGTGTGTGCGAGGATGCCATTCAACTGAATACGTTGTTAAAAAGCCAACAACCCGATTTGTTGTTATTGGATATAGAGATGCCTTATTTGTCAGGGCTTGATTTACTGGCAACTCTTGCCAATCCTCCTAAGGTGATTATTACTTCGGCGTATGAGCAGTATGCTTTAAAAGGTTATGAATTCAATGTAAGCGATTATTTGCTGAAGCCAATTTCTTTCGAACGGTTCCTGAAAGCAGTGAACAAGGTATATGATGCAGTGCAAAAGGAAGAAGGTACTGTTGAGGCGGATAAACATATCTTTGTAAAGTATGAACGCCAGATAAAGAAGATTTATCTGAAAGAAATTCTTTTTGTGGAAGGGGAGGAGAACTATGTTTATATCTATACCCTTTCGGGAAAGATAATGGTTCGCTCCACTATGAAGCATATCTTAGAGTGTTTGCCCGAAGGTAATTTTCTGCAAATACATAAATCCTATGTGGTGAATATTGCACATATCAGTAATGTGGAAGGAAATATGCTGGGAATAGGTGAGTATAAAGTTCCGATTGCCCGTAATTACAGGGAGGAAGTATTTAATAAGATTATGAAGAATATGTTGTAAAGGCGGCAATAAGCTCGCCTTTACAACATTATATTATAGAGGTTGGTTAGCGTATAGATTATCAAAATTGTCATATTGTCCGTTGATGCTGTCTTCCGCTTTTGGGTTCAGCTCCAATGCTTTCTTCATATCTTCAACAGAACCTTCTTTATCACCATTCAGTAACTTGGCACGTCCTCTTTCATGGTATGCTTTTGCAAACTCCGGATTTATTTCGATGGCTTCGTCAAAGTGTGCGATTGCTTGGTCGAATTTCTTTTCCGAGATTAGCAATTGTCCCAGGCAAAGATAAGCCTGTTCGTTGAAAGGGTTGATTTCTGTTACCCGGATGTAGTCTTTCATGGCTTCTTCGGCTGCATCTACATCTTCCTTCATCTTTCCGCGTAGCAAAAGGGCTGCTTCCTCTTCGGCGTTTTGTTTCAATACATTTTCCACGTCTGCCAGTGCTTCTTTGTATTGCCTCATTTCTTTAAGAACTTCGGCACGCAGCAGGTATGCTTCCATGTAGTCTTCACGCAGTACAATGGCTTTTGTCAGATTTGCAATGGCTTCGAGATCATTTTTTAATCCCCGGTCGGCTTTGGCAAGCAGATAGAAAGCGGCTGCATTCTCTTTATCCAACTCGATTGCTTTTTGGCAGCTTTCTTTCATTGCCTGATAATCTTCTTCCATGTAGCACACGCTTGCAAGAGATAAATAGGTAGCTGCATCTACTTCTTCCATTTCTGCCATTTGCCTGAACGTTTCGCGAGCTTCCGTTAATTGGTTGTTTTGGATATAGGCAGTAGCCAAATAGTTACAGGTTTCGAAATCTTTCCGGATGGCAAGGGCTTCGGTAAAGCACTTGATGGCATAGGCAAGTTTGCCCATCCGCTGTGCTCTTATCCCATCATATTTGAGTATTTCGAAATTCTTTTTCTCGTTTTTAGCTTTATCATTTTCAGCTTCTTCAGACTTGCCTGTGAAGAATGATTTAAGAAAATTGACCATGATTGTGTGTTATTTTTTAGTTTACTGCAAAAGTAAGTAATTTGTTCTATTTTCCAATAATTCCGTCTTTCATTGTTAGCTTTTCTTCATCTATCAGGTATTGCAATACTTCACATACTCTGTCGGCATCCAAGTCAATCTGCTTCACAAGCTCCGCCGAAGTCAATGTCTTGGTTTCAAGTAATTGATAGATTTGTTCGGCTATCTTATCGAATTCACTTTGTTTTAACGGATGTTTCTTTTTGCTGAGGCACACGTCACATTGTCCGCAGTTATGTTCGTTCTTCTCACCGAAATAACGGAGAAGCATACGGCTGCGGCAAGCATCGTCCGAGTCGGCATACTCTGTTATTGCCTTGATACGGGCGGCATAGCGTTCTTTTCGTTCCTCATATACTTCCTTGGTTATTACCAGATGGCGTAACTCCACCCGTTCCCGTGTATATATAATGAAAGGAGTTTTCTTGTGTGGAATGTAGTCTATGATCCTGCGCTTGGAGAGCATTACCAGAGTTTCATAGATCTGTTGGCGGCTCAGCCCTGTGCGCAATGAGAGAGAGTCTTCATGGATATAAGCATAATCCGTGAAGATACCTGTGTAACCCCTCAGTATTGCCTGAATGAGTGTCTCGGCTTCCTTTCCCATTTCATGGAGCTTATATAACTCGTCGCGGCGGATGGTGAATATCAAGCGGGAAGCATTATCCTGCTCATCGGTATATTCTATATATCCCGCTTGGGTAAGTATATTGAGCGCGCTGTTGGCAGGAACGGGGAAATGCTTGAACTTGCGGCAGAACTCTTCGAGGTTGAAATCATATATGCAACCCAGTCCGTCACCCATTGCCATTTGATAAAAGTAGTTCAAATGCTCATACACCTGCTTGATGTATTCCCTGTCGGGAAAAGTATCGGCAATTCGTTTGTTGAGAGTAGTCTTATCCGTTTTGGAATAAAGCATTATGGCATAAGCTTTCTGGCGGTCGCGTCCGGCACGTCCTGCTTCTTGGAAGTACGCTTCCGGCGAGTCCGGTAAATCAACATGGATAACAATGCGCACATCCGGCTTGTCTATGCCCATACCAAAAGCATTTGTGGCAACCATCACCCTGCATTCTCCGCTTTGCCACCTCTTTTGCCTGAGGTCTTTAGTTTCATTACTCAGCCCTGCATGGTAGAAATCGGCTGTGATGCCTTCTTTATTGAGCACTTCGGCAACGTCTTTGGTGCGCTTGCGGTTGCGGGTATAGATAATGGCACTTCCTTGTACCTTATTTAATATATGGAGGGTTTCCTGCATCTTGTTTTCTGTGCGACGAACGATGTAGGCAAGGTTCTTTCGCTCAAAGCTCATGCGGAACACATTTTCTTCCTTGAAGTGCAAACGTTCCTGTATGTCTTTCACCACTTCCGGTGTGGCTGTTGCCGTAAGTGCCAGTACGGGAACTCCGGGAAGGAGGTCGCGTATTTCGGCTATCTTCAGGTAAGCCGGGCGGAAGTCATATCCCCATTGGGAGATGCAGTGTGATTCATCTACCGTGATGAGGTTCACTTTCATGGAACGGAGCTTGGTGCGGAAGATGTCTGTCGCAAGTCGTTCGGGTGAAATGTACAGGAACTTGTAATCTCCGAAGATGCAGTTCTCAAGTGCAACGAGTATTTCTTGGCGTGTCATGCCCGAGTAAATGGCAACGGCTTTGATACCCCGTCCGCGAAGGTTTTGCACTTGGTCTTTCATCAGGGAGATAAGAGGAGTAATGACTATGCATAAACCTTCCTTTGCCAATGCAGGGACTTGAAAGGTGATGGACTTACCTCCCCCTGTGGGCATCAGTCCGAGTGTGTCTTTTCCCTCACCGATACTGCATATAATATCTTCCTGAAGGTCACGAAACGAATCGTAACCCCAGAATTCTTTTAATATTTGTTGATAGGCATTCAATCCGTCGGTTTAATGTCTTCAATCTGCAATTGCACTTCTCCGCGCTTATGTGTGTTTTCTTCGATGCTGTAACAAATATCGAACGAACGTTTCGTCTTGATGTAACGGGCTTGCGAACTCTGTCCGAAAGCGATGCCGTTCATCACATTGTTCGATTTGTTATCCACCAGTTCCAGCTTGATATGTTCTTGGTCACGGCCCACTACCTTGCTTGTTCCATAGTCATACACATGCTGCGTGCAGAACACCGGTTTGTGGTTATCGGGACCAAAAGGATTGAATTTCTTCAAATCGCTGAAGAATTTGGGACTGATGTCTCTGAAATCTATCTCAGCATCAATGTCAATCACTGCACTTGTTTGTTCCGGCAAGATGTTTTTGGAAACAAACTCTTCGAAGCGGCGGGTGAACTCGTCCACATTCTCCACTTTCATAGACAAACCTGCTGCATAGGTGTGTCCGCCGAAGTTCTCCAACAAGTCACGGCAACTCTCGATGGCTTTGTACACATCGAAGCCCGAAACCGAACGTGCCGAACCGGTAGCAAGGTCGTCCGTGCGGGTAAGCACCACAGCGGGACGGTAATATATCTCCGTTAATCTGGAAGCAACGATGCCGATTACCCCTTTATGCCAGTCCTCATTGTAAAGGACAATGGAGCGCCGGTCGGTAAGTCCTTCAATATTGTCTACAATATTGTTGGCTTCTTCCGTCATGCTTTTGTCGAGATCTTTGCGGGTTTCGTTATATTGGTTGATGTGGTTGCTCTTTTCCAATGCTGCCTGAAAGTCTTTTTCTATCAGCAGGTCTACGGATTCTTTTCCTGTCTGTATGCGTCCCGAAGCATTGATGCGCGGACCGATTTTAAAGACAATATCGCTCAGGGTTATCTCTCTTTCGCCCAGTCCGCAGATGTCTATAATGGCTTTCAGCCCTATACTTGGATTAGCGTTGAGCTGCTTTAATCCGTGGTAGGCAAGGATGCGGTTCTCTCCCATAATGGGAACAATGTCCGATGCAATGCTCACGGCACATAAATCGAGCAGGGGAGTGAGTTGCTGGAACATAATTCCGTTACTGATGGCAAAAGCCTGCATGAATTTGAAACCTACGCCGCAACCCGAAAGATCGGTATAAGGATAGGTATTATCCACCCTTTTGGCATTGAGGATAGCCACGGCAGGCGGAAGCACTTCATCCGGCACATGGTGGTCGCAGATGATGAAGTCTATTCCTTTTTCCTTGGCATAAGCAATTTCTTCCACTGCCTTTATCCCGCAGTCGAGAACGATAATCAGCCCCACACCTGTTTCGGCTGCATAGTCTACTCCCTTGGTCGATACTCCATAACCTTCGTTATACCGGTCGGGGATGTAGTAATCAATGTTTGAATAAAACTGTTGTAAGAACTTGTAGACGAGTGCCACAGCGGTGGTTCCGTCCACGTCATAATCTCCGTAAATAAGAATACGCTCCTTTCTTCCCATTGCCAGGTTAAGGCGTTCTACGGCAAGGTCCATGTCCTTCATCAGGAATGGATCGTGCAAATCGCTCAACTGAGGACGAAAGAATTTCTTTGCCTCGTCTGCGGTACTGACACCGCGCTGCACAAGTAGTCGGCCGAGAATGGGATGAATCCCAATCTCCTTTGCAAGGGCACTGCCCGCTTCTGTTTGTTCATGTGTAGGAGGTTGATAGTTCCATCTGTTATTCATTATATATATTATTTTTTCTTTTCTTCTGTCTCGTGGCGGGGCTTTATCCCGTTTGGCATGTAAGCGGACGGTTTTACCTGCTCTTACATGAATATATTTCAAAACGTAAAATTACGAAAAAAAGGAATGCATATATGGTATTGCACTAATTATTTTATATTCTTTATCTGAAATAATATAATTTATCTTTGGAAGATTTGTGTGTTCGTCCTTATGAATTTACCGTCCCACATATATGGGACGACCGTCTCACAATTGTGGGACGATCGTCTCATGGTTGTGGTACAATCGTCCCACAATTGTGGGACGGTAAATATGTGCAGGAAAATGGGGAAATTAATAGGCGGAAACCACTTTATTATACTCGGCTAATGCCATTTTATGCGCCAGATATGCGTTGATTACATTGCTTTGTGCCTGAGTCCACGACAGTTGTGCACTGAGCACGTCCACCATCGAAGCTTTTCCTTCGTTGTAGGAGAAGGTGACGAGGTCTAGGTTTTCTTGGGCGAACTTTACGTTGTCCATAGCAATGTTCACTTGCTGTTCGCTTTGGGTAATCTTTGTCCATGCACCGCTTAGCTCTTCGTTGATATTGTCCGTTACGTAGCTTTGCTGTAACTTCTTTATGTTGATGAGCGCACGGTTCTGCAAGTTTGTTTGCTTGCGTTCGCCCCAATAGAAAATGGGGACACGGAGGTAAACTCCTGCCATGGCATTCCATTGAGGATCATATCCTATGTTTGGGGCGGCGCTTCCCCAGCCCCCGCTTACGTTGAGGTTGAGTTGCGGGTTATATTTGGAGATAGCTGCCTTGCGCACTGCTTCCTGACGAACAAGGTCTGCCCCGGTGCTGAGGTAATCTGCACGGCGGTCCAGTACTTCGTTCAATGATAAAAGCGTTGGCCGGGGCCGGGCTGTATTGATGTTTGTCAATGCTTCCATAGGGGAATTAGGTTCCATGCCCATCAATATATGCAGCTTCTGCATGGCAAGCGTATAGTTCTTTTCCGCTATCTGTAATTGCAGTTCGGCTTCTTTCAGACGGGTGGAGATCATCAGCAAGTCGGTACGTGAGATCATTCCGTCCTCAAAACGGTCGGAGATAACATCATGTTGCTTTTTCACAATATCATAGAATTCCTGAGCAGACTTGAAAAGCGCAAGGTAGGCCGAGGCGTTCCAATATGCGGCATCCGCCTGATAGTTTATCTGGTCATAGGTAAGTTCTTCACTCAGTTCGCTTAACTTGAGGTCTTGCTCGGCTATTTTGTTTTGGGCTTGCAAGGCTCCTCCTGCATAAAGCGGCTGGGAAAGGGTGAGTTGCCCGGAATAGGTGTGATTGCGGTATTCGCCTTCCGCGCCGTCCCATGCTTGCAGTTCTTTCAGGTCGAGAGTGGCATCGGCTGCAAAGTCCAGCTTGGGAAGATAACCCTTGTAGGCTATCTTCTTGCCTGCAACGGATGCGCTTGTTTGTTGTCTCGATTGCTTTAGTACCTGACTGTAATTCAAAACCTTCTCACGGTATGTTTCGGGGGTAAGGGCATCTTGTGCAACACTTCCCAAAGAGAAAGCGAGAAGGCAGGCGGTGATTATATGTTTAGGTTGATTCATCATATCTTTGTTTATTTAATCTTTAACATGGTGCAATAAGCTACCGGTAATATGAGTAATGTCAGTGCGGAAGCAACGAACAAACCACCCATGATAGTGGCTGCCATTCCGCCAAACATGGCATCGAACAGCAAAGGAAGCATGCCGAGAATGGTTGTGCCCGAAGCCATTGCCACAGGTATGATGCGGCTGACGGTTGCTGCAACCACGGCATTGCGCGGTGCGAGTCCGTTCTTTGTTTCAATATCAATCTGGTCAACCAATACAATGGCATTCTTGATGTTCATGCCAATAAGTCCCAACAGACCGAGAATGGCAAAGAAGTCGAACGATTTACCCATAACGAGCAGTCCCAACACTACGCCGATGAAGATAAGCGGTATCATCAAGAGGATAACCGTAGGTTTCTTGTAAGTGCGGAATAGGAGTAGCAAGGTGACGAACATCAGGAAGAACGTGAGCGGGAGATTGGCGGCAAGCGCATCGTTGGATTCCTTTTGGCTCTCCTGCTCTCCGAAGAACTTCATGGTGTAACCTTCGGGCACGTTTATCTCTTTCTGAACTTGCGTCCATACTTCATTGAATGCTGTTACGGCATTATAGCCTCTTTGGGGATCGCATTGCGCCATCATTACCATTTGCCGGTTATAGTCTTTCACATTGCTGAACTGATAGGAGAAATCGAAGTCGCTCACTACTTGTTCCAATGTAGTGGTCAGGTTCTTGGAACCGAACACGGGAAGCGTGCGCAGGTCATTAATCTTGAAAGAGTCCACACGGTTGCTCTTTAAGAGGATAGGCATTAATACATCGCCTTCCCGGTACTCTCCAAGTGTCATTCCCGTGGTGGCTATCTGTATGGACTGTGCTGTGGACTGACGGTTTACCCCTAGTTCCAGTGCACGTTCTTGTGAGAAAACAGGTTTCCACACAGGAACCTTGTTGCCCCAACTGTTGCGGATGTTCATCAGGTTCGGGTTTTGGTGCATGATTGCCAACGCCTGATTGGTGAGCATAACCAAAGTATCCGTATTGTTGCCTATAAACCCGATTTCAATGGTTGCATCCACTGCCGGAGATAACTTGAACAGCGTGGAGCGTGTGATGATATTCGGATAATTGTCACGCATGTATGTATCAAACTCCGCTTCTGCTTTCTTAGTCTGTTTGCTGTCGTGAAGTTCAATCAATACATTGGCAAAGTTGGGCTTCGGTCCTACCGAAGTGCTTGCCAGGTAATAACGCAACGGGGTACTTCCCATTGTGATGGAAACATTCTTCACTTCGGGCTGTGCTTTGAGGTGGGCTTCCACTTTCTTCATCTGTGTTTCCACCTCGTTGATGCTGTACCCGTCGGGGAAGAAGCAATCGGCACGGAAGTAAGGTTTGTCCAGATTAGGGAAGAAGTTTTGAGGCATTAGCCCCATTATCACCAAAGAGATGACAAACAAAGCTATGATAGACACCAATGTGTGCCAACGGTAGGTGATGAGCTTGTTCAACAGTTTGGCAAACTTGTGGTAGAACGGTTTGTCATATGGATCTTTGCCTGCTGCACCCGTGTTGGCTTTCAGGATGAAGTTCCCGAAAGTGGTGGTTTGTGTCAGGGCAAGCACCCAACTGAGTCCGAGGGAGATAGCCAGTACAATGAACAACGGTTTTACAATCTCCGCTACCGCAGACGGGGCCAGATATAGCGGAAGGAAGGAACATATGGCAATGAACGTGGCTCCCAACAATCCCCATTGAGGACCGGTTGCCCCATTGATTAAAGCCTGCCTCCGGCTCATTCCCCGGGCAATGGCTATCTGTGCATTGTCTGTCACCACAATGGCATTATCCACCAACATACCCATTGCTATGATAAATCCGGCAAGGGAAGTGCGGTTCAGTCCCACACCTATGAGGGACATGATGAGTAGCGTGCCGCCAATGGAGAATATCAATGAACTTCCTATCAGCATACCTGCCCGCATTCCCATTACCAACATGATAATGACAATAACGATGACTATGGATTCGATCAGGTTAATGATAAAACCGTTGTTTGCTTCTTTGGCAATCACATTTTCGGGATAGAGCGAAACCATGTTCAGCCCTACGGGCATTAACGGCAACAGCTCGGCAAGACGGGCATCTACCAATTCACCTGTTTTCACAACATCCTTTTCCGGATCGGTGGATACACCGATGCCAATGGCAGGTTTACCGTTTACCCGCATAATAGTGGATGGAGGATTCATATACCCCTTTTCCACTGTTGCGATGTCTCCCAAGCGTACTTGTTGGTCGGAGCCGGTAGTGATGAGCTGGTCTTTAATGTCTTGCAGACTTTTGTATGTGCCATTGGCAACCACACGCAGTTGCAATACTCCCGCATCTATCTCGCCTGTGTTGATAATCTGGTTTTGAGATTGCAGCAGTTGTGCAAGCTGTTTCGGATCGATACCCATGCCTGCCAGTTTATCTACCGATATAAATACATTGACAACTTCCGTCTGAGTGCCGAAAAGGGCTACTTTCATCACTCCGTCGGCTGTGATAACCTGTGTTTTGATACGTTCCGCCCAATTGCGCATCTCGTCATAAGAGAAACCTTCATCGGCGGTCAGTCCGTAATAAATGCCGAATACGTCACCGAAATCGTCTGATACGGTCGGTGCCGATGCTCCGGGAGGCAGACTGGGTTGTATATTTAATACTTTACGTCTCAGTTCGTCCCATTTCTGTGGAATGGAAGAGGCCGGTAGACTTGGTTGCAGTTCAAAGTTTATTTTCGACAGCCCATACATGGATTCGGACTTGATTTTATAGACTCCGCTCATAGACTGTATTTCGCGGGAGATGGGTTCCGTTATGAGTCTTTCCACTTCGGCAGGATCGGCTCCAGGGTAGCGAGTCATGATAACCGCCGACTTGATAACGAACGGTGCATCTTCTTTCTTTCCCAGATTGCCAAAGGAGAAGATTCCCCCAATGAGCAATACGGCAAGGAAGAAGTAAACTACCTTCGTGTTGTCTAATGAATATTTGGCTAAGTTCATTTTTTTTAGTGATTAGTGTTTTAGTGATAAGTGATTAGTCTAGTGATTAGTGTTTAGTGATAAGTGATTAATTACTAGCGATTAGTGATTAATTAATTTATCATTAATCACTAAACACTAATCACTAGACTAATCATTGTTTAACGGTTTCACCGTTTCACCGTCTGTCAGTTGATATACTCCGGCTGTAACTATCTTCTCTCCCGGTTTCAAACCTTTGGAAACAAATGCTTGGCTGTCTCCGGTAGGGGAGTAGACTTCGATGTTGCGAAGTTCCACTTTGTTGCCGTTCAATACCCATACGGAGTTTTGTTTACTGCCGGGTATTTCGAATATTGCACTGAGCGGGATTACTGTCATGTCATTGGGGAAGAAACCACCCATGTCGGCTTGCATGCGGATGTTGCAGGTGAATCCGGGCTTCACGTCGTACACGTCACGTTTAAATGCGGGATCGTCTACTGTAATGGTAACGGGAATTCCCGTTCCATCGGTAGATACGTCAAGAAATTCTTCCAGTTTCGCTTTGAAACGTTGTCCTTTAAAAGTATCAAATTCTATGCTGAAAGTCATGTTGTCGGCACGGAGTAAATAGAGATAACTGTCGGGGATAGTGAATTTAATTCGCAGCTTGTCCGTATTTACTAATTGAACCACAGGCATGCCCGAAGATATGCGTTGGTAATTCTCGGCAAGTTTCTTTTCAATGGAGCCGGCGAAAGGAGCGAGCAGGCGTGAGTCTCTCATGTTGTTGCTCGATAGCTCATAGGCCGACTTTGCCTTTTGATAATTGGATTGGCTTATTTCATAGTCCTGCACGGAAATGGCTTCTTTGGAAAGCAATCGCTTGTTGCGCTCCAACTGTGCGGCAGCCGTCTCGTAAGCAGCTTTGTCTGCGCTGTATTGCAAGGCTATGTCCCGGGTATCAATGGCTGCAATCAGTTGCCCTTTCTTAACTTTCTGTCCTTCTATAACGGGGATGTCTATAATCTGCCCGCTGACACGGAAAGCAAGTTTCACAAAGTTTACGGCTTCTACTACTCCCGAAAAATCTTTTCTTATCACGGAACGTGATTCAACAGTTCCTATCTTAACGGGGCGAACGGTTTCACCCGTGGTTTCATTCTTTTTACCGCAGGCAGTCAGTAAGCCGATGAGTAATGCAATGAATAGATATTCTTTTTTCATTGTCTTTATAATTAATCGATTATTAAATTGATGGATGCAATGAAAAAAGAACAAATAAAGGTGCGAAAGGTTCTGAAAGTGTGAAGAACTCCCGTGAGAGTTTAGATGGAGTCTCACGGGAGTATAACAAAAATCCCGCGGAAAGTTTTAATGCTTTCCGCGGGATATATGTAGAATATAAAAGTTCTGTATCTTAGAAGAACAAGTAACGGTTGTCTTTTACGTTAGCTTTCAAATACAAGTCATTGATGAATCTGTTTGCAATGATGCGTGCAGACATATCTTCGATAGACCGTTCTTCTGTTTTGGCGTCAAATGTTTCGTTCAATTTGTCTTTAGCATACACTTGAAGAACATATACACCACCCATACCTTTGATAGGAGCGCTTACCTTGTTAACATTGAGTGTAGTAGCATAAGCACCGATAACCGGTTCGCTGCTGTGAGTCATTGAAACATAAGTAGGAGCAGCAAAGCTTACGTGCTTAACAGAATCTGTCTGTACGTTTGCAATAGTGCTGCATTGGTCGAAGCTGGTAATGTTCTTGGCATTGATTTCTGAAATCAACTTTTCTGCTTTCTTGTCACGGATAAGTTCTGCTTTTAACTGATCTTGTACCAAAGCCATCGGACGGTAACCTTCCGGCACGATGCTTGAAAGACCTACAACCAATAATCTGTCGCTTTCACCGCATTCATAAAGTGGAGATATATCACCCGGCTTGGCATCAAATACCCATCTTAGAGCTTCTTTAGTTCCTTTGATACCGCCAATCATGTTTTCAGAGCTGTAAAAGTCATTTCTTTCCAATAGCTTGTAACCGTTTTCTTCTGCGTTTTGAACAAGCTTGTCAAGAGAACCGTTGGCAGCGATGAACTGGCTGAAATCGTTGTATGCTTTGTTATAAGTTTCTTTGCTGAATTCAACAGGTCTTTTCACAACAGCTACTTTATACTTTTCGGTATTGTTCTTTTTATCCAATACTTGAAGGATGATGTTAGCCTGACCTATATTAAGGTTTGCCATTTCTTTCACCCCTAGCTCATTGATGGCTTTAAGGTATTTTACGTTGTCTGCATCGAGGTTAGCACCTTCATAGCTCTTTGTTGCAAGCCAGTTAGATGCACCGTTTGCATTGTCGCGAGAGTATTTCTTTGCCATTTCTACGAAATCGGCTCCACCTTTAATGGCAGTTACGATACTGTCTGCCAAAGCTTGAGTTTTAGCAGCAGTTTCCGCTACAACCTGTATTTGACGGAATTGGATAGAGTCGGCAGCAGATTGTTTGCCTAAAATCTTGAATGCATTATAAGAATCATCGGCTTGATTGTAGTAAGGACCGTAAACTTCACCAACAGATGCAGAATCCAAACGGGCAACTACATCAGTAGGATAAGCAGCCTTTGAGTAATACAAATCGGCAAACGGATAAGTAGAACCTGTTGTGCGAACGAAGTTTGCATAGTCGGTTGCAGTACTTAATTGTTCAGAGTATTCGGTTACTTCTTTTTCTACATCAGCTCTGTCTTCTTTGCTTGGAACTACTTGTACGTCGATGTATTTGATATTACGAGTTTCAATATACTGCTTGAACTCTTCTTTTTTCTTGTTGTACAAGCTCTTTATTTCAGATTCGCTGACAGATACGGTTGAATCCGGAATAGAAGTGTAAGGAACGGCAGCTAATAAAATATCAGCCTGATTCACTCTTGCATCAAATGTTGCTTGAGCCTGAATAGGATTAGTGATCAATGATTTTGCAATCAAAGTCTGATATTTCTCCATCAAGCGAGCTTGAATAAGGTTCTTTTCAATAAACTTCCAGAAGTTATTCAATGAACGGTAATATTCAACATATTGAGCCGGTGTATTTGCATCCATTTTAGCATAATCTACCAAAACCTTCTTTAACATGTCTTTATCGAAAGCTCCGGTTTGCGGGTTTCTGAATGGAGTTTGTTGAAGTATAGGGTTTGTGCCTTCATTGATCATTGCTTCAACTTCCTCTTTTGAAACGGTGAGTCCCAATTTTTGAGCTTCGTGCTCAACTAATTGGTTGTTTACGTATGATCTCCATACTTCTTCTTTCACCTGAGTGCTTTGCTGATCGTTCAATGCTGATACACCGCTTGAAAATTTGATAATGTCGGTATATTCGTCTACCAATTTCTGATAGTCCTGAGCAGAGATAGTTTTACCGTTTATTTCGCCTGCATCATTGTTTCTTTGATGTGGCTGTAATACTTTCCATGCATCTCCTGCAATGAAAGCGAAAAGCGCAAGACCGATCACGATAACCAATAATGGTCCTTTGCTTCGGATAGATTGTAACGTTGCCATTTAATTAATAGTATTTTAATTGTTTATTATTATTTTTCATGTAATATTTTAGCGCACGAAGATACAAAAAATGCTAATACGCATGTAGTTATTGCATAAAAAAATGCATTATTCTATTACTTTCAACCGTACAAGTTCAATTTTTGTCGTCGTAACCTTAATTATTTTGAATTGATAGTCTCCAACGCGGATCACTTCATGAAGTTTCGGGAAGCTTTGGTACTGGTTCAGGATCAGTCCGCCCACGGTCATGTATTCATCGGATTCGGGTAAATCAAGGTTAAACATTTCATTGACTTTCTCTATTTCGAGCCTTGCGGAAAGTATATATTCATTTTCGTCTATCTGCTTGGCTATATAAGATGTTGTGTCATGTTCGTCTTCAATGTCGCCGAAGATTTCTTCAACAAGGTCTTCGAGCGATACGATTCCCGATGTTCCTCCGAACTCGTCTACCACTACGGCCAGTGTTTTCTTTTGCTGCATAAACAGGTGCAACAGTTTATTTGCCGACATGGTTTCGGGTACAATCGGAATCTGTTGTATGTTCTCTTTCCAGTCGGAAGCGTTTTTAAACATTTCGGATGAATGGATATATCCCACAATGTTGTCGATGTTTTCTTTATAAACAATGACTTTGGAAATACCCGATTCTATGAATTTGGCTTTCAATTCCTCAATAGGGGCGTCTATTTCCACAGAAACGATTTCGGTTCGGGGCACGATGCAATCTCTGATTTTTATTGAAGAGAAGTCGAGAGCATTTTGAAATATCTTCACTTCCGTGTTAATTTCTTCGGGGCTGTCATTGTCTGCTATGCTCGATTGGATAAAGTAATCGAGGTCTACTTTGGTAAATGCTTTTGCTGTTGTTTCTTTATTAATCTTCACTCCGAGTATGCGTAGAAGAAGGTTGGATGTTCCCGATGCGAATTTTGAAATGGGAAACAGAATGATGTAACAGATAAATGCCGGAACGGCAAAGATGTTCAGTGAAAGGTTTGAATCGATTTTAAAGATGGTTTTCGGTAGAAATTCACCTGTTACAAGGATAATAAGGGTGGAAATGATCGTTTGTATCAATACCAATAGAAAGTGGTTATCAATAAGGCCGCGCAATAAGTTTTGCTCGATGAGCTGTGCCATTAATATACCGTAGATAACAAGAGCTATGTTGTTGCCTACAAGCATGGTAGAGATAAAATTGTTCGGGTTGCGGTAAAATATGGATAATATGCGCGAAGTGATACTTTTGTCATTCTTATTCATCTCAAAGCGCAGTTTGTTTGAGGACACAAAAGCAATCTCCATTCCCGAGAAGAATGCGGAAAAAGCCATTGTTATTAATATTTGAATGATGATACCCATACTTTTATTATTATCTGACAGAGTCCTTTTTGATAGAGTCGTTTGGCACCGGTGTGTCTTCAACGGGGAATATGCCGCTTGAGTTCCGGATGCGATATTTGGTTAGCTGTTGGTTAGAGTCGAATCCGTATCCGGTAATAATCTTGTCTTCTTGCTGGATACGAATATATTTGTCCGAATACACTTGTTCCTTGCCCTGATCCCAGAACAGGAGCTGTGTTTCAAACTGTTCCCCTTTTTGGTTCTTGATAAGTACGTTGCCTCTGAGTTCCCATAATTTCTTTTTCTCAAAGTAGTAAGCCGTGTCTGCTTTGATGTTGGCATCCACTTGGAATAAGGAATCGAACTTTTCGAGATACACTCCCTTTTCAAAAGCCCAGTAAGGAGGATTCTTGCGGTCATAGATAAGCCATTCTTCGGTAATTATTTTATAACGGGTGATTCCCGAGTCCGAAATCAGTGTAGTCACTCCCAATGTTCTCATGGAGGGGAGCGAGTCTCTTTCTTCTATGGCACCTGCAAATTGTTTGTTGTTCGATGAACAGGAGGGAAACAAAACAAGCATAACAATTACCCAGCAGGTAATTGTTATGCTTAAATTTATGACAAACAGTTTATTTTTCTGTTTTTGTGGCATGATTTTATCTAATCACAGTGCTTTCGCCAATCCATCCGCCGATTGTAACGGAATCACCTTTTTTAAGGTTCAGGAAGAACAAGTCTTCAACTTTCGGAGTATGTCCGGCATACTGTCCGATCATCTTGTTGGCTTCTTCGGTTACACTTGGATCAACGCTCTTTGCACGTTGCAATTTGTCGATAACAAGGTAATAAGTACATCTGTTCAATGCAGGTTCGTCACTCCAGTTAGGACTTGAAGCATATAACTGTGCAATCAAAATGTATGGTTTACCAAAGTTAGGATTCAAACTGATAGCTTTCTGTGCATATTGTCTTGCTTTGGCATAGCTCTTTGTAGCAGCGACAACCTGTGCTGCTGTGAAAGCATAATCAGCCTTCTTTGCATCGTCTTGTTCCAGTTCGATAGCTTGGTCGAAGAACTTAACGGCTGCATCCATATCTTTTTTCTTAACTGACATGTAAGCGCATCCCACTGCAGTTTCGGCAGTTGGTTGTAACTGATGTGCATAAAGTGCTGCTTGGAAATAAGCATCAGAGTCTGTACATCCGATTAACTTCATTACGTTAACAACGTTCTTTAAGTATTCCAGATTACTCTTGTTCTGTTCCACTTTATCAGCATAGATATTTTGCAGTGTGTTGCAATCGGCAGCACCGCTGTTGATAAAGATAGCATCGATGTTATCCTTTGTTGTTTTAAGGACAGGTACTAATTTAGGATTCTTTTCGTTCTTTACAGCAGTGTCGGCATAACCTGATACTGTAATGTAATCCTGCAAGAATTGTTCTTTGTAAGTTGGATCGCTCTTATACTTTCTTGAAGCCATATCCATGAAGAACTGCAAAACGTAGTATTCCGATTCGCCTTTCATTTTCTCTATTGACTCTTTCAACCAAGTAAATGCCTGGTTAGGGTCCATATTCTTTGAAAGTTGAATGTAGTCCACTGCTTTCATACCCAATACTGCAGGAGCGGGAGTTTGTTTGTAAGTTGGGAAGTATTTGATACGTTGATCATATACCTTCATCAACTCATCGAAATATGTGTTGTACTTAGCAGGATCTTTTTCGTTTGCTAAGAACCATTTTAAGATCTTCACTCCGTTAGTGTAAGTTTTCAACTGAGCTTTCGGACATTCTTCAAAAGCTGCTTTCCAAGGAAGGTAAGCATCCTTATAGTTCTCGGTTTTTACATACTCGCTGTAAATACTGAGGTTTCTCAAACAGTTAATACTGTCTTGGCCATGACCGTACTTCGAGCCATCTTCGGCACCCTTCTGGGCGAATGAGTTTGTTGCCGCTAAGGACAAAACAAACATGGTTGCAAGCGTTCTAAATCTCATTGTGTGTCTTTATTTAATTGATTAATTCTTATGTTTACTGAACTTTTGTTTTCAAGAACCAACGTTCGTTGAATGTTATTCCTATGCTGAATTTCATATAAGTTTCATCCACAAGATTGAAATTCTTTCCGTTTACTTTTACGAACTGTGCAGAGAAGTTAACCAAAGACTTGTTTTGGAAAACCGGAAGTCCGAAACCTGCCGATACTCCATATTCGTCTGCACCCTTCATTTCGTTTACCTTAATATAAGGATTAGAATAATAAGCACCTACACGGTACTTGATTCTGCTGAAATAACTTCTGCCCACCGGGTTGGGAATGAACTCCGCACCAACGGCATATTTTGAGCGGTCGGTAAAGAAACCGTCTTTTTCGTAATACTTGGCTTTGCTCCATTGCTGGAATGTATAGTCGAACCCGATTGTCAGGTTGTTTTTATGCTTGTAAGTAAAGCCTGCACCAAACATATTGGGGAAATCGAATCCGTTTTTTATTGTATCTCCCGACACACCGCTCGCACTGGTGTTTCTGTAAGCATCGCCGTGCATGCCGTGCTTCATTGAATACACCAAACCGAGTGTCACGGAGTTGTCTTTTCCAAAGTTCTGCGTGTATTGTGCTCCGAGATCCAACTTATAGTCACGAACCTCGATTTTATTGGCAATACCTGCTGTGAAAGCACTTCCGTCACTATATGTAGTTGTTACCGAATGGGTAACTGTTCCATACAGGTAGGAAATGTTGGCACCTACGGATAAGTTCTTCAAAATCTTGAAACCGGCTCCTGCAAACAGTTGGTGAATGCCACCGTCTCCGCTATACACGGAAGTGGCAGTCGTTTCCTTGTCGTTCAGCGTTTTGGTTTCGCTCATGCTGTAGCCTACGCTGGAAAACGGCACAAAGCCCGCACTTACCGCAATGCGTTTTCCCAAACGGAATTGCATGGCAATGTAGTCGAAACTGGAATTCTTGGCATTCATTTTAATGCCGTTGCTGCTGAAATTGGTGTTCTGCACAGTTAATCCGCCCGAAAACAAGAATGTCAACGAATCAATAGCTGTATATGAGGCAGGGTTCAATACATTGATTTCCGTACCGTCTCTCAAACCGTAGGCTATGCCTCCCATCGCTTTACTGTTTCCGAATCCTTGATCCGCCAGTTGCCCGAATCCATATCGGGTGTACGGTGAGTTTGTGTTATTTTGAGCTTGTGTAATGCCAGAGAGAGAGGCGAGCAAAAGCGCGCACAGTAAGTACTTATATCCTACCATTATATTCTAATATTCTGTTTAAGCCTTTCAATACTAAAAATCTATCTGCAAAGATGATACTTTTTAAGTTTGTATCAAAAGAAAATTCATTCCCGCCCGTTAAAAAAACCAAAAGTCCCGGGTATTTCTTTGTTAATGTTTCAATATATCCGTGAATTTCATACTCCATTCCCTTAATTACCCCGGCGCGGATGGCAGTGTCCGTGTCATATCCGAACATAGGCACATCGCCTTGTTTATCGACTAATGGGAGTTTGTCACAGAATATGTTAAGGGCTTTGAGGCGCATTTTCAGTCCCGGTGAAATGTTTCCACCGAAGTAATGCCCTGCCGCGTCTATAAATTCAAAGGTCATGGCTGTTCCCGCATCCACAATGAGCAGGTCTTTGTTTGGGGCGGTAGTCATGGCTCCCACAATGGCGGCAAGCCTGTCGGCACCCATGGATTCGGGTATGTCGGTAATGGTTTTGGTGGGCAACGGTGTCAGGTGGTCGAGCCGGACAAGGGTGAAAGGAAGCCGGTTCAGTTGTCTTTTCACTTTGTCGGTGAGTGTAACTACTGTGGAGAGTATTCCTTTCTCTATCGGATATTTTTTGCAAACATCCGGCAGCAGGCTTGACATCGTGCTCTTTATATAGCTCAGCCATCGCCTTATTCAATTTCTCCGGATTGTTCTGATATTTTTTCTGCAATTCCTGCATCTTCGGCTGAATTTCCTGCATTCCCAAAGTAGAACGCATTTGTTTTAAGGTTAACGGATACAAGATAACCTTAATAATAATCGCGATCAAAATTACAGCCAAAGCATAACTGGGAAATCCGATCACATTTGTCAGCTCAAAGAGCTTGTCAATAATAAATGTGAAAAACTCTCTAATATATGCCAATCTTCACCTGTAAACGATTACAGGCCTTCACCTCCTGTATTCCCGGATATCTAATATTTTCCATTTTATGGCACTGGGTCGTACCCTCCGGCATGAAAAGGATTACATTTTAATATGCGGCGCACAGCCAAATACCCGCCTTTCAAAGCGCCGTATTTGCTCACCGCCTCATAAGCATACTGAGAGCACGTCGGTACAAAACGACAGCTGGGATACTTTTTTAAGCCCGAAATATTTTTACGGTAAAATGTAATCATCCCTAACAGAATCTTTTTCGG
>ERZ826016.312-NODE-312-length-61583-cov-8.931852_pt1 | contig 61583 bp, 52 predicted proteins | sample MGYA00519872_ERZ826016 | MGnify/ENA primary metagenome ERZ826016 (study PRJEB31778, sample SAMEA3449218) | human gut metagenome | biome: human gut; feature: human-associated habitat; material: faeces | place: United Kingdom | collected 2010/2012 ... | reverse complement strand
GATGAACTGCGGCAGCATATACGCCTGCCACGGCACAGCAATCGTTGCGATATACGCCACGAACAGCAGGTCGCGCCCCTTAAAGCGCAGCTTTGCAAACGCATATGCCGCGAAAGAGGACGTCAGCGTCTGCAGGAACGTCACTGCCAGCGCGATAATCGCCGTGTTCTTGAAGTACGTCAGCAGCGACACGCGTTCCCAGATGATGCGGTAGTTTTCCCAATGGAACGTTTCCGGAATCCAGCGGATGGGGTACTGGAAGGCTTCCTGATCCAGCTTCAAGGAGGAGGAAAGCATCCACACAAACGGAATCAGCGTAAACAGCGCCATCGCAATCAGCACCGTATACAGCAGCACACGCCCTATCACCTTCATGGCCGGGTTGTCCTTGCGAATCGCCTTTTGATGGGTAACAACAGCCGTCTGACTCATGGTGTTCTTCCTCCTTTCTTAGTCGTTGGCGAATTTCTTCTCGTTTGCGAACTGGATGATGGTCACAATCAGGACGATGACGAGCAGCACCATGGCAATCGCACTCGCCTGACCGTACTTGATGTTGTTGAACGCCACGTCGTAGATGTAGGTGACAAGCATCTTCGTCGCGCGTCCAGGACCGCCGTTGGTCATGATGGCGACCGTGTCGTAAATCTTGAGTCCGGACGGTGTCGCGCTGACGGGCGGTCTGGTGGAAGACGGCCCAGCGGAGGTGATTCTGGACAACTTGAAACGGCTGCACCACGCAATGCCCGTTGTGACGATCGGGCCGCTAATCGAGGGCATGTCCTCCATCAACATCGCGTCGGATTCCTTCGAGGGTGTCCGGAAAGTGATGACACACCTGACGAATCTGGGGCATCGGCGGATTGCGTTCATCGGCGGTCGTCTGAACACTCGCTTTTCCGATGCGCGCATCACGATGTACCGTCAGGAAATGACGCGCCTTGGCGTGCCGCCGGAGGAGCAGTATGACGTCATCCGTACATTTCTGGAGCAGTCCGGTCCGGCCTACCGGCAGGATCTGGCGGCGCTCCTGCACGTCGGCGACAGACAGTGTGCCCTGATCCTCAAGCACATGGTGGAGGACGGGCGCCTGGTGCAGGCCGGGCAGCGGTACGCCCTTCCCATTCGTGAGGAGGTTCTGCTGTGAACGGCGCAAAAGGAGAGCGGCCCTCAGGGGCCGCTCTCTTTTTTTGCCCGCGCCGCGGCCGGAGCAGAAATCGCGTCCGTGTTATGATGGCGTGACATGGCTGTCCATGCGGTTTGTGCGCCGTTTTTCAATTGGATTAAAAGGTTTGCGAAACGCTGGACACCGGCAGTTTTTTCCCGTAAATTGGCCTTGCGAACGGCGGAAGCGCCCCGCATCCGGCTCTGCGGTTGGTGTAGGCCGACACAAGTTGGTTGGCTAGCCCCCACACGAATCTCAGACCCGGCGGCAGGCATACCGGCGGACCGCAAATATTTTAAAGGAGGAGAAATCCCAAATGAAGAAGTTCCTTTCTCTGGTGCTTGCTCTGGTGATGACCATGTCTCTGGTCACCGTCAGCGCCGGCGCCAAGGACTTCACGGACGACAGCGAGATCACCTACAAGGAAGCTGTGGATGTGATCTCTGCTCTGGGCGTTGTCGACGGTTATTCCGGCGGCGACTTCCGTCCCGATGATGTCCTGACCCGTGGCGCGGCCGCCAAGATCATCTGCAACCTGATCCTGGGCCCCACCACCGCCTCCGCGCTCAGCGCAGGCACCGCTCCCTTTAAGGATGTTCCCGTAACCAACACCTTCGCGGGCTACATCACCTACTGCTCTCAGCAGGGTATCATCAGCGGCTACGCTGACGGCACCTTCCGTCCCACCGGCACCCTGAGCGGCAACGCGTTCATGAAGATGCTGCTGGGCGCTCTGGGCTATGACGCTGCCAACGAGGGCTACACCGGCGCCAACTGGTCCATCAACGTTGCCAAGCAGGCCATCTCCATCGGCCTGAATGACGGCCTGAAGGGCGAGTTCAACGGTGTCAAGGCTGTCAACCGTGAGGAAGCCTGCCTGTACGCTTTCAACACCCTGAACGCCACCATGGTTGAGTACACCAACCAGACCATCGTGATCGCCAACGGCACTGTTAAGACCGACAAGGTCGCGAAGGACATGGAGAACAATGCCCGTACCGAGACCATCAAGGACGACAACAAGATGCAGTTCGCCGAGAAGTACTTCACCAACCTGGAGAAGGAGCCCACCACTGACGATTTCGGCCGTCCCGCTAACAAGTGGACCTACAAGAACACCGACATCGGCACCTATGTGGACTACAGCCTGATGGTTGCTGAGTACACCGACGCTGTCTCCGGCAAGGATGTCTACAACAAGATCGGCAAGACCGCCATGGACAAGTACACCGTTTCCGCTTATGTGGACGGCAACGATGCTGCCAAGACTGTTCTGCCCAACGTTGCTAAGGACAACAAGGACGATCTGACCGGCACCGATACCGGCGTTCTGACTCAGGTTTTCGTGAATGATGACGAGAAGGAAGCCGCCGTTGTCGAGATCAACACCTATCTGGGCATCGCTGACAGCGATTACAGCACCAAGAAGGACGAAGCTGACTTCACCGTCTACGGTCTGAAGAAGGACAGCAAGAATTATGTCATGGAGACCGCCAAGGACGGTTCCAGCCATGTTTCTTTCAAGGTCAGCGGCGAGGACTTCGACGTCTCCAAGGTCGAGGAAGATGACGCTTACCTGTTCACTGTGGCCGCTGGCGAGGTTCAGACCTTTGTTCCCGCTACGGTTCTGAAGGACACTGAGATCACCTCCTTCAAGAAGAACTCCAACGTTACCGCCGGCGGCACCAAGTATGACTTCAGCCACGTTGCTTACTATGACAACGATGCCCTGAAGGCTTACACCGGTGAGAACAACAATGACACCATCAACCTGAAGGACACCACCTACAACATCTATCTGGATACCTATGGCAACCTGATCGGTCTGGAAGAGGTTGACGCTGTTGATAACTATGTGTTCATCACCGGCGCTGACGCCAACACTTCCAACCTGGCCACCAAGACCACCGATGCCAACGCCATCTTCCTGGACGGCACCTCCAAGGTCATCGAGGTCAGCAAGACCAAGGGTAACGGCTTCGATAACACCGATATCTCTCCCGTCATCAACAAGTGGTTCACCTACACCGTGGACAAGAACGGCGTCTACACCTTGAAGGACATCGTGGCTTCTAATTACACCACTGACAGCAAGGTTGGCCAGAGCAAGCAGCAGGCTGGCGATATTGAAATCGACAAGAAGCACGTTTCTCTGAATGGCCAGGGCGCTTTCACCAAGGTTTACGGCAATGCCGACTCCATCTACCTGACCGCTTCTCTGAAGAAGGTCACCAAGGCTGCTGATGAAAACTATGTTGTGATCTCCGGCGTTGACAACGTCACCACCGGCGTCAAGAACGCCAGCATCAAGACCTGGGATGCAACTCAGGCTAAGAAGGATGTTGATTCCAAGTATGCAACCGTAACTTGGGTTGACGACGGCGTTTCCTATGGTGTTTACACCCTGTTTAAGGACAACGGTTATGTGATCGCCGCCGTGGTGGTTGGTGATGACGCCGCTTCTACCAAGAACCTGGTGTACTCTCACAAGAAGGACGTCGAGCTGGAGAGCTACGACAAGACCGAGGACGAGTGGACCTGGACCCGCAAGGTTGTCAACGCTCAGGGCGAGGAGATCACTCTCACTGAGAAGAGCGATTCTCTGTCTGAGCTGAACAAGATGGTCAAGGGCCTGTGGTATCAGGTGAAGTACGATGCCAAGGGCAACGTGATCTCTGTTGAGCCCGCTTCCACCGCTCTGGACGCCACCGCGAAGGAGTACATCACCAGCTTTACCAACATCGAGGACGCTGTCAACGATAATGACACTGTCCTGCTCGAAAAGGTTGCAGACGCTTCCACCAAGAAGGCTCTGACCACCAAGCTCACCCTGAAGGGCAGCACTCTGTATGATGCTACCAGCGCTACTCTGGGTGTTGCCGTCAACGATGACACCAAGATCGTGTTCATCCAGAAGAACGACAACAAGGAGACCACCTCCTTCGAGAACGGCGTCAAGGCTCTGGAGACCGCTCTGAAGAACCTGAACGTTGCTGGTAAGGTCAATAACAAGGATACCTACAACTATGAGTTCAGCGCTTACATCGAGGATGGCGTTGCTAACACTGTTGTGATCCGCGATCTGACTGATGGCGAGTATGAGACCAGCAAGCCCGCCACCAAGGCTGACTACACCTTCGACACTCTGACCGCTGAGGTCAACAACAACGGCAAGATCGTGTTCTCTGATGCTACCTGCGCTGATATCTCTGGCTGGGACTTCAAGGCTCCTGCCACTGCTGAGTATACCATCTCCGTCGCTGGCGGCGCTGCTCGTACCTACAAGCAGACCCTCACTGCCGGTACCGTGAACACTCTGGCAACTCAGCTGACCGTTCCCGGTCTGACCGTGAAGAACGGCACCGACCTCGCAATTGATGTTGTGGTCACCTTCACCGGTAATGACAACAACACCTACACCGTCAGCGGCACCTGCTACATCGCCTAATTTCTGATTAGCCGATCACAGCTGCATCTGTAAGTGCAGAAAGCCCCCGGACGAAAGTCCGGGGGCTTCTTTTCTTAGATTTTCTGGTAAAAGGCAAGCCCCCAATAGGGGACGCCCTCTTCGTTCAGCTGATAAGTGGGTTTCGTGCTGGAAATCTGGAACTGATTGCCCTTCCAGCTGACCAGCATCTGACTTACGTAGGTGGTGCTTCCCGTGTAGTAGATCATACAGGCGTGATCATCCCCGCCCCGGACGACCAGATAATTCTTTGCGCCGCAGAGGAAAAAGCCTGCGGGCATTTTCGGAAATGTAACGGTGGTGGGGTTGCTGTCGCCGCTTTTGCCGGTGCCTGTGTAGGAGATCATCCCGATCTCGCAGTTTCCCGCCCCCGCCAGCGCCGTTTGCAGCGCCGCCGCCTTGTCGGCATTGCCTTTCAGCGCCGTGTCGATCTTGTCCCAGTTGTCATTGAATTCCTCCACCAGAATGCGGTCCGTCCCCGCCCAGCGGGACAGCCGGTAGTTGGGTGTCTGTTGACTTGCCATAAATACCTCCCTTAAAAAAGTACTGTTATGATTGCATAACAAAAAAGTTGCATTCAAACATCCAAATCTGGTGAAAAAAAGTTGTATTCAGACATGTTTTCTCGACAAAGGCTCTAAAAAAGCGACTTGAAAAAGTGTTGCACGCCCGCCCCGAACCTGTTATCATGACCCTGAGAACAACACCGGGAGGGACCTATGATGTTTCAAAAATCCGCCTGCATCGAAACGCTGTACACGGAGCTGCCCTTTTTAGAGCGGTTTCGCGCCGCCAAGGCCGACGGCTTCGAGTTTGTAGAATTCTGGAGCTGGACCGACAAGGATCTCGCCGCCGTAAAGGCCGCCGCGGCCGCTGCGGGGGTCGGCATTTCCGGCTTCAACGGCGACGCGGAGCTGTCCCTCATCGACCCTGCCCAAAAAACGGCCTACAGGGCCTTTCTGCGGCGTTCTCTGGACGCCGCCATGGAGATAGGGGCAAGGTCCGTCACGGTCCACTCAAACGGTCTGGGGGAGGGAGGAAGGGTCCTTTGCCCATACGATGACCTCAGCGACGCTGTGAAGCTCTGCACCATGTTCGACACGCTGAAAATCGCGGCGGAATGGGCGGAAACTTGCGGTATCCGGATCAATCTGGAGCCGCTGAACGTCACCACGGACCATCCCGGCAATTTCCTCCGTCATACCCGCACAGCGGCGGAGCTGACCCGGCTCATCGGCTCCCCGTATTTGAAGGTGCTGTACGATGTGTACCACATGCAGCTCAACGAGGGCAGCCTGTGCGACCATATCCGCGCCTACGCTGACCAGTTCGGCCACATCCACGTGGCGGACGCGCCGGGCCGTCACGAGCCGGGCACCGGGGAGATTTATTACCCGGCGGTGTTCGCCGCCTTGGAGCAGGCGGGCTACCGGGGGCTCATCGGCTACGAGCTGTTCCCCAAAACCGACACGAAAACCGCCGTCCGGGCCATCATGGCGGACTGACCGATATAGCAGAAGGAGAGGACCTTATGTCAGATTACAGCGCCTTTTTCTTAATGAAGCCGGAGGATGTGAAGCGGTACGCCGTGGATGTGCTCCATTTTTTCCAGCCGGATGAGGAAACCGATTGCGTTGAGATCGGCGACGGCAACATCAACTATGTGTTTCAGGTGCGCTCCCGGCGGGACGGCCGCTCCGTCATCGTGAAGCAGGCGGACAAGCTGCTGCGGTCCTCCGGCCGCCCGCTGGATCTCTACCGCAACAAGATCGAGGCGGAGACCCTGATGCTGGAGGCCCGGCTGGCCCCCAAATTCATCCCGGAGGTCTATCACTACGATGAGACCATGGCCGCCCTCTCTATGGAGGACATTTCCGCCTACAAAAATCTCCGCAAGGAGCTGGCGGCGGGCCGGGTCTACGGCCATCTCAGCGAAAATCTCTCCGATTTTCTGGCCCAGTCCCTGCTGCCCACCACGGATCTGGTGATGGACCGGCAGGAAAAGAAGAAGCAGGTCAAATTCTTCACCAATCCGGAGCTGTGCGACATCACGGAGGACCTGGTGCTCACGGAGCCGTATCTGGCCCAGCCCATGAACCCCCGGAACAAGAATATCGTCACCCCCGGCAACGAGGACTTCGTGCGGGAGCGTCTCTATGAGGATGAGACCCTCCACGCCGAAGTCGCCGCCCTGCGCAACGGCTTTATGAACAACGCGCAGGCACTGATCCACGGCGACCTCCATTCCGGCTCTATTTTTGCCAACGAGCAGGGCATCAAGGTCATCGACCCGGAGTTCGCCTTCTACGGCCCCATGGGCTATGACATCGGCAATGTCATCGGCAACCTGTTTTTCGCGTGGGCCAACAAGGCCTATACCGGCGGTAGCGCCGAAACGCAGACCGCCTTGGCGCGTACCATCCGGGAGACCTGTGACAAGACGGCGGACAAGCTGGCGGCGGAATATGACAAGCTGGTGACCTTCCCGCTGTACCGCGCCCCCGCCTTCCGCAAGGCCTATCTGGACGGCGTCATGGCGGATTCCTACGGCTACGCCGGTACAGAGATCATCCGCCGGGTGGTGGGTGATTCCAAGGTGATGGAGGTCACCTCCGTCACGGACCCGGCCCAGCGGCTCCCCATGGAGCGTGCCCTCATTGATTTGGGCATCTATCTCATCAAAAACCGTGCCAGCGGCCTCAACGGGGCGGCTGTGACGGAGGAATTCCGTAAGATCCTGGCAGAGGGGAGGGGCACACATGGTCAGAATGGATGAAAATATGCCGTTTCTGCTGCAATATGAAAATGTTGCGTGGTACGAAAACGGCAAGGTCCGCATTTTAGACCGGCGGATCTATCCCACGGAGGTCCGGTTCGTGGAGTGCGCTACCTATCAGGAGGTGGTGCAGGCCATCGCGGACATGGTGACCCAGAGCGCCGGCCCCTACACCGCCGTTGGTATGGGCATGGCCCTAGCTGCGTGGCAGGTCCGGGACAAGGGCGCTGCGGAGCAGGACGCCTTCTTGCAGCAGGCGGCCTATGATCTGGCCCACGCCCGCCCCACCACCGCCAACCGCTACGGCCAGATCACCTACCGCTGCGCTGAGGTGGCCAAGGAGGCGCTGGCGGCAGGGAAGGACCCCGTGGAGGCCATCGTGGAGAACACGGTGGAATCCCTGAACCGCCGGTATTCCACCATGCAGATCGTGGGCGACCATCTGGCAGAGCTGATCCCGCAGGGGGGCACGATTCTGACCCAGTGCTTTGGCGAGACCATCATCGGCACCGTGATTCGGGCCGCCCGCCGTCAGAACAAGGACTTCAAGGTGTTCTGCGCCGAGACCCGGCCCTATCTGCAGGGGGCGCGGCTCACCTCCGGCTGCTTCGCCCAGATGGGCTTTGATACCACGGTCATCACCGACAATATGGTGGCCTACGCCATGGAGCGGGAGGGCATCGACCTGTTCACCTCCGCGGCGGACACCATCGCCCGGGACGGCCACATCGCCAACAAGATCGGCACCTTCCAGATGGCGATTCTGGCCAAGTATTTTGGTATTCCGTATTACGTCACCGGCATCCCCGATCAGGACAAGCACAGTAAGGATGACATCGTCATCGAGATGCGGGACCCCCAGCAGGTCCTCAGCTATCGGGGCATTCCCAACACCGTGCCGGAGGTCAAGGCCATCTATCCCTCCTTCGACGTGGTGCCGCCTCACCTCATTTCCGGCGTGGTCACGGATAAAGGTGTCTATGTGCCCTATCTGCTGGATCACTATTTTGATTCTGATGTAAAGAAGTTCTATTAAGGGAGAGGACACTATGAAGGTTTATGTGCGTGCACCTTATGAGGAAGCCTGCCTTGCCGAACTGAAGGAAATTTTTGATGAGGTGGTCTACGAGCCGTGGACTGCCACCGGTCAGCGGTACTATGAGGATGAAATGCTGGAGCATCTGCTTCAGGTACAGCCGGATGCGCTGATTACAGAATTGGACCGGGTTACGGAAAAGGTCCTTGCAGGCTATGACCGCTTGAAGTTTATCGGCGATTGCCGGGGAACACCCGCCAATCTGCAGGTAGATGCCTGCACCAAGGCCGGTGTTCCGATCCTCTGCACCCCTGGCCGCAATACACAGGCTGTGGCCGAGATGGTAGTAGGTCTGATCCTGACGATGTACCGTAAGACCATTCCCGCTATCCAGTGGGTAAAGGATGGAAAATGGGTTCAGGGGACCACGCCTTATTATCTTTGGATGGGCAATGAGCTGCAGGGTAAAAAAGTCGGTTTTGTGGGCTTTGGTGCCATCAGCCACGTCGTAGCTAAAATTCTGGACGGCTTTGAGTGCGATATTTCCTTCTATGATCCCTTCCTGCCAGGGGATCAGGGGCACTACCACAAAAAGAGCCTTGAGGAGATTTTCTCGGAGAGTGATATTGTAACGCTCCACCTGCCGGTCACGGATTCCACCCGAGGGATGATTACAGAGCCGCTGCTGCGATCCATGAAGAAGACGGCGCTGTTTGTCAATGCCGCCCGCTCTGCCATCGTAGACTATGCCGCACTGGAACGGGTTCTGAATGAGGAAGCCATCGGCGGGGCCATCATTGATGTGCTGGATACCGAGCCGCCCACCGAGGCGGACCTGAGCATCGGCAGATGCCCCAATGTACTGCTGACGCCCCACATCTGCGGTGCCACTTATGAGGTAACGGATCATCAGTCCCGCATCCTCAATGAACGGATCAAGAAATGGATGCGGAATGAAGATCTGGAAAAGGTCGTCTATAACCGGGATGTTCTGAAGGGATAAGCCTATGAAGCATTATTTGCTGGTAGATCTGGGAACGGGCAACAGCCGTGTGGCCTTGGTGGATGCCAATGGCGCAATCTTGGGACTACGCACCTATACCAACGTCTACCACCGAGACAGCGCCTATGAGGATGCCCAGTATTTCTTACCGGAGGAATGGGCGCCTCTGCTTCTGCAGGGCTGTCGGGAGTTGTGCGGTGAACACCCGGATGTCCGCATTGACGCAATCTCCGCAGCCGGCGCCCGTCAGAGCTTTGTACTGCTGAACCATGCAGGAGAAGCGTTTTTGGGCCTTCCAAACATTGACAACCGAGGCCGGGATTACATGGCGCGGGTGCCGGAGCACGATGAGATCTACCGGATCTCCGGCAAATGGGCCACTGAGGATTTCGGAGCGGCCAAGCTGCTGGGTCTGCGCCAGATGTATCCGGAGCGGTATCAGGAGGTGGAGACCGTCCTAAGCCTGAGCGAGTGGATAGGGTGGATCTTCACGGGTCGGAGAGCCATGGAGTATTCGCAGGCATGTGAAAGCCAGCTTTACGACATCAGCCAGCGGAATTGGTCTCAGGCACTGTGCAGCTTTTACGGTTTGAACCCAGCGATTCTGCCCCCGCTGCAAGCGGCGGGGACGGTAGTCGGTCCCATTTTGGAGACCTTCCGGCGGGAGTTGCATCTGGCTGAGGATGCCGTCTTTGTTATGGGCGGCGCAGATACCCAGATTGCACTGCTGCAAACCCATATACGCCCCGGGGACATCGCCGTGGTCTCCGGTACCACATCCCCGGTGATCACGGAGGTCGAACAGAAGTTTTATGACCGGGAGCAGCGCGTCTGGACGGACGCCGGTTTGGGGGCGGAGGGCTATCAGGTGGAGATGAACCCCGGCGTCACTGGCTTGAATTACCAGCGGATCAAGGAACAGCTCTGCCCGGACATTCCCTATGAGGAATTGGAAGGAATCTATCGGGAAAAGACCCGGTTCCACAGCACGGCATCGTTCTCGTCCCTTCTGTTTTATCAGCGGCGCGCCTTACGCCGCGGCGGGTTCTTTATGCGTGCGCCGCTGGCCGCAGAAGCGGAGAGGACGGACCTTGTCTGGGCGGTCTTGGCGGACATCGCCTGCTCCATCCATGAGCAGCTGCAATATTTGGCCCGGTTGACCGGAAATCAGAGCCCCTACATCCTTGGCTGCGGCGGTGGCTTTCAGTCGGAGGCTCTCTGCCAGATGCTGGCAGATCTGTCGGGGCGGGAGCTGCGGCTGCGGCCCGGTTTCCGGCAGGCCACGGTACAGGGCCTGACGGCGCTTTGTAACGATTGTCTTGGAGAAATTCCCGTGAAGCAGGGAGAAACCCCGCAGATCTATCGCCCCAGAGAGGGCCAGTTGATTCACCGGTATGAACCGGAATGGCGGGAAAACCGAAATTTGGCTAATGGAATCGGCTAACGCAGATGCCACATCGTAAAATATCGAATCATTATAATTGGGAGGAATATAACTATGCTGATGCAGGAAGAGAGAGAACTGGTCGTTGAATACGGCAAAAAGATGAGCGCCGCCCGGCTGAGCACCGGAACCAGCGGCAATATCAGTATTTACAACGCTGAAAAAGGTCTGGTGGCTTTGAGTCCCTCCGGCATGGATTATTTTTCCACCACCCCGGAGGATGTTGTGATCCTGGATCTGGACGGCAAGGTGGTGGACGGTAAGCGGAAGCCCTCCAGCGAGTGGGCTCTGCACACAACGTTCTATAAGCATAAGCCCCATGCAAGAGCCGTTGTCCACACCCACTCCGTCTACTGCACGACGCTGGCCGTACTGGGTGAGCCCATCCGGGCAGTACACTATGTGATCGGTGACGCAGGCGCGGCGGAAGTTCCCTGTGCCCCCTATCAGCTGTTTGGCACGGAGGCGCTGGCGGAGGCAGCTATGGAGGTCTGCGGCAAGAGCGATGGTGTTCTGCTGGGCAACCACGGCCTCGTGTGCTGCGGCAAGGACATCAAGGGTGCTTACGGCCTCGCCTGCAATCTGGAATACATCGCGGAGATCCAGTGCCGGGCCATGAGCATTGGCAAGCCCAACGTTCTGACGGAGGAGCAGATGGCGGAGGTCATGGTGAAGTTCCAGTCCTACGGACAGCCCGGTGCGAAAAAGACCGGATATTGAGGGGAGCGTTACGATGCGGAACTTTGATTTTTACAGCCCTACCTACTTCGTGTTCGGAAAGGACCGGGAGGCGGAGACCGGCAGGTATGTCAAGCGCTTCGGCGGCAGCCGGGTGCTGGTGGTCTACGGCGGGCAGTCTGCCAAACGCTCCGGCCTGCTGGACCGGATCATGGCTTGCCTGAAGGAAGAAAACCTGTACGCCGTGGAGCTGGGGGGCGTAAAGCCCAATCCCCGCAGCGGTCTGGTGTACGAGGGAATCGAGCTGTGCCGCCGGGAGAAGATCGACTTCATTCTGGCTGTGGGCGGCGGCAGCGTCATCGACACCGCTAAGGCCATCGCCATCGGCGTACCCTATGACGGCGATTTCTGGGACTTTTTCTCCGGGAAGGTGCCGGAGCAGGCTCTGCCTGTGGGCACCGTCCTGACCATTGCCGCCTCCGGCAGCGAAGGCTCCCCGGATTCCATCATCACCAACGAGAAAACTCTGGAGAAGAACGGCGCGGAGGCCGACTGCCTCCGTCCCTGCTTCTCCGTGCTGGACCCTGCCCTCACGGAAAGCCTGCCCGCCTATCAGACGGCCTGCGGCATCACGGACATCATGGCCCACACCTTTGAGCGCTATTTCACCAATACGCCGGACGTGGAGGTCACGGACCGGATGCTGGAGGGCGTTCTGCTGGCCATGCTCCATGAGGGCCGCCGGGTCATGGAGGACCCTCACAATTACGAGGCCCGTGCAAACATTATGTGGGCCGGTATGGTGTGCCACAATGACATTATGGGCGTGGGCCGTCAGCAGGACTGGAACAGCCACCATTTGGAGCACGTGCTCTCCGCCAAGTATGACTGCGCCCACGGCGCGGGTCTGGCGGTCATCATGCCGGCGTGGATGCACTACTGCGCGGAGCACGGCGGCGAAAAGCGCCTGGCTCAGATGGCCGTCCGGGTCTTTGGCTGCCAAATGGACTTCGACGATCCCAAACGCACGGCGCTGGAGGGTATCGAGGCCTTCCGGGCATTCCTGCGATCCATCGGGATGCCCCTGACCTTTGCCGAGATCGGTGCAGACCCGGCAGATATCCCGGAGCTGGTGGAGATGAACCACATCGGCGACGGCAAGACCGGCGGCTATATCGGTCTGGACAAGCAGGCCCATTTCGATATCTACAATCTTGCCGCCGGGAGCTGCGTTCCCGAGACTTGAATGGATATGACATAAGTGCCGCGAGGGCGCTCCTGTCAGGAGCGCCCTCGCGGGGTTCTCTGTTCCTGCTGTTTTGTGTCCGCCAAAGCTAACGTATAAGGTATACAAGGTACAGGTTACTTACCGTTTACAAGCTATTAGCGTATACACAAATCAGAAAAGTGTGTTCGTTGCGAAGCTGATGAACGGATCGTCCTCGCAGCTTTGGCGTTCCCAATGAGCCATGTTCCATAAAGAAGTGGAAGACCTTGTATCGTAAGGCTTTCCGCAAAAGCGCCGCCCGTGCTTTGGTAAAAAATCCGAAGCATGGGCGGTGTTAAATTTTGTCAAAATTTATCTTGACATCTAACCATGATCAGAGTACCATAAAAACAACTTTTTTGGATTTAACTCTTTAATTCAAAAAAGCGTACGTCATGTAAGGAGAGACGAGAGGAGAAACACTATGTACAATTTTGCACTCGCGTTTGTGATCTGCGGCGTCGTGTATTTCATCGGCGAAGCAGTCTCAAACCTGACGAAGGCCTGGATCCCATCGGTTTTCGTCACCGCCGCCGTACTTCTGGTAGGCTTCTGGACTGTTATTCCCACCACCGTTGTAAGCGACTCCATGCTGATCCCCTTTGGCAGCACCATCGGCATTTACCTGCTTATCACCCACATGGGCACGGTCATTTCCATCAAGCAGCTGCTATCCCAGTGGAAGACCATCGTCGTGTGCCTGGCCGGTCTTGCCGGTATGTGCGCGCTGTGCCTGGTCATTCTGCCCGGCGTGATCGGCCGTGACCTGGTGGTTGCCGGTCTGCCTCCGCTGACCGGCGGCATCATCGCTGCCACCACCATGAAGACAGCTGCGGAGGCGAATGGCCTTACCGAAGCCGCCATCTTCGCCATCGCTATGTACTGCGTGCAGGGCTTTGCCGGCTATCCCCTTACCGCTGTCTGCCTCCAGCTGGAGGGCAAGAAGCTGATCAAGGGCTATCGCGCCGGCGAGTACAAGCTGGAAAGCGCCGTCAGCGATGTGGACGCCGTCAACGGCAAGCTCAACAACGGCACTGCTGAGGAGCACAAGAAGCTGATTCCCCCTCTGCCTGCCAACTGGAACGGCCCTGTGGTCATCCTGCTGAAGCTGGGCATCGTGTCCTGGCTCGCAACCCAGCTGGGCACCATCGTGATCCCCGTCATCAACATGAAGATCAGCGGCGCTGTGTATGCGCTGGTTCTGGGCGTCATCTTCACCAGCATCGGCTTCCTGGATGAAAACGCCATCAATAAGGCCAACTCCTATGGCATCATCATGTTCGCTCTGATGATGTATGTGTTCGACGGTCTGAATGGCTGCACCCCCGAGATGCTCGGAAACATCATCGGCCCCATGATCCTCCTGATCGTGGTGGGCGTTATCGGCATGGTCATTCTGTGCTTCATTGCCGCCAAGATCCTGAAGGTCTCCTTCCTGATGGCCACCGCCACGGCCTTGACCGCACTCTACGGCTTCCCGCCCAATGCCATCATCACCGAGGCTACCTGCACCGCTCTGGCGCAGACCCCGGAGGAGAAGGAATTCCTGATGAGCAAGATGTTCCCGCCCATGATCGTGGGTGGCTTCACCACTGTGACCATCACCTCCGTGGTAATCGCCGGCATCTTTGCCGAAATGTTCTGATCCAGTCATCCGCAAAGCTGTCCGGCTCTTTCCGCCGGACAGCTTTGTTCATAAAATCAGTCTTGCACATTCAGAAAAAACCGCTACAATAAAGCTATTAGATTGTATACAGAAAGGATCGTGTATATTATGGATATCAAATCTCTTGCGGAACAGTACAACGATTACATCATTGATCGCCGTCGGTATTATCACACCTGCCCGGAGCTCTCCGGCGAGGAGAAGAACACCCGCGCCCATCTGAAGGAGGATCTGGAGGCACTGGGCATCACCGACATTCACGAGATGGAGACCTGCTACGGCCTGACCGCCACCATTCACGGCGGCAAGCCCGGCAAGACCGTGGCGCTGCGCGCCGATATTGATGCTCTGCCCGTCAAGGAGGAGACCGGCCTGCCCTTCGCCTCCCACAACGAGGGCAAGATGCATGCCTGCGGCCATGACAACCACATGGCCATGCTGCTGGGCGCCGCCAAGATCCTCAACGAGGTGAAGGACGAGCTTTCCGGCGATGTGCGCCTGGTGTTCCAGCCTGCGGAGGAGACCGCCGTGGGCGCTCTGCGGATGATGGAGGAACACGCGCTGGACGGTGTGAACGCCATTTACGGCGTGCATGTCTGGGGTACCTATGACGCCCCGGGTATCGCTTTCCCCGCCGGCAACCTCATGGCCTGCTGCCACGGCTTCACCATTGAGGTGGAGGGCAAGTCCGCCCACGCTTCCGCCCCTCACGAGGGTGTGGACGCCGTGATGGTGGCAAGCTCCATTCTCCAGTCCATCCAGCAGCTGGTCTCCCGGATGAACGATCCTCTCAACCCGCTGGTCATCACCGTGGGCAAGGTCACCGCCGGCAACCGCTGGAACGTGCTGGCCGGCCACGCCACGCTGGAGGGCACCGTGCGTACCTTCCTCACCGGCACGCAGGTGGAGGACGCGCTGCGTAAGGTGGCCGAGTGTACCGCTGCAGCCTTCGGCGCCAAGGCGACCCTGAGCTATCAGTACATGACGGAGCCTGTCATCAACGGCGATGAGCAGCTCAACCGCATCGCCCAGACCGCCGTTACCAAGCTTTACGGTAAGGAATCCCTCATTACCCCCGCACCTCTGATGGGCAGCGAGGACTTCTCCTGGTTCGGCAAGGACGGCATCCCCTATATCTACGGCTTTGTGGCCAGCCACAATAAGGACTGGGATCATATGTACGGCAACCATCACGAGAAGTATGACGTGGACGAGACGATCCTCCACCGCGGCGCCGCAGTGGCCGCACAGTTCGTCGCTGACTACCTCGCTGAGACCGCACAGCAGTAAATTCAGCTGAGGAAGGAGCGGACAATGGACATCAAGGCATTGGCACAGGACGCTGCCCCTTATGTGGTGGAGCGTCGGCATTACTACCATCAGCATCCGGAGCTGACCGGGGAGGAGAAGAACACCCGGGACGCCATCCACCGGGATCTGGAGGCACTGGGCATCACCGATATCCGGGATATGGTCAACTGCTATGGTCTGGTCGCCACCATCCACGGCGGCAAACCCGGCAAGACCGTGGGCCTGCGGGCAGACACGGACGCGCTGTCCTTCCAGGAGGAGACGGGACTGCCCTTCGCCTCCTGCGAGCCTGGGAAAATGCACGCCTGCGGCCACGATACCCACATTGCCATGCTGCTGGGCGCCGCCAAGCTCCTTCAGGAGCACCGGGAGGAGCTGCAGGGCGATGTGCGGCTCATCTTCCAGCCGGCGGAGGAGCACGTCATCGGCTCTAAGGCTATGATCGCAGAGGGCGCGCTGGATGGGGTGGACGCCATCTTCGGCCAGCATGTCTGGGGCACGCTGGATATTCCCTATATCGACGTTACCGCCGGTCCCCGCATGGCCTACTCCGGCCGCTTCACGGTGGATGTGATTGGTACCTCCTCCCATGCGGCCACGCCCCATCTGGGCGCAGATGCCATCACCGGCGCTGCGGCGATCATCAATAACCTCCAGCAGTATGTCTCCCGCATGAGCAACCCCCTGGACCCCGTGGTGCTCACCATCGGAACCATCTCCGGCGGCAATCGCTACAACGCGATCGCCAATCATGTCACCATGGAGGGCGTCACCCGTGCCTACTTCCTGGATAAGCACGAGGAAGCCATGCGGCAGATCGTGGAGAACACGGCGGAGGGCCTGGGCATGAAGGCTGTGCTCAAGTATGCCCATGTGGTGCATCCCGTGATCAACGATGACGATGACCTCACAGAGATCGCCCAGAAGGCCGTGGTCAAGCTCTTCGGCGAGGAGACGCTCTGCCATATGCCCGCCATGATGGGCAGCGAGGACTTTGCCAACTACGCTGCGGAAATTCCCGCTGTGTTCGGCTTCATCGGCTGCCGGGACGAGGCCAACGGCATGATCTACAACAACCACCACGAAAAGTTTACGGTCAACGAGTCTCTGCTTCCCAAGGGGACTGCGCTGATGGCGCAGTTTGCCGTGGATTATCTGGCCGGCAACGCGTAACAAAGGGCAAACAGCAGGGGGGAGAGACCCTTTCCGAATGGACCCGCTCCCCGCCAAAAAGACGGCGAAAGAATATAAATTACGGCCAGCAGCTGAAGCGCTGCTGGCCGTTTTTTATGCACCACGGCGGACCAAAAGACTCTTTCGACACGATAAAAGGGGAGGCTGTCGATAAAGAGGTAGATTCTCCGCAACGGTAAGGTAGGGCAGCCGTTAGCGGCTCCGCCGCTTTACGGATGCTGCATACCCCTTGCGGGTGAAGGGTGTGCGCGGGACTACGCCCGCAGGCGTGTTTCGGAGCGCAACCGCCGCAAGGCGGCTCTTAGCGCGGAGATAACCCAAGAAGGGATACACCGTCGGCTCAAGCCAAACAGCGAATCCTACGTATCCAGCGTGAACGCATCCTTCGTGACGTTTTGCAGTCCGATGCGCTCCATTTCCGCCTTGAGCATATCGCCGGTGGCAAGCTCTGCGTCGGAGCCTGCTGTCCGGTAGCCAAGGGTTTCGTTGCTGCGGATGTCCTCCAGCTTCAGCGCCAGATCATAGGCGTAATCCACGTCTACCGTGTCGAGGTAGGCTTGCGTGGGGTCAGCCACGGGCTGTGCGGCGTCCGCAGCGGTCTGCTTGCCGCAGGCAGTCGCGGATACCAGCAGGAATCCTGCCAGCAGTGCACTCACGATTCTCTTTTTCATGTTTTTTCTCTCCTTTGCAGTCATAGACCGGCGGAAGAACGAAAAAAAGCCACAGACGCACCTGCGCCTGTGGCTTGAAACATCCAAACAGAGAGAATTACCCTTTTCCGCATAGACCGGGGAGCACCGTGCATGCAGTCCATTTTATCACTCTTATTGATTCGTTTACAAGTTGTGTGCGTCAGAACGTAATAAGCAACTTAAAAACTTGAGCTTTTCCGCTCGATCAATAAGGCAACAAAGTTGCCAACCCGCACCCGCGGTGCGGTCCCCGGCTCTTCGACGGGTTTTCGGCATTTGACCCGGCCGTCCGTGTAGCCTCGATCCCTCGTCGGAGGAATGGTCAAGACGTGCATATGCACAGGCGTTCTGAAAAAGAACAGGGCAACTTTAACACACTGAAAAAAAGATGTCAAGATTTTTTACAGCCTTCGGTGCGCTCCGAAATCGGTTGTTTCCGGATTATTTCAAAAATACTGCGCGTGTGATGCAGCGTCTGGTCAAAATTCATGATTTTTCCGCATGGCCATGCATAGCTTTCCGCATCCGAAGGCCCCTTGCATAAAGGTCACAAAAACGCTGAAATTTTATTTGGTAATTTGGTAACGAATTACCACGCTAAAGCGTTGACAAATGAAAACGTCCCTGTTATGATAAATGCCATCAAAAGGGCGGCACCAACGTCCCGAAACCAACAGAAACGAGGGCAAGGATATGAAAAAGGCAATGGCAATTTTGTTGGCGGCTGTTCTGGCACTGGCCTGCACCGCCTGCGGCGGCAGCAGGAACGGGGAGACCAAGGACCGTCTGGCGCAGATCAAGGAAAAGGGCTATATCGAGCTGTGTACCGAGCCCTATTTCGCCCCCTATGAATATGTAGACCCCAACAAAAGCGGGGAGGACCAGTATCAGGGCATGGACATTGAGGTGGCCAGGTACATCGCCGACAAGCTCGGCGTAGACCTGAAGATCACCGCTCTGGATTTCACCGCCGTGCTGGCCGGTGTGGCGGACGGCAAATATGATTTCGCCATCTCCGCCATCGCCTATGCCCCCTCCCGGGCGGAGGCCATGCGGCTCAGCGATGTGTACTACTCCAACAATTCCGGCTACGGCTTCATCGTCCGGACGGAGGACGCCGACAAGTACAACGACCTGGATTCCCTGAAGGACGCCGTGGTCATCACCCAGAGCGGCTCCGTTCAGGAGGCCCTGTATAACCAGTACATCAACGGCGCCTGCAAGGAATTCAAGCTGGTGGCCAACATGACTGACGGCTATCTGGCCGTGGCCGAGGGCAAGGCCGATGTGTGCATCTGCTCCACTGCCTCCGCCCAGCTGTACGCCGATGCCAACGGCGGCATGTCCATCCCCGACTACCGCTTTGAGGTGGACCCCAACATGAACGGCACCTGCGTGGCCATGCCCATGGAGGGGACGGAATCTCTGGCGGAGCTGGTGAACCAGTGCATCGCCGAGCTGAAGGAAAACGGCCAGACGGACATCTGGTACAGTGAATATGAAGAGCAGGCCGCGGCTCTTGGCATCGAATAAGCGGCAAAATCGGTTTTAGGAGCGAACTCCCATGGAAAAGGTCATCAAGGTTTGGTTGAAATATTATCCGGTGTACCTCTCAGGCCTGTGGGGCACCCTCTGGATCTCGGCAGTCACCGTGTTCCTGGGGGCCCTGCTGGGCATGGTGGTGGCCCTCATGCGGATGAGCCGCCTGAAAATCCTCCGGACCGTCTTCAATGTATATGTGGAGATCCTCCGGGGCACCCCCATCCTTCTCCAGCTGTATTTCTTCTGGATCGGCCTGCCCAAGCTGGTGCCCTTTGAACTGACGGACACCCAGTGCATCGTGGCGGCTCTGGTGGTAAACGCCTCCGCCTTTATCTCTGAGATCATCCGGGCCGGTATCGGCGCGGTGGACAAGGGCCAGTGGGAGGCCGCCCGGAGCATCGGCCTTTCCGAGACCCATGTGATGACCCGCATCATCCTGCCCCAGGCGGTGAAGAACATTCTCCCGGCCCTGTGCAACGAATTTATCTCCACCGTGAAGGGCACCTCTCTGGCTTCTGTGTTCTTTGTGGGGGAGCTGATGACCAGCTTCAAGACCGTCCAGAGCGCCACCTTTCTGGCGCTCCAGTCCCTGACCATCGTGGGCATCATTTATTTCCTGTTGAACTTTATTCTCTCCCGGCTTCTGCGGGTCATTGAAAGGAGGCTGACCGTCAGTGACTGACGTGATTCTGGAAACCCGGAACCTGAAAAAGAGCTTCGGCAAGCTGGAGGTGCTGAAGGGTATCTCCACGGGAATCCGCCGGGGCGAGGTGGTGTCCATCATCGGCCCCTCCGGCGGCGGAAAGTCCACGTTTCTCCGCTGTCTGAACCTGCTGGAAACACCGGACGGCGGGCAGGTCCTCTTCAAGGGCCAGGACATCACCGACAAGAAGCTGAACATCTCCCAATACCGTCAGAGCATCGGCATGGTGTTCCAGCATTTCAATGTGTTCCCCAACCTGACGGTGCTGGAAAATGTGACCCTGGCCCCGGTTCTGGAAAAGAAGGTCCCCAAGGACCAGGCCAAAGAAGAGGCCATGGCCCTGCTGCGCCGGGTGGGCCTGGGGGACAAGGCCGATGAGTATCCCCGGAAGCTCTCCGGCGGCCAGAAGCAGCGGCTGGCCATCGTCCGGGCCATGGCCATGAAGCCGGAGGTCATGCTTTTTGACGAGCCCACCTCCGCCCTGGACCCGGAAATGGTCAAAGAGGTGCTGAACGTTATCCGGGAGCTGACCCGCAGCGGCATGACCATCCTCATCGTCACCCACGAGATGGGCTTTGCCCGGGAGATATCCGACCGGGTGCTCTTCATCTGTGACGGCGTTATCAAGGAGGAGGGCACTCCGGAGCAGATCTTCACCTGCCCCCACGAGCCCAGCACCATTAAATTCCTGAGCATGGTACTTTGACACTCCCCATGACTTATTCGGTAAAGGAGACTGATATCATGATCCAGACCATTAAAGATCTGGTTTCCGCCAAGGCGGATACCACCGTAGCCCTGGCCAGGGAGATCTGGGGCTACGCCGAGCTTTCCTACGAGGAAACCAAGTCCGCCGCCGCCCTCATCGCCGCCCTGAAGCAAGAGGGCTTCACCATTGAGGAGGGCATCGCGGATATTCCCACCGCCTTTACCGCCACCTATCAATGCGGCAGCGGCAAGCCGGTGGTGGGCTTTCTGGCGGAGTACGACGCCCTGTCCGGCCTGAGCCAGAAGGCGGGCCGCCCGGTTCAGGAGCCCGTCCGGGAGGGGGGCGCCGGTCACGGCTGCGGCCACAATCTGCTGGGTGCGGGGTGCTATGCCGCCGCCGTGGCCCTGAAGGACTACCTGATCAAGGAGAAGAAAGACGGCACCGTGATCTTCTTCGGCTGTCCCGCCGAGGAAGGCGCCGGTTCCAAGCAGTTCATTGCCCGGGCCGGGTACTTTGACAATGTGGATTTTGCCTACACCTGGCACCCGGAAACCGTCAACGAGGTCGGTTCCCGGGGCTGTGTGGCCATTATGGGTGCCAACTTCACCTTTGACGGCATCGCCGCCCATGCCGGCGGAGAGCCCCACCTGGGCCGCAGTGCCCTGGACGCCGTGGAGCTGATGAACGTGGGCTGCAACTACCTGCGGGAGCACATGATCGATGCCGCCCGCATCCACTATGCCTATTCCGATCCCGGCGGCACCGCCCCCAACGTGGTCCAGAGCCACGCCGTCATCAAGTACGAGGTCCGGGCCCCCAAGGTCAGTCAGGTTCAGGAGCTGTTCACCCGGGTGGTGGATGTGGCCAGGGGCGCGGCCCTGATGACCGGCACCAAGATGAAATATGAGATCACCATGGCCTTCTCCGATTACGTCCCCAACCGCACGTTGGGGGCCGTGGTGGACCAGTGCATGCGGGAGATGGGCGCTCCGGAATGGACGGAGGATGAGTACCAGCTGGCAGCGGAGTTCCTCCGCACCTATCCCCGCACCACCATGGTGGGTATCCGGGAAAAGCTGGGCTACTACTTCGAGCCGGAAGAGCTGGACGCCGCCCTGGAAAAGCCCCTGGATCGGATCATCCATCCCTTCAACCCCAAGGAGACCGCCTACAGCTCCGGCTCTACCGACGTGGGCGATGTGGGCTACGCCACCCCCACCGTTATGTTCCATGTGGCCACCGCCTGCCTGGGCAACGTGGGCCACTCCTGGCAGAATACCGCCTTCGCCTGCTCCGACATCGGCATGAAGGGTATGCTGCGGGCGGCGGAGATCATGATCCTGGCCGCCATCCGTACCATGGACCAGCCGGCGGTCATCGCCAAGGCCCGAGAGGAATTAAAGCAGAAGAACGGCGGCAGCTACCACTGCCCGCTGCCGGACTATGTGACGCCTCCCATCGGCCGCTATTGAGCTTCACAGCCTTCAGCCGCCCGTGCCGGTCTGCCAAAGAACCGCTGCTTTCAAATACATCCGGCCCATCCGCCGCCTGGAACGCACCTGACTACAAAAGCAAAAGGCCCGCTCTTCCGAGCGGTCCTTTCCTTTTTACAGCTCCAGCAGAAACCGGGCGGCGCTTTCCATGGCCGCCGCCGCTTTTTTGATGGGGAACATCTGAAATACGTGCCACATTCCCTCGCTGACCTCCAGCCGGCAGGGCACATGGTCCGCCCGCAGCGCCGCAGCCAGGGACGCGGAATCGGAATAGAGGATCTCATGGTCTCCCACCTGGATCAGGGTAGGCGGAAAGCTCCCCAGGTCCCCCAGCAGGGGCGACAAATCCGGGTCATGGAGATCCCTGTCCCCGGCGTATGCCCTCCGGACGGCCTCGATGTACTCCGGCGTCAGCATGGGGTCGCTCTCCACCCGCTCCCGGTAGGATGCCCCGGACATGGTCATATCCGTCCAAGGGGACATCAGCAGCAGGGCCCGGGGCATCCGGCGCCCAGCGGCCTTCAAGCGGCGGCACAGCACCAGGGCCAGGTTGCCCCCGGCGGAATCTCCCGCCACCGTCACGTTTTCCGCCCCGTATCCCTGATACATCAGATAGTCCCAGGCTCGCATGGCATCCTCCACTGCCGCCGGGTAGGGATGCTCCGGCGCCAGCCGGTATTCAAAGCTCAGCACGTTGTACCCGGTGACGTGGGCCAACTTGGAGGACAGCACCCGGGAATAACCCAGGTTGCCGCTGGTATAGCCGCCGCCGTGGCAGTAGAGGATCACCCGGCGGTCCCCATGGGGCGCTTTCAGCCGGGTCCAGGCAGCAGGCATGGTCCCGATGGAAAGCTCTTCATACTCCATCCCCGCCATAGGGGCGGTAAGGCGGCCCAGAATTTCCTGGTTCCGGCGCTGGTGCTCCAGCTCCTCCGGGGTCATGGCCTCCGGGGAACCGGCGCTGTGCAGGGCTTTCAGCGCCCGCATCAGCGGATCCATCCGGGGTTTTTCGGCATCCGTTTTCCGTTTTCTGCCTAATTGCAGCTTTTCCATAGGTCCTCCGCTCTTTCGTGTTAATTGCAGAATACCATAAATCACGGAAAATGGGAAGTGGAAAATGGGCCATCTCTTGTCACGCTTTTCCCCATGTGCTACAATGATCTGTAACTATTTTCGGGGAGGTGACGCGGATGGCAAAACCGGACAGTCAGTGGTACCGGCTGGACAATGCCGGTATTCTCTATTCCGCCCTGCAAAGGGAGGAGTATTCCGCCATCTACCGCTTCTCCGCCCTGATGACAGAGCCGGTGCGGCCCGCCGCCCTGCAAAACGCCATTGACCGGGTGCTGCCCCGGTTCCCCAGCTTTGCCGTCCGCATCCGCCGTGGTTTATTCTGGTACTATCTGGAGCCAAACACCGCCCCGGGTCCCTTTCTGAAGGCCGACGTGGCCAATCCCTGCCAGCCGGTGCGCTTCCGGGAGGACAACGGCTGGCTGGTGCGGTTTTACTATTACCGGAACCGCATCTCCCTGGAGGTTTTCCACGCCCTGTCCGACGGGGCCGGAGCCCTTACCTTTTTTCGGACGTTGCTGGCAGAGTACCTGCGGCAGACGGGATTGGACATCCCCGCCGGAAACGGCGTACTGGATCTGGCGGAGCCGCCCCGGAAGGAGGAGCTGGAGGACGCTTACGCCCGCTATGCCGGGCGGCACGCCCTGGGTCTGCGGCGGATGCCTAAGGCCTATGCCAACACCGGCACCCCGGAGCCTTTTTACACCTTCCATGTCACCATGGGCTTCGTGCCCCTGGGGAAGCTCCGGGAGGCCGCACGGAGTTATGGTGCCTCCATCACAGAGTACCTCTCCGCCGCACTGATCCACGTGCTGCTGGAAAAACAGCGCCGGGAGCATCCCCACAAGGAACGCCCGGTGGCCCTGGCGGTGCCCATCAATCTGCGGAGCTGGTTCCCCTCGGAAACGGTGCGGAACTTCATTACCACCGTCCGTCCCAGCATCGACCCTGCCTTGGGGGATTACACTTTTCCGGAGATCGTCTCCCAGGTGCGGCACTATATGAAGCTCCACGTCCACCGCCAGGAGCTGCAGGCCGCCTTTACCGGCAATGTCCGCTTCACGAAGAATTTCTTTCTCCGGGCGGTGCCGGTGTTTCTGAAAAACCCGGTGATGGCCCTCAACTACTATCTCCTGGGGGTGCGGCCCTACTCCTGCACCTATACCAATCCCGGCGCCTTCACCGTGCCGCCGGAGATGGCTCCCCATATTCAGGGCATGGAGGTGGTGCTGGGCCAGGCCACCGTGCCCCGGTGCCACTGTGCCTCCATCAGCTATGGAGACATCATGGAAATCACCTTTGCCGGGACCCAGGCTGAATCAGACACGGAGCGGGACTTTTTCCGCTTCCTGGTTCGGGCAGGCATCCCGGTGCGAATTGAAAGCAACCGATAAGAGGAGCGTTTTATGTCTTACTGTGTCAACTGCGGCGTGGAGCTGGACCCCAGCTCCAAAACCTGTCCCCTGTGCGGGACGCCTGCCTGGCATCCGGACCTGGATGCGCCGCCCTACTTTCCCGCCAACTCCGCCGCCGTACAGCCCGCCTCCAGGCGAGAGGCCGCCATTCTGCTGACGGCCATGCTGGTGTCCGTGTCCCTGTGCTGCGGGCTTTTGAACCTGTTTCTGCCCACGGACCGTCCCTGGTCCCTGTACGTCATCGGCGCGGCGGTGATGCTGTGGGTCTGGTTCACCCTGCCTATGGTGCTGCGGCGGCTGCCGGTCTTTTTCCGGCTCACCGCCGACGTGGCGGCCATTGGCATCTATGTCTGGCTCATCTCCATCGACCTGGGCGGCAGCCACTGGTTCCGGGGGCTGGCCCTGCCCATGATCGGCTGGGCTGGGGTGCTGGTCTTTCTTTTGAGCTTTCTGCTCCGGGGCGGGCGGCGCTCCACCCTCTCCGCCATTGCCCTGGTCATCGGGGCGGCTGGGCTTCTGGCTATGGGCCTTGAATTCTGCATCGACCGGTATTTCCGTGGTGTGTGGCAGCCAGGGTGGTCCCTGATCGTGCTGGCGGTCTGCGTGGGACTCATCATCCCCCTGCGGATCGTCCGCCGGGTGCCTGCCCTCCGGGAGGAGGCCCGCCGCCGCTTCAACCTGTAATTTTAAGGAGGCATTCTTTATGAACATCTCTCAGATCATGGAAAAGATGATCGCATTCTCCAACGGGAACCTGCATGACATGAACCATCTTATGTGCGTGTGGACCTACGCCAAAACCATCGGCGAGCTGGAGGGCCTGGACCGGAAGACCCAGGAAACACTGGAGATTGCTGCCATCACCCATGACATCGCCTGCCCCCTGTGCCGGGAAAAATACGGCAATACTAACGGAAAGCGACAGGAAGAAGAGGGCGGCCCTCTGGTACGGAGCTTTCTGGCGGACGCGGGCCTGTCTGCGGAGCAGGTGGACCGGGTGGCTTATCTGGTGAGCCACCACCATACCTACACGGATATTGACGGCATCGATTATCAAATTTTGATCGAGGCGGACTACATCGTAAACGCCTCCGAAAGCGGCTACAGCCCGGAAAACAGGAAGAACTTCCTGGAAGAGCACATGAAGACTGAAAGCGGTAAGCGGCTCCTCCGCTCCACTTTCTGTATGGAAACATAAAAAGACCGGTCCCATCACAATGGAACCGGATCTGAGACTGTCGATAAAGTGGTAAATTCTCCGCGACGGTAAGGCAGGGCAGCCGTTAGCGGCTCCTCCGCTTTACGGATGCCGCATACCCCTTGCGGGTGAAGGGTGTGCGCGGGACTACGCCCGCAGGCGTGTTTCGGAGCGCAACTGCCGCAAGGCGGCTCTTAGCGCGGAGATAACCCAAGAAAGGATACACCGTCGGCTCAAGCCAATCAGCGGATACTGCACAACCGCTGATTGGGAGCCTTCCTCGAAACAGGCTCACTTGATCCGCCACCGGCGGTGCTTCGCCTGTTTCCCTGCGCCATTGAAATCCTAAGTTTTCAGAACTCTTAGAAAGTTCTGAAAACTTGCTCAGCGGGGCAAAGAGACTTTTTTGACACGCTGAATCGCCGGTTCATTGAACCGGCGATTTTACTATGACCCGACGCTGTTCGGTATGCGTGGCGCTTTTTTCGGGACTTGAAGCTCGTCCGGCGTTTCTGAGGCTGCCTTATTGTGAAACCGCCAGCCTTACAGGCTGTTGACGGCAGCTTCCAGTTGACGCATGGCCTGTTCCAGAATGCTGCGGGGACAGGCAACATTGAGCCGCATATACCCGTTCAGGCTCCGGCCGAAGGCGCAGCCGTCATTGAGGCCCAGCTTTGCCTTCTGGATCATGAAGTCATGAAGCGCTTCGTTGCTCAGGCCCAGATCCCGGCAGTCCAGCCACATGAGGTAGGTGGCATCGGGGGCGTAGGTCCTGATCTTGGGGATGTGCTGTTTGCAGTAGTCCACCACAAAGTCGAAGTTGGCGGAAATGTAGGGCAAGAGCTGCTCCAGCCATTCCTCGCCTTCATTGAAGGCCACCTCCATGGCGGTGACGGAGAAGGCGTTGTTGCGGTGAATATCCATGTCGGTCCAGAATTTGTCGAACATGGCCTTCATGTGGGCGTTGGGGAACACCGCGGTGCTGGCCTGAAGGCCCGCCAGATTGAAGGTCTTGGTGGCGGAAATGCCGGTGACCACATTGGCGGCGATCTCAGGGGAGAGGGAGGCGGTGGGGATGTGGCGCTTGCCGTGGAAGATGAGGTCGGAATGGATCTCATCGCTGACCACCAGAACATGGTGCTTCAGACACAGCTCCATCATCCGGCGCAGTTCCTCCTCCGTCCAGACGATGCCCAGAGGATTGTGGGGGTTGCACAGCAGGAAGATGTCCGCGCTCCGGAGCTTTTCCTCGAAGTCGGCCCAGTCCACCGTCCATGTGCCGCCCTGCTCTACCAGCTGATTTTCAATGACGTGCCGGCCGGCCAGCTCGGTCATGTCATAGAACTCACCGTACACGGGGGTCTGGATCAGAACATTGCCGTTCTGGGGGGTATAGAGCCGGATCATGACGCTGAGGGTCTGGACCACGCCGGGACTGAAGCTCATGAGGGCCGTGTCTGTGTCCCAGCCGTTGCGGCGCTTCTGCCAGTTCTTCACGGCCTCGAAATAGCTGGCGGGCCGGGCGGTGTAGCCCCAGATGCCCTCCTCGGCCCGGGCCTTCAGCGCATCGATGACGGGCTGGGCGGTCCGGAAGTCCATATCCGCGATCCACAGGGGGATCACATCGTCGGTGCCGAACTTCTTGACCCGTTCGTCATACTTGGCGGAGAGGTTTTTGGAGCGGTCTACCACTTGGTCGAAATCATATTGCATGACTTCCACATCCTTTCTTTGCGTGTTCAGTGGCACGTCTGTATGCTTTGACTGATTACTAAGCAAGAACTGTGCCAAACCGCTGAGGCGTCATAGCTATGCACGGAAACCCGTTGGAAACCGGAAAAGCGTATGAAATATCCGGGAGGGATTTTGGCAAATCGCCAAAATCCCTCCCGGACACTGCGGCTGCCCCGGAAAACAGGGCCGCGCACGATCGGCTTTTATTGGCTGAATTGGTATAAATGGTTATAGCTTTTTATCTTTGACCGATTTCCCACAGCTCCCGGCCCTTGGGTGTCAGCTGGCTGCCGCCCCGGCCCCGGCTGACGCGGGCCAGTCCCTGCCCTGCCATTTCGGTGAGGATGGTCCGGACCTCCTGCTGGGAGAGGGGAACATGGGACTCCCGGGCCTTTTGCAGCAGCTTGTCTCGGCCCATGGGTGTCCCGGCCTCGGAGGCCGCATACAGCTGGGCGAGCACGAACCGGAAGGAATCCGACATGGAGGGGACCGGCACGTCCTGCCGCGCCGTCGGGGCGGACGCCGGACGGGAGAGGGCGTCCCCGGAGAGCAGCAGGGTGGGGGGGAGATCCTCCATGGTGATGTCCCGGTGGTCGGTATAGATGAAGTATTCCACCACGTTCCGCAGCTCCCGGATATTGCCGGGCCATGTGTGACGGCGGAAAAAGTCCTGCACCGGCTCCGTCAGGCGGAAGTCGCCGTTCAGCTCCCGGCGGAACTGATCCATCAGCAGAAACATATCGTCCCCCCGCTCCGTCAGGGGCGGGATGACCACCGGCAGGGTGTTCAGCCGGTAATAGAGGTCCCGGCGGAAGGTGCCCTCCCGTACCTTCCGTTCCAGCGCCTCGTTGGTGGCGGCCACGATGCGGACGTCCACGTGGATGATGGAATTGCCGCCGACCCGCATGACCTCCCGCTCCTGCAAGGTCCGCAGCAGCTTGATCTGAAGAGCGGGGCTCATGCCCTCCACCTCGTCCAGAAACAGTGTGCCCCTGTGGGCCAGCTCAAAGAGGCCGGGGCGGCCGCCCTTTTTGGCTCCGGTGAAGGCCCCCTCCTCGTAGCCGAACAGCTCGCTTTCCAGCAGATTTTCCGGAAAAGCCGCCACGTTGATGGCCAGAAACGGCCCAGCCGCCCGGCGGGAGGCCCGGTGAACGGCGTGGGCGAACAGCTCCTTGCCGGTGCCGGTCTCGCCGATCAGAAGAATGGGACTTTCACTGTTGGCCATCCGGGTCAGGGTCTCCTTGGTCCTGCGGATGGCCGCCGACTGTCCGATCACATCGTCAAAGCTGTATTTGGCGTAATAGCCCTTGTGGAGCAGCTGGCCCCGCAGCTCGTTCTGCCGGACCTCCACGTCGTTGAACCGCTGGAGCAGGGCGAAGGCGCCGATACAGGCGTTCTGCCGGATGACCGGTACCACCTCCACGCTGAGGTTGACGCTGTTGACCTTGATGACCTTGGCGGGCAGCGTCTGCCGGGCGCGGAGACACGCGGCAAAGGGAATGTAGGGAAAGACCTCCTCGCACCGCTTTCCCTGGATCAGCGCCGCGCTGACGCAGGTCATATCCTCCGCCTGACGGCTGCAGGCGAAGATCTCACCCTTTTCGTTGATGCCGATGACGCCGTCCTCCAGACTCTCCAATAATATATGGAACAGGCTTTCCAGACGGACGGACCGGGCAAACATCTGGTCAAAGCTGTAATTGCTGGTGGCGACGCTGCGGGCATACTCCTGAAAAGCAGGCCCCTCCAGCAGGGATTCCAGTCCCAGCCGCAGGGCGATCTCGATCATCATGCCGGAGGTGCAGACCCGCTGGCCGATATCAATGACCGTTTCCATCTTCGGCGGGACGTAGCGCATCTCGTCCGGGGTCACGGCGATATGGACGTCCTCCTCCAGCGACGCGCCGGGGTAGAAGGGGATCCAGTGGATGTGGGTGATGCCGAACTGCTCCAGCTGGGCAATGGCCTCCCGGGCCATGGTCTCGGTCATGTTGACAAACAGCACCTTGCTGCCTGCGGGCAGCTCCTTCAGCTTCCGCAGTTCGCTCCACCGGAAGGATACCTCGATCGCCATGGTCTGGCTGTCCAGCGGGATGTGCTTGGCCAGCTCCTCCGGGGAACCATAGGCATCCGTGGAGGCTACAAACAGATCCGCCCGTTCCAGAACGCCTGCGGCGCTGCCGTCCAGCATGGAAAAGACGGAAATATCCGCCACATCGGAAAACAGCCCGGCGATGTCCTCACCGTAGGACTTGCCTGCCCGGGGATCTAAGGCGATGACGGAGATCTTCTTTTTGGTCACCACAAAATCACTTCCTTTGACCAGTTCCTTCAACCATTTAATCATGGGCCGGGCGGTTTTACAAGAGAAATCGCAGAATTTGTCAAAGAAGAAGTTGGCACGGAATCTGCTTTCTATTGTGACGATCTGATATATGGCATCTGAAAAACAAGAAGGAGGAGCGTTCCCATGATCACCAAAGAAGAACTGCTGACACTGCTGCGCCAGGAGGTAGTCCCGGCCCTTGGCTGCACGGAGCCGGTGTGCGTGGCTCTGGCCGCCGCAGACGCCCATCATGCCGTGGGGGGCAGCATCGTCTCCGTGAAGGTGGAGGTAAACCCCGGCATCTACAAAAACGGCATGAGCGTGGGAATTCCCGGTTTCCCCCGGGTGGGCCTGAACTATGCCGCCGCGCTGGGCGCCCGCCTGAGCAACCCGGAGAAGGGATTGCAGCTGCTGGCGGACATTGATGAGACCGTCACCGCTGATGCCATCGCTCTGGCGGAGGCGCACCGTGTTACCGTTGCGATCAAGCATGACGAGGCGCAGCTCTATGTCCGGGCGGAGGTCACCACGGAGGCCGGTACCGGCATCAGCGAGATCCGGGGCACCCACTCCAATATCATCCTCACCCAGCGGAATGATGAAGTTCTGTTGGAAAAGGCATACAGCGCCGGTACACAGGACGGCATCCACGCCCGCCTGATGCCCATGACGGTGGCGGAGATCCGGGCCGTGGTGGATCAGTGCAGCGAGGCGGAGCTGGCCCCTATGCTGGACGGCATGGAGATGAACGAAAAGCTGGCAGACTTCGGTCTGGAGCACCGGCTTGGCATCGGTATCGCCGCCACACTGCAAAAGCAGGTCACGGAGGGTGCTATGGGGGATAACCTGTTCAGCCGCACCATGATGCGGGTAGCCAGCAGTGCCGAGGGCCGCATGAGCGGCTGTCCCTACGCCGTTATGAGCAGCGCCGGCAGCGGCAACCACGGCATCACCGCCGTTATCCCTGTGGTGGAGATGGCCCATCATCTGGGGGCCTCTAACGAGATGCTGGAAAAGGCGCTGGCCTTCTCCCACGTGCTGAACGTCTACATCAAGTCCTTTACCGGCAAGCTGTCCGCCACCTGCGGCTGCGGCGTTTCCGCCGCCACGGCTGCCGCGGCCGCTATGGTGTGGCTCATGGGCGGCACGGATGAGCAGATCGGCAAGGCCATCATCAATATGAGCGGCAACCTCACCGGCATGATCTGCGACGGCGGCAAGATCGGCTGCGCGCTGAAGCTGGCTACCGCCACCAACGCCGCCATGATGTGCGCCTATCTGGCGATGAGCGATGTGGTCCTCCAGTCCACGGACGGCATCTGCGGCGCTACCCCCGAGCAGGCCATCCGCAATATGGGCCGGGTCAGCACCCCGGGCATGGTGGAGACCGACCGGACCATTCTGGAGATCATGATGGAAAAAAGTCAGGAGGACTGAACGCCGCCTCTGAAAAGCGATTCCTGAAGATCGAACCGTGGTGCAGCAGAAACTCCCGGAGCCCTTGTACACACAAGGACTCCGGGAGTTCTTTGCGATATAGGAAGAATCGGCAGGGGAGGGGGTCACACCAGCAGCACCGTGATGTCGTTGACATTGGTGCCGGTAGGCCCGGTGACGATCAGCCCGCCGCAGGCTTTCAGGGCGTGATAAGCATCGTTGTCCGCCAGCGTTTTGTCGATGGAAATGCCCAGAGCGGCCAGAGCGTCCGCCGTGGTGCCGTCGGTGATGCCGCCGGCCGCGTCCGTGGGACCGTCGGTGCCGTCAGAGCCGACGGAGGCCACCACCGCTTCCAATCCTGCCAGTCCTTCCGCTGCTGCCAGCGCCAATTCCTGATTCCGTCCGCCCAGACCGTGGCCTGTCAGGTGGACTACCGTCTCGCCGCCTAAGATATAGGCGGTTTTTTCACCCTTTCCGGCGTGGGTCCCCGCCATGGCGGACAGGAAGCGGCCTGCTTCCCTGGCCTCGCATTGGAGCCGGTCCGTCAGAAGGCAGGTCCGGTAGCCCAGCGCTTCCGCGCGGGCCGCCGCGTCCCGGCAGAGCTGGGCCACGCTGCCGGTAATGACCGTGGTGACGTTATCCAGCACCTTGGGCGGTTCCTGCTCCAGCAAGTCCAGCGCTTGCGGGCTGAGGGTCAGACCGTACCGGCTCACAAGGGCCATGGCCTGCGCCGTTGTGGTGCTGTCCGGATAGGCGGGGCCGGAGGCGATCATATCCGGGGGATCTCCGATGACGTCGGAGAGGAGGATGGCATACACATGGGCCGGGGCGCAGAGCTGGGCGAACCGCCCGCCCTTGACGCCGGAGAGCCGCTTGCGGATGGTGTTGATCTGGGTGATGTCCGCGCCGCAGGCCAGCATCTGGCCGGTGATGTCCTCCAGCTCCGCCAGAGGCACCAGAGGGCGCTCAAACAGGGCGGAGCCGCCTCCGGACACCAGAAACAGCACCCGGTCCCTTGCGCAGAGGCCGCTGACCGCCGCCAGCGCCGCCTCCGTGGCCCGGACGGAATGTTCATCCGGCACGGGATGGCCCGCCTCGTAAATGGCCAGATCACCGATGGGGCCTTGGCTGTGGCCGTATTTCGTCACCACCACGCCCTGTTCGATGGTGCTGCCCAGCGCGTCGTAAGCGGCTTTTGCGGTCTGCCACCCGGCTTTGCCGATGGAGACCAGCACCGTCCGCCCCTGACAGGGGGGCAGCTGGGCCAGCGCCCGCTGGATGGCGGCGTCCGGCACCGAGGCTTCAATAGCGCTGCGGCAGATATCCTCCGCATCCCGGCGGAGGGTTTGCAGGGTTTTGCTGTCCATCGTCAGATTCCCCTTTCATAAATCGGCATTCTGCCGGAAAACTTACGGATTTACCACATTTTCCGGTGCTCCGCTCAGAAACGCCCTGATATTGTTCACGGTGCAGTCCATGATCCGCTGGCGGCTGCCCTGAGAACCCCAGGACATATGGGGGGTGATGATGCAGTTTTTCGCCGTCAGCAGGGGATTGTCGGCCCGGATGGGCTCCGTGGAGACCACGTCCAGCCCGGCGTAGGCCACCTTGCCGCTGTTCAGGGCGTCCGCCAGATCCTGCTCTACCACCATCTGTCCACGGCTGTTGTTGAGGATGATCACGCCGTCCTTCATCTTGGCGATGTTCTCCTTGTTGATGATGCCCACGTTGAAGTCCGCTAAGGGCATTTGGAGGGCCAGCACGTCGGACCGGGCAAACAGGCCGTCCAGATCCACGAATTCCACCCCCAGATCCTTAGCGGCCTGAGACTGGGAGCGGTTGTAGGCGATGACGTGCATCCCCAGTCCCTTGGCGGCCTCGGCGGTGTGGATGCCGATGCGGCCGCAGCCCAGCAGACCGAAGGTCTTGCCCGCCAGCTCGATGAGGGGGTAGTCCCAGTAGCACCAGTCCGGGCTGTTCTGCCACTTGCCCTCGTGGACGGTGCGGTCATGGTGGCCGATGTGGAGACAGGCTTCCAGCATCAGGGCGATGGTGAACTGGCTGACGGAATAGCCGCCGTAGTTGGGCACGTTGCACACGGGGATGCCCTTTTCCTTGGCGTAAACCACGTCCACCACGTTGTAGCCGGTGGCCATCACCGTGATGAGCTTCAGGTTGGGACAGCTGTCAATGACCTTCCGGGTCACGGGGGCCTTGTTGATGACGGCGATCTCCGCGTCACCGATCCGGCGGATGGTTTCATCCTCATCGGTCAGGCCGATGCGGTCATAGTATGTCACCTCACCCAAGGCTTCCAGCGGAGCCCAGCTCAGGTCGCCGGGGTTTTCCACGTAGCCGTCTGTTACAATGATTTTCATAGAATGTGCGCTCCTTCGCAAAACGGGATATCCTTTGTTGAAACTTACTGCTTGGGATTATAACCTTGTACCTGCCGGAGTGCAAGCAATTGTTTTCAAAAAGAGTGCTGCGGTTCATTTGAACCGCAGCACGTTTCCTAAAAACAGCCTGTGCTTGGCGTTACAGCCGGGTAAAGACGGTGCAGCCGCCCTCGGGGGCGTCAAAGAGGTTGACGCCGGAGATGGGCGTAATGGTCATCTCGCCGTAATCCGTGTTGTAGAGGTCAAGGGCGAAGGTGCCCTCCCGGAGCTGGTCGCCGCTGTAAAGACCGAACTGGTAGACCATGCCCAGCTCCGTGGTGCCTAAATAGGTGCAGTAGCCGGCGATCTGAAGGGGCGCGTCGATGCTCACGATAACGTCGTTGATCTCCACGAGACCGTTTTCGTGGATGCTCAGATAGTAGACGCCCTCATAGGAGGCACCGCTGGCCACGCTGTGATACACATTGGCGCACCACTTTCCGGCGGCGTAGCTGGGCATGGCGTTCCCCTGCGCCGTGATACAGGCGGGCATATCGTATTTCCTGCCGTTTTTGTCCACGGCGTACACGGTCTCGTAGCCGCCGCCGAAGCCGTCCTCATAGACGCCGGACTCAAAGCCCACGATGTCCCGGAAACCGTAGAGCGGGCCGCCGGAGCAGAGGCATCCATGCCAGAGACCGCCGAAGATGTCGATGTACTCCACCGTGCCCTCCGTGGTGAGGAGGAACACATAGGGGCAGAAATCCTGCCCGCTGGCACTGACGAAAATGTCCTGATAGTCGCCGTAGCACCCGGCCACGGGGTATTCCGTATCATACGCGAAGCCGTAGGCTCTGCGGTAGGTCTCGCTGTCCGGGAAATCCCTCGACTGGCTCTTGGTAAAGGAGACCGATACGCCGTCATCGGTGAGCCAGGCGGACACAAAGGCATCCTCGGCCTGGGGGCCGCCGTCCGCCCAGTCGCCGGGGCCGGGCTCCACGAGCACCGGCTCATAATACCATCCGTTGCCCCCCGCGATAGAGGCGACAGGCTGGAAGGCGGTGAAGGTGCCGTCCCCGTTGGGGCAGAACATGGCGAGATCCAGAGAGAAGTTTTCCTCCGCCACCGTCCAGGCCCGGAGTGCCGCCAGATCAATGGCGATGCCGCCGTAGTTTTCATCCTCCGGCGAGAGTCCTCCCGTGCCCCAGGGGGCGTAATGGGAATCGAACTGCCGGGCCGCGCCCCGGCGCAGGGCGGCGATAAAGTCCCCCTCGTCCACGTGGAAGCGGTCCAGAAGCTCCAGGTTGTCCGGCCGCTGGCCGGTCTCAAAATCGTAGTGATATACCGCGTAGTCGATGAGGTCGCTGGTCCAGCCCAACACGCGGATGGAAAGGCTCAGCAGGCTGTCATTCCAATAGCTCTGCCATGTGACCTCCATGTACTGAGAGTTGGGCGTTTCTCCCGATTCGGCGGCGTCCAACGTGGTTTGCACGTCATTTCCGAAGCTCTCCATGATCTCCCAGTTGATGGCCTTGGCCTCCGGCGTGTCGGCTTCCAGCTGCGGAACGTGACAGATGTAGGAATATTCCGTGCCGTATTCGTCGGTGAAGGAGTCCTCCTCGTCATAGACCTCGGTGATGAGGCTGTCATCATAGACCTTTTTCGACACGGACGGTGCGGACAGCCCGGAGGAGCCGGGCTTGGGAACGGGTTTCTTACCGCAGGCGGTCAGCTGGGCGCAGAGTCCAAGGCAAAGGAGCGCGCTCAGCGCCCGGTAAAGGATGCGATGGTGCTTCATGTCTGGTCCTCCTATCTAACCATAGTATTCGATATTGGCTTCCGCTGTGAGCAGCGTCACTGACGCACATCTCTCATAGGCGGACTTTTGTTCTTGTATAACAACAGCATACCATGCCGGTGGATGGTGAATCAAGGGGTATCTGTGCCAAAACCGCAACAAAAACCGCCTTTCTGCGCGCACTGACCACTGTTTGACCGCTATGGAGCCTTCTTGCCCACAAAAAAGAGCAGTTTTGAGACGGTGATCCCAAAACTGCTCCATGCGGGCCGTATTTCGGATATTACGCCTTGCCCTTGGCGGCGAGGGCCGCCTTGGCGAAGCTGCAGGCGAACAGCAGTCTCGCCAGCAGGAGGGAGGCGCCCAGTCCGGTGTAGAAAAATGCAATGAACCGGTCCGGGGCCACGCCGCTGGACCGCAGCCAGATGCCGCCGGTCATCATCACCGCCATGATGATGAAGGACTTCACATCGAAGAATTTGAGGAAGAAGTGCAGCTCCTCCTCGTAGGCGCTGATGCGGGATGTGATCGTATGTTGCCTGTTTGTGCGGAGAAATCCCACCGGAGCGGGTCATTCCGCCTTCATGATGACCTTCAGCCTGTGGACGATCTGGCCGGTTTTCAGTTCCTCTAAATCAATGACGGCGATGCCCAGCTGGGCGGCCCGGTGGCGGGCGGCGGCGTTGCAGACCTCCGTGGTGACGATGGCCGCCTTGGCGCCCTTGCCGCCGAAGCGGTCCCGGAGGATGGCCAGCTCGTTCAGGGCCTCCGTCTTGATGTCGCAGGCCTTGCAGCTTAAAAACAGGGGGATCACGCCCCGGGCGGCCATGACGTCGATCTCGTTGGAGACGCTGCCGTGGCCCAGTACCTCATCCCACCGCACCACGGCGCTGCTGATAACGTCATGGAAAATGGCGGAATCCACGCAGGCCTTGTAGGCATACAATTCCAGCGCACTGCCCACGTCCCGCAGCCACGCCCGGGTGTTCAGATCCCGGAACCGGAAGGACACCTGCTGGCCGGGTTCGATCTCCAGATCCTGAATAAAGCCGATACGGGCCAGTTCCCGCAGCGCGTCCTCGTTGGCGGTGTTGCGGGAGCCCCGCTCGCCCTTTACGGTGTAGCCGCCCACCACGGACAGGGGCGGTGTCTGGCCGTATTCCGAAGGGGAGATCCGCTGGATATAGGAGATGATATTGGGCCAGTCCCGGCGGAATTGGAGGAAGCAGTCGAAAAACGGGTCGAAGTCCGAAAGATATTGGGACAGGATTTGATTGTCCACCCGTCCGGGCAGCAGCGTGCCGCCGGCCATGAGGAAGAAGTCCTCAATGGAATAGGCCAGGCCGCAGGGCAGCTCATCCGCGAAAGCCGCGCCGGAAATGTCATAAAAGCGGTTTTTCTTCCGGGAATAGGTAAAGGCGGGCATGCCCTTTTTCGCCGCGAACATCCCTGCCGCGAACAGGGCCGCATCGCTGCCGCCGGTGATGTCGATGGCGCAGTCCGGGAACCGTTCCCCGATGGTAAACAGCTGCCGCAGGATGCGGTCTGCCTTGAAGAGACTGGTCTCCACGAAGATCAGCTCCGGCTCCCAGCCCCGCCGCCGGAAAAAGGCGGCCAGAGTCTCCTGCCGGGTGCGATCCTGGGCGATCTCACCGGGGCAGAGGTAGACGATGCGCCGGGGGCGGAACATATCCGGCGCCAGAATATTTTCGATGGCACGTTCGTCATACAGTTCGATCAGGGTGTTCATGTGCCGTCCGCCTTTCTTTGTTTTTCCCCATTATATTGCGTTCCGGCGGAGAACACAATAGACAACCCGCCCGGCTTGTCGGAAAAGGGATGCTGAATTCAGAAAAAAACAGCACCGCCGAAGCGGTGCTGGATAAGGGCGAAGCAGGGGGGTCACTCCTCCGTGCGTTCCGGCAGGGGGACCTCCGGCATCAGCTCCCGGCTGACCACGGTGAGGATCTCTTCTAACTTGCCGCAGTCCTCCGGGGAGAAGCGGGCCATGATGCGGTCCATGACCTCCGACATATAGTTGGAGGAGATGTTGTAGTAATCGATATACTTCTGGGTGACCTCCAGATGGAATTCCCGGCGGTCCGAGGGGGACTGGACCTTGCGGATGTAGCCCTTTTTCACCAGACTGTTCACCTTATAGGCGGCGTTGGGAGGGGAGATGCACATGAAGGTGGCGAACTCGTTCACCGTAGGCCGCCCCAGCGCCATGATGCTCTCCATGCAGAAGGTCTCCACCGTGGTGAGACTGGCTTCCCGGTCCTGAAACCGGCGGAAGATCTCCTGATAAAAGTGCAGCTTGAATTTGGTGTATACTTCGTTAAAAGCCTGATGCAGCATGACGCTTCCCCTTCCCGCGGAATGAAAAAATCTAAGCTTAGTATACCAATCCTGACGGAAAAAGGCAAGCCGTCACCGGACGGCGGGGGACAGTTTTCCCATACAGGCCGCTGTGGGTGTTTTCAGCCTTTGTCCAGAACCCGCAGTCGAGGAATTTTGACAAAGGGTATCGTAAATCTTCAATGACGGCAGCATCCTGACCTTCATGCGGGAACTCTGCTGGAAATCCTTCTGCCTGTTTTGTTTTTCGGCGCTCAGGCCCCGGCTGCTCAGCCCAGAAAGGACATGGTAGCCAGAAGAACTGCCAGAAAAGCGAAGCTGATGGCGGAAAACAGGATGAGAAAGTGCTTGGCGCCGCCGGGAACGCGGCGGGTGTATTCCCGGAAAGTGATGAGGCTGGCCAGAGAGGCCACCAGCGTTCCGGCGCCGCCAACGTTGACGCCTACCAGAAGGCCGCGGGCATCCTGCGTGAAACGGCTGAGGAGGATCGCGGCGGGGACGTTGCTGATGATCTGGCAGGTGAGGGCGGAGATCAGCATGGTCCCGTGGGATAAGAGCCGGACAAACAGCATCCGGACAGGCTCCATCCGGGCAAGGTTGCCCGAAAAGGTGAAGAAAGCGGCAAAGGTGGCCAGAAGCCCCCAGTCCACGGTTTTCAGCGCATGCCGGTCCAGAAACCAGAGCGCCAGAACGATGACGGCCAGACCGGGACCGTAGGGGATCAGCCGCAGCACCATAGCGACGGCCAGACAGAAGAGCCCGCCGTAGACCACGGCCCGGCGGCGGGCTACGACGACCTGTGCCTCCGGCACCGTAAGCCGGTCCTTGGGGAACAGCAGGCAGCAAAGGAGAATGAGCACGGTGGACAGGATGAAGGGCGGCAGCATCACGGAAAAGAACGTCCCGGCGGGGATGCCGTAATAGCTGAAGAGATAGAGGTTCTGCGGATTGCCGAAGGGGGTGATCATTCCGCAGAGGTTGGCGGCGCAGTTCTGGAGAATGAACAGCAGCGCGGCGTGCTTTTCCTGCCCTGTGACGGAGAGGACGAACCAGCCCAACGGAAGAAAGGTCAGCAGAGCAGTATCGTTGGTCAGGAGCATGGAGCCGAACATGGTGATGATCACCAGCGCCATGCATACGCCCCGGACGGTGGAAAAGGTGTGCACCATCCGCTGGGAAAGGGCGGAAAAGACATCCAGATCCCGCAGCGCGCCCACCACCGCCAGAACACTGAACAGGCAGGAGAGGGTCTTGAGGTCATAATACCCCAGATATGCGCTGTCGGGAGGAACGAAGAAAGCGGTCGCTGCCGCCGCCAGCAGTGAGATGACCAGCATGGCGTTGGCGCGGCACCAGGATCGGATCGTGTGCATAAAAAGCTCCTTTATTTGGGATCGTCAGGAATCCTGCGCGGATACTTGCCTAAAGAAGATAGCACATTTCTTCCTGATTTACAACGGATTCCTTATGAGCGGAAGGCGTTTTCCGCCAAAAAACGCTCGAAGGGGAGACCTTCGAGCGCTTGCTATGATCTGCTTTGGCTCATTCGCCGCAGCCGGGGCAGCCCTCGCAATCCGTGCAGGCTGCTTGCTTTTTCTCATATTCGTACAGCGTTCCCTCAGTCATGTGTGACAGCGCCGCAATGCGTTCATTCAGCATATCCCACATGCACATGGGCAGATGGTCACGATGCCCGCGATGGAGCGTTACGCATTCAAAGCAGTTGCCATGGTGCGGGCACTTCTCCTGACAGGGACAGTGATCCCCGCTCTCCCGGACCTGCTTCAGAAACTCCTGCTTGATCTTCCATGCCTCCTGCTTTTGCCCACGGCGATCAAGATCGTTTTGCAGAATGGCCAGCTCATTTCCATCGATTTTCATCATCGGTTCCTTCTTTTACTCATTTACTCTTTTGCTCGGGTGAAATGATTGTAGCAGAGCTTTACAGGATCCGCAAGCTATTCCTGTGTTGCTTTCCGGGAAGCCATCTGCCGGCGTTTCAGGGATTGCTGCTGAATGATCCTGCGATCTGGACTGATGGGTTCAGGCGCTGTGCGTCCGAAAGGGGAGAGACCGTCACTGGATGGCGAAGATCAGTTCCGCAGTGCAGGCCGTCTCGCCGTTCACCGTGGCGGTGCAGGCACCGATGCCCACCGGACCCCGGCGCTTCGTGAGGGTACATTCCAGCTCCAGAACGTCTCCGGGGATGACCTGCCGCTTGAAGCGGGCGTTTTTCACCCCGCCGAAGAGGGCAATTTTCCCCTTATTTTCCGGCAGGGACAAAATGGCTACGGCTCCCACCTGGGCCATGGCCTCCAGGATCAGCACACCGGGCATCACGTGCTTCTGGGGAAAGTGGCCGCAGAAATAAGGCTCTCCGGCGCTGACGCACTTGATACCCCTGGCCCAGGCCCCCGATTCCCCGTCGGTGATGCGGTCCACCAGGGCGAAGGGGTAGCGGTGGGGCAGGATCTCGGCGATCTCATTGGAATTTAACTGCAGGCCCATGTCAGTCCTCCCATTTTTTCAGCAGCAGGCTGCCGTTGTGGCCCCCGAAGCCCAGGGAATTGCTCATAGCGAAGTGGATCTCCGCCCGGCGGCCCTCGTTGGGCACCACGTCCAGATCACACGCCGGGTCCGGGGTCTGATAGTGGATGGTGGCGGGGAGGAAGCCGTCCCGCAGGCTCAGGGCGGTGAAGATGGCCTCCACGGCGCCGGCGGCTCCCAGCATATGTCCGGTCATGGACTTGGTGGAGCTCATAGCCAGCTGATAGGCGTGGGCACCGAACACGGTTTTCACGGCGGCGGTCTCTCCGGCGTCATTGAGATGGGTAGAGGTGCCGTGGGCGTTGATGTAGCCCACCTGCTCCGGAGAAACGCCGCCGTCGGTCAGCGCCATGGCCATGGCCTTGGCGCCGCCGCTGCCGTCCGCAAGAGGGGCGGTGATGTGGTGAGCGTCACAGGTGGCACCGTAGCCCATCACCTCGGCGTAGATCTTCGCCCCGCGGGTCTTGGCGTGCTCCAATTCCTCCAGAAGCAGCACACCCGCGCCCTCGCCCATGACGAAGCCGCTGCGCTCCGCGTCAAAGGGGATGGAGGCCCGGTTAGGGTCCTCCGTCTGGGTCAGGGCCTTCATGGAGGTGAAGCCGCCGATGGACATGGGCGTGATGGAGGCCTCGGTGCCGCCGCAGAGCATGACCTCGGCGTAGCCGTCCCGAATGTAGTGGAACGCGTCGCCCACGGCGTTGGTGCCTCCGGCGCAGGCGGTGACGGGGCAGGAGCACATGGCCCGGAAGCCCGCGTCGATGGCCACCTGACCCGCCGCCATGTTGCAGATGGCAGTGGGAACATAGAAGGGAGACACCCGGTCAAAGCCCTTTTCCAGGCCCCGACTGTGCTCCGCTTCCGTGATGGCCTGGCCGCCGATGCCGCTGGAGAGGATGACGCCGCAGCGGTCCGGGTCCGCCTGCTCCACGGAGAACCCGGCGTCGGACAGGGCCTCCCGGGCCGCCGCCACAGCGAACTGGGTGAAGCGGCCCATGCGCTTGGATTCCTGACGGCCCAGCAGGGCCTCCGGGTCGAAGCCCTTTACCTCTGCCGCCAGCTTCACCTTCTGGGCGGCGGGATCGTAATGGGTGATGGGGCCGATGCCGCACACGCCACTTTTCACGGCGGTCCAGCTTTCGCCCGCCGTCAGGCCGATGGGGGTCACGGCCCCCAGGCCGGTGATGACAACTCTGCGTCGTTCCATAAAAAACCTCCTTTACATGCTCATGCCGCCGTCAACGGCCAGCACCTGTCCGGTGATGTAGGCGGCGCTGTCGCCGGCCAGAAAGGCCACGGCCCGGGCCACGTCCTCCGGCGCCCCCATGCGGCCCATGGGGATGGCCCCCAGGGCGGCGGTTCTGGCGGCGTCCGTCAAAGCGGCGGTCATATCCGTGTCGATGAAGCCGGGGGCCACGGCGTTGACAGTGATGTTCCGGCCCGCCAGCTCCTTGGCCAGGGATTTGGTCATGCCGATGACTCCGGCCTTGCTGGCGGCGTAATTCACCTGTCCGGCGTTGCCCCGGAGGCCCACCACGCTGGAAAGGTTCACGATGCGGCCGTACCGCTGCTTCACCATCTGCCGGGCCGCCGCCTTCATGCAGAGAAAGGTGCCCTTCAGGTTGGCGCTGATGACGGCGTCGAAGTCCTCCGGCTTCATCAGCATCAGAAGATTGTCCCGGGTGATCCCGGCGTTGTTCACCAGAATGTCGATGCGGCCAAAGGTCTTGAGGGCGGCGTCCATCAGGGCCTTTACTTCGTCCTCTTTCGACACGTCGCACCGGAGGGCCACGGCCTTGGCCCCAAGGGATTCGCAGGCGGCAGCGGTCTCATTGGCCGCCGCTTCGTTGCCCGCGTAGCAGAATACCACGTTGGCTCCGCCCCGGGCCAGCTCCAGACAGATCGCCCGGCCCAGCCCCCGGCTGCCGCCGGTGACCACCGCTGTTTTCTCAGAAAAATTCATGCTGTTTCTCCTTTCAGCAGTTCCGTCAGCTTTTCCAGGTCCGCCCCAGTTTCCACGGCATATACCGGCAGTTCCGGCACCGTTTTCTTCACAAAGCCGCTGAGGGCCTTGCCGGGGCCGATCTCCACCAGTGCGTCCAGCCCCATGGCGGCCATGCGGCGGAGGGAATCCTCCATGTAGACGCTGCTCTGCACCTGCCGCACCAACAGCTCCGGGATGGCAGCGCCGTCAGGACGCTCCGCACCCAGACAGTTGAAGATCACGGGAATCTGCGGCTCCCGGAACTCCACGGTGCGGAACCGCTCCGCCAGCGCGTCCCCGGCGGGGGCCATGAGGGGGGTGTGGAAGGGGCCGCTGACCTTCAGGGGCAGGCAGCGGCGGGCGCCTTTTTCCTTTGCCAGAGCCGATGCGGTCTCCACGGCGGCCTTCTCGCCGCCGAGGACCAGCTGGCCGGGGCAGTTGTAGTTGGCGATGACCACGCAGCCGTGGGCGGAAGCCTCGTCACAGGCCTCCTGCAAGGCCGCCCGGTCCAGCCCCAGCACCGCTACCATGGCAGAGGGCCGTCCGGCTGCGGCTTCCTCCATGGCTTTGCCACGGAAGGCCACCAGCTCCACGGCGGTGTCGGCGTCAAAGACCCCGGCGGCGTGGAGGGCGGAATACTCGCCCAGAGACAGCCCGGCGGCAGCGGCGGGGACGATGCCCCGCTCCGCCAGCAGGGCGGTCATGCCCGCGGCGAAGGCCACCATGCAGGGCTGGGTGTAGCGAGTCTGATTCAGAATGCCCTTCGTGTCGGTGAAGGAGACCTCCTTCAAATCGAAATCCACCTGCGCGGCAGCGCTGTCCAGCACGGCGCGGAAGGTGGGGAAGCGCTCATACAGGTCAGCGCCCATGCCGGGGTGCTGGCTGCCCTGTCCCGCGTATAAAAATCCTAACTTCATTGTGCGTTTCTCCATTCGTCCATGATCTGGGCCATCTGCTGCTGCACGGTGGAGAGGGTGTTGATCTCCCCGGCGTTGGCCCCGCAGAAAAACAGGCCGTTTTCCCAGTCTCCGTTCCGGGCGGCGATGAGGGCCCGGGAGATACAGTAGGGGGCGTTTTTGCCATCGCAGGTGGTGATGCACTTCATGCACCGGTCCGGGGGCGGCTGGGTCCCATCCTCCACACGCCGGATCAGGGGGCTGCGGAGGGCCCGGCCCGGCATCCCCACTGGACTTTTCACCAGGGTGATGTCACCGGGGGAGGCGTTCAGCAGGCGCTGCTTGTAGCCGTCGGAAGCGTCGCACTCCGCCGTGGCGATGAACCGGGTGGCGAACTGCGCCCCGGCAGCGCCCTCCTTCATGTAGCGGGCCATGTCTGCGCCGTTTTTCACGCCGCCGGCCACGAAAACCGGAATGTCCCGGCCTGCCTTGTCCCGGAAGGGGGCGATGGTGGTCAGGACCTCCCGCAAAAGGTCGGAAAGGGAGGGGGGCGCGTCCAGATCCTGCCGGGAGAAGCCCAGATGCCCCCCGGCCTCCGGCCCCTCTAAGATCAAAAAGTCGGGGATGCGGCCATAGTGCCGGTCCCACAGCTTGCACAGCAGCCCCGCCGCCCGGCCGCTGCTGACGATGGGGGCAATGGCGGCGTCACTGTCGGAAACTTCGGAGGCCAGCGCGGGGAGATCCTTGGGCAGTCCCGCACCGCAGACGATGGCGTCAGCCCCCGCCCGGAGAGCGGTGCGGACGCTGTCGGCATACTGGGTGGTGGCGACCATGGCGTTGACGGCGATCAGCCCCGCGCCGTGGGCCAAGACCTTGGCATGGCGGACCTGCCGGTCCAGCGCCCGGAGGTTGGCCTCAAAGGGACGTTTGGCGAAATCCGGCTCCTGAAAGCCGCAGACGGCGGTGGAGAGGGTCCCCATGCCGCCGCAGGCGGCCACCGCCCCGGCGAGGCCGTCCAGACTGATGCCCACGCCCATGCCCCCCTGCAAGATCGGGAGGGAGAGGGTCTTTCCCCGGATCGTTACCGCCATGCTGCCTCCGTGACCTTCAAAACGGCCTGACTGCCGGTGTACAGCTCCTCGAAGATCTGACGCAGGGGCTTGATCTCATGGAGCATACCGGCCACCTGACCGGCCATGACGCTGCCGCGCTCCATGTCGCCCTCGAACACAGCGCGGCGGAGACCGCCGAGGGTGACGTGTTCCAGCTCATCCAGCGTGGCTCCACGCTTCTCCAGAGCGAGATATTCCCGTGCCATTTTGTTTTTCAGCACCCGCACCGGCCCGCCGATGGAGCGGCCCGTCACGGTGGTGTCGCTGTCCTTGGCCTTCAGAAGGGCCAGCTTGTAGTTTTCGTGGATGGGGCACTCAAGGCTTGTCAGCAGGCAGGTGCCCACCTGAATGCCACAGGCCCCCAGAGCGAAGGCCGCGGCCGTCTGCCGTCCGTCAGCAATGCCGCCAGCGGCGATGACGGGGACGTCCACCGTGTCGACGACCTGCGGCACCAGCGCCATGGTGGTCATTTCCCCCACATGGCCGCCGGACTCCATGCCCTCGGCGATGATGGCGTCGGCTCCCTGATTCACCAGCCGCTTGGCAAGGATGGAGGCCGCCACCACGGGCAGCACCTTGATCCCGGCCTCTTTCCACGCGGGGATGTACTTGCCGGGACTGCCCGCCCCGGTGGTCACCACCTGAACGCCCTCCTCTATGATGATCTGGGCCATTTCGTCGGCGCAGGGGTTCATCAGCATCAGGTTCACGCCGAAGGGCTTGTCTGTCAGGCTCTTGCAAATGCGGATCTGCTGGCGCAGCAGGTCTGCCTCCAGCATCCCGCCGGTGGCGATGACGCCCAAGGCTCCTGCGTTGGAACAGGCGGCGGCAAATTCGCCGGTGGCGATGTTGGCCATGCCGCCCTGAATAATGGGGAACTCCGTCCCCAGCAGCTCGTTGAGTTTTTTCATAGTATTGCTCCTTTTCAGAAAAGAGGCTCAGGCCATTTCCAACACCGCGCCGCCCCAGGTCAGGCCGCCGCCGAAGGCGGTCAGCAGCAGGCGGCTGCCGGGACCCACGCGGCCCTGCTCCACCAGCTCGCTGAGGACCAGCGGGATGCTGGCAGCGGCGGTGTTGCCGTAACGGTCGATGTTTTTGTAGTATTTTTCCGGCGGGATGCGGTATTTCCGCACCGCCAGGTCAATGATGCGGGCGTTGGCCTGATGGAACACGAAGAAGTCGATGTCCGCCGGGGTCAGTTCAGCCTTTTTCAGCGTGGCGTCCATGCAGGCGGGAACGGTCTCCACGGCGAATTTGAACACCTGCGTCCCCTCCATGGAGAGGACGTTGGGCTCTCCCCGGCCAAGGCCCGGCAGACGCAGGAGAACGTCGTCTCCCCGGCTGCCCAGAACGGCACCGATGGAGGGCCAGCCCTCCCGGCACTCCACCACGGCGGCGGCCGCGCCGTCCCCAAAGAGGATGCAGGTGCCCCGGTCCGTCCAGTCCACCACTTTACTGAGGGCTTCCGCCCCCACCACCAGACCGAATTTCCGGGGGGAGGCGTTCAGCAGGCACTCCATAGTGTGCAGGGCGTAGACAAAGCCGGTGCAGGCGGCGTTCAGATCGAAACAGGGGGTATCTTCCGGCAGACCCAGCGCCCGCTGCAGCAGACAGGCGGCAGAGGGCACTACGGTGTCCGCCGAGACGGTGGCCACGATGCACACGCCGATGTCCGCCGGGGTGATCCCGGCCATGTTCAACGCGTCCCGCGCGGCGCTGACGCACAGCTCCGTGAGAGTCTCTTTTTCACAGCGGTAGCGGCTGCGGATGCCGGTGCGGGCGGTGATCCACTCGTCATTGGTATCCACCAGCCGGGAAAGATCGTCATTGGTGACGGTATTGGCAGGGACACAGCGGCCTGTGCCCCGGAGCTTGATCCCGTTCATGCGTCCTCCTTCCCGCGGCCAAGGGCGCGGAATTTCTGATAGCGCCGTTCCGTCAGGCTGACGGCGCTTTCCTTCAGCAGGGGTTCCAGACAGGCGGTCAGCGCCCGGTCCAGATTCCACAGCGTCCGGCTGGGGTCGGTCTGCGCGCCGCCCTCCGGCTCCCGGACGATGCCGTCGATGACCCCCAGCTTTTTCAGCTCCGGGGCGGTGAGCTTCATCAGCTCCGCCGCCTCGCCGGAGCGCTGGGCGTCCTTCCACAGGATGGAGGCGAAGCCCTCCGGGGACAAAATGGCGTACACGGCGTTTTCCAGCATCAGCACCCGGTCGGCCACAGCCAGGGCCAGAGCGCCGCCGCTGTTGCCCTCTCCGGTGACGACGGCGATGACCGGCACCGTCAGACGGCTCATCTCAAAGAGATTCCGGGCGATGGCCTCGCCCTGACCGTGCTCCTCGGCCTCCAGACCGGGATAGGCACCGGCGGTGTCGATGAAGGTAAAAATAGGGCGGCGGAACTTCTCCGCCTGCTTCATGAGCCGCAGCGCCTTGCGGTAGCCCTCCGGCCCCGGCATCCCGAAGTTGCACCGGAGGTTTTCCTCCAGCGTTTTGCCTTTCCGGGTGCCGATAACGGTGACGGGCCGCCCGTGGAACAGGGCGATGCCGCCTAAAATGGCGGGGTCCTCCCGGCAGGCCCGGTCTCCCCGCTGCTCAAAGAAATCGGTGAACAGTCCGTCGATATAGTCCGTGATATTGGGCCGCTGGGGATGGCGGGCCAGCGCCACCCGCTCCGCGGCGGTTTTCTCAGCCATGGCGTTCTCCTTTCCCGTGGAGCTTCAGCAGACGGATGAGGGTGTCCCGCAGGTCCTTCCGGGGGACCACCGCATCCACAAAGCCGTGCTCCATCTGAAATTCCGAGCGCTGGAAGCCCTCCGGCAGGGTCTCGCCGATGGTCTGCTGAATGACGCGAGGCCCGGCGAAGCCGATAAGCGCACCGGGTTCGGCCAGAATAATGTCTCCTAACGAGGCAAAGCTGGCGGTGACGCCGCCGGTGGTGGGGTCCGTGAGAACGGAGATGTACAGCAGTCCCTTTTCCGAAAACCGGGCCAGAGCCGCGCTGGTTTTCGCCATCTGCATGAGAGACAAAATGCCCTCCTGCATCCGCGCGCCGCCGCTGGCGGCAAAAAGGATCAGGGGCAGCTTGTTTTTTCCGGCGTACTCGATGGCCAGCGTCAGCTTTTCCCCTACGGCGGCGCTCATGCTGCCCATGAGAAAACGGCTGTCCAGCACGCCCACCACGCAGCGGCTTCCGCCCACGGTGCCGGTGGCGGTGACCACGGCCTCGTTCATGCCGGTCTTGCGGCGGGCACCGTCCAGCTTGGCCCCGTAGCCGGGGAAGCGGAGGGGGTCACTGGCCGTCAGCTTTTCGTGCAGCTCCCGGAAGGAGCCGGGGTCCAGCACGCTGCTGAGCCGGTAATAGGCCCCCATGGGGAAGTGGTAGCCGCACAGGGGGCAGACGGACAGCGCCGCCGCCACGTCCTTGCGCTGGCTCTCCCCGCCGCAATGGGGGCAGGTGACTAACTTTTCACCGGGGACGTAATTCTCCCGCATGGCCTTCATGGCCAGCAGCCGCGCCCGGCGTTTCGCAAAAATGTTTTCCATGTATTATCCTTTGTGATCGTCTACCCGGCGGCTGAATTCCAGCAGCTCCGGCAGGCTTCGGTCCAGAAAGGCGGTGGTGCAGCCGCCCCGGACAAAGGTGGGGTGGAACAGCAGCTCATAGGACAGCTCCGCATTGGTGGGGAAGCCCTCTAAGGTAAATTCCTCCAGACAGCGGCGCATTCTGCGGATGGCTTCCAGCCGGGTGGGGGCGTGGACCATCACCTTGGCGGCCAGAGAATCGTAATAGGGGGAGAGGGTGCAGCCGTTATAGAGGGCGGAGTCCACCCGGACGCCGGGGCCGCCGGGGAAGTGGAGAAATTCCACCTTGCCGGGGCAGGGCCGGAAATTGGCCGTGGGGTCCTCGGCGTTGATGCGGCACTCGATGGCGTGGCCGGTGAGGGTCACGTCCTCCTGGGTCAGGTCAAGGGGCAGACCGGAGGCGATGCGCAGCTGCTGACGCACCAGATCCACGCCGGTGATCATCTCTGTGATGCCGTGCTCCACCTGGATGCGGGTGTTCATCTCCATGAAGTAGAAATGCTGTCCGTCGCTGTCCAGCAGAAATTCCACAGTGCCCGCGCCCTCGTAGTGGACGGCCTGCGCCGCTTTCACGGCGGCCCGGCCCATCTCCTCCCGCAGCTCCGGCGTCAGGCACCGGGCAGGAGCCTCCTCAATGAGCTTCTGGTTCCGGCGCTGGATGGAGCAGTCCCGGTCTCCCAAGTGGATGACGTGGCCCTGCCGGTCCGCCAGAATTTGAAACTCGATGTGCCGGGGTTCCAGCACCAGCTTTTCCAGATACATCTCGTCGTTTCCGAAGCAGGCGTTGGCCTCCGCTTTGGCGGCGGCGTAAGCGTCGGGCAGGTCTTTAGCGCTGTCGCAGCGGCGGATGCCCCGGCCGCCGCCTCCGGCGCTGGCCTTCAGCAAAACGGGATAGCCCACCGTCTCCGCCACGGCCAGAGCGTCCTCCACGGAGGATACCGGCCCGTCGGAACCGGGGGTCACGGGGACCCCGGCGGCGCGCATCAGGTCTCGGGCGGCGGATTTGGAGCCCGCCTTCCGGATGGCGTCCCCGGAGGGACCGATGAAGGTGATGCCGTTTTCCGCGCAGGCGTCGGCAAATTCCGGGTTTTCCGACAGGAACCCGTAGCCGGGGTGCAGACCGTCGCAGCCGGTGGCTATGGCGGCAGAGAGCAGCGCCTGAGGATTTAAGTAGCTGTCAGCGGCCCGGGGAGGGCCGATGCACACGGACCGGGTGGCCAGCTGGACGTGGAGGGCCTCCGCGTCCGCCTGAGAATACACCGAGACCGTCTCGATGCCCGCCTCCCGGCAGGCCCGCCGCACCCGGAGGGCGATCTCCCCCCGGTTGGCGATCAATACCCGCTTCAGCATGGCTGATAGCGGAACAGAGGCTCCCCGAAGGAAACCAGCGCGCCGTTTTCCTTCAGAACCGCTGTGATCTCGCAGTCACAGGGGGCGGGGATCTCGCTCATCATCTTCATGGCCTCCAGCAGGCAGACGGGCTGGCCCTTGCGCACCCGGTCGCCCACCTTCACAAAGGGGGGCTGCTCCGGGGCGGAGGCGGCGTAGAAGGTGCCCACCATGGGGGCGGTGACAGTCTCGCCCTCCGGCTCAGCGGCCGCGGGCACTGCCGGGGCAGCAGCCGCTGCCGGGATCACCGGCGCGGCGGGAGCGGAGACGGCCCGCTCCATTTCTATGGTAAAATCCTGGGTGGACAGCTTTAGTTTGGACAGGGAACTGCCCTCGAAGCGGGCCAGCAGGTCGTTCAGTTCTTGATTGGTCATGGAATGTCCTTTCCTCGCAAAACCGGACCGCCGGAGGGTCTGAACCCTCCGGCGGACGCACGTTAATTCTTGTGAGCGGCCAGATAGGTCATGATGTCGCCCACCGTTTTCAGGTTAGCGGCGTCCTCCTCGGCGATGGAGATGCCGGCGGCCTCCTCCAGGGCCATGACCAACTCCACGGCGGCCAGAGAATCGGCGCCCAGATCGTCAGCCAGAGAAGCGGTAGGGGTCACGGCTTCGGCGTCGCAGCCCAGAGTCTCGACAATGATGTCACGCACTTTTTCAAATTCCATGATAGATCTCCTTGTTTCGGTGAAAGTCGGCTCTCGTTAGTTAAAAATATTTACTTAAAATAATTTAACTAAAAGAATTGAATTATATAATAGCGGACGCCCCTCCCATTGTCAAGACAAAAATTGTGAATAAACGGTTAAAACCGGGGAAAGTGGGGGGGCACAGCCTATTTTTTGATTGACAGGGGAAACTGGATGTACTATCATCCAATCAGAAAGATGTATCTGCAACTATCTCTTGACCGGGCACAGGCTCCGGGGAAAGGAACGCTATGGATCTCACAGAGCGCAAGATCACGAAAATCGCACGGGAGGCCAGCAAGCTGGCCGTCCGGACGCTGAAGGAGGACGGCATCGGCACCGCGGAATACGATTTCATCCATCTGGTGCGCCACCATCCCGGCATCACGCAGGCGGAGGTCCGGGAGCAGCTCCGGGTAGACAAGGGAGCCGCCGCCCGCCGTGCGGCCAGTCTGGAGGCCAAGGGCTACCTGATCCGGCAGGCCAACCCCAAGGACGGCCGCAGCCAGCTGCTTTTCGCCACGGAAAAGGCGGAGGGTCTGCGGAACTCCAAGGCGCAGGTGGAGACCACCTTTTATGAATGGCTGCTGGCGGAGCTGCCGGAGGCGGAGAAGATCGCTTTCTGCAAAACGCTGGACACTATCTATCGCCGTTCCAAGCAGGAGAGCCGGGCGGGGTTCCCCCACATCACGGCCCTGACGGAGCAGGGGGAGGGGGAGCGCCATGAGTAAGCGGCAGCTTCCGCCGGACCGGGTCAGCTCCTATTTCCGGGCGGAATCCGGAGTGCTGGCGGTCATCACCGTGACGGGTCTCCTCTATAATATCGGTCTGGTGGCAGGCCCGTGGTTCGAGGGACAGATGACGGAAGCGCTGGCCCGGATCCTCTTGGGAGGGGGCAGCTTTTCCACCATGGTCTCTCTGGCGGCGGGGTACATCGCCGTTGTCGCCGCGGTGCAGGGACTTCGGTTTTTGAAGCGGTTCTATGTCCGGCGCTTTGCCAACAAGGTGAACCGCCGCATGAAGCGGGTCCTGTACGGCGCGCTGGTCCGGTCGGATCGGGGGGACTTGGAACGTGAGGGCGCGGGAACGGTGCTGACCAAGGCCATTTCCGACGTGGACGACTGCGCCGAGGGGATGCGGAAATTCACCACGGAGGTATTTGACACCGGCGTGGCCCTGGCGGCCTATGCCGGGATGCTGCTGTGGTATGACTGGCGGCTGGCGCTGCTGTCCATGGCCTTTCTGCCGGGGAGCTACGCGCTGGCGGAACGGATGAAGCGGCCCGTCCAGCGCACCGGCGCGGCCTTCAAGGAGCAGGCCGGGATTTTGAATGCCGCCACCATGGATCGAGCGGTCAACGCCCTGACCTACCGGGTCTTTGGCCGGGAGGAGGAGCGCCGGGCAGCCTATGAGGAGCACCTCACCGCTTACGAACACGCCGCTGTAAAGGCAAACCTGTGGACAGCGTCCCTGCCGCCGCTGTACCGGGTGCTCTCCATGATCGGCGCGGCGCTGATCCTGTATTTCGGCGGGAAAAACGTGCTGGGCACCGGCTGGACGGTCTGGTCCATCGCGGAATTCACCACGTTTCTGGCCTGCTTTACCAAGCTGGCCACCAAATCCTCCAAGGCGGCAAAGCTGTTCAACGCAGTCCACAAGGCGCAGGTGTCCTGGAAGCGCATCCAGCCCCTGATGCGGGAGATCCCCGCCGTGCCCGCCGTTTCCACGGGGAGGGTGGAACGTCTGGAGGTCCGGGACCTCACCTGCGGCTATCCCGGTGACGAACCGCTGTTCTCCGGACTGGATCTGACCGCCTGCCGGGGGCAGATCATCGGCGTCACCGGGCCGGTGGCCTGCGGCAAATCCACGCTGGGCAAGGCGTTCCTCTGCGAGCAGCCCTACGGCGGCAACATCCGGCTGGACGGCCGGGAGCTGGCGGAGCTGTCCCCCTGGGAGCGGACGGGCCTCGTGGGGTATCTGGGCCACGATCCGGAGCTGTTCAGCGGCACGATCCGGGAAAATGTGCTGCTGGGAGACACGGGCGATCCCATGGATTACCTCCGGGCTGTGTGTCTGGACGGCGAAGTGGCGGCCATGACGGAGGGGCTGGAGACCCGGGTGGGCACCGGCGGCGTCCGGCTTTCCGGCGGTCAGGCCCAGCGGCTGGCGCTGGCCCGGACGCTGGCCCATCAAAGGCCTCTGCTGATTCTGGACGATCCCTTTTCGGCGCTGGACCGGGCCACGGAGACGGAGATCTTCGCCCATCTGCGGCGTCTGGCGGCGGACAGCGTGGTGATTCTGATCTCTCACCGGCTGTACCTGTTCCCGGAGCTGGATCGGGTGATCTGGCTGGAAAACGGGGAGGCCAAGGTGGGGACCCACGAGGAATTGGTGGGGAATACCCCGGATTACGCGGCGCAGTTTGACGCGCAGAGGGAGGAGAACAGCCATGAATGACCGCAAAAAAACAGTCCATGTGGGGACTGTGGTACTGGAAACGGTGAAAGACCACCTCGGGCTGTCCCTTACCATTCTGGCGGTGGTGGCAGGGGCCGTAGGCGCGGCGCTGGTGCCGCCGCTGGTGCTGGGCCGCATCGTGGACGGTCTCACCGCCGGGGAGGGGCTGACTCTCCGCCTGCCCCTGTGGTATCTGGCCTTCACCGCATTGGCGGGAGGGCTGGAATCCGCCCGGGAGAGCGCGTTGACGGTATTCGGCCAGAAAACCACCCACGCCCTGCGGAGCCGCCTGATGGAAAAGGAGGGCCGTCTGCCTGCCGACGAACTGAACCGTCAGGAGCCGGGGGCGCTGGTGTCCCGCTTCGTGGGGGACGTGGACACGGTGGAGACCCTGTTCACCGCCGGGATCATCAGTATGGCGGCGGACGCCTGCCGGATCCTCAGTATTCTGATCGTGGTGTGGCAGTGCAGCCGGGGGCTTGCCTATCTGCTGCTGGCGCTGCTGCCGGCGCTGTTCCTCTTTACCCGGTTCGTCCAGAAGCGGATGCTGCACAATCAGCTGAAAAACCGGAAGGCGGTGAGCCGGGCCTCCGGATATGTGCCGGAGACGGTGCGGAATCTCCGCACCATCCGCACGCTGGGCAAGGAGACCTACATGGAGACCCGGTATGACGGTGCGCTGGGGGAGAGCTACCGGGCCATTGAGGGCACCAACTTCTATGACGCCCTGTATTCCCCCGTGATCCTCACGGTGAACGCCGTTGTGGTGGGCGCGGTCATGCTGCTGTCCGCCTCCGGGAAGCCGGCGGTGCTGACGCTGTTCGGCATGACCGCCGGTACCGCCGTGACGGTGATGAACTACATCAGCCAGATCTTTTCCCCGTTGGAAAGTCTGGGCATGGAGATCCAGACCATCCAGTCCGCCGTGGCGGGTGTTCGCCGGATCAATGACTTTCTGGCCCAGCCGGAGCAGGAGACAGTGGCCCCGGAAACGGAAAATCCCGCCGCTCCCATGGTGGAGCTGCGGGATGTGGACTTCGGCTATGAGGCAGGGCAGAACGTTCTGCACCACTTAAATATGGAGATCCGGGAGGGAGAGCTGGCTACCCTGTCCGGTCGGACCGGCGCGGGAAAGAGCACCGTGTTCAAGCTGGTGCTGGGGCTGTATACCCCCCGGCGAGGCACCGTCCGGATCCAGGGCGTGGATCCCCGGTCCCTCACCGGCCCGCAGCGGCGGGCACTGTACGGCTATGTGGAGCAGCGGTTCCATCCGGTCCCCGGCACCGTCCGGGACCAGATCACCCTGTATGATGACACCATCACAGAGGGACAGGTCCGCCGGGCCGCGGAGCTGGCGGGACTGGCGGAGGCCATCGGCGCCCTGCCCCAAGGCTTCGACACCCCCTGCACCCCGGACATTTTCTCTCAGGGACAGTGGCAGCTGTTGTCCATCGCCCGGGCGGTGGCGGCGGACCCCAAGCTGCTTTTGCTGGACGAGATCACAGCCAATCTGGACGCGGAGACGGAGCGGGCGGTGCTGCGGGCCTTGAAGAGGGCTACGGCGGACCGGACGGTGCTCTCCATTTCTCACCGGGTCGGGGCGGACACGGGACGGCTCATTCCCATTGGGGAGGAGTCATAGCCAGAAACCGAGCCAGAGCGGGGTTGGGGTTGGTGGTCTGCCACGCGGCGATGATCTCCTCCACCTCTCCCTCGCCGATGAGGGGGACAAACACCAGATTGTCGGCGTTGTAGAGCTTTTCCACGCAGTAGGCGGGAAGGATGGAAATGCCTTCCTCGGCGGAGACCATCATGAGGATGCTCTCCGTGTCGGCGGAGCGGAAGAGGATGTTGGGCTTGTAGCCCGCCTCGTTGTAAAGCTGCATGAAAAAGGCGTCGCCGTAGGAATCGTCGGCGGCGTCAGGGGACATGTAGAGGATGGTCTCTCCCCGCAGCTCCTGCCGCCGGAGCTGCTGCCGCTGGGCCAGCGGGTGTCCGGCGTACAGCGCCACCACCAACCGGGCCTTTTCCACGGTGCGGCAGGCCACGCCCTCCTGGGTTTTCAGGTTGGTACTGTCCCAGGTGAAAATGATGTCATATTCATGGTGCAGCAGCCCCGCCGCCAGCGCATCGGTGGAGCAGCGGTAAAAGGTGATGAGCACGTTGCTGTTCTGCTGGTGAAATTGGCGGATATGGGCGGACAGGTCGCTGCGCTCGTACCCCCGGACGTAGCCCACCCGCAGCGTGCCGGAGAGGCCGGTGGAGGCGTCATGGACCCGCTCCTGCGCCCGGCTCATCCGCTCTAAGATTCCCTTGGCCTCCCGGAGGAAGATGGTCCCCGCGGGGGTCAGGCTCACGGGCCGGGTGCTCCGGTCAAAGAGGGGACAGCCCAGCGCCTCCTCCAGCAGACGGATCTGCTGGGTGATGGCGGTCTGGGAAATGTAGAACTGCTCGGCGGCTTTCGTGAAGCTGCGGCTCTCCGCCGCGGCCACGAAATACTTCAGCTGATTTCGATTCATAACGCCCTCCCACGACACAAAATAAGTTTTTCTTATTTTATCATGAAAAAATCCCCCTTGTAAAGGGGGATTTTTTCCGCTAAGATAAGTGCATATTTGTTGTGTGTAAGCGAGGTACTTAGAAATGCAAAGAGAATCCTTCGGCTCCCGGCTGGGCTTCCTGCTGGTGAGCGCGGGCTGCGCCATCGGCATCGGCAACGTGTGGCGCTTCCCTTACATCGCCGGCAAGAACGGCGGCGGCTACTTCGTTCTCTTCTACCTGCTCTGCCTGCTCGTGATGGGCGTGCCCGTGCTGACGATGGAACTGGCGGTCGGCCGCGCGAGCCGCAGGAGCGCCGTGCTCTCCTATAAGACGCTGGAAAAGCCCGGTCAGAAATGGCACATCCACGGCTGGTTCTGCCTGCTCGGCTGCTACCTGCTGATGATGTACTACACCACCGTCTCCGGCTGGATGGTCAGCTACTTTGGCAAGTTCCTCACCGGCGCGTTCCATTCCGGCATGAGCACGGATGAGGTCGCGAGCGCCTTCGGCGCGATGCTCTCCTCCCCCGGCGAAATGGCGCTCTGGGCCGAGGTCGTGGTCGTCGCGGGCTTTCTGGTCTGCTCCTTCGGCCTGCAAAAGGGTCTTGAGCGCGTGACGAAGGTCATGATGCTCTGCCTGCTGGCGCTCATTCTCGTGCTCGCCGGTCACAGCCTGACGCTCTCCGGCGCGGCGGAGGGCATGAAGTTCTATCTGCTCCCCTCGATGGATTCCATCCGTGAAAACGGCTTCGGCAGCCTCGTCACCGACGCGATGAATCAGGCGTTCTTCACGCTCTCGCTCGGCATCGCCGCCATGGAGATCTTCGGCAGCTACATGAGCGACGAGCACACCCTGCCCGGCGAAGCCGTGCGCATCTGCGCGCTCGACACCTTTGTGGCGCTGATGGCGGGTACCATCATCTTCCCCGCCTGCTTCACCTTCGGCGTGACGCCGGACAACGGCCCCTCCCTGATTTTCCAGACGCTTCCCCCTGTCTTCATCAACATGGCAGGTGGGCGCTTCTGGGGCGCGCTGTTCTTCCTGTTCATGATCTTCGCGAGCTTCTCCACCGTGCTGGCGGTGTTTGAAAACATCCTCGCCATCTGCATGGACACCTTCGGGATCAGCCGCAGGAAGGCCGTGCTCATCAACGGCATCCTGATCGCCGTTCTCAGTCTGCCCTGCGTGTTCGGCTACAACATCTGGAGCGACTTCCGTCCCATCCTCGGCAAGGACGTGCTCGACAGCGAGGACTTCCTCGTGAGCAATCTCCTGCTGCCCATCGGCTCGCTCGTCTACCTCCTCTTCTGCGTGACGAAGTGGGGCTGGGGCTTCGACAAATATCTTGCCGAGGCCAACAAGGGCTCGGGTCTCAGGTTCGCCCGCTGGCTCAAGCCCTACTTCCAGTGGGTGCTGCCGATCCTGATCGTCATCATCCTGCTGCAGGGTCTCTAAACAGTGCAGAAAACCGGCGTCCGTTTCAAGCGGACGCCGGTTTTTTGTTGTGTCTATTACGCAGCCGGTCCCGTCTCCGCGCGGGAGACCGCGGTGAAGTAGCTGTGGCCGAAGCAGTCGTGGCTCACGCCGGCGAGCCCCTCGCGCAGGAGGTAGGCTGTGCCGGAGAAGCAAAGCGGCGAAACAGCGCTGTCCTCAAGCAGCATCGCTTCTGCGTCGTGCAGGAACGCCGCGCGGGCAGTCAGGTCGCCGGTCGATTCCGCCACGCCGACGAGCAGGTCAAAGGTGTCGTTGCGGTAGCCGCAGACGTTGCTCTCCGACGTGCCGCGGAACGGCAGCAGGTACTCCATCGGATCGTCGCAGCGAGCCGTGAGCGTGGTGAGCGCGAGGTCAAAATCACCGGCGGCGAGCGCCGCGTCAAATTCCTCCTCGCTCACGCCCACCAGCTCGACCGCCACGCCTGTGGCGGTCCTCCACATATTGAACAGGCTCAGCGCCGCCGCGCGCGTCTGCTCCCCCTCCACAAAGAGGAAGCGGAGCGTCGGCAGGCCCGCGCCCTGATAGTGTCCGGCAGAGGTCATCAGCCGCGCCGCCTCGGCGCTGCGCTCGGCATAGCCCTCGGCGTTCGCCGCACAGAGCTCACCGCCCGCCGTGCGGAAGTCCTCCCCGCTCTCGGGCGCGTCGCTGATGCCGTCGGGCACGCAGCCGGTCGCCGCCGTCGCCGTCACGCCGAGCTGTTCGGCGAGCGCCGCGCGGTCGATGGCAAGGTCAAAGGCACGGCGCAGCTGCGCGTCGGAGAAGGTGTCGGTCAGATGGTTGTAGAGCACACAGACAGTCTCCGCCAGCGGAGCGGGCTGCCACGTCTCATCCTCCGCCAGCTGCTCGATGGCCGCGTAGGGCAGCTTCGCGGTGTAGTCCAGCTCGCCGGCAAGAAGCTGATCGTAGTTCGTCTGCGCGTCCGTCTCGAAGCGGAAGCAAATGCTGTCCGGCACGACGAGCTTGCTCTCGTAGTATTCGCCGTTTCTCTTCGTCTGAAGCTGCGCGGCCTTTACCCATGTGCCCACGGTATAGGGGCCGTTCGTCACGATGTCGGCGGTCGCCGCCCAGCTCGCATTCCCCTCCACCAGATCGCGGCGCAGCGGGGCCGTCGCCGGCGCCGTGCAGACGCTGGTGATGAAGTAAGCGCAGGGCCTGCTGAGCGTCACAAGGAAGGTGCTCTCGCCCTTGGCCTTCACGCCGAGCAGCGACACGTCGCCGCTCTCGCGCACCTCGTCATAGCCCGCGACCATGCTCAGAAGCGAGGCGTTGGGCGACGCCGTCGCGGGATCGACCAGGCGCTGCCAGGCGTAAACGAAGTCCTCCGCCGTCACGCGCTCGCCGTCCGACCAGCGGGCCGCGGAGCGCAGCGTGAACGTATAGGTCACGGTGTCGTCGTAATTCTTTTCCTCGATGTATTCCTTGGCGATGCCCGCCACGGCGACCGCCTTGCCGGCGCCGTCGTCGCGCATCCGCATCAGACCCTCAAAGAGCGTGGAGAGCAGGCTCTCCGCCCCCACGTCGGTGTTCATGGTCGGGTCAAGTGTCTCCAGCGGACCGCAGACCGCGGCGCTCACCACAAAGTCCTCCGCGGGCTCCTCCTGCTTGCCGCAGCCGGCGAGCAGGGTCAAAAACAGCGCCGCACAGAGCAGCAGACAGACGGATCTTCGCAGCATTTTCATTGGGAGCGTCTCCTCTTTCTCTATCGTAAAACGCGGCGCGAAGCGCGCCGCACAGGCAAACATCTAAATGATTATATAAAAATTTGCCCCGCTTGTAAAGACGAGCAGGGCAAAAAGTTACAAATTGTTATTATTTGGCGTCCACGACCAGCGTATCACCCTCGAAGTGGGCGGGCTTGACGTCGTTTCCGGTGAACTTGGCGATGGCGTCGAGCCGCATCTTGCTCGGGTAGTCCGCCACGAGCGTGTAGGCGACGCCGTGACGCTTCGCGCGGCCCGTGCGTCCGATGCGGTGGACGTAATATTCGTTCTCCTGCGGCACGTCGTAGTTGAACACCGCGTCCACATCGTCCACGTCGATGCCGCGGGCGGCGACGTCGGTGGCGACGAATACAGGCAGCTCGCCGCGGCGGAAGCGCGCCATGACCTGCTCACGCTTTTTCTGCGGGATGTCGCCGTGGATGCAGGCGGCGTCCAGTCCCTCCATCTCAAGGTACTTCGTCAGGCGCTCGACCATGCCCTTGGTGTTGCAGAACACCATCACGCGCTCCAGCTTCTCCTGCCGGATGATGCGCGCCATCGCCGCGACCTTGTCGGTCTGCTCGACCGTGACGGCATACTGGAGGATGTCGGGCTTATTCTGCTCGTCCGCGCGGACGGTGATCTCCTCGGGGTCGCGCTGGTAGACCCAGCTGATGTCCATGACCTCGCGCGAGATGGTCGCGGAGAACATACCGAGGTTGCGGCGGGATGGGATCTTGTCCAAAATACGGGTCACGTCGTGGATGAAGCCCATGTCGAGCATGCGGTCGGCCTCGTCGAGCACAACGGTCTGCACCCGGTCGAGCCGCACGGTGCGGCGCTTCATGTGGTCGGACAGGCGGCCCGGGGTCGCCACAACGATCTGCGGCTTTTTCTTCAGCGCGTCGATCTGCTTGCCAATGGGCGCGCCGCCGTAGAGGCACACCACGCGGATGCCGCTCATAAAAACGGCCAGGTCGCGCAGCTCCGCCGTGATCTGCATGGCAAGCTCGCGCGTGGGCGCCATGATGACCGCCTGCACCTCCTCGCTTTCGGGGTCAATGTGCTCGATGATGGGAATGCCGAAGGCAAAGGTCTTGCCCGTGCCAGTGGGAGCCTTGGCGATCACGTCCTTCCACTCGCGCATCGGCGGGATGCAGCCCGCCTGCACGGGGGTGGACCATTCGATGCTTTTCTTTTCCAATGCGCGCGTCATTTCCGGCAGCAGGCCAAGGCTGTCGAAGCGCACGCCCTGTGTGAATTCCATAGCGTTTTCCTCTGTTCTCGTGATTTTCAGTCAGAGAAATTATATCATGCCTGTCAATAGCGCGGAAAAGAGACGGCGCCGCCGTCTCTTTCCTCCGCTTTGCTTACTTGTGCGGGACGTGCCAGATGTTGTCCGCGTACTGCGCGACCGCGCGGTCGGCGGCGAAGATACCGCTGCGCGCGATGTTGAGAAGCGACATACGGTCCCACGCCGCGCGGTCGGCGTAGGTCTTCGCCATGCGCTGCTCGGCGGCGCAGTAGGAGGCGAAGTCCTGCAGGAGCATATATTCGTCGCGCTGGAGCAGGCGCTGGGCGAGATCGTCGTAGCTCACACCGTCGGAGAAGCCCGTGCGGAGCTGATCGACCACGCGCTTGAGCGCGTCGTCGCGCTCGCAGAGCCGCTGGGGCGCGTAGCCCTGCGCCTTCAGGCGCGCGACCTCGTCCGCGTGCAGGCCGAAGAGGAACATATTCTCGTCGCCAAGCACCTCGTGCATCTCGACGTTCGCGCCGTCGAGCGTGCCGACGGTCAGCGCACCGTTCATCATGAACTTCATGTTGCCCGTGCCGCTGGCCTCCTTGCCTGCGGTGGAGATCTGCTGGCTCACCTCGCTCGCGGGCATCAGATGCTCGGCGAGCGACACGCGGTAGTTCTCAAGGAACACCACCTGCAGCCTGTCGCGGCAGATGGGGTCGGCGTTGATCTCAGCGGCAAGGGAGTTGATGAGGCGGATGATGCGCTTGGCGACCGCGTAGCCCGGCGCGGCCTTCGCGCCGAACAGGAACACGCGCGGCTGCATGGCGCGGTTCGGGTCGTTTTGCAGCTGTTGATAGAGGTAGATGATATGCATCGCGTTCAAAAGCTGACGCTTATACTCGTGCAGGCGCTTGACCTGCACGTCGAAGATCGCGTCGGTGTTGAGCACGATGCCCTGCGTCTTTTTGACGTAGGCGGCAAAATCGAGCTTATTCGCGCGCTTGATCTCGCCGAGGCGGTTCAGCACCGCGGTGTCGTCTGCATAGGCCTCGAGCTTTTTAAGCGCTTCGGGGTGCAGGAGGTATTCATCCCCGCCCGCGAGCGCGCGCACCAGCTCATCGAGCCGCGGGTTGATCTGCGCGAGCCAGCGGCGGTGGTCGATGCCGTTGGTCACATTTTTGAACTTCTCCGGCTCCATTGCGCACTGGTATTTGAAAACGTCGTTTCGCAGGATGTCGGAGTGCAGGGCGCTCACGCCGTTCACGGCCATGCCGCCCGCGATGCACAGGTTTGCCATGCGGACCTGACCGTCCCAGATGATGGCCATTTCGCGCGTCTTGGCTTCGTCGTGGTAGTAGTTTTCGATTTTTTCCTGATAGCGGCGCGCGATCTCGGTGATGATCGTCCACACGCGCGGCAGAAGCGACTGCATCAACTCCTGCGGCCAGCGCTCCAGCGCCTCGGAAAGCACCGTGTGGTTCGTGTAAGCGACGGAGTGCGTCGTAATGTTCCACGCCGTGTCCCAGTCGAGGCCCGCATCATCCATCAGGATGCGCATGAGCTCGGGGATGACGAGCGCGGGGTGCGTGTCGTTGATCTGGATGACATTCTTTTCGTGGAAATTCGTGGCCGTGCCGTAGACCTCGATGTGCTTGCGCACGATGGACTGCACGGTCGCGGAGACGAAGAAGTACTGCTGCTTTAAGCGCAGGCTCTTCCCCTCGGGATGGTTGTCCTCGGGATAGAGAACCTTTGCGATGGTCTCGGCCATCGCGTGCTGCTCCTGCGCGCGCAGATATTCGCCCTGTGAAAAGAGCGACATGTCGAGCGGCACGGGGGACTTCGCGTCCCAGAGGCGCAGCGTGTTGACATGCTTCGTGCCGTAGCCCGCGATCTCCATGTCGCAGGGGATAGCCAGCACCTCGGTCTCACCCTCGGGCACGACATGCAGCCGCCCGTCGTCCCAGAACTGGCGGACCGTGCCGCCGAAGCGGACGGTCTCGGTCTCCTGCGGCTTGGGCAGCAGCCACGCGCCGCCGAGGTCCTTCCAGTTGTCCGGCAGCTCGACCTGCTGGCCGTCGACGATGCGCTGGCGGA
>ERZ826016.311-NODE-311-length-61620-cov-6.118249_pt1 | contig 61620 bp, 59 predicted proteins | sample MGYA00519872_ERZ826016 | MGnify/ENA primary metagenome ERZ826016 (study PRJEB31778, sample SAMEA3449218) | human gut metagenome | biome: human gut; feature: human-associated habitat; material: faeces | place: United Kingdom | collected 2010/2012 ... | reverse complement strand
TGACCTTCCTACGCGCCTCATAGTGCTTGAGTGCAACTTTTATGGGAAGTTAAGGTTTTAGCACCAAGATTTGCGAAAATAGTAGAACTGACAATTAAAACACACACTGCTCAAAAAAGGATTTCCTCATGGCCAAAGAAATTGAACGGAAGTTTCTTGTAGTTGGCTCGGCTTGGCGAACACTTGCCCAAGGCACTCGCTATCGGCAAGGCTATTTAAATAGCGACAAAGCACGTACCGTTCGAATTCGTACCGTGGGTGATCAAGCCTTTCTTACGATCAAAGGCCCGACAATAGGCGTGACACGCACAGAGTTTGAGTACCCGATTCCCTACGACGACTGTGTCACGATGCTCAATGACCTTGCTGAACAACCAGTCATTGACAAAATCCGCTACAAGATTCCTGTGGATGGACTGATTTGGGAAGTGGATGAGTTTTTTGGTGCGAACGAAGGACTCATCGTCGCAGAAGTCGAACTCACATCTGAAGATCAAGCATTTGAAAAACCTGATTGGGTGGGCGAAGAAGTCTCTGGAGACGTGCGTTACTACAATTCGTCTTTGATTAAAGCACCGTACAAAACTTGGAAAGCCTAATGACGCCCACGAGACCGCCTCACGCCGAATTTCGTGTGTTTCTGCCAGGGCTACTTCCACACCTTCAGAAGCGCCTACCAGAAATGGTTTTAGCGACAAAGCCCACTCACGAAACCACGCAAGACCTCTATATTTTGTCGAATCAAGATCACGTGCATAACGTCAAGATTCGACAAGATCACCTCAAAATGAAGAAGTGGCTCGGTCAGACACCCGAAGGCTTTGATATCTATCAGCCGTACAACAAGTTTGCGTTTCCCGTGAGTCAATCCCACGTCAAAGAAATCCTATCAGCCCTAGGTCTAACGATCCCATTGGAAGCGTCTTGCTACGACAAAGAGACGTTTTTGGCTTTACTCGAAACGCACGACACTTTACGAACTCGTCAAGTCCTAAAAACTCGACACAAGTTCATGCTTGACGGCACGATGTGCGAGTACGCCGCGATTCAATTGGAAAACCGAACAATCGACAGTTTTTGCTGCGAAAGCACTGATCCGAAAGCAGTCGCTAAAGTCATCCATCAATTAGGACTCACCTTTGCCCTCAACACCAACTATGTTGAAGCATTGAAGACGTTATGATCCAATGAAGAAAGCCCGCGGTTGCTCGCGGGCTTTCTTCGTTTTCGTCTACCGTCTAGGCGCAATTAACCGCCATAAGGCTTCCATTCGCCGCCATTCAAGCGGACATACTCACGATCTTTGTACTTAAGAACCTGAGCCTGACCGTTTTCAGAGACAGGATTGGTCTGCGGAAGATCCTTCACTAGATCTTCGAGCGGCACAGATCCACCCTGCTTGCCGAAGTAGTCCGTTTCAAGCGTCTTACCGATCAAACTCGTGAGTGCCAAGTAACTCGTATTACCCGTCACATGAATCGGTTCGGCAGGTAAATCCTTCAAACCAAAGAACTTCACCATCGTTGGGACCTGCGTGATGCGAAGATTCGGAATATCACGTAAGCGCGGCGCCTGAATCTTGTCACCACGCACAGCGGCCCCATGCTCAGGAACGACCACCAACATGACCTTGCGACCCGAACGTTCGAGTTCATTCATGAAGGTATTCAAATCGTCGAACATTCGCTTCGCACGTGGTTTAAACGGTTCACTACGACCACGACCAGGCAAACGGTTACCGTCATGAAGCGCAATGAAGTTCATCAAGGTCACCGTACGACGATCCTTAGATCGAGCCTGCGTACGTTGCCAGTGGCGAAGCACTGCCAAGCTATCCGAAATTTCTTCGTCGTCAAAGCCCATATAGCGAAGCGGGAACTTTGTGTGATCCAGGGTCGCGGTAACGCCAGCCTTATCACGCAAAGACTGCAAGAAATTGTCGTACTCACCGCTATGGTCCATCAAGAGACGCTGTGTATAGCCCAACGTTCCCAAACGCGTCATGACTTCACATTCCGTACGACGTTCGCCATAGAGGTCATTATGTGTCGGCTGACCGCAAGCACCGTTTAACAAACGTAAAAGCGCTGGACCAGAATAACCCGTTGCCGAGTTAAATTCGTCAAAGCGGATATTGAAGCGGTTAAAGACAGGATGTGTATCGAGCTGAGAAGCGACCAAGTCGTCGTTTGACAGCGAGCAAATGCTCAAAAGCAAAATATCAAACGGCGTATCTTTCTCAGAGAGCCCCTGAGGCATCGTGGCACGACGTTCACGTTCATAGTCCACAAACGCAGAATACCACTCACCCACAGCCTTCAGATCATCCGCCTTCGTCTTACCAGGCGCCTGTGTGGTCGTCGTTGTACCTGCAACCTGTACTGGCGCTTCTTCAGGCAACAAAGATTGCACAAATGGCAACGTCACAGCCCCCAAGAAATACGCGATCGTAAAGAACGTCAAGCGCAAGTAGTTACGGAGCAAGAAGTAGAGTAAAAGTGCTAAGAGCGACCAACCCACCATCTGAGGATTGATGAAGTCAATGGCAAGCTCAGCCACATATAAGAGCGAGAAACCAGTGATCCCACCCTTATTCTCAATCATGCTCTCAATCCCCGGTAACCAACTTTCGGAGTAAATGAGAATGAACGCAGCCACAAAACCTAATGTGCCGCGCAAGATACGTAAACCACGGCGCTCAACAGGTAACAAGAACCACGCCATGAGTAACGCATTACCCAAAAGGTTCAAGTTAATGTAGCCAAAGCCCGCTAGGGCAAACTTTAGAACGAAATAAACGTTCCAAATGCCTAAGCCTTTCCAAGGACGGTTTTTCACACCGTCATGCTGATTGGTTTGCATAGGTAATTACCAACCCTTCGGGAAAATCAAACGACCATCACGGTCAAACGCAAATCGACCCGTGTCCCAGCCACGGCCATACATCGCCAACACGCTCGAATAGTAGCTGTCCCCCGTCAAAGGTTCGGACACCACCACTGAACGAATCAATCCTGCCGTACGATCATTACCCAGCATGGGCATCAAGCACGCACCAAAACCAAAAGGTCCGGTATCGTTCACCTTGAGATTCACCGTATGGATCTTTTCGGGCGGCATATTGAGTGCCTTCGTTGCTTCGACCATGGGCTCAAAGTGCTTTAGCAAACGACGACGATTGGGGTCATCAGGCGACATCATGCCTGCCCACAAGTATGTACGAATCGCGTTATAGCTACCAATTTCGTAATCAACACCGTCAGGAGGCACTAAGCGACCGTTCTTATCAAAGAGCGCCCAATCGGGGGCAATACCCGCAGGCGCGGAGCGCAACAGCATACGAAGAGAACCGTCGTAAACATCGTTCCAATACGGATCTTCGAGCGCAAAACGCTTGAAGATAAAGAGCGGATAGTAACTCGGGTTGAGTTTGACGATGCCGTTGTCTTCAAAGCCAACGCGACCAGGCAACACGACAGCCCCAAGGTTATCAACGACACGGACTTCTTTTTTCAGAAGTTCCATCATTGCTAACCCCTTCTTTGTGTACTCAGGATCCTTCCACAAGCGACCAGCTTCTAAGAAGCACCAAGCAATCCACATATCGGAATCGGTGGCGTTGTTAGTATCCAAAATACCCCATTTATCGCCACGCTCCTGCCCCCAAAGCCATGAGGGCAACGTCTTGGTCAAGTCACCACCTGACAAATTGTCAGCCGTCCAAGTCACCAAGCCGTCAAACGAAGCACGATCATTGGCAACTAACGCAAAGAACATTGCATAAGACTGACCTTCACTCGTCGTCACCTTGCGGCTATCACTACGATCAATCACACGACCGTTTTCTACCGCATTGACACGGAATTCGTCCCAAAGATCCCAAGCAGCCATCGTAGGTGCCATGACTGTGGCAAGCACAGCCGTTACTAAAAGTTTTTTAATCATGCACGTCTCCTAACCCAAAGGCGCATGAAGGTAAAGATGCCAAAGCCTACAAAGAGCGCACTTAAGAGCGCACAAACAACAAGCACCACTGGACGATCAATCACGCTCATCCAAACCTTGTGGTACCACGGCAAATTGCCCACTGTGTATTTCTCACCAACCTGAAAACCGGTGATGCCCGCGTCATTCAAGATCGCCACAGCACCCGTTAAAGTTCCCAGTCCAGCAGGATTGACAAGCTCAGCGTTGAGCGTTGCGGCGCCATGTGCCCCTTCAGAAAGCAGTGCAACCACCGTACGACCTCTAGACAAAGGCGATTCCGCAGAAACAACAGCCGAAACACCGTTATCGAGGTTACCAGGCAAGGCTTCAGCCAGTGCACCAACCTTCTTAGCACCGAGATCATCGATCATCTGCTTTTGTAGCTTGATGGCATTAGCTTCATCAATATCTGTCATTTCAACCGGGAAACGACCCACAGCCAAAATATCGCGGTCGACCAACAAAGGCGACTTCGTATCACCCGTCACACGAACATGTAACGCTGGCGCCCCTGTCATCGCAGCCATGCGACCTACAGTGTTGAGCATGGTCGTCATTTCGGTTTCAGATGCCTTTTCAGACATCAGAATCGCCGTCTGCGAGAGGTCAGCGTACTTCGTAAAGGGGAAGCCACTACGAGCAAAAAGCTTCAAATCAGGCAACTCTGCATGGTGATACAGCCCCTTGATCGTCAAAGTGGACGTGGGTTCAATCTCCATCTGATGAGCGATCAACATGACCGAGCGGCAGTTATCCTTCGAACCACCCTGAATCGTACGCTCATAGTCGACCGAGAAGCTCAAGTCATTCAAGTGCGTTAAGACAGGTCCCACTGGATCGTTCACGGCCAAAGAACCGTAGAAAGAAGGCAAATGAACCTGACGGGTGCCACGACCGTCTTTACCTGCTAACGTATCGCTATCTGCCAAGAAACCATTGATGAAAGTGCGGAACTGTGCCGTTTCTTCAGGCATTGGCTTCGCATAGCGATAGTTCACCTGCATACCCAAAACCGCATCACCCACCATATATAGGTCAGGCACCAACTTCACCGGCAAATGCACCTGCGGCATAGCATAACCACGCGCGCTCAATTGACCAGGATACTGAATTAACTTCGAGAACGGAATTTCAACGTCTGTATTGATCCAACGTGGTGCATCATAGGCTTCACGCACAGGTGGAATTTCAACCTTCTTCACCTTGAAGCGCTCACCCACCATCACAGGACGATCGACCGCCAAAGCACGAACAGCCGCGAGTAAATCTTCATCATTACGTCCCGAAATCACGAGTACCTTGCTGTAAAGTGACCCAGGCGCATCCGTAATGCTCACCATCGGTCCTTCGGCACGCGGCAAGTCATGCAAAAATTCTGGACGCTTGTCGTTCGTAGCGAAAACCACATAGTGACCCGCAGCAGGTGTTCCCTTATAAAACACAGGGAAGTCAGCACCGCGCCACTCCGTCATACGGCCAACTACGCTCGATAAAATCGCTGCAGCTTCCTTTTGGGTATCGGTAGGATGACCAGCAAAGACCATCGGCAACACCGTGGGAGCCCCTGTCACCGTATCGACAAAAGGTGCAGGGAAATTAGCCAAGTCATTGGCGAGGCGAATGCGTTGCTTGACCAAGGTCAACTTACTATCAGCGCCAATATCGAGCCAAATCGCAGCGTCGGCGGGATTTTCACATACCGAAGACGTGTGACCAATGAACTCAACGGTCAGCTGATTGACAGTTTCGACGACCTTGGGCGAAAGCTTCAAAGACATGTGGGCGGGCTTACCAACCATGTCGGCCGTCAAAGGTATGGAGCGTTGCAAACGACCATTCAAATAGAAGTTCAATTGCGAAGCTGTAGCAGCAATCGAAGGCGACGGCGTGAAATGCAAGTCCAAACTTGCTTCAGACACCACGTCGTCAGGACGTACACCAAAGTCAAAGGCCTGTAAACGAGAAAGTCCAGTGAGTTTCACAGAGGTTGCCATACCCCCGGGCACCAACTTCATTAAAGGATGAACTTCGGTGCGACTTCCCGTCACGTCCGTACGCCAAACAGGCTGAATATCGGACACAGACTTTAAGTTTTCAGCCGACAACGTCGTGCTGTAAGTGCCGATCGTCATGGCGGCCATCACGGCCGTGATCGTAGTTAATAGCGTGGTCTTTTTCATTAGTAGCGGCTCCATCGGCGCTTTTCACTGACCGGACGATAGGGCAGTAAAGAACGAATACCGTCTCGAATAGCCGGCAAAACCCGGCCAGGTAAAAATTCAATCATGGAACGATAGCCATAAAGTGACAGCTCGCCGAGCTTCAAGAAGCCCGTCAAGAAGCGGTCATCCACCGTGCCTTCTGGCTTAATGGCCCACATACCTTCACGAGAGAAGGTCACACTGTTCCAAGCGCGTTCAACGGTGGTATCAGGCAAATCAATAGCCAAATCTATGCCACGACCCTCAATCGTCTTGATTGTCGTAGCCTTAAAGCGCTGACAATTGTCGCCGTCTGCCAATTCGACATAAACAACTTCACCATCAGCTAATCCTTCAAATTGCGTATCTACGGCACGGATGCGAAGTTCCTTTTGGGAATATTCCACCGAACGCATATTCACGCGCGTCCCATCAGCTTTTTCAAGCACAATTGGGAGATTCAGTGCGATACGAGGGAAGCGATGCTCTTCTTTTTCTTCAACAGCGACAGCCATTGAAGCCCCTAATACCATCAAGTTGTACACAATCCAACCTAAATTAATGACTAAAGTCAGATACTCAGGGTTAGGATCAAAGATCGCTTTATTGATGCCAATGGCCAAACCAATCATGTTAAGCCCCATCAACACCAAGTACGGCCATGAAATGTGCCAATCAAGGTACTTTTCACCAATCGTCCCACCCTTGGCGGTCACGTTAAATTTACCCACGTGCGGGAAGAGCAGTGCCACCGTCGTCGGGATCAAGATGTACCAAGATAAAATCGTTTCATAGACGCCAGATAGGAATGGATAACGATAGCCTCGTTGCAAAATCTGGTTCGTCATAGCCGTATGCACCATGTGCGGCACCACATATGCAAACACAGCAGCGGCTGTAGCATAAATGATGTAAATATCCGCAAACATATAGGGCAACGGCGCGAGCAAGAAAATAATGCGCGGCGCACCATGCAAGAAGTGAAGCATGGCATTAAAGAAGCAAAGACGCTGCGGCAACGTCAACCCCTTACCGAACAACGGATTGTCAACACGGAAAATCTGAATCATACCGCGTGCCCAACGAATACGCTGACCAATATGAGCAGACAGCGTTTCAGTGGAGAGGCCTGAAGCCAACGGTCGATCAATAAAGGCAGACGACCAACCACGACGGTTGAGCTTTAAAGACGTATGGGCGTCTTCGGTCACCGTTTCAACAGCGATACCACCAATTTCTTCCAAAGCAACGCGACGCATCACAGCGCTCGATCCACAGAACATCGTGGCATTCCATGTGTCATTACCCTTCTGAATGAAATCATGGAAAAGCGAATTTTCAATCGGCACCGCACGATCCAAGTGCAAGTTCTTTTCAAAAGGATCGGGACTATAGAAATGATGTGGCGTCTGCACCAAAGCAATGTTCTTATCTTTGACAAGCCATCCCACCGTGGAGGTCAAGAAGTCATTCGAAGGCACATGGTCACAGTCAAAGATCACGATGTATTCACCATTCGTGACCGTCATAGCATGATTGATATTGCCTGCCTTCGCATGATTATGTTCTTCGCGCTTGATGTAACCAGCGCCCACTTCATCCGCAAAGGCAGCGATGTAGTCACGGCTACCGTCGTCAAGCACATAAACATGAAGCTTTTCTTTGGGCCAATCCATATTGAGCGCTGCATAAACCGTAGGCTTAATCACGTCAATGGATTCGTTATACGTCGGAATAAAGATGTCAACATGCGGCCACGTTTCACGATCCTTGGGTAACGGTGCAGGCTTACGATCCAACACCCAGCAAACCTGGAAGTAGCCCAAGACCATCACAGCAAAAGCATAGATTTCTGCGATCAACAGCAAGGCGCCAAAGAAAAGGTCTAAGCCCGATCCCATACTCACGGTTGACGTACAGCGCCACCATAAATAGCGTCCAGACACCACAAACGAGATCACAAAGAGCAGCATCAAAGTAATGCGTGCGCGAATACGTGTCATGACGATCATCGAACAGAACATGAACGTCAAAAACACAATCTGACCATGCAAATTAAATGGTTGCGTAATACAAAGCGCAGCCAAAGCAATGCCTGGCAATACGAAGAGCCAACTCACCCACGAAAGGCCTTTCCTTTCAGATTTAATCGGATAACGTTGCGAGTCATCCGCTAAGTGGCGTACAACCTTTAAAGCCAAAGCTCCAAAAGCGTCACCCATACGATTAATAACAGCTCCAATCGTACGTAAGAAGCCTAGTGTCGTATTAACCAAGCGAGGACCATGCCCACGTGGAGGACAAACCATCATTAAAAAGAGGGTTTGAATCAAAATGCGAAGTGGATCCAACGCTTTGGGGGCAGAAAAGTCAATTTGAGGATAGAAAAAGTTTTTTTCGCGACGTAATGAAGCTAGCGGTTCACGCTCTAAAGGTACCATTAGCCACAATAGGCCAAGCGACACCAGGTTCATCGCGACACTCAGGCGGCTCACGCCTCGACTTCGCCATTGTCGAACCAGGTCACTAGTTTGATGAGTTACGCGCTTAATGAATGAGAAACACATTCCGAAATTGACTTAGTAAGAAAAAAGTCCTCAAACTCGTTGAGGAAATGACGGTTAAGACATTAACCCATTGACACGTACACGTGAGTCAAAACGCCTGTGACGCTCAACCTTCTTTTGCACGCAAAGGCATGTATTCTACCGATAAATTCGACGTAATATTATGTCAGTCTGTCAGACAGATACTGTCTTTTACGAATAGCAAAACACCTTTGACATCGCCCATCTGACAGCTTATGGCTTTACTTTACACCTAATGCTTTATGGCACAGGGCGATTTAGACTTGCTTTTTGAGTGGGTATTTCTGAATTTCCCTTCTCGCCCATTCGTTTTTTTACATTTTTTCGGACAAAAAATGACTTTTAATCTTTGCACTTTTGCGCAAAAAGCCTGCACGAGGCAGGCTTTTATAAATCTGTCAATCCAGCCGAATTAAAGACGAGCGATCGTAGACATCACGCCCGTGACCTTATCACCAATCGAAACTGTGATTTCGGCATCTAACGGTAAGTAGACATCGACGCGGGAACCAAAACGGATGAAACCATAACGTTCACCTTTTTCAAGGCGGTCACCGATCTTTGTATAGCAAAGAATACGACGAGCAATGAGGCCAGCCACCTGAACAAACGTAATGCTTCGACCTTCATCCGTCACAACGCGAACGGCATTTCGTTCGTTGTCCGTCGAGGCCTTGTCGAGGTCAGCGTTCAAGAAGAGACCAGGCGTATACACAATTTCTTCGACACGACCAGCAACGGGTGACTTCTGAGAATGCACATTGAAGACATTCATAAAAATAGACACCATTGTGCAATCTTCGCCCGTCAGCGGATCCGTCGCCTTCTGAACCTTACAGACGCGACCATCCACTGGACTCAACACAGCACGAGGATCCGTCGGCATTTCGCGAGCAGGATCACGGAAAAACTGAGCGCAGAAAACAAAAAGGATCAAGGCAAGGAAAGCCAAAAATTCCCAGTCCAGGAACCAGAAAACGGCAGCCATAGCGAAGGTTCCAATGATAAAGGGGCGACCTTCACGAGCAAAGAAAGGATGCGGATAGATTCGCGAGTTCAATTCGTACTCCGGAGAACTTTAAAAAGTCACGACATTGTAATGAAAATTGAACCCTTATGACAGGGTTTTACCGATCATCTTCTGTCATTCTTGCCAAAAAAAGGCACCTAGCCACAAAGAAATGGCTTTAGCGCCTCTTTTCGACTGTCCTTTTGGCCATTTTAGTTAAGTTTATCTCGGCAGTTCTGCCTGTAAAACAACAGTTAGTGACATTTCTGCCGTGCCCGCACTGACTTGGGGAACCGCTCGATGAGTGGATGCACTCTCCGTAGCCAACATAGGCGCAGCATAATAGCGACGCCCACCATCAGAAATTGATCCCACACGAATATTCGTCACCTCAAGCTCACTCGCTTTTCGACCGATCGATTGCGCAACGACATGCGCTTGACGCATGGCGTCGGAAACTGCTTGTCGAATCAACGCATCCTGTTGAGCGTTTTGTGCACAATCAGACACTCTGAATTGAATGCCATCATAAGTCATGTCGTCACCCGCAGCACTTAAAACCTTCGAAACTAACTTCACGTCTCGCACGGTCACACGTAGCGTTTGTCGGGCTTGCCAAGCACCGATTTCAGACACTTCGCCTTCTTTGGCACGCGTATAAACAGGTTGCGTACTCAACCCTGTCGTTTCAACCACCACATTCGACCCTAAGGCCTTCAAAGCTTTCGTCACGACATCACCTCGGCGAAGCACTTCATCGGTTGCCGCATTGACGTCCTTTTGCTGACTTTGTGCAGTCAATACCACAATGGCCTCGTCGTTAGGCACAGTCATACGTGCTTCACCTTCCATCGTCATCTGGATCGCTTTCGCCGAGACCTCAGTTTCATTCGCCGCCCAACACGATAATGGCATCATAGCAGCCGCTACCAAACACGTCATGAGTTGTTTTTTCATCACATCCTCCTCAACGAGACTTAACCTTGAATTGATTATGCCGCTCATTGGATAAACCAATGTCCGCGTATCCGTTCTGATTGCAACGAGATGTACATATCGTCTCACAAAAAGTTAACTTTAAAAACTGAACAATCGTTCATAAATTAAAAAACCCTCAAAGTCTTCTTTTAAAGCAAAAAATCAAGAAAACAATGCAAAGATATTGATCCCATCGACTATAGATCCTACGAAGTACTTAGACGCAGAATCGTCACACCTGTTACGATTCTTAAAGTGGTGCAAACCATCTCCTGATTTTTGATGCATTTACACCGGCTCTGTTGTACAGAGACGACATAACGCATAAAACCTCAAATCTGGATTATTTTGCACATCAGTTTTTGCTTTCTTCGTGACTGATTTCATCAGTCACACAGTCCGTCGAGAAACGAATAAAAAGCGACGGTTCAGGAGTAATCATTATGTCCGGAGCTCAGAGAAAGACCTGGACGAGTCGAATCGGCTTTGTGCTAGCAAGCGCTGGTGCAGCGGTTGGACTCGGCGCCATCTGGAAGTTCCCCTATATGGCTGGAACGAATGGCGGTAGTGCCTTCCTCTTTCCCTACATTCTTATGACCTTTACGGTCGGCGCTGCTTTGCTCATTGCTGAAGTGGCCTTGGGTCGCGCAGGGCGCGGTGGCATTGTAACGGCCTACCGTAACCTTGCAGGTCGTGCTTGGGTCCCAGCGGGCTACCTAGGGGTCCTTACTGGCTTTTTAGTGCTGTGTTTTTATTCAGCCATTGGCGGTTGGACGCTCGCTTATTTTGCCGAAGCGGTCACAGGCTCTGGTCTCATTGCTGACCAGAATGAGCTTGGTGCACACTTTGGTGCTTTTGTGTCAGATCCTGTCCTGGCTTTAGGATTTCAGTGGCTCTTTCTACTAATCAATGGACTGATTGTCGCCTTAGATGTCACCAAAGGGATTGAACGCATCTCCAAAGTATTGATGCCATTACTCTTTGTAATGATGTTGGTTCTCATTGGTCGTGGTTTGATGTTGCCTGGCGCCACCGCTGGTCTTGAGTTCCTCTTTAAGTTTGATCCTAGCGCCTTTACGTGGAGTGCCCTCTTACAGGCAATGGGCTTTACATTCTTCTCGCTTTGTGTGGGTTGCGGCTGTATGCTCACCTATGGGTCTTACCTTGATAAAGGCTCGAATCTCGTTGGCGGTTGCTTGTGGATCACCTTCTTGGCCGTTGTATCGTCCATCTTAGGTGGTCTCATGATCATGCCTAGCGTCTTTGCGTTTGGTCTTGATCCGACTGCAGGTCCTGGTCTCACTTTCATCACGATGCCAGCTGTTTTTGCGCAGTTACCGTTTGGCCAAGTCTTTGCCGTGATTTTCTATCTCTGCATTGTGGTTGCAGCTGTGACTTCTTCGGTATCCATGATTGAAATTGTCGTGGCGTTCCTGGTCGATGAGCATCGTCTTTCTCGTAGTGCTGCAGCCATGCTTGCCACGCTCGCACTTGCCATTGTTGGTGCCTTGCCGTGCCTTTCTTTTGGGAAGCTATCGGACATCACTTTCTTTGGTGGCAAAACGATTTTCGACATGTTTGATTTCTTCACGAGCAATATCTCACTTCCAATTGGCGGCTTGATTATTTTGTGGCTTGCAGGTCAGAAATGCTGGCCAATGATTCGCGACGATATTACTCGTAACAGCAATCTCTCTGAAGGACAATTGAAATTCCTTCGTACCATGATGATCGGATTCTCTCCGATCCTCGTGTTGATTGTCTTGATTTCGGGGCTTCTCTGAAGTTCCACACACAATTAGCCCTTAGTACCCCCTAAGGGCTTACAATTTTCGATCGATTTTAAAAGTTGGCACTTCCAACCAAAAAATAAAACGGATAGATAATCATGGCAGAACGCTCCATATGGGGGTCTCGCATCGGCTTCATTTTGGCTAGTGCAGGCTCCGCCGTTGGTCTCGGCGCAATTTGGAAATTCCCCTACATGGCAGGTACAAATGGTGGCTCCATTTTTATGTTGCCTTATATCTTTTTCACGATCACGATTGGGCTCACTCTCTTGATCGGTGAAATGTGTATGGGTCGTGCTGTGCGCGCAGGCGCCGCCACAGCTTTTCGTAAACTTGGTGGTCCCTTCGTCAGTGGCATCGGTTTTCTGTCCGTCTTAACGGGCTTTTTAGTGCTCGCTTTCTATTCGGTCGTCGGCGGTTGGTGTGTCTATTACATGGTGCAAGCCTTCCTCGGGAACGGCATCATCAACGATCCTGCGATGATGCGTGGTGCCTTTGAAAGCTTTGCTTCGTCTGGTGCGACACCTGTTCTTTCTCACCTTGCTTTCTTAGGCGCTACTGCTGTCGTCGTCTTCTTTGGTGTTGAAAAAGGAATCGAACGCGTTGCCAAAGTTTTGATGCCGTTGCTCTTTGTCATGATGCTTATCTTGATCGTGCGCGGCCTTATGCTCCCCAATGCTTGGGAAGGCGTGAAGTTCCTCTTTAAGCCTGATTGGTCTGCCTTTACTAGCGAATCGCTCTTAAACGCCATGGGCTTTGCCTTCTTCTCGCTCTCTGTAGGTTCTGGCTCTCAGATGAACTATGGTAGCTACCTGAGCGACAAGGTCCATTTGCCGACATCTGTCTCCTGGATTGTCTTCTTGGCCATCATGTCTGCCATCCTCGGCGGCTTGATGATCATGCCTGCGGTTTTTGCGTTTGGCCTCTCCCCTGATGCAGGTCCTGGCCTCACATTCGCGACGATGCCTGCTGTCTTTGCTCAATTGCCTTTTGGTCACTTCTTTGCCATCACGTTCTACGTGTGCTTGTTTGTCGCCGCTTTGACCTCGAGCATTTCTATTTTGGAAATGTCAGTTCAGTATTTGCGCGATGAATGGAACTTATCTCGTCCAGCCGCCACCCTTTTGACAGGGTCAATCTTGGCTGTTTTGGGTACACTTTGCGCCTTGAGCTTCGGTCCTCTCTCGCACATCACGATCTTTGGTAAGACCTTCTTTGACTTCTTTGACTATACGACGAGTAACATCGGGATGCCGATCGGTGTGTTAGGTATCGCTATTGTGACAGCCTGGTTAGCTTGGTCAACAACGAAGACTCAGCTTTCGTTAGTTCACCCTGTCTCTCCATGGTTCCTTACAACCTACCGCGTGGTGGCTGGCTTCTTCGCCCCGATTCTCATCACAATCGTGACCCTTAAGGGTATTGGTCTTATCTAACGACTTTTAATAACCGTTTGCATATCGGCAGCCTTCTCCCTCGAATTTTGCTGCCGAGTGCAAATCACCCAAAAACAACAATCGGAGTATCCATACATGTCTGAAACGCATAGCGTTAGCTGGGGCTCACGTCTTGGCTTCATCCTGGCGAGTGCCGGATCGGCCGTTGGACTCGGTGCCATTTGGAAGTTCCCTTACATGGCCGGGACCAATGGCGGTTCCGTTTTCATGCTGCCTTACATTTTCTTTACGCTCACCGTCGGTATTTCGTTGCTCGTGGCTGAATTTGCCATGGGTCGTGCCGGGCGCGCGGGTCCCATGGAAAGCCTCACGCGTGTCTGCGGCCGCGGCTGGGGTTTCTTTGGTGGCGTGGGTGTCTTTACCGTCTTTTTGATTCTGTCCTTCTATTCGAGCGTCGGCGGTTGGTGCTTGAAATACACGTTAGATGCTTTCACCGGACACGGCCTGATCAGTGACCCTGAACTCTTGGGCGCTCACTTTGGTAGCTTCGTGTCTGACGGCGCCTTAAGCTTCTTCTACATGATGCTCTTCTTGGGCTTCACAGCCATCGTCGTGCTGCGCGGCATTCAGGGTGGTATTGAACGTGTCGCCAAGATCTTAATGCCTGCCCTCTTTATTTTGATGATCATCCTCATCATTCGTGGCATTACATTGCCTGGCGGCATGGCGGGTCTTGAGTACCTCTTTGCGCCGCGTTGGGAAGACTTCAATGCTACAGCCCTCTTTAACGCCATGGGCTTTTGTTTCTTCTCGCTCTCTTTGGGCGCTGGCACGATGATCACGTATGGCTCCTATTTGAGCCCGAAGGCTGACCTTCCGGGGGCCGTGGGTTGGGTAGCTGTCCTTGCCATCATGTCCTCTGTGCTTGGCGGCTTGATGGTCTTGCCGGCCGTGTTCGCATTCGGTCTTGACCCGACGGCAGGTCCTGGTTTGACGTTTGTCACCATGCCGGCCATCTTCTCGAAGATGCCCTTGGGTCAGCTTTTTGCCATCTTCTTCTACCTCTGCTTGGTCGTGGCCGCCCTCACTTCGTCGGTCTCGATGCTTGAAGCTTGCACAGCTTTGTTGACCCGTCGCTTCAACATTAAGCGTAGCACCGCCATTGGCGTCACGATCTTAGGCTGTACCCTAGTGGGTCTAGCCTCGACGCTCTCCTTTGGTGCTTGGAGTGATGTCAAGCTCTTCAATAAGACGATCTTTGACTTACTCGACTACGTCACGAGTAACGTCGGTATGCCGCTGTCGACCTTCGGTATTGCCATTGCCGCCGCTTGGGTTGCTTGGCCTGCCACACGCAAGGAACTTTGTGCTGCGCACCCGATGTCCGAAGCACGTCTTACCTTCATCCGCCTCATGATTGGTGTGGTGAGCCCACTCTTTGTACTCATCGTTGCGGGCGGCAGTCTCTGATGAAAGACCCTGCTCAACATGGTCGACAACTTGTGTTCACGGTACTCCTCACGGAATACCGTGCGCACAAGTCGCTTTGGTTGGGTGGCCTTGCCTTTGTGGTGGTGGCCGCCCTTTTTGCGCCTTATGTCATCGAAGGAGCTCACAGTGGGCAACTTCTTGCTGGCGCCTTCGGCTTCATCTCGCTTCTCTACTTACAGGTCTTAGTGATTCTGCGTCAAGCCCTCAAACATCGACGCCAAGATATCGCTCAAGACGATCTTGCAGATTTTGAGGCAGGCGCTGCCTCTGGCCTCTTTTTTGCCGCACTTCCCGCTGTCTTGGTTATCATTGTCTGCAGCACGACGCTTTTACTCCTTTAAAGCGTCTTTCACTCCCTCTTTTTTCGCGTGACAATATGACCCCATCACGTATTTTTTTGGCTCGTTTTTCACCAACGGGCCACACGCGCCGTGTGATGCGCTTTTTGGCATCAGGCTTTCATGGCACTGGCCTTCCTGTCGATGAACTCGATGTGACCGATCGCTACGCTCGCGAAACAGAACGTACCTTTGCACCTGACGATTTGGTGTTTGTTGGTGTGCCTGTGTACGCCGGTCGCGTACCGCGTCCCATGCAGCAATTGCCGCAGTGGCATGGCAATGGCGCGATCGCAATCCCAATTGTCACCTATGGCTATCGTGCCCATGAAGATGCCTTACGTGAGCTCGCTAGCGTACTGCGTGCTTCAGGGTTTGTGGTGCCTGCGGGGGCAGCGTTCCCCGTTGAACACAGCATCTTCCCTGAATTTGGTCAAGGTCACCCCAACGACAACGATCGTTATCAAATCGAAGGGTTTGCCAAAGAGGTGCTTACGCGTCTCACCGAAGACCGTCTCACGGGGGAACCCGCCTTCCCGGGCGAAGGTAACTTGAGGCCTTATCCTGCGCAAGCTGCTGTGCCAGTACCTGAAGCCATCTGCCGTCAATGCGGTCGTTGCGCTGAAGTGTGTCCCATGGATATCATCGATGCCTTTACGATGCGCGTGACAGATCCCAGTCAGTGTATTGGTTGTCTGGCTTGTATTCACGCATGTCCAGATGGCGGTCGCAAGTATCCTGAAGCCGTTCAAGCCCATCTTCAAAAGGTGCGTGAGCGCATTGCGCCATTCTGTACACAACCCAAATCGCCTGAGTTTTTCTTTTAAAGCATGACTGAAAAAGTTCTCAAGGTTACTGACATAGCGCCTAGTGGCGCTGGGATTGCGTTTGACGACAACACCCGTATCTTTGTGCCCGGCACTTTGCCGGGCGACGTCGTTCGTGCTGACGTGACGCCGCCCGCCCGTGGCGCACGTTCTGGCATTGCGCAACCGATTAACTGGCTCGAAAAAAGCGCCTGGCGTGATCCCAATCCATGCCCCGCTTACCGAGCATCCCCTGCTTGTGGGGGATGCCCATTAGCCGCGCTCTCTCCTCAAGGACAAGCCTACGTTAAGACGCGTCTTTTGACGGTAGCGCTAGACGAAGCCAAGGTCGTCACACCTACGCCCTTGCCACTGATTGAAGCCGACATCAAAGATGGATGCTTTAGCACGGCCTTTCGTAATAAGGCGGTGCTCTACGGGTCTAAAGAGGAAGACTACGGTTGGCAATTTGCGCTTTATGCCCAAGGCTCACACACACCAGTGCCCGCTTCGGTTGATTGTCCTCAGACACCTCGCTGGATGAGCGACGTCGCAAAAACCACTGCGCAAGCACTCAACGAGACATCGTTGACCCCTTGGGATGAAACGCGCCTTCAAGGGGATGTGCGCACACTCTTGATGAGAGAAGGCGTGAGTGACCATTCACTTGAACGCTTGGTTTGTTTGGTTGTTTGTGACTGGACGCCTGATGTGATGGCGTTTGCAAGTCACTTGGCACAAACACTCGATGTCCACCACGTGACAAGCCTATATCTCTCTCGTCATCCTGCGGCGGGTAATGCGGTTTTGGGCAACGACTATCGACTGATTGCTGGGCGTGAAGCAATCACGACGCAAATCGGTGGCTTAACCTTTGATGTGCGTCCTGAAACCTTCTTACAGGTGAATCCTGGGCAAACCGAAAAGCTCTATGCGCAAGCTCTTCAATGGGCGGATCCGAAGGCTGATGATGTCTTTTTAGACCTCTACTGTGGTATCGGCACCATGACGCTGATGGGTGCACGGCACGCTCGTCATGCCATCGGGATCGAGTGGGTTGAAGCGTCTATTGAACGCGCGCGACATAATGCTACCCAAAACGGCATCACGAACGCTGAGTTTTATGCGGGCGCCGTTGAGAATGTTCTCCCGAAACTGATTGCACAGGGGCTCAATCCCACCACGGCGATTTTAGATCCCGCTTTTAAAGGTCTTGACGAAACCGTACCAGCCATGCTCACAGGGCTCGCACTCAAACGCTTTGTGTATGTGTCGTGTAATCCAAAGAGTTTCGCGCGTGACGCTGCCCGATTTATTCAATTCGGTTGGCGTATTGAATCGATCGTGCCCGTAGATCTTTTCCCGGGCGCCCTACACGTCGAAACTGTTGCGAAGTTCGTGAGAGATTGACCGCTCGCACGACTAACGTCGATAAAGGCCTTCGGCAAAACGTTCTGGTTGCAAGAAAAATTCGAGGGCCTTATCTTCACGACGGGTACGGTAAAAGTCTGGCAAGCTATCAAGCACCAATTTGCCGTACCCCTTTTGCACGATACGCGTGTCGCAAATCACGAGCATCCCACGATCTTCCTCGCTACGAATCAAGCGCCCTGCCCCTTGCTTTAAGGCAATAATGGCTTCAGGCAACGAAAGCACAAAGAAGGGGCTTGCGCCCGACTCTTTGATTGCTCGACTACGCGCTTGATTCACAGGGTCGTTGGGCGGCGCAAAAGGCAACTTGTCAATCACAACGAGCGACAGCGCATCCCCTTTGACGTCAACACCTTCCCAAAAGCTCATCGAACCCACCAAAATGGCGTTGCCGTGTGAGCGGAAAGACTCAATCAAACGCATCTTAGGTCGATCCCCTTGCACAAGCAAAGGATACGGATGACCATTTGCTTCTAATAAAGCCGATAAGCGTTTGGCTGCTTCATCAACGGCTGCGAGCGACGTACACAAAATAAAGGCACGCCCCCCTGCAGCATTAATGAGTGGCCAAACCTTATCGATCATATTGGCCGTGTGTTCTTCGGTGTTGTTCGCTGGTGGCGGCATCACCGGCAGATAAAAGCACCCCTGCTCCCAATATTGAAAAGGACTCTCCCAACTGCGTTCAACGCACTCACCAATCCCAAGACTTGCCTTAAAGTGCTTAAAGTCGCCGCCAGCACTCAATGTCGCCGACGTAAAGACCCAAGCGCCGCCTTCACGCTCACGCATTTCAGCGAATTCACGGGCAAAGCTTAATGGGGTTTGATTAAAACGTATCCCGTGTTGAGAGACTTCAACCCAGCGAACCAAATGACGATTGACTTTTGCATCTTGCTTCGTCGCTGATGCGCCATTCCCTTCGTTCATTGCGTCGTCATCGGTTTTATCGGTGTCGATCAACGAAACGTCTTCTGGCGGCACGCCATCGCGACTTTGCGTCAAGACTTCCATCCAAAGCGTCATTTCGTCTAAGACGGTTGCATGGCGCTCGGCGAGTGTATCGAGTTCGTCATCACGCCCTTTATTAGCCTTCAACGCATCACCCAACACCACGAACGTATCTCTCAAACGAATGAAGCTTGGCGACAATTCGCCAAAGCGTTCAATCTCTTCAACCGCAAAACGGTCGCCTTCTTTGAGACCGATCGTTTGAGCCGCTAAGCGAAGTTCTCGGATGGCTTTCGTGACTCGATCAAAAATAATTTCCCAATCGGCACCATCTCGACATTTCGTGCGACCGATCATGCGTGCCTCAACCGAGACATCTTCAACATCATAGGTCGAAAAGCTCGAGCCAAAGAAGTTCGAGGCAATGCCAGGCAACTGATGTGCTTCGTCGATCACGGTGAGCCCGGCTTGCGGAAGCATGCCATCAATGGCGTCACTTTCGCGCTTAAGTGCCATCGAACTCAAATAGAGATGATGGTTCACCACTACGACCTGACTTTCCATGGCTTCGTCGCGTGCTTTTTTCACAAAGCAGTTTTCGTAATTTGGACAACGCTCTTTACCCAAACAGTTTTCACGGGTACTCGTCACCATAGGCCAAAGTCGATCGTCTTCAGGGACATCAGGGAGTTCAGCGCGATCACCACTCGAAGAAACCGCCGCAAAGCGTTCAATGCGGCGAAGTTTTTCGTAGGAATTTTGTTCTGGCAAACTGTTGCCCGAGCGTGCCAACTCTAAACGATAAAGACAGATGTAATTGGCGCGCCCCTTCAATAACGAAATCTTGAGGGGAATACCTAAAGCCTCGCGCAATGCGGGTAAGTCTTTGGTAAAGAGCTGATCTTGAAGGGACTTCCCGGCCGTTGAGATCACACACGTTTGCCCAGCCAACAAGGCTGGCGTCAAATAAGCAAATGTTTTACCCGTCCCAGTGCCCGCTTCAGCAACTAGCTGACTTTTGTCGTTCACCGCACGGCAAACTTCAAGCGCAAATTCTTTTTGCCCTTCGCGTACACGAAACCCTTTCACTGCTCGAGATAGTGGCCCATTTGTTTCAAAGGCCAGATTCACGCGTTCAGCGAGTGGAATTAATGGATCAAATAAACGTGGATCTCGACGCGCTGTCGACATGCCCTTTCCTTAAACAACACTCAACTTAGAAGAACCGTTCAAGACCCGATTCTCGCTTACCCTTCGTCTCTTCATAGCGCTCTTGCGCTTCACGACGCGCCTTCAAGGTCTCATTAAAGGACTTTTGACGCGCTTCTCGTTCTGCACGGCGCTTCGCGGCTGCGGCCTCTGCTTCAGCCATACGTGCTCGAGCATCGGCCTGCTTTTGCTCATAAGCCTGCGTGTTCACTTCTTCTTGAGCGCGACGCGCATCCATGGTCGCCTGATCATTCTCGACATGATCTTTGCCGGCCGTCTTGGGTGTACCTTGCGGCATCGTTGGCGCCTGCGGTTCACGAGCCTTCATACGAGCGGGTTCGGGTAGCTTATTGGCGCGTTCAGCGGCTTCACGTTGCTTTTTTTCATAGGCACGCAAATTCGCTTCTTCTTTTAATCGGCGCTCTTCGGCCTTGCTGTTATTTTTTTCAACGTCTTCTGCGGTTTTACCCAAATGAGGTACAGGCTTTGGGGCTGACGACGTCATGCCCACAGGGCCTCGCTGGAGTTCACGCTCCGCTTGACGCTGCTGCGTACGCACCGTGCGATCCGTACGAATTACGTCGTCTGCTTTGAGATTAATTTCGCGGATTTCACGCTTACGTACGTGCTGTGCTTCACGTGCCTCATCAATACAAGCGTTCACGAAAAAACGTGAATTACACCAATATTTCATGGCACCAAACGCGTCATCGACACGCTGAAGTTCAAGCTTAGCTTCGCTTTGGGCGCGTTTTGCTTTATCAACTGTATCCAAGGCACCGGGCTTCGACCAGGTTTCATAAAACCCATGATCGTCTAACACCGCTTGCGCTTTATCTCTCATCAACTCGAGCTCGCTTGGTTCACCCGCCTGACTAACGAGCGGCATTAATGCAGCAAAAAGAATGAGGAGACGTGTTTTCATGAATGAACCTATAAAACTTTCAAAGAAGGCCGAACCTATGGCATACCTATGAAGTGACAGTCTATCAAACTCGACGAAAAAACGGCCTTCTTTTCTTTTAAAGAAGACCGTTTCAATGTGTCTAGTTAAGAAACCAAAGCGAGCAACGAGAGGCTATTTAATCACCGTAACCACTTCGTCTAACGGTAAGCGAGACTTAGGACGCGCCGCATTGCTGTCGTTGTCAGAGCGGTACCCAAGGCTTAAGGCCACCACAGTACGTAAACCCTTGACTTCTAAGCCAAGCAATTCGTCCATCTTGGCCATATCGATCCCTTCTAAACAGGTCGAATCAATACCACGTTCGGCGGCAGCCAACATCAAAAAGCCCATCGCGATATAAGCCTGGCGCGCTTCCCAACTCACCAACTCTTCTTCAGTGCCGCTATGAAGCCCGACAAAATGACGTCGACCCGCGTCAATCTTCTTATCGAGGTCTTCGGGGGCAACGCGACCATCGGCTACTTCTTGCTTCAATAAGCGTTCAAAATACGCCTCATCGATCGATTTGCGTACGGCAAAGACAATCAAATGACTCGCATCAGCGACGCGAGGACGATTAAAGTCCAAAATCGCTGGCATCAAACGGGCTTTCGCCTCTTCAGTATCTGCCACAAAAAAGTGCCACGGCTGTGCATTCACGGACGAAGGCGAAAGACGCAACACTTCAAGCAAATCGGCCATATCCTCATCGCTCACACGACGCGTCGCATCGTAGTGTTTGGTAGTGTAGCGTTCACGAATAACTTTGAGCATGTCCATACGCGATCCTCCTTGAATAAGGTGCAAATGTTGCAAGTGTTTCAAACACTATAGCGACTCACACGTATCTTTGCCTACACCAAACGTCCAATTTTCTTGATTGCTTTAAACAGCACTCAGCAGGACTTTCGACGCTGACAAAAGCCCTCAAGCATTCGTGAGTACAGACACAAAAAGGCGGCTCTGAAAATCAGGCCGCCTTGTTTAGTTAAGCAATCAAATCAGGAGAATGCCGCTTTAAGCTTCGCTCTCTTCGACGATGGGCGCTTTGGTGATCTTGACGCGTTCAATACGATTGCGAGTCACTTCAGTCACCTCAAAGATGAGGCCAGACTCTTCAAGGCGCTCACCCTTTTGTGGTAAACGCCCCCAGCGATCAAGAAGCAACCCAGCTAAGGTCACGTAGTCGCCGTCGTCACACTTTAAGTCATCGACACCACAGGTTTGTTCGACCAAAAAGAGTTCAACACTCCCTTCAGCACTCCAACCACCGTCGACCTTTTCAATCGAGAGACGATCGCCTTCATCTGGGAAGTCGCCAGCAATGGCTTCAAGAATGTCATGTGCCGTCGCAAGGCCCTGGATCACTCCAAATTCGTCGGCAACCAACACCAAAGAACTTTGAGAACTCTTGATGTCTTGCATCAAACGAATCACGTTGATGGTTTCGGGCACCGTCAGCGGCTGGCGTTTGCTCGCACGTTCAGCCAATGCCTTCGAATCGGGTGCCATGCCAATAAAGTCCTTGGCCTTAATCACACCGATCACGTTTTCGAGCGTACCGTCGCAGACCGGGAAGCTGCTGTGCGGCATATCCTTCACGCGGCTCATATTTTCTTCAAAACTACGACGCACATTCAACCAAGCAATTTCGCTTCGCGGTGTCATGATGGTTTTGATGCTTCGTTCAGCCAAGGTCAAGACACCTTCGACCATATGTCGCTCTTCTTGGGCAAAGCTTTCAACACCTTCAGACGCGTTTTCTGTCACGGTTTCATCTTTGACCGGCGGCGTACGAGACATCAAACGTACAATCGCTGAGGTCGTACGTTCACGAAACGGCACGCGAGCCAGATTCTTCGACGCATTACGTGCAGCCAACTGATTAAAGAACTCAATAAGAATCGAGAATGCAATCGCAGCGTAGAGGTAACCCTTTGGCAGATGAAAGCCCAAACCTTCGGCAATGAGGCTACAACCAATCATCAAAAGGAACGACAAGCAAAGGACAACCACCGTCGGATGCGAATTCACAAACGTAGTGAGCGGACGACTTGCAACAATCATCACAATCATGGCAACCACCACAGCGGTCATCATGACGTAAAGGTTATCCACCATACCGACAGCCGTAATGATGGAGTCAAGCGAGAAGACAGCATCAAGGACAAGAATCTGCGCAATCACAAACCAGAAACCGGCTTTGCCTTGCGAAGCGCTTTCCGTATGAGGCAACGCCTCAAGACGCTCATGGAGTTCAGTGGTGGCTTTATAAAGAAGGAAGAGACCACCGCCCAACAGAATCAAATCTCTCAGAGAGAAAGGATGTTCCCAGATCGAGAACACAGGGTCGGTGAGTGCGACAAGCCAAGACATGATGGACAAAAGTCCCAAGCGCATCACGAGCGCAAGGCCCAAGCCCATATAAAGCGCCTTATCCTGCTGAGAGGCCGGCAACTTTTTGGCAATAATGGCAATGAAAACGAGATTGTCAATCCCGAGAACAATTTCAAGAACGATTAGGGTAATCAGACCCACCCAAATGGTCGGATCAAGCAAAAATTCCATTGTGGTACAAGAAGAAAGCACCCGACCCGCGGATGCTCGGAGCGCGACAAGCAAGTCGATTCTCATCAACTGCGCGAAAAATTGTCGCGTTCGATAAAATTAGCACATTTTTGAGGACTTGCTCCTCATTAGAAGACGGAATTTTCCCGAATACCCACTTATGAGTCTCACTGAAACCTTGCGCCACAGTGTTATCACTGACTGTCTTACGATCCCTTGTCAACCGATCAAAGGTTGCCCCATTGTGCTTGACACAAACGTCATCCTCGATCTGATTTTTTGGCACGACCCTAAGGCCGAGCCGATTCGCCAAGCTTTGGACACAGGTCTCATTACCGTCCTTCGTGACGAAGAAACCATCATTGAGCTCGCTGAAGTCCTTTCTCGACCTCACTTTTTAGGCGATGAAACCAAGGCCATCGAAGCGGTCAAAGCCTGGTGCCAGCAAACGGCACATATCGACAACACAGTGATTGCTACCGCCCAAGACCATATCAGTGTGCGTTGTCGCGATCCATTGGATCAGAAGTTTTTAGTGTTGACGCTCGCTGGCAAAGCGCCTTTATTGGTCACCAAAGATAAGTTGGTGCTCAAAGCCGGTAAAAAGATGGCACGCTATGGCACGATCACCGTAAAACCAGACGGCGTACCCGCAGCTTTTATTGCTCTTAAACTACAGTAGTCTTAACTGATCGCGTAACGAACCATCGCGACCACGTTAACGAGTACCCAAAGGGCCACCATCGCAAAAGCCACATAAATAGCACCGCGCATGAATTTGCGAAGCATGCTTTACTCCCAAAAAAAGGCAATTAAAGGCCGAACATTGTAATCGATATGCGTCGTTTGGCGTTTAAACGCTTGTCTCAAGCCTTGGAAAACCCTTGTTATTGATACACATCAAAACAAGCCTTACGTCTATGACACAAGGCCTTCAAGGCAATTCGTTAAAAAGGCACTGTTATTTTCTAAGCAATCTGCGATCCCCTCTTTACGTTAGTCGCCCATAGCTCACTCGACCGATGCGCGCGTACAATGGCATTTCGGGTTCCTCCTGAGGTCTCGAGACCGGGCCTTTTCTTTATATATACATCGTTATTGCAGGGTCGTTTCCTAGTGTCCGCATCCTGCCGCCCGGCCAAAACAAAAACAAGCTAATGGCCAACGTCACGCACGTTGTGCCCTATTCAAGCATCATCGGGAGTTCTATCGTGGATCAAGCCACACACATTGTGCAGAGCATTAATAGCCTGCTCTGGGGCATTTATTGCCTCATCCCGCTCTTAGTAGGAACGGGGATTTACTTTACGTGGAAGCTTCGCTTCGTACAAATTCGCCGCTTTACCAAAGCGATGAAGCAAGTCTTCGGTTGCATCAACCTCTTTGGCAAAAAGGCCGACAAAGACGGGATGTCCTCCTTCCAGTCGCTCGCCACGGCCATTGCTGCTCAGGTGGGCACGGGTAACCTCGCTGGTGTCGCCACAGCCATTGCCATGGGTGGTCCTGGTGCCATCTTCTGGATGTGGATTGCGGCCTTCTTTGGGATGGCCACGATCTTTGCCGAAGCCGTGCTCGCGCAAATCTACCGCACACGTGACTCACATGGCCATATCACGGGCGGTCCCGCTTACTACATCAGCCAAGGTTTGGGTAACAAGACCTTAGCGGCCTGCTTCTCTGTCGCCATTATCATTGCGCTCGGTTTCGTGGGCAATATGGTGCAGGCAAACTCCATTGCTGACGCCTTCAAGACGGCCTTTGGTATGCCGACCTGGTTGTCTGGCATTCTGGTCTTTATGCTCGCTGGATTCATCTTCATTGGTGGTATTCGTCGCATTGCTTCGTTTGCAGAAAAGATGGTGCCCATCATGGCTGTGGTCTACATCATCGGGTCGCTCACCATCATCTTTACGAACTGGGATGGCGTCTTTAAGGCCATTGAAATGATCATCGTCGGTGCCTTTGACCCGGTCGCTGCCACTGGTGGCGTGATTGGAGCTGGTATCAAAGAAGCGATTCGTTATGGTGTGGCGCGCGGTCTATTCTCTAACGAAGCTGGGATGGGTTCGACTCCGCACGCACACGCTGTCGCTCGTGTTCGTCATCCAGCCGAGCAGGGTTTGGCTGCGGTTGTCGGTCTTTTCTTTGACACCTTCATCGTGGTCACAATGACCGCCTTCGTGATTCTTTGCACAGGCGCACTCGACGGAACGACGACGGGTATTTCGCTCACGCAAAAGGCCTTTACACTGGGGTTAGGCTCGATCGGTAACGGGTTCGTAGCAACCTGCTTACTCTTTTTTGCCTTCACAACCATCATTGGTTGGTACTTCTTTGCTGAACAGAACGTCAAGTATCTATTTGGCGTTCGTTGGGTATCGGTCTACCGCGTGCTCGTCTTAGGCTTCATCATGCTCGGCTCCTTCTTGCACGTTACCCTGGTTTGGGAGCTCGCCGACCTCTTTAATGGTTTGATGGTCATTCCGAACGTCATTGCCTTGATTGGTCTCTCGAAGCTCGTAGGTCGCGCCCTGGAAGACTACGACACGAAGTTTACGCAAGGTCTCACACCTGAGTTTGGTGAACTCGCACCCAAGCCCGTCGTTGAAGCGCCGACGCCAGAAGAACAAAACGACCGTCGTCCGACGCACCATCGTCGTCAAGGGTCGCTTCGCAATCGCTTCCGCCGTCGCTCTCGCACGACAACCAACAAAGAATAACGTTCTTTAGCATCTAAATGCACGCCCTCGATTTCAACCTTAGAAATCGAGGGCGTTTTGTTTTTGTCGCATAGTCGGCGTTCTATTTGACCAAAGAAAAAGCAGTGACCTCATAGCGAAATCACTGCTTTTTCTAAAGTTACTTAGCTGGGGATTGGTTTGAGGTTTGGCTCGAAGAACCGCCGCCACTACTCCCTGCGCGTTCGAGTGCAGAACCGACATGTTCAGCACCTTTCTTAAGGTCAGTGCCGAAACCCGCGACGGTGTTACAGCCTGCAAGTACGATGGCACCGCTCACAATCATGGCGGCAAGCACAATCTTTTTCATGTTTTTCTCCTTATTTGGCCTTTTGAAAGGCATAGGCTTAGTTTAGCCCTTGGGAAGCCCGATCGGTGTCAGACTCAGGTTTTTTCTCGCCTAATGACATCGTTTGAGTTGTTTCTGTGAGTAAACCGACGGTTTCAATCGCGCTCATTTTCTTTTGCATGACGTTTTGGCGCGTCTTCATCGCATCAAGACTCGATTGCGCTTCACTAAATTTCTTTTGCACCTTCGCAAAGCCATCGGCAAACTGCAAGAATTCACCCTTCACTTCACCAAGCACCTTCCAGACTTCACTACTACGCTCCTGAAGTGCCAAGGTCACAAAGCCCATCTGCAAACTATTAATCAACGCGCTCACCACGGTGGGACCTGCCGGCGTGATGCGATAGTCACGTTGCAGACGTTCAAAGAGCCCAGGAATACGAATGACTTCAGCGTAAAGCCCTTCGCTAGGCAAATACATCACTGCAAATTCTGTCGTGTAGGGTGGCTTCACGTACTTATCGTGAATGGACTTCGCCTGCACCAAAACGGCTTTCTCTAGGCCACTGCGCGCTTGAGCGGCCTTGGTCGCGTCGGCGGCATCTTCAGCCTCTAATAGGCGAGCATAGTCTTCAACCGGGAACTTCGAATCAATCGGCAACCAACAAGGCACATCTCTTTCGGCGCCTGGCATTCTTACCGCAAAGTCAACCACTTGGTTGCTCCCAGGTATCACTCGCACCTGCGCCCCAAACTGATTGGGAGTCAAGATGTTACTCAGGATCGTTTCAAGTTGCGTTTCACCAAAGGTACCACGCGTCTTCACGTTCGTGAGCACCCCCTTGAGGTCACGCACACTCGCAGCCATCTGACGCATTTCACCCAAACCTGTTTGCACAAGGCCTAACTTTTCGTCCACGGTCTTAAAGCTTGCCGTCAAACGATCGGCTAGAGTGCGATCCAGCTTTTCTTGAACCGTCGCGCGCATTTCTTCGAGTTTCACTTCGTTGGCTGTACGCACTTTATCGAGGTTTGCGTCGACCGTCGTACGAATCTCGTTAAACTTTCCTTCTAAGCGCGTACCTAAATGCTCACTCGCATGCGCATTGGCTTCAATGATGCGGGCAAAGCGCTGGTCAACCAACGTTTGAAGTTCCATTAACTGTCGATGCATCACTTCTCGCGTTTCAGCCAACGACTGACGTGCCGTCTCGTTCAAGGTACGCACTTCAGTCGCACTCTTTTGTTGCTGATCCATCACAAAAGCCGTCAAATTGGCCATAGCTTGACTCAGGTTACGCTCAACACTTGCCAAAGCCATCTGCCCTTCTTGGCGCTCGCCACGAACGCCCGTCAAAATCGCTTCGATGATTTCATCTTGTTCGTCGCGTCGCGCACGCTCGTCATGCATGAGGTTTAATAAACGCACCTGTACAATGAGCCAAGCAACCGCGCCAATGAGTCCCACCAAAAGGAGCGCAACCACCATCAAAAGTGTCTCTGTTGTCATGCTTTATTGTCCTTGAACGCTATCCTTCGTCTCGGGCTTTCCTTCAGGGGGCACTGCGGGCGTCACGTCAGCCTTTGATGCTGCCGTAGCCACATCCTTGGGTTCAGACTTAGGCGCCTCTGAAGTCTTCTTTTTGATGCTAATCGATACTTCGGGTAACGAGAACTTCGGTAAGTGCCACTTTGGCATCTTGATCTTAGGCACCTTAACAGGCGGCACTTTGATCTCCGGCATTTTGATCTTCGGCCCCTCAGGCATCTTCACCTGATGAAGTTTGGCGCGAATCACTTCGGCAAGATCAGACTCACGCTTAGCCTCTTCGAGTTCTTTTTGCTCTTCGGGCGTCAACGCATCATCGTCGTCATCATCATTACTCTTCAAGGCCGTCGGTGGCAAACCATAGGTCTCATGAATCAAGTTCGCCAAGGTCGTCGAAGCGATGGCTACGTCACAAATGACGGTCACGTATTTGTCGTTTTTATACACCTCTACATCATCAGGATGCACCACACGAACGATGACCGGCAAATCTTCTTTGAGCCCACGCACAGCCGTTAAAATATGTTGATTCACCACCGTATCGGCCGAAGGTAAGACCAGTAAAGACGCGGACATCACGTGCGCCTTCACCATCAAAATCGGATCGGATGGATCACCCACAATGAGAGAGCAGTGCTTCAATTCATTCATCCCGTCAGGGATTTCTTTTTCGTTAGGCACAAAGCACACGGAGTTGATGTTGCTCGCCTCTAACTTCGGCAAAACCGTGGCAATGACTTCACCTACTTCAGCAATGACCACATGCCCCTTCACATTCGCTGGCCCAGCCACTTTAGAGGCTAGTGGCGAATCACGCATCGCGGCCTTACGGAAGAATTTGCCATGCCCCACTAAAAAGTGACGAACGCGCGGCACCACGGCAAACATCAACGGATTTAAAGCAATCGTCATAATGGAGGCCGCCACGATTAAGCTCATCGTACGCTCAGAAGCGATCCCTAAAGCAATCCCTTGACCACACAAAATAAACGAGAATTCACCCAACTGAGAGACGCAAGCACCAAGCACCAGCGCCGTATCTAAGGGCCAGCCCAAAGCCATCACCAAAAAGGCTGACACGGAACTCGTGATCACCATGATGATCAAGACGACCCCGATCACAGCGAGCGGCTCTTCGACGAAGACCTTGAGATCAAGCATGAGCCCCACTGACACAAAGAACAACACCGCGAAAGCGTCTTGTAGCGGCAAACAGTTTTTGGCTGCTCGATGCGCAAAACTCGACTCACGCATCACCATGCCTGCAAAGAAGGCACCCAACGCGAAACTCACGTTAAAGATCGCACCCGCACCATAGGCAATCCCAATAGCAATAGCCAAGACACACAGCGTAAAGAGTTCTCGAGAGCCCGCCAAGGCCACGCGTTGCAAAATCCACGGAAACACACGGCGCCCCACGATCAACATGCTCGCGACAAAAATCACCAAACCGAGCATCGTCTTGGAGAGCGATACAACGATTTCGCGAGGATCCATGGGACCGCTACCCTGCGTGACTTGGGCAAGAATCGGCAAACACACCATGATGAAGACCGTCACCAAGTCCTGCACCACAAGCCACCCAATGGCTACCTGTCCACTTGGCGCGCTCGTCAAACGACGTAATTCAAGGGCTTTCATCACCACGACCGTCGACGCACAAGACAACGTCATCCCAAAGACGATCGCAAGGGGTAACGACCAACTCCAAGCGAGCAAAGCAACTGCCGTGCCTGCTGAAGCCGAGATGGTCATCTGTAGAAGTGCCCCTGTGACAGCCACGCCTTTGACTTTCACAAGGTCGGCCACAGAAAAATGCAACCCCACGCCAAACATCAGCAACATGACGCCGATTTCGGCAAACTGCTGCGTCACACCGTGGTCAACAGGTGGCAACAGCGGAAATAAGCTCACTGCAACACCTGCAATGATATAGCCCACCAATGCCGGTGTTTTTAGAAATCGTTCGGCTAACCACCCAAACACTAAGGCTAAGCCAAAGCCGGTCACAAGGGTGGTAATGATGGAAAAATGGTCGTTCACACGATCCTCCAAGACATCAACTTTATCGCACGCTGCTCTAAAAGCGTATAAGAGCGATATTACTTCAACAGTACTGAATCGTTCTTGGTACTTGCAATTGGCTACACAAAGACGAAGAAAAGCCTCCAATCCAAAATGAGAAAGGAGGCTCATCGAAGTGCGACCGATCGCCGCACTTCTTCATCCGATAAGATCGGCAAATTACTTCTGGGTCGGCACCTTGTTGGCCACACCTTCGACGAAGTACATCATGTTCTGAAGTTCAGCGTCGGTAGCGGTCTTGCCAGCCGGAATCATTTCCTTCCCTTCGTTAGAAACCACAGGACCCGTGAACGGATGGAATTCACCCTTTTCGAGGCTCTGATAGGTCTTCACGATCTTGTCGGCCACTTCCTTCGGCGCGTTCTTCGTCACGTCGGCGAGTTCAATCATATGAACGTTGGAACCACCCCAAACCGGCGTATTGTTCCACTTACCATCCAAAACGGCCTGGATTTCACTGGTGTAGTACTCTTCCCAACGGTGAACCACACCAGCCTGGAGCATGGTGGGCGCAGCCTTATGCATAGCAGAGTGGTAAGAGATGACCGGGATCTTGGCTTCTTCGCAGGTAGCGGCGACAGCCGTCGAGTTGGTGTGATGCGTGATCACGTCAGCCTTCTGACCAATCAAGGACTTCGTGGCGTCGGCTTCCTTACCCGGGTCATACCAAGAAGACGTCCAAACAACACGAACTTCAACGTTCGGGTTCACCGTACGGGCACCCATCGTGTAGGCATTAATACCCTGGAAGACTTCAGGAATTGGAATAGCGGCCACATAACCCAAGACATTGGTCTTCGTCGTCGCGGCAGCGAGCATACCAGCGAGATAACGAGCTTCATAGAAGCGAGCCGTGTAGTTCTTCACGTTCTTGTCGGTCTTATAGCCCGTCGCATGTTCAAAGTAGACATCCGGGAATTCCTTGGCGACCTTGAGGACGGAATTCATGTAACCGAAGGATGTGGCAAAAATCATCTTATTGCCCTGCTGAGCGAGGTCACGAATCACGCGTTCAGCGTCAGCGTTTTCAGGAATATTTTCAATCCACGTGACCTTGATCTTGTCGCCAAACGTCTTTTCGACGTGCTGACGAGCAAGGTCATGCTGAGAAGACCAACCTTCTTCGTTTGCTGGGCTCACATAAACAAAAGCAACCTTCATCGGTTCGGCAGCGGCCTGAGCAGCAGGTTTGGCTTCCGGCGCAACCGGCGCGGTCTTAGGTTCTTCCTTACCACAGGCAGTAAGCAACACGGCGGCGGCACCTGCGATGCAGAGCTTGAAAGCAGTACGTTTTTGCATAAAAGTCGGTCTCCAGTAAAAACGTATAAATGAAAAGAGTATCTTTTTAGTTTAGCCAAGACGGCGCGTCTTGCCTACCGTCTTAGCCCTACAAAAGTTTGTCCAAATTTAGCTTCTTGGCGCGAAGGGTTTGCCTAAGGACGCGGGCACATTCAGGCGAATCCAAGCAGGGTTACGACTGATCAAAACGAGCACCAAAATTGTCGCTAAATAAGGGGTCATCGCCATAAACTGAGGCGGTATTGCAATGCCTGTCCCTTGAACAGCAAACTGCAGCATCGTGACGCCCCCAAAGAGATAAGCCCCAACGAGCACACGTGCAGGTCGCCATGTTGCAAAGGTCACAAGTGCCAAAGCAATCCAACCGCGACCAGCGACCATGCCTTCGACCCAAAGCGGCGTGTAAACAAGCGATAAATATGCACCAGCCAACCCCGCCATCGTCGCCCCAAAGGCAACGGCATAAAGACGGATCTTGCGTACTGGGTAGCCAAGCGCAAAAGCGGACTCAGGCGACTCACCGACGGCACGCAAAATCAAACCAGCACGAGACTTAAAGAGGAAGTACCAAACTCCTACGAGCATCAACAAAGCGCCATAGACCAACCAATGCTGCGAGAAGAAAGCTTCACCCAAAAACGGAATATCTTGAAGCCCCGGGATCCCCAAAGGCGCACGTGAGGGCAATGCCGCCCCTTGTAAGGGTTGCCCCATAAAGGCCGAAAGACCCGTACCAAAAAGCGTCAATGCCAAACCAGCGGCATACTGATTGGCACGAAGCCCAATCGTAAAGAAAGCAAACAAAAGCCCCAAAAGAAGCCCTACGCCCATGCCAGCTAAAAAGCCGAGCGCAAAACTGCCCGTAGCGTGGGTCACAGCAAAACCAGTGACAGCCCCCATCAACATAATCCCTTCAATCCCGAGGTTAAGTACCCCAGACTTTTCATGGATCATGATGCCCACAGCCGCAATCAAGAGCGGCGTCCCGGCATTGAGGGTAGACGAAATAATCGAAGCAACGAGACTCATCAGGCGGCCTCCTTCTTAAAGCCAACCCACTTGAAGTGATAGAAAATCATGGTGTCGCAGGCGAGAATGAAAAAGAGCAAAAGCCCCTGATAGACGCCCGTAATTGAAGACGGCAAGCCCAAACGACTTTGAGCCAATTCACCGCCCAAATAAAAGAGCGCCATGATAAACGCGGCAGGAATGCAACCCAACGGCGTCAAACGACCCACAAAGGCCACGATAATGGCCGCAAACCCATAACCCGGTGAAATCGTAGGTGTTAACTGTCCCAATGGTCCTGCAGCTTCAATACCACCCGCCAAACCAGCGAGCGCACCGCAAATGAGCATCGAGCGCCAAATCAAGTGACCAGGACGATAACCCGCATAGCGTGCAGCCAAGGGCGCCATCCCAGAAATCTTGAATTCCATCCCCATTTCCATTTTGTCCATCAGGATCCATATGCCTAAAGCCGCAATCAAGGCCATCAGGGCACCAGCGTGTAAGCGTGTCCCTTCTAAAAGGATGGGTAAGAGTGCGCCGCTTTCAAACATTGCGGTCTGCGGAAAGCCAAAGCCCATCGGGTCGCGCATCGGCCCCTGCACTGCCCAAGATAAGAAAAATTGGGCCACATAGACCAACATCAACGAAACAAGAATTTCGTTGGCATGGAATTTGTGTCTTAAAAGCGCCGTCACAGCACCCCAAAGCGCACCACCCAAGGCCGAAGCTAACATGACTAAAATCACAAACCATGGTCCCATGCCACTGTCGCACGTCAAGGCAACCGCACCACCCGCAATGGCACCAGCAACCAATTGACCTTCAGCACCAATATTCCACACATTAGCTCTAAAGCAAACCACTAAACCGACAGCACAGAGGAGTAGCGGCGTCATTTTGACACCGACTTCAGCCCACCCGCGCAAACTATCGAGCGGCGCCACAAAGAAGGTCTTCAAAGCCACAAACGGATCTTGACCCAAGGCCGCAAAAATGATGCCGCCCGTGAGCACAGTCAAGCAAAGCGCTAAAAGCGGGGAGAACCATCGAAGATAACGCGCAGCTTCCTGGCGTGGCGTCATCGCAATCGGGAACGTCTTACTCATGCCTTTTCTCCTTCTTGACTTGCAGGGCCATTCGGCCAAAGGCCAGACATCCAACGACCAACGATTTCAATATTCATTTCAGACTTTGGCATCGCGGGCGACAAATGTCCGCGATACATCACCGCAATACGATCACAAATTTCAAAAAGTTCGTCGACTTCTTCAGAGACGACCAACACACCCGCGCCATCATCACGCAATCGCATCAAAGCATTACGAATCGTGGCCGCGGCCCCTACGTCGACACCCCAGGTCGGTTGATTTACCACTAGGACGCCTGGGTTCTGAAGAATTTCGCGACCCATAATGAACTTTTGCAAGTTGCCGCCCGAGAGGCTACCAGCATTCTTTTGTGAGGACGGCGTCTTTACGTGGAAGCGTTCAATAATAGTTTCGGTAAAGGCGCGTGCCTTGTCTTCCAAAATGAAGCCATGCTTCACAAGACCGTCGCCCGTCAAATAGGTATTGGTCTGGAGAGAAATATCAGGCACTGCCGCATGACCCAAACGCTGTTCAGGGACGTAACGCAACCCTAAGCGACGACGTTCACGGGTGCCTAAATCCCCCACCGGTTGGCCAAAAAGCTTGACGGCATCGGCAGGCACATTGGCTTCGCCTGCAGCCACAGACATCAAACGCGCCTGGCCGTTACCAGAAATCCCAGCAATTCCGACGATTTCGCCCGCGCGAACAGACAGAGACACGTCTTCAATCCCGCACACACGAAGCGTGCCTTCGTAATTCACGTGCTTTAATTCAAAGACCGTGTCACCGGGCGTCCCGCTCGCCTCACGAATCACAGGTGGCTCGGCCCCAATCATGAGACGAGCAAGCGAGGCTTCTGTTTCTTTTTTAGGGTCGACGGACGAGACAATGCGCCCTGCGCGCAAAACAACGCAACGGTCAGCCAACTCGCGAATTTCGTCCAACTTATGAGAAATAAAGAGAATCGACACACCTTCTTGAGCCAAGCGATGCAAGGTCACGAATAGCTTACGCACCGCTTGAGGCACTAAAACCGATGTCGGTTCGTCCAAAATCAAAAGCTTAGGATTCGTCATCAAGGCTCGGATAATTTCAACGCGCTGACGTTCACCCATCGAGAGTTCATACACAACAGCGGCAGGATCCACCTCGAGACCATACTTTTTGCCTAACGCTTCGACTTCAGCAGAGATCTCAGCCGTACTACGACCACCGCTAAGACCCAAGGCAACGTTTTCGGCTACCGTGAGCGTATCGAACAAGGCAAAGTGTTGGTGAACCATAGCAATCCCGCACGCACGTGCTTGGGCAGGACTATCAATGACGAGCGGTTGACCGTCGAACTCTAAATGTCCCTCATCAGGTCGTACAGACCCGTAAATGATTTTCATGAGGGTGGACTTACCGGCGCCGTTTTCACCTAAAACGGCCAGGACTTCACCGGGCGCAATATCCATGTTGATGCTGTCATTGGCAACAATCCCGGGATATCGCTTGGTGATATTTTTCAGGCTGAGTCGTGGATGCATGCTGAGGCTGGACCTAAGGTCTCTTTCCTTTGCAAGGTGTGGAGGGCTATCGGTTGTTCTTTCATCAATGAACAACGCGACGATAAACTCTAGATTTTACTGATTGCTAAGAAAACTGTCTAACGCAAATAGCCTTGAGCGCAAGCCCCTCTTCAAAAGTACATTCACCCGCATCTCGTTATTTACATTTAGTAACATTATGAAACTTTCTTTTTTTAGGGAAAGTATGTATGATTCAAATCCTCGAGTGCGGATGTAGCTCAGTTGGATAGAGTATCTGGCTACGAACCAGAGGGTCGTGGGTTCGAATCCTGCCATCCGCACCACCTATTCAGAAACCGTCGATGATTCATCGGCGGTTTCGCTTTTTTCAGGAAATTAAAACGTCCGCGAACTTTTTTAAAGTTTTTTTTGCTTTTTTTCTCAGTTCGTGTTATGCTTCGTTTCCCTGATACTTGAAGGACAAAGCAAATTTGATCCGATGCTGCGTCTGATTGACAAGTATCCCAATGTGCGCTGCCTCGACCGCGGCAAAACATTGGAAGGATCCCTGCGGAGAAGTGGCAGAGAGGTCGAATGCACACCCCTGCTAAGGGTGCAGGTCTGAATAAGGGCCTCGGGGGTTCGAATCCCCCCTTCTCCGCCAAAACACCGAGCCAGGAGCGTTAGCTTCTGGCTTTTTTCTTATCAATTTCAATATTTTTCAGGCGTTTCGAGGCTATTCCAGGAAAATCGCTGAAATTTGATGACAAATCGTAGACACGTTTTTGAAAGTAGAGTGTGGTAAGAAGTGTGGTAAAGAATGAGGTATAGTGGTTAAAAACTACTTTAGTACACACTCATGAAAGCTCTCGTCACATCAAAAACAGTGCGCACCTTACCCAAAGGACGTTACTCTGTCGGGGGAGGATTAAGCCTTCTCGTATCTTCTGAAACTTCGCGCACATGGACCTTTAGGTACCAAATCGACGGCAAGCGTCGTGACATGTCGTTAGGCTCTGCAAACTCAATCACGTTGACTGCCGCTAAGACGCTTGCTGATCGTGCCCGCACGATGGTCGCAGATGGCAAAGACCCAATAGAGGAAAGAAGAGCGCCGAAGCGTGAAGCATCGTCTCACCTTTTTCGTGATGTCGCCAGTGAAGCTATTGAACTTTTTCAGAGCGTGAGAAAGTGGCGTAACGCAAAACATGCGGCTCAATGGACATCAACGATCGAAACATATGCTTTTCCTGTTATTGGTCGTTTAGATATCAAAGACGTCACAAGAGAAGACATCCTGCTCATATTAAAGCCTATTTGGGAAACAAAGACAGAAACTGCCGACAGGCTTAGAGGCCGTCTGGACAACATCTTTGATTACGCAATCTCTAAGGGCTATTGCACGACCAACCCCGCTAGATGGAAGGCGAACCTTGAGTCTTTCTTGCCAGCAGCATCAAAGATCAAAGTTGAATCTCACCATGCTGCCATGCCTCTTGATGAACTTAAAGAATTTGTTAGCAAGCTCGACACTAAGCACGTGTCTCATGCGGCAATCCTCTTCGGCATATTGACAGCTTCTAGGGCACAAGAGTTTTTGAGCATGACGTGGGATGAAGTCGACCTCGAAAGTGCAACGTGGTCGCTAGACATGAATAGAACAAAGACACTCGTGCCTCATCGCGTGCCTTTGTCGAAACAAGCAATTGAAATTTTGAAGGAAAGAGAGAGATCTTCTGATTTTGTTTTTCCGTCACCTTACACCGGGCGAGCTATGTCAGTTGATACGCCTCGCACGATGCTCCGAAAAGTTTCAGGCACGGATTACACGATGCACGGTTTCAGAAGTAGTTTCAGGGACTGGGGAGAAGAGAACTTGATTCATGACACGCTTCTCGAAAAAGCGCTAAGTCATTCGCAGAAAACAAAGACAGTGAGAGCCTACCAACGCTCAGATTTGCTCGAGCAAAGGCGCCCTGTTATGCAGATGTGGGCAGATGAAATACTGCCTCAGAAATAAAAAAGCCTCGCGTCACTGCGAGGCAATTTGCTTGGAGCGGGTGAAGGGAGTCGAACCCTCGTCTCTAGCTTGGAAGGCTAGGGTAATAGCCGTTATACGACACCCGCTTCAGAGAAAACGAATATTACCACAGATTTCACGGTTTTGCACATCATTTTCCCATTTACGCACGTTTTATGTCATTGCACAATTCGTACAATTGCGTCCTTATCTATTGCAATGCTTTGAGATAGCTCGACACCTCGTTCAAGTAGTCCGCCACCTCTCGCGAGTAGTTCTGCGCATCTGGCAACTTGCTGTCGCTCACGCTTGCAGGTAGCGTCACCGGCTCTGGACAACTTACGCTTAACTGCGTCTGCTTCGAGGCGCACCCGGTTAGCATCAGCAGACAAGTCGCGCATGCGAGCATAGGCCGCATCACGCTGCGCCCATGCGTCTGCAACTGCTTGTTTTGATAAAGCTTCTTTTTCACGATACTCAGCCTCCAACAATTGAGCTTTCTGCGCATATTCTTCGCGCATTTTGGCAATGTCTCTTTCTGCAACAACGGTAGATGCTTCATAGCCACCAATAAAAAACACCGTTGCGCCCACTGCTATTCCTGCAAACTTCAACCAGTTCATAGGCCACCTACGCACATCTGATACTCAAGATCACGCCTTTGAACGAGGCCAGGCACTTTCTTGCCATCAGCATAGACCCACCGCTTTAGCTCTTCGCAAGCACCTTCATAGTCTTGTGCGTTAAGTTTTCGAACCAACGTAGAAGAGCAAAAAGCCTTTCTCCCAACGTTGAACGAAAACGATGTGTAAGCGTCGTATTCACCTTGTGTCAGAGGCACGATCACACACGCGTCAATAGCCGACTCAGCCACACCAACATCTCGGTACAGACGGTTGAGCGCACCAGTGACGGTAATCGTGTCGCCCATCTTCACGCCTTCAGTTGAGCCAAAACCAATAGTTGGTACATCCCCTTCAACTGGAATGTAAGCTTCAGACCGATAGCCCTCATATCCTGCCAAAGCAAGAAGCCCCGACGCGCTTAACGTCAGGGCTCCAACGGCAAGTCTTTTTCTTAGACTCACTCTTTTTTCTCCTTTGCAACTTTTGACAAGGCTTCGATCATTGCGACACGGTCGTCACGCTTGTCTAACGGTATGACAGTTTCTGTTCGCTTTGGTCGTGCAAGTCGATAGAGATATAAGACCGTCTCTACAACTTTCGGCAAACAGCCAACAATCATAAAAAGAAGGTACGCACACGTAAGGACGCTTACCCACGTTTCAACCGGATACCCGTAAACAGACATGCCAGTGATAGCAACACCTGGTGAAGCTTTCACAGCACCTGATGCGGTACCGGACGTCACTGTCGCAACAAAGCGTTTTACTGGAGAAGTTGGCTCATCACACATTGGTTACTCCCGATTAAAAAACGGGTTGCACATGCCAGTCCACATCGCAACGCCGTGTCCTTGCTGTTCTTTGCACCACAATTTCCAACCGAAGCTCCCCCTAATACACCGCTTAGGAAACAGACCAAACGGCCAAGTGATGCAGAAGTAATAGAACCAAGCCTTGTACTTCCCGTCTGCCGAGTACAGCTTTCGCATGCAAGCCCCTGGCTTGAATGGCCTGCGACCAGCATCTGCCACGCCATCGACAGTCATAGTGTCAGAGCCGTAGACCTCAACTCCAAGAACCTTTCTGTCAAAGCCATAAGCGCTGTTGCGCCAGTACCACGCGGTACGTCGTTTATACGTAGACCATTTGTCAGTGCCTGGCCATCTTTGCTGATGTGCAGGGTCACCGTCGGACGTTGAATTCGGAGTGTCGAACCAACTCAGCCACTTAGGCAGTTTGCGCGTTTCCTCTTCGACAAAGAACGGCAAAAGCCAACAAATTAGTTTGGCAAAGATCGTCATCGGGATTGAGATCAATCCCTGGAGAGTCCACTTTAAATAAACCATATCGACCTCACTTCTTTAAGACAGACGGCAATTCCGGCCAAACAACGTCAAAAGGAAAACCGTCTTGCTGAGGCACGTCTCTAAGCGCCGTACGGTATTCCTTCACAGCTAACATATCCTCTGGAGTGATTGGATAATCGGGTGTCAAAAGGTAGTCAGTATGAGAGATCAAAGCGTCTCTCTTAACTCGCACTTGAGACTCAGCTTGAGCACGCTTTTCTTCTGGCGTGAGTTCTGGAATCTTTTCGATAGACCACGAAAGATCTTCTCCGCGCTTCTCGCGATACCCTTCAGTCTGAGCAAACTTTTTAACAAGCTCGCGCATTTCAATGTCATGCGACGTCATGCTCGTATGACTGACGACCACGCCAACGAGATCTTCGGCGCACGTAGGCTTCTTTTCCGTCGTCCACTTTCCGCCAATGAATCGATAAAAGACAGTCTTGTCTTGTTCACCTGCGCCCCAAGGAACGATATCTGTCGTATCAGGGACAGGCCAAAATTCACCATCGATAGCCTGCCACACGGTTGTGCCATCGAGATAGCCGTCTGCGTCGTATGCGTAGACATCTTTCAAAGAATTTTCAGGAACAGACATGCTGACCTCCAAAAGGATAGAGACTCTAAAGCCTCGTGAAAAAAGATATGTCGTGACAGACAGTCACGGTTTAACCCTTCGCGTATACCCAACTGGCGTGAAGGCTTGGTACTTGCGCACGTGCTTTCAAGGCAGATCGGCCGATACTTTGCTAGGGCACTGGCCTGAACTGTCTTTAAAGCAAGCGCGTCAAGTAGTTCGTAGAAAAAGAAAAGCCCTCGGGCTTGAACTGCCTAAGGGCTTCGTTTTTCGTGATGCGTTTCGCATATGGTGCGACTTGAAAAAAGGACGCATCGTGTCCTACAAGAACGAGAGGCGAATGATTGAGCGTTATCTCTTACGCCCCCTAAGTTCAAAGCAACTTGATGAAATCAATGCACCGTTGATTATTCAGTTGCTTCGTCCGATTCAAGACTCAGGCAAGCAAGTCACACTCAAAAGAGTGCTCATGCGCTGTCGTGAAATCCTTGACCTTGCGGTGTGCGCTGGCTACATCCACCACAATCCTATCGAACGACTTAGCAGAATCTACGCCGTTCCAGAAGTCACACCAATGCCAGCGATAAAGTGGCAAGAGCTACCAAAGGCAATGCAAGTTTTCAGCACTGCCCCACGAAAGATGCAAGTACTCTTTCTTTTTTCGCTTTGCTCAATGCTCCGTCCAGGCGAGATTGCAAAACTTCGTTGGGGCTGGATTGAAGGAGACCTTCTTACCATTCCTGCTGAGATCATGAAAAAGCGCCGCGAGCACAGAGTGCCACTCACAAAAGAACTGCTTTACCTTCTCGGCGAAGCCAAGCGTATCTCAAAACACCCGAAATCTTCATTCGTTTTCGCCGGTACAGGAGGATCTAAGCCAATGTCTTCGCAAACACTAGCTAAGTTCCTTCACGCCAGTGAACTCAAAGGAAAACTCGTCGCCCACGGGTGCAGATCGATCGCAAGATCGTGGTTAGCCGACCACAACATATTGTATGACGCTGCCGAAGCCTGTCTCGCTCATCTGACAGGATCGGCTGTATCAAGAGCCTATCAAAGATCCGATTTTTTAGACACTAGAAGAAAGGCGATGGAGCAGTGGTGCTCCTACGTTTTCGACTGTGCCCGCTGTGCCGACATTTTGCTTGAGTAAAGCTGTCTGACAGGAAAACTATCCGCTTCGGCATAGTAAGAGACACTGTGCCGAGCACAGCCATAAAAATTGCCCTTTTTTCTGAGGCTCTGATTACTTCCGATAACCTGACATCGAAGGTTATGCTTGGCATCTAGGTGGCATCAACAACGAATCAAATGGTGCGCTCTCATTCAATCCGCAGACGCACCACTCCTTACAAGATGGTGGCGTAATTGGTAGCGGAAACATAACGATTAAAGCCTCGAAAGCAAATGCAATTTACAAAGGTACAACTTTTCAAACTGACTCTTTGCGTCTCCTTGCAATCGTGAAAATCTAAGCCCTGACATTACGGGTTCAGTCGCGGCAGCAGGTGGTGTGGCTTGGCAATCACCATACGGAGCATTTTATTTTCCTAATTCAGTCCAAACTGCATACCAAGCCCAAAATGAGGTCTTAAAAATGTTCCCTGTGACGTTAGCTTTTGACGCTTCAAAATCAAATGCCCTTTACAAAGGCTCCGAATTGAGAGTCGCGAGTCTGAGAATGCTTGCGATCATCAAAACCTAGCCCCTGACATTACAGGTCGATTTAGCGTTGACATTGAAGGGCATTCACGCTTTGGCGTTAATAGTTTCAGCGGAGCGTTTCGCGGAATTGGTCCTTACTCAGTAAAGGCACCACAAGGCGAAGTGATTCAAGTCGATGCGACTGGTGTTGAAATAAAAGCCTCTAGCGTGTCTGCCGTGCATGGTAAATCAAACACTGTTCAGAACAATGCTTTGAGGCTTCTAGCCATCATTAAGGTATAGCCCTGACATTAGAGGTGACCTGTACCCTATTTATTCAGCAGATAGAGACACTATAGTATCTGGTGCATTAAGTTTCGGATCACTGCAATCCAATGCGGCAGGCGAGTCACAGGTTACTGGCAACAAGTGGAAATCCATCGCATTTAAAGCTAGTTCCTCATCAGCTCTTTTCGGTCGATCCGATACTAACCAAATGGCAAGTTTGAGACTCATAGCAATCATCAAATTTTGATAATTGCTAACGCTCTTAGCGAAGCCATACGCACCGTATCAGACCTGCCGAAGATCGAAGAGCTACGAGAGGCTAAAAAGCCAATTGTATCTTTCGTGTCATCTTTGGCAGGGGATGTTCCTAACCCAGGATGTCCCTGAGCACCCGTTTGATATAGCGCACCTGTACTAGTTTGGTTGACTACCCAACCCCATGTGTGCTGAGTGCCGCTAATGTCAGGACTAATACTTCACAATGGCTAATAGCCTTAAAGCATTAGTTTGGACGGTGTTGGACTTGCCGTAAACAGGTGAGTCAAGAGAGGCTTGAAAGTCTACCCAACCAACACTCTCAGCCCCTTGATTCACTACGTTGCGGTTAACAGTTTGAGGGTTGGATACACCGACTTTATAAGCGCCTCTGACCTCTTTAGTCCAGACGACATAGCCAAAGCCGCCATTGATGTCAGGACTTTATGATTGCAAGCAATCTTAGCGACGACATTTGGACTGTTGTGCTGTTTTTATAAGCTGCATGACTCAAACTGGCAGTGAATTTTACGTTCTTATTTAGATTCGGATTGATTTCACCGCCTACGTACGTCGAACCTGTTGAGAGCATCGCAAACGCACCGTCTGCAGTAGTCGCTTGTGAGTTAAAGCCAACCACACCAACGATGTCAGGGCTACCACTTGATGATCGCTAGAAGCCTAAGACTGGCCATCTGATTGGTTGTAGATTTGCCGTGCAAAGGTGAATCTTTAGATGCTTTAAAGCGGAAGTTTTCTACGGCTTTCCATTTATCGGGACTTGTTTCAAACAGGATGTGATTATCGGTGTATACGCGATCGAAAGAAAACGCTCCACTTACCGATGGCGACCTACCCATGTCGACAAAGTTAGCTAAACCTGTAATGTCAGGTAGTCCCGCTTCCATGACCTGACCGACTTCCGAGATCGTCGTAGTAGCCTCAAGAACTTGATGGTGCGCTTTCGGAATTGCAAAAGTCGTCGAACCGTCGCCGGCACCATATCTTGTGCCGATCGCAGAGAACAAACGCGCATACTTCGCGCGTGGGTATACGCCGCCGTTGCACGCCAACCATCCGTTAGGAACAACGGTACCAGCATAGAACATAATTACGCCGGCGGGCAAAAGTGCTTGAAGAACCGCAAGTAGCACATCGGACGTCACGATCAAACGAGGCGTACCCTCATCAACGTTCTGAGACGTTGCAAAAATACCAGCTGAAATTTTTTCGTACGTTACTGCGCCAGCAACAATCTTTTCAGTGCTAATCGCACTGTCAGCGATTTTGGTGCCTGGAATCTTCTTGTTGTCGATCCAGTTCAAAGACTTCAAAGCAGTTAAAAATTGATCTGCGTCCGGCTTCGGTGTAATGCCTGCCGCTTTTACAAGACTCGAGCGCATTTGGTCGATCAGGTAGTACCAAGCAGCGCGAGGCTTTGTAGCCGGAATACCTTTAGCGGGGTCGCCCGAGGTCGGATAGCCTTCGGAAGTTAGCGTAGACAAATCGGGAGGCGTATCAACTGCACCAGCGCCCCAAAAACCTTTAATCCCCATGATTTTCACCCTCATTCATACATAAAAATGACTTCTACATGCGCCGGAGCCAAAGCTCTTATCAGGCACTCAAGCAAAGAATTTCCCCATCTCGCAAGGGGCTCTTCTACAGACCACTCAGTCGTAAGCTCATCAAAGCCTGAAGTCGCATCGATCGTGATTCCCATCGTGAAAACTGGAATCCAACGGTCGTCAGTCAGTGGCGATTCAACGTCATGCTCAACGTCGTGCTCTGTAAAAGTTGTGACGACTACTTTGTAGCCGAGCACTTTCGCAAGCTCTTCGAAGTACTTCGCAGTAAGGCCTGAGTTCGACGTGATCTTTGCTATCAGCTCTTGTCGCATCTGTTCAAGAGATGGATCAGCAATCGCGGCAACACACTCGCTAGGAATCCCGTGGTCAGCGAACCAACGCTCTATCTCTTCAACCGACGTACGAGGGTCTGACTCTTCAATCAGCGCACGTGCTCGAGCGTCAACTCGTGCCGCCTCGCTAGATAAAGAAAAAAGGATGGAATCTAAAACTCCACCCTTCTTACGGTTCCAAATCAAGCCTCTCGGCAACAAGGTATTAACTAGATGCTCATAGTCCTTTTCATAAAGTCCCATGCGTCACCTCACACAAACGTGATTTTGCCTGGCACGAAGATTTCTCCCTTAGCACAAGCAATATCGTCGGAAGGCACTGTAATGCGGTAACTTTGAATCTCAGACACACTAGCAACTGCACGATCAAGCGCAGTAAAGAGAATTGCGCCTGAGGGTTCAGCCTCAACGTAGATTGCTGAAGCTATTGCGCCTTCAACTTTCTTACGGATCTGAGACGTATCCGGAAGGATATCGATCGTCATATCAAGCTTCTTAGGCACTGGAGCGACGACGTGCAGAACAGCAGTCACAGGCATCTCTTCAGTGATGTGATCCGTAACCGCTTTGATCATCGTTTCATTAGGCACGCCGTTTTCTGTCATGCCGTCGGTCATGAAGCGCACAGTAACGTGACCTTGACCTAGTTCTTTCGGAAAACACCATGCACGCGTAACGCCGGGTACTTCTAACGCCCACTTTACGTAGTCGGCCTTAGTGCCCGCTTTCGGTGGCGTCTTCTGTCTGTACAAAAGTCGCTCTCTTAACGCTTCGTCATCTTCAGCATCAGCACCGCCTGTAAGTTCACTGGCGACACATACAGACTGAATGCCCGCGATCGGAGAAACTAACGTGAGCTCCATGCCTGCGTCGGCGTTACCTGCCTTACCGGCAACAGCTGCACTAATTGGTGCTGAACCTTCAGCGCTGTCAGCAGTAGTAACGTAAACCGCACCGTCTTCCGTTTGTATCTGAGCACCCTCAGGTACTACGCCAGTGCCTGTAAAAGTAACAGTCCCGACAGCGGGCGTTGCTTGTTTTCTATAGATCCCGTACTCCGATGCACGACGCTCAAGGTATGCGCCTTCAGCCGTTGAACTAAAGATCTGTCGAAGTACAAAAGCAATATGCCCATGAAGGGTGTGCGATACGCCAGCGATGACACGGCTCAACACAGGGATAAGCGTCCAGCGCATCGCCTTTTTTCCTAACCTGCTTTCCGCGTCGCTTTGCACGCGAGCGATAAGCTCAGGCAAAGTTGGTCTTTCAAACGCCATATCTAACCCCAAATATCTTTAAAAACCGCATCAAAAGCGCGTTCACTGTGAGGCTTGTAGCAAGTCACGTGCAGGTCTAGCTGATTCGTGCCGCCGCGGTTTGCTTCGACAACGACGCGCTCAACAATGCGATCTTCAATCAGCCATTGCAGCGACTGCTCTGCATAGTCCTTAGCGCGTCTCAATACATCTGGCACTAACTTCTCACGCTGTAAGAGCCAAAGCCTCGAACCGATACGGTCACCTTGAACGATTGCAAACGTATCGCCCCACCAACCTTGTCGCTTCGGTGCCTTGATGCCATCGTCAACTTCTGATTTGCGCCACGAAAAAAGGCTGATCAGCACAGCCTGAGCCAGCTCATCAGCCTGAAAGTCAGAAAGGTCGGCTTCCTGACCGTTGATCATTAGTTCCATCGTCACCTCACTTAGGTGCGGAAGTGTCTGCGCCATCGCCCTGCTCTGTGTGAACGTGCGACTTCAAGCTAATGCCATCCGCCACAACATCACCGCTAACCGTAGCGCCACCGCCACCACTGACAGCCAAGCCACCCGAGCCCGTGATCTTCTTACTAACCGATAACGTCTTTTGGATCGTGACGTCACCAGTAAAGGTTGAGGTCGGGGAATCGATCAACACCGAAGCGGCCTTCACGGTTGCGCCTTGTCCAACCGTCGCAGTTAAAGTCTTCGGCGTTTCGATCTCAATGCCTGAGCGCGTCAAGTGAACTTTCTGCCCAAGGTCGTCATAGAGTGCAACCTCGCCACCTTTGAGAGGCTTCAGCCGGTAACGACGGTCAGCGACACAAAAAACAACCCCGTGAGACCGGTCACCACCAAAGAAAAGCGCAAAAGCTTCCGCTTCTGGCAAAGGTTCTGACGTGAAACCATAAGGTTCAACGTGCTCAAGGTCGTCTCTTACTTCATCAGCAAGTAAACGAACTTGAACCACACGCATCTTCTTTTCACCATCGGCAAGAGTGACAACGCCTCGAGCCATGAAATCATCAAGTTTGCTCATAAAAGAAAAGCGACCACATTTCTGTGATCGCCTCGAATGATTTTGCGGATTGATTAACGGGTGCGCTCCCAAGTCGTTTCGTTTGTTTGCTCCCACTCTTCGGTATCAGGGCTTCCGTGACGCCAAACGGTTACGGAGCCGTCAAGGTTCTTTTCAACCTTTTCGATTTGACCAACGCGCCTTGCATCAACAGGCCTACGACCTTCTGGAACACCAGCTTCTCTATGCCACTTCAGACAAGTAGACCAAGTGCCGAACTCATTCCATCCTGCTTCATCACACACAACATTAGCAAAGCACGCACCTTGCAAAGATAAAAGCGATACAAGCATAAGAATCGTTTTCGTCATTTGACAACCCCTGCCCACGGATTTGCTGACTTGTCTGTTTCCTTTGCGTTGCTCTTGATTTCTCTCGTATAGCCGTCTCGACCGACTACCGTGAGGGATGTAGTAGACCCTTGATTCGTCAAAGAAAACGATAAGCTAGAAATTAATAAACTATCTTTTATGCCTAATAGTTTATCAACTACGTTAATCACAGAGTTGACTTTCCACAGACTTCCATCACTTTGTCGCCACCCCTGTACGGTGTACGTTGCAGAGTGATAAAGAGCCTCTTGGTAACGCCTTTCAAAGTCCGCTCGTTCTCCGCAAGTTTTTTTACCGCTTTGGCCTTGGTCTTTAATAACCTTGAGCCTTGGACGTGTAACAAATGCCGAATCAACAACGCCCTTGTCTTCAGAGGCAGAGCGACCAAAATCGGTATCAGTGCCAGAATGTTGGCCAAGCACAACATAGCGACTGAAAAGCTTTGAAGCGTTGAACTTCGCGTCACCAGAAAGAATGTTTTTTCCTAGCTCTAGCGCATCAGTGCAATCGCCAGCGTCACCTGGTTCGACAATCACTAAGTCGCCTGCCTCATCATCCATAACAACCAAGTTGTCTTTTGTGATCAATCTGTTGATTGACTCAGAAACAGTCTCGCCTGGCACAACCGTATGGTTAGCAAGTTTGTTACCAACTTCGCCGATTGAATGAACTGCAATTCCGTAAGGTGCCGCCAAAGAAGCCATGATCTCGGAAGTCTTGAGATTCTTCCAAGAAGTCGTTTGAATGGCAGAAGGTGGAACTTCCTTCTTTTGGCCATCCTTCCCAATGACGACGCCTTTCCACGCGTTCTCTTCTTGCTTTGCGCCAACGCCATACTTTGCGACTGGACAGCATTCAACAAGGTCAACAGTCTTTGATTTACCTTGAACGTCAACGGTAATTTGTTTGCCGTTGTAGTTCACTTTGACTTCGTCAATGTACCCAGTACAAACCAAGTCTTCGCCAATGTAGAGCTGAACAAGGTCGCCATTGCGCAGGCGATGAAAGTCAAGATTGCCAGGGAATTTGTCGGTGACAGAAAGACCAAAAGCACGAGCAATTTGATTCATGCTTATTGAGATCTTCACCGACTTCCAACCGCCATAGATCTTGCCGCCAACGCGAATAGTTACTTTGTTTTGATCAGTCATCAAGCACCTTCAAGACGTTAGCAGAGCAAAAGCCCTCATGCTCCAAGCCATTGCGAATGGCGATCTCTTGATCACGCGAAGCGTCATCGTGATAGTCATACGCATGAACCAATGCGGGAAGCACTTCACCAGGCTCAACGACCACGAGTCGACCCTTCTGGTCAGCGCGTTCAGTGACTACCTCAAAGACAGCCACACGCGCTTTTTCAAGAGCTAAATAGCTTTCATCTGAGGTAGTCATCAAAAGCTCTGCGTCAATCGCGTCAAGCACTTCTTGTCGTAGGGTAATGAGGTCTTCATAGGACTTCGTTACCGTGGACTGAAGTGCCTCAGCAGTTTCAACATCATCATCAACCGGCATCACCTGATCAGACTTCGTACCAACGACAGCAGTCACGCCAACCATTTGAGCGATCAGCGTTTGACGAATCAACGTCTCAACAGCCGCACGGTTCTGAAGAACAGCGCGTTGAGTATCAGAAAGCACCGTACTATCGGCAGTTGCCTTAGCTAACGCCTTCGTGCCTTCGCTCATCTTGTCGTGCTTCGTCAAGTTCTTCAGTTGCTTAGCAACGCCTGACCAAGCTCGAGCAGACGAAGCAAAGCGAGAAAGGCCTAAAACACCTACGAGCTTCGAGGCAAAACCTGCTGGTCCACCACTGATAAGGCTCAACCCTTTAGTTGCCAAAGAGCTGATCTCGTCAACCTTGTCGAACACAGCGGCGATGTCGGCATTACTAATGATCCCCAGCTTATTTAGAATGTCACCTTGTAAAGCCGCATCAACCCAATCGCTAACTGATGACAAATCGATGCTGTCACAGAACTCTTGAATTGCCGATTTCTCAAGTTCATCAGCCGCTACAAGAACCTTTCCAGTTGAGTCGTTGCCAGTCTTCGGAAAGTCAAGCTCGCCCGACTCAATGGCTTTAAGCGTGACGCTTGCCGTGCGAGTCGAGTTAGTGAAAGTAATCGTTGAAGCCTGCTCGAGGCAACAGCGCATTTCACCTAGGTGCGGATGCACAAGCAAGCCTTCCCCGGGGGTTTCGATCGCACCAATGAGGCGTTGAACCTGTTGGATGTAATCATCGCCTACGACAAAGGCCGTGAACGTTAGCTTACGCGTAGCACGCCCGATATCCTCAACATAAGGCTTATCACGCTGAGGGTATTCGTGCGTAACAGTGCGTCGACCAACTGTGAGATCAACCTTTGTGACATGAAACGGAACGCCTCTAAAGGACGCTTCATAAAGCTTCTCAGGCATCAAAAACTATCCTCTAAATAACGATCCGAATACCCAACGTTGCCGGTCAACTTCATACCGTCAGCGCTCATCTGGTCAAGCTGTGCCGTCGTGCCAGGCGAGGCCGCAACGCGAACCACCATCTCGCCTGTCATCCGACCGGATTGCTCAGGAATCATTGCAGGCGCACCAAAACCAAAGCCTGTACTTTCGCGTCGCACAACCAAGCCGTCGCCGTTATCGGCAGATGCTTTAGAACGTTCTCCACCACCTTCGACGCCAAACATCTTCTTCGCCCAGTCAGGCATCAAAGATGCGAAGTCAAAGTTAGTAATGAAGTCACGAATGATCTGTCCGACACCTTGTACGGACTGCTTGACACTTTCGTACCAAGCGACCACGCCTTTAGACCACACGTCAGGCAACAAGTTGATCGAAGAAACAGCTAGGTCGTCAAGCCCCCCAAAGAGCTCAACAAAGTCACCTCTGAAGAGTCCTTTGGCGATTGTCAGAACTGAACTAGCTACGGCGCCAAACTTTTCTTTACAGACATCAAAAGCGCCAACAGCGAAATCAACTGCTCCGCCAATGGCTTCTTTTACGGAGGGTCCGATGCGGTCCCAATTGGCAATCACAACGCCAGCCGCAACAGCTAGAGCACCAAGAGCCCAACCGATCGGCCCCATCGAGGCAGTAGCTACCGCCCCAAAGGCTTTAGCCGCCGCAGCAACTGCACCGAAAGATTGCACCAAGCCAAAGAGGCTCGACCCTAGCGACACAACGGCCATGATGCTCTTACCCGCGATTATCGCTCCCATGCCGTAAAGCACAGTATTGAAACCGCCCACTGCATTGAATGCCCGAATCGCATAATCAGCAATTGTGAGCACCGCTGATGCAATGCCTTCAAAATCGATCTGGTTAATCGTCTCAGCAAGAGACCGAGCAACCTTCTCGACTTTCGCACTAAAAACGCCCTTGTTGGCCGCCGCAAGGTCACGAAAGCGGTCAGACATGGTGATGACAATCGGTGACAACCGATAACCGATCTCATGCCCGATAGCGGTAACGCTAGCTCTCATGTCGTCCATGTGGTCGGTCATTGTGGCCGCTGCCGAAACAGCATCTTGATTCATGACGAGTCCAAGCTCATTAGCTTGCTTAGCCATGTCTTCAAGACCTTTTGCGCCACCAGAAAGCATTGGGATCAGCTTTCGACCGCTATCGCCCATGAGCACCATCGCCATTTTTGTGCGAAGAGCAGGATCTTCGTTGCGCTGGATCGCGTCCGCAACGTCCTTAAAGACTTCTGACGAGGGTCTAATCTTGCCAGTAGCGTCTTTGACTGAGATGCCTAACGCCTCAAATAGTTGAGCCGCGTCGCCAGTGTCACCCGAAGCGACTTCTGCGATCTTTTCAGACAAGTCTTTTAAAGCGTCTTCAAGTTCTTCAGGCGCGGCACCTGCGTGAGTTGCAGCAAAGCTCCACTCTTGAAGCGTCACTGCTGAAATGCCCAAACGCTGTGACATCTTGTCAAGACCGTCGCCTGCCTGAGCAAATCCGGTGATTGCGGACTGAATGCTAAAGCCAACCGTACCAGCTAATGCGGTGAAGGGTGCGGCAACCGCCTGCGCGGTCTCTCTAGCCTCTTTCTCAAAATTCGTTAAAGCTTTTTGAGCAAGGCTAAAGTTACGACTGAATTTTTGAAACTCAGTCGATTCAATTGCTACCTTAAACCCTTCCCACTTTTTCGATACCGACTTCAGGACTGGCGACATCGTATCTCGAAGCGCCAACACTGCTGTTAGGCGGAAATCCTTATTCGCCATCTTTTAGTTTCTCCTGAATTCTGTTCCACTGAGAAACATAGAGCTCCAACTCTGAGAGAGGGAGCTCTAATGCCTCTTGTGGGCTAATTCGCCACCAATAGGCGGCCTCAAACGCGAGATTTGTCAGCTCTTCTGCGGTACATCTGTGGAATGAATAAAAAAATTCATAATGATGTACAGGAGTTGCATGTAGTCCATAACGTCGATCTTGTCTACGACAGACGGCGGAATGCCAGCGAGTCGAGAGATGTACTTAGCGCAGACAGCAGGAACGGGATCTGGCAAAAGATCTGCGTTCATGCGGAACGGCATACCAAGCGCATTGACGTCTTTCGTCGATGGCGTGCGAAACTCAAGCTCAGTGATCTCCGTAGAGCCATGCGCAATAGGACGAGACAAAGTAAAAGTCGTACTCATTAGCCAAGTTCTCCATTCGTGCCTTCCCACTTGATGGACAGCGTGCCATCAATCGGCTTGTAAGCAATCACATCAGTGACGTAAGCGTCAGAGAGCGTGTAAACCATGCCATTGGCGCACTCGACCGTGATCGTCTGAGCGCAGTTTTCCTTGATTTCCTGAATCGGAAAGTCCTTCGGAACAATGAAGTCGCCAGACACATACGGTGCAACGACCGTTTCTTTGTAGCCAGCAACGCCAGTCGTGGAAAGCATCGTTTCACGCTGAACGTCGCAAAGCGGAAACTCAACGTTGCCCTGAAGTTCCAACTGATTACCGTTGACCTTAACAAAGCAAGTACCTGCTAATTTCTTACCCATTTATCATTCCTCCGCATACTGAAGACGGAACTGGTTCAAAACCGCAAAGATACGCAACTGGTTGACGTAATCAGGCGGGAACAAGACATCAAGTCGATTCGGATTGTTCACATTGCGCTCAACGATCAAGTACTTCTTAAACAAGTCAGCATTTTCGACAATGCCTTCGAGCTCAAGACGACGATAGAGAGCGATCAACTCACCGCGAATGACAGAAGGCGTGACAATGGCCTGACCTGCACCAAAGCGCGTACCGTCCGAAGCGAGCTTGTGACGACCGTACTTGCTCGTGATAATGCTCTTCATCTGACGAATGACGTAAGCAGACGTGTGAAGCGTTTCACTATCAAGATAAGAAGCATCAGCGTCGCCAAAAGCGTTCTTCTGATACGTCGTGATAGCGCGCTCAATCATCACAGAACCGACCGTAGTGGTCAGCGTAGCAATGCCGTTTTCCAAAAGCGTCTGACGTTCGTTCTGGACGAAGCGACTGCCAGCAGGGGAAGCCATTACGCCAGTCAATACACCCGTCTGAGTCGGGCGTGCAGGATCAGCACTGATGAAAACAGCCGTACGAGCGACATAAGCCGCAAGCACCTCAGCGGTATGAGTCGGCAAAGCAGGCTCAACACCAACAACCGTTTCATGTTGGTTGTTTCGGTTCTTACCGAAAGTCGTCAGCGTATTGACATCACCGCGCTTCGCCGAGTAGACGTGACCGAAGATCATTTGGAAAGGACTCCAACGACCGCTCGTGTCGTTCATCTTTTCAGCAAGCTTGTCAAGGGTTGCGGCTTCACAGTACGGCATACCGATGAAGTCATACTGCTCATCGCCCATCGCGTCGATTGCAACGGAAAGATCGGGGTCAGTAGCGCCCTTCGACATTTTTTCGATCTCAACGCCAAGCCCCATAACGTCTTTTTCGCCATTGATCGCACCGCGAAGGTTCACAGCGATAACGATGTCATTGCCGAGGGTGCCCTTATTCTTAGCGGTCAGCGTAACAGCACCAGTAGAAGCTTGAGCAGTTACTGGTAGGTCTTTATTGAGAGCAATCGCATCAGCAATAGCCTTGGCCGCGTTCTCAGCGGTCATCTTTTCAGTGACGGCGACCTGAACCCGGTCAGAGCCGATGTAAAGGCTAATCGTCCCTGCTTCAGCAGCGGTACCCGTGCAGGTGACCTTGCCAGTGGCGGCAGTACCTGCGCCATCGGCAACGGGAATCACAACCAACTGACCGAAGCTATCAACCTTGCGGTAGGCCTCGACCATGCGGGCAATCATAGACCCACGGCCAAAGAGTTCCTTCGCCATCGCAGGTGTTGAGACGTAAACGGGCGTGCCCGCGACGGCTTTACCGCCTTCGAGCATCTGCCCGATCAAGAGAGATGCTGTTTGGTTCGTCGGCGTAGCGGCCGCACTGTTATCCATCTCGGCATAAAAAAGCGGCACTCGAATGCCGCCAGGAATAGTGTTAAAGCTCACGCTCATTTGAATTCCACCTTAAAGTGTGCTTCTGGTCGACCGTCTGGCTTCCCAGTAGCGGAGGGTTCAATTTGATCTACATCGACGTTCATGCCAGTGAAGTCGGGGTATTGCTCAAGCTCGACGCTCTGATACGTGTCGCTAAAGTCCAAGTAAGTCTCGAACGAGAACTCAAACTGAAAAGCTAGACGCGCATCGTCCATATAAAGCAGAGAACCGCCTTCATAGACGATTTCAGAGTGCTCGTCTCTTGGCTCTTGTTGCCAAGACAGCAGAGCCTTTAAAAGCTCAGGTCGCAGCGTATGAAGGGAAGCGGTAGCGCCTTGCCCTCGCACGTCAGCAACGTTACTCACCAACACGATCACGCCAAAAGTGTTTGTGACCGTTTGGTAGTAGCTATTAGCACTCTGATTTTCAGAAGCGTCTTCACGAAGAGGCACGACATATGCAGCAGGCATCGCAGGCGCTTGCTCTATCGTCAAACCTGCCCACTCTGCCGCGCCAGCGAAGCGCCTTTCAAAGCTCGGACAACGTTGTCGCAAGGCTTCGATGATGGGAGTTAAGTTCATTTAATCGCATCTCCTAACGCGTCAAACATCTCTTTTTGGAAGGTGTCTGCATACTGGTTAGCGGCTTCAGGCACGAAGTTTTTGCGAGGTGCAGCGACCTTCTTGCCTGCGCGAGCCTTATGCGAACGCGCTTCCTGAGTTGTTTCGCTGTGTGGCGCTCTATGACCATAAACGACGAAAGCAGGATAGTAAGCAGGCATCTTGGCAGTCTTGGTCGGCATGACGCGCACGGAATATCCAGAGCGCGACACTTTGACCTTGATGCTTCTAGCCATCTCGCCTGTGTCCTTACCCGGGAACTGCCCAGCATCAGACACTGCTTTACGTGAGATCAGCTTTCGAGCAATCTTGCGAACCGCGTAGCCCGATTTACGCAAAGGATCTTTTAATGCTTTACCGTCATAGTCGACGCGCTTAAAGCCATCGTCCACCGATACGCTTACCAACATTTGAGACTCCCTTTTCTTCACAGTCAATGACTGTGAAACGCTCTGCTCCACCTAAGTCAGCAACACGACGAATCAGGTATTCGATACCGTCAATCGTGAGCGTGCTTGCGGTCGTTAGGTCTTGCGGACGCGTTCTACCTGGGACGCTTCGCACGGTCACTCGGTGAGTAACAGTGCTTTCAATTTGCTTCGTGCCGAAGTAGATACCAGCTCCAACAACCTCCAATCGTCCCCAAACAGTTTTCTGCTTTTCAATATGTTGAGAAAAGCCTGCAGATGCGTCTGGCACATGTGACACGATAGAGATCGTTACGCGTCGATTGAGTCTCCCGATTTCAGGCATTTCCATCGTCAAGCACTCCAATCGATGAAACCATCAAGCCCTGCTGCACGCATACAGCGTGCACGAAGCTCGTCATCAGTTGCGGATCGGTTCTCATACTGATAGGCAACGAGAGACAAGATGACGGACTTAATCGAGCCCGGCACCTTGTCAATCGTGGCCGCAATACCAGTCTCCTGTCCACGAGTCACAATGGCTCGACGCAATCGCGTTTCAACCATCTGAGACGCAGACAGGATGAGCATGCTGATGAGCTGATCTTCTTCCGAATAATCGACACGCAACCACGCCTTCGCTTCTTCAAGCGAGATGGCTGACACGGTCTGAGAGAGATCAACCATCTTTCACTCCTTAGACGATCTTGAGAGCGCCACCAACGAAGCAGTCAACAACGTCAACAGAGAAAGCAATGCGCTTTTCTGCACGAACCGTAATAAGGTTCTTCGTCACGTTGTCACCATCCTGCTCAAAGGCCTGAAGCTCGATGCCAGTTCGTTCGTAGACCGTACCTCCCATCAACGGATCAGCGACCATAAACTGCCCCTTAGTGACCTCAGGAGAAATCACTGGCTGAAGTCCCCAAACGGTAGATCCTGCAGACTTGGATGGATCACCAAAAAGGTAACGTCCCTGCTTATCCTTCTTACCAAGAATGTCGTCATAGTCGAGCGGATTCAAAATCACGTGAGATGCGTGATAACCAGCCACCGACATCACTGCAGCAGAACGACGAATTGCATCGAGACCATCGAAGTCTGCACCCTGATCGTCGGCTGTAAAGCCATGCGGCACAAAGTTGCCAGACTTAAAGATGCCGCTCAGGTTGTCACCAGAACCGTCACCACTCAAGATCTGCTTTTCAATTGCTCGGGCAACACCATATGCCATACGCATATCAATGAAAGCCGCTACAGCTTCAGAGTCCTGAGCAAGTTGCTTCGTAATACGAATCCAGTGCGCAATAGTGCGTACTGGCGCTTCCTTCTTCGAGAAAGTGATTTGACTTTCTGGCTTTTCGGCACCTTCGGCGGTAGCTTTTGCGCCATTCGTGAAAGTGTTTTCTTGCAAGTACTCGATCAAGTTCGAAGACGTCGCAACGTGGGGGAACATAGATTCGACCACGTTTGCAAGATTCGGCTTGCCCTTAACGCCCGGGAGACGATCAGGTGGCACAGAGCCTGCTGGCGTGGTAATTGCAGCAAGGTCGACAGAGAGCGTTGCACGCGCACTCTTGCCAGAAACGAAGTCCTTGAACGATCCGGACTGAACAAAGCGCTGACCGAGAGAAAGTTCCTTCTTGGCGCCAGCGGGGTTGCTTTCACCAGCACGCTGAATGTCAAGGAATTGTTTAGCAAGCTCGGCCTGCTTTGCACCGACAGATGCAAGCTGTTCCTTGAGGGCATCAGCGTCCTTGAGCTTTTCAGCAGTAGCTTCGATGCGAGTAATTTTTTCTTCGATCTTTTCGGCGGCATCGAGAATCGCCTGGATCTGAGATTCAGATAAAGCCATTTGCTTATTCCTGCGTTAAGTTTTTATTTGGCAGCCTTCATAAGTCGGTCTACCAATGCCTGAGCGCGCTTAGATTCGTCAGCATCCCGCTGAGCATCTTCGCTTAATGCGCTTTTCATCTTTGAGATCAAGCTTTGTGCTTGTCTCTTTGAGAAGTGCCCGGCATCCCGCAGGACAGCTTCAAGATCTCTAATCGTGCTCGCGCATTCAATCGACTCATCGATCTCATCTGCGCTAAGCGTTTCACTGACTCGTGCTTTTCCGTCAGCTGGATAAGCACAAATCGAAATTTCAGTAAGTTCTGACACAGAGGTAACGCTAAACGTACCATCTTCACGTTCGTCGACCTCATCAATCGTGACACTGACGGACAATCCGTCCACCGTCCCTGCTTTCAGGGCTGCATAAACATCAGAAGCCAGTGCTACACCTTTCGTGAGTTCGCCTTCAACCTTTAAACCAATCTCGTCTTCTTCTAACTTCGTCCACTTTCCAATTGGCACACCAAAGCGAGTGAGATGGTTGTAAAACATCTTCGGCTTGACATTCTTGCCAAGGACACTTGTATAAGCGCCTTTCGAAATCGAAAAACCGTAAACGTTTTCGTTATCAAAGACGGTTGCATAGCCTTTCACCACCCACTTGTCGCCATCATCAAATGCCGACAGCTTTGCTAGATCGACAGACAAATCGATGGTCTTCTTTCCCTTTTTATTGCTTAATGTCATCTATCTTTTCCTTCGGTTTTTCTGTCGACACGACCTTCCCAAGCGCACTGAGCGGCGCTAAGTTTGTTTGAGCAGTTAGCACGTCACCGCCTTCGACTGGGTCAAGCTTTTCGAGTTCACGGACTTCGTTACGTGTCATCAGTCCGTTCTGCACAGCAGTGGACCATGTTCTGAATCGGTCTTCTGGCGTCATACGCATCAACGCGTCTTTACTAAACTCGATCTGATATTTAGCTATCTGAGCATTTGTCAGAAGGTCTTTGATGATTGCCTGCTCGATATTTGTGAGCATTGGACCAATCGTGAACTTGACGAATCCTTCGACAATTTCTGCAATACCACTGCCCCACGTCGTCGCTCCTTGAACACCGACAAGGACAGGCGGCACACCAAACCAACGACACACCTCTTCGTTTGAATACTTGCGAGTTTCAAGGAGTTGTGTTTCAGCCGGTGTTAGCGACATCGGAACAAACTTCATATCAGCCTCAAGCAAGACAAGACGATTGCCGTGCTTCACAGAGTCGATCATTCGACTTTGAGCGAGCTGTCTCTGTTCTGAGCTAAGGATGTGATCGACTGTTAATGCCCCCTGAGGCGATCCGCCATGAGCTGACAAGGTATTCGCAAACCGTTGCGCATCGAGCGCTTCTGCTGCAGTACCTGACATATAGCTAAGAGGCGACAGACCAATACAACCGTTCCCCATACCCTTGATGTGCAAAACATCAGATCGAGCAATCTCAAACATCTCACCACTACGGTTGTACACGTAGGACAAGTTGCCTTTGTCGTCGACAGTGACTGTCATCTGGTCTGCCGAGAGAGGCCACATAGAAACGACCTCGCCAGCAGAACTTCGAACGATCTGAGCGTAAGCATTCCCTCTCAATGCGAGCTGAGTAATCATTGCTACCCAAAACTCATAGCTAGTCATCGATGAGTTAGGGGAGCGATGCAACACCTCATAAAGAGTTGTTCCTTCTGCAGGAACACGCTTGCGGCCTCTCCACTCATAAACTTGTACTGGCATCGATGCAATCGTGCGAGAAAGAAGCCCAACGCACGCGTATACAGATCCAACCTGAAGCGCTTCATCAAGCTGCACGCGTCGGCCAGATGCGACTGTCCACGGGAAGAAGTACTGCATCCCTCTCTCATCTTTAAGGCCACTGCCCCAAGAAAAGAACTTTGATACAGACGATAAAAAGCTCATACAACCACCATGCTTTCCAAGTAGTCGGACATAGAGCCTTTATCTTTTGACTCTTTATCCATTCCGAGAGTTCGACCAACAGCCATGATCAGAGCGACCGCAGGGTCAATCTTCTTGTCAACTGTTTCCTTTCTCGGATAAATGTTTGAATTAGCGTCTTCTTTACAGACGACGTTACTGATCCCCCATCTAAAAACAGGGTCACCGTTATGTCTTAAACGGCCATCTTGTACTAATGCGTGCGTCCATTTCATTGGTTCGCTCATGTACTGAACGCGTTGCTTTACCTCAACGATCGGTGCACCATCATCAGATAAAGCACGAATCATGTGCGCCGCTTGCCACGGGTCGAAAGCAATCGCCTGAACCTCAAAGCGACTCAAACACTCTCTAATGTCAGCTTCAACAACACTTTGATCGAGCATTGCGCCCTCAGTCGTTGTAATCAACCCTTCATCACGCCAACCTATGTACGACGCATTCTTTGGTCTACGAGACGCGGCACCATCGACAGAGTCACCTAGAGCCGCCGACGGCAGGTAGTACTTACCAAAGCAAGCCCAACCATCACGCCCGTCTGACAAGATCACCGGGAACAACAAAACCACAACAGCTAAGTCATCCTTTGAAGCCAAGTCGACTGCCATGTAGCAGTCCTGACCCTCGAAGTCATCAAGTGTCATTGCTTCGTCTGAACAAGCGTCCCACGCTTCCATGTCCATCCAAGGCGAACGTGCTGCGCACCAAACATCGAGGTACTTTGTTTTGTAGTTATTAGCTGACGCAGGTTGACGAAGTGCTTTGGCCAAATGGTCAGCGATCGTCTTCGGCATAACGCTGACGCCCCAATTGGGATTAGCTTTCTCTGCTGACTTGATGTCAGTCCAGTCATCGCCCTCGTCAATCGTAAAAATCACGCCAAACGTAGCATCACCACCAGGCGCACCTTTCAAAATGTCGATTAAGTCTGATCTGACTTCATAACAAATACCGGTCGTGTCAAAACCTGCAGTGGTAATCGTCCACAGCAAAGGTTGCTGGCGTTTACCCAAAGCAGTTTCTACCACGTCATATAGATCTCGCGTTTTGTGAGCATGTAACTCGTCAACACATGCGAAATGAACATTAAGACCGTCCAGTGTTGTCGAATCAGATGCGAGCGGTTTAAATACGGAAGCTTCTGACTCGATTGTGATCGCATGTGCACCGACATGAGCTCCGACACGCTCAAGCAAGTCTGGTGACTTGCGAGCCATCTTTTGTGCAACGTCAAACACAATGCGAGCCTGATCACTAGTTGTTGCTAGTGAGTACACTTCAGCACCCTTTTCTCCGTCGGCCATGAGCATCACGAGGCTCACAGCTGATGACAAAGCACTTTTACCGTTTCCTCGAGGTACCTCAACATACGACTTTCTAAAGCGTCGAAAACCTTGCTGATCCACCCATCCAAAAACAGTCGTAAGGATGAAAATCTGCCAAGGTTCAAGAACAATTCTTTGTCCTGCTAGAGCACCTTTAATGTGGCGAAAATATTCGACCAAAGCACAGACCCGATTCGCCTTCTTTCGATCAAAACGATAGGGTGCTTTCGTCCCTTTCCAACGTGCGAGATCGTCGATCTGTCGCTGACATGCGAGCTTGACGTACTCGCACGCGACCTGCTTACCCGAAACCACCCGGCGGCAGTATGCGAGTGCAGTGCGACAGTAATCTTTCATGACCTCCCCTTATCCGTTTCAAAAGCAAACTACTTAACGAAGCACTGAAACTTATCCGAGAATGTCGTCGAGCTCAGACTTTTCTTTTTCCTTCGCTATAACTGTGACCTTTGACCTCGATGCAGGTGTGAAGCCAAGCTCACTCGCAGCCTTCAACATCAGATAGGCTGCATCATTCATGATCGAGATCGCAGGATTCTTTGTCGGCTGTCCCATCGAACCTTCAGACATAAGGCCAGTGCGAGCGACTTCCTCTCTTGCTTGATTGAAAGTGTCAACGGCAACGCACCACACTGCAAAGACGCTGTAATCAATCGCCGCAAGTACGTTGGGTGGCGCGACGCTTAATGCATAGTTCCAAATGTCGCGTACCGATTGAGGCAACTCATCAGGCGCTTCTTGAAGCATCTGCGTTGGCTGAGGCTCAAGCGGATTGGTTCTGCACTTTTGAAGCGTTCCCTGCAACTTTTTGAGCGCTGTAGGCTTTCGTGGCCGAGCCATCGTCACCTCCTTCAGTCATTTTTGCGACCCGAAAAAATTGGGACAGTTTTGCACGCACTTGTAAAAGCCTGGGGGCGCGGTCTCAAAGGCCTTCGGCGTCACTTTTGACCCGCCCTACCCTGAAATTAAAAAGAGCCCTGTTTTTATGCAGGACTCTTTCGAATTTCAGCCATTAAGGCTGTTCTGTATTGTCTTTAGGGGGCTCGTTCTTTACATCTGGCTTTTTATCAACAACGGGAAGCCTCCACTTTGCAGAGAACAAACGCTCAAGCATCTCAAGCAACGGATGCCCTTCATCTTTGGTTTCTACAAAACGCAATGGTGGTTCATCAAATCGAGTAAGCGCGGATCCCAGAACCTTTTCTGCGAAACCTGAGTCATCAAACTTGTTAGCTTCTCGACGGTAGCCTTCGTAAGATGTTGATACCGCCGCCTTAAACTCGTAGTCTTCAACCAGCCTAAACAAATGCGCCACTCTTTTGGCTGCAATCCAGGCCAACCACATTGGAGCAGCAACAATGAACAGAGACATGAGCATATTAAGACCAATTAAATTTGGTTCAACACCAACCTCTTTAAACATACTCAGGATTTCTGAAGCTCGACACAAACCAAGCTTGACAACGACTACCAACGATGCTACCAAGATTCCTAACCACAAATAACTTTGCTTCGTCAAAGCTTTTGCTCTAGCAGAAAACGCTTTGGCCAATCCAACCCCTGTTGAAGCTACAATCGCCTCTGAGCATTGCTTCAAGATGTAATCTATCTCTGCTTGTCTTTGAGCTATATATTTTTTGTGGTCATTTGCTGAATCAGCGAATTCTTTGAGAACCTTAGAGCTACTATCAGCATCATCTTGTAACGACTTTGCTTTATTGCGAGCCTCTTGCAAAGACGTTAGGGTTTCAGGCAACGCCAGGGCCGCTCTATGCGCATTGAGGATCTCTGTAAGCTTTTCGTGAATATTCCCTGCATCTTTCTCTTCATCTTTAAGCTTTGCCGATAAAGTAGAAATCTCTCCACGTATTCGCTTAATTTCCATGAAGTAAAAGTCTGTCGAAAACGGCTTAGTTTTGGTTAAAACAAACTTCTCAATATCATCAAGCAACAAAAACAGGGATAGTGAGACCGTCGTCGAATAAGAACTATTCAATAAATTATTAACCGCCTCTGAGCTCCAACGATCTAACCTTACTGCATAAGAAGCAAACTCCTCTTTTTGGAGCTTCATCGACATTTCATCTCTTGACCCCAACATCTCCTTCAACATGTTGATTTTCGAAATCAAATAGTTTTCATCGATTTCAGGACCATAACAGGATCCCGTGCATTGAGAAATCGTCTGCTTATTTTCGCCAAAGACGTTTTTTATGGCCTCAAGAGCACCATCAAGTGCCGTAAGAATTACTCGCCAGCCCTTATCATCAGAGTACGCTCCCTATACACGTACTTTTACAATTTGGCTTCTCAACAAGGTCAAAAAA
>ERZ826016.308-NODE-308-length-62323-cov-18.377353_pt1 | contig 62323 bp, 54 predicted proteins | sample MGYA00519872_ERZ826016 | MGnify/ENA primary metagenome ERZ826016 (study PRJEB31778, sample SAMEA3449218) | human gut metagenome | biome: human gut; feature: human-associated habitat; material: faeces | place: United Kingdom | collected 2010/2012 ... | reverse complement strand
AGAATTCAAAAGGCAAAGACCGTATGTCGGTGGAACTGAACCACTACTTAGAAATCACACGTTCGCACGTACACCAAATTTATAGAGAACTGGAAACTTCCGGCAAGGTTATCACTGTTGATCTTGTGAGAAAGTTGTTTTATGGTGTGGACGAAGATAGCAAAACACTATTGCAGGTATTTAGGGAACACAACGAACAAAGCCGTAAACTGATCGGTAAAGATTTTGTAAGTAAGACCGTTCAACGGTATGAAACTACTACCCGATATTTGGAGGAATTCATAAAGAAAGAATATCAGTTATCGGATATTGCCCTGAATAACTTGGAAGCCAACTTCATTTCCAAGTTTGATGCTTTCTTGAAGATTGAAAAAGGTTGTGCACAGAACTCCGCTATCACCCGATTGAAGAATTTAAAGAAGATTATCCGCATTGCTTTGGAAAACGACTGGATAAAGAAAGATCCGTTTGCTTACTACCGCTTCAAGCTGGAAGAAACCGATCCTGAATTTCTAACAATGGACGAGATTAAAATTATTCTCGCCAAAGAATTTACCATTAAGCGAGTAGAACAGGTACGAGACGTTTTCATTTTTTGCGTTTTTACCGGTTTGGCGTTCAGCGATGTGAAAGACTTATCACCTGAACACTTGATAAAAGACAACAAAGGGGAACTTTGGATAAGAAAGAACCGCCAAAAGACAAAAATCATGTGCAACATTCCTGTGCTACCTGTGGCAGCTTCTATACTTGAAAAGTATAAAAATGTGGCAGAATGTACCGGAAAACTTTTGCCTGTATTAAGCAATCAGCGCATGAACAGCTACTTGAAAGAGATTGCCGATGTGTGCGGGTTGCAGAAAAATCTGTGCACACATTCAGCCCGACACTCCTATGCCACAAGCATTTGCCTCGCAAATGGCGTAAGTATGGAGAATGTTGCTAAGATGTTAGGTCATGCAGATACGAGTGTAACAAAACACTATGCACGGGTATTGGATCAGAATATTTTTAAGGATATGCAAAAAGTAAATAGCTGCCTGTCGGAATTGGCTATATAATTATTATCTGGCAGTCTGCCCTTTCACACTTTAAAACAGAAGGATGGACTGCCATTATGCAAAATAAATACAACCTCAGTTTTTAAAATTTTCTAATAGGCTTATCTTATTTGTAATATGTGATAAAGCAAAAATTCCTCTATATTGATGTTCTGTCCATTCTAACGCTTCAACTAAAGTCTTATTATCCATAAATTTTGCAGTAAATAAAAGTTCACGATTTTTATTAGGTTCTTTGTCTGTTATCAATGAAACGTGAGCATATCCTTCGACCGCATAACATGCTATTAACTGAGCAATAGTAAATAAGAAAAAACGATTGCGATACTTATTATATGATTCATCTACTTTAAATATGCATTGAGGAATACTATTTTCTAGCTGATCTACCAAACCCTGAATATCATAATTCTTATGGCATATTTTCTCATATAAGTCAGATTCGCATATATGAAAATAAGTTAGTAAGAAAAGTACATCAGGACAAACATATTCATTATGCGAAAACATTTTTAATGACAACCGAGTATTTGTGAAAATCTTCTCTATTTGCCTTAAAGTTAAAGTCTTATGTTTAAAAAGAGCTTGAGCGATTTTGAGAAAGTTGTCCTGTTCATTATCTCGTTTAAAATATTGTCCCCGTTCTTCTGTTCCAAAGAATGCATCAAAATCATAGAACTCATATAAATAGCTACTGAATTTATCTACATCAGGATCTGGTAAGGTATATTCAATATCAATAAATCTCTTTAAGTATTCATCTGCATCTATTAAATCACTACCATAATACCCTCGTATAGAATTACTTAATTGTTGTTTGTCTATGGAAATAACAAATACAATATTAGGTATATTGAAAAGATGTTTTATCCTTTCTAATACCTTTACAGCATAATAAGGATTACACCTATCTAGTTCATCAACAATGAAAACCAAAGGTTTGTCATTGCAAATATCTACTACAAAATTCGATAATTCGGCATGGAATTGCTCTAAACATAATTTCTGCTTCTCATAGCTTTCAATTTCTTCCTTTAATAAAGAAGCTCCTTCTTCTATACTATCAGAGCAAATATCAACAACATCTTCACCTGCATATTTTTTTAATATTCCTTTAGCTATTGCAGGGGCTGCTTTCAGAACTATTTTTCCTGCTGTGCTTATAACTGATAAAAGTGCATCTTCTTTCTTCTTTTGAGAACTTACCTTTTTTAGTTCACCAAGCAAGCCAACAATCGGATCTGAAATAAAATCATTCTCCCATGCATTAAAATATAATGTATGAAAATTATCTAGCCTCAAATATTTAGCCCACATCTCAACAAATGTAGTCTTTCCAGTTCCCCACTTCCCATTTATGGCTAAGACACAACCTTCATTGTAAGTCAAAACAATTGCTTTCAAAATATCTGCATATTTTTCTCTGCCCAACTTACAGTTTAGGAAAGGATTCTCATCTGGTATATCTAGTTTTTGCAGTTTACATTTCATAAACGTATTATTATATTGTTAGAAATACATATTCAAGACCTATAAATATCACAGCAAATATAGCGCATTTTAATGATTTAATTTTAAGTAGCATAAGTTTTCCAGAACTCAATATGAAGCATTGACAAAGGTAAGTTCCGTTATTTAGCCTGTTCAAGTCCGAGCCTTCGGTTTAGATGAAAATCTTCCTCTCATTTCATTTCGAGCGTATTTTCATCTAAAGACTTGCACAGACTAAATACTTCACTGGAAAAGTCAATGATTCAAATTAAATTCCGAAAAACAATGTTTTCGGGGCTAGCATTAAGAAAACATCTTCCACTTGAATAGCGTTTAAACAAGTTTCTCGTACAGTTTGAACCAGTCCAGCCCGTAGTTGCCAAAGCCTAAATCTACGGTATCTATATATTCAAAACCGCATTTCTCATAAAGGGAGATTGCCGGAAGATTATTCTCGTACACATCCAAACGGATGGACCTTATACCTGATTGTTGAGCCAGTTCAAACGAATAGTCCATCAAAGCACGACCGATACCCATCTTCAAAAATGAGGGATGCACCACAAAAGTGCGCATCACAAAAATATGACTGTAGTCAGCTTCTATTTTCCACTTTACATTATTATAGGCTTCATCGGGATGATGGTCTAAGATTATAGAGCCAGCTATCTTTCCGTCATACCTGACAACAAAAAGAGTATTATTTTCTATGCCAACAACCGCATCTTCACGAATAGGATAAATGCCTTTTATCCATCCGGGATAATTGGTGGTTGCTGATAGATAATCATTCAGATCATCATATAACTTTTCTAATTCGTCAATGTCGGCAGATGTGCCATATTCTATTACAAACTTCATAATTTCAACTGTTTGGGATGCAAAGGTATAATTTCCACCTTAATAAAAGAGGTTTCCTTTTAAGATAGTGGAAATCATACTCTTTTAGATAGTTATTCTTTCCAGCTTTCAAAATAATGTTTTTGGAGCAGTTTATCAATATCGCTTTGGCGATAGATGATTTTACCTTTTATCTGGATAAAGGGGATTAGCCCTGTATCTCGCCACTCTTGCAGGGTTCGTAAACTGACATTCAGTTTCTTGGAAACTTCATTATTAGAAAGAAAGCATTCCCCATTCAGGTGGGGCTTGTAATGCTTGACTATAGATTCAATACCATCCAGCATCGAATTGAGCGAAGAAATAAATTCTTTGACTTGTGGGGTATCTTTATTTATTAGTTCCATGATTGAAAGATTGTTTTATTGAAATATTGATTTCAAGATGGCTAGATAGCTGGTTAGTTACGCAGATAGTGACCCAAAGATGAAATGTTAAGTACGTCTTTTGCCGGATCATAATCTACATAGAGCCGTTTGGATGCAGGGGCAATAAAATACTGGCTACCATCTTGCTGTATCTCATAAGTAGCAGGTGAAGCCTGTTTGGTTGTTTCCGATACATATATAATAGAAAGAAGGTACTCTTTGTCGCTCCGATAGATGATAACCGTAGGATTCAGATTAATGCTTTCCCATGTGCCAACAATGGAAAACAGGTTGAAAAACGGATAATCTTTTTTAATTCTTTTCATAAGACGTGGGGTGTTTGGGTGATTGATTTTGCGTTTCACTGCCTGCAATAATTCTTTCAATATCGGAAGTCTTATAATAAATCTTACTACCAATTTGAGAATAAGCCAATCTTCCGCTACTTCTGTAATACTGCAAAGTTCGCTTACTAACGCCTAACAACAGGCACACTTCCTGACTATCCAGCCAGTTTTCGACTTTCTGGGTATGAGTGCTGCACAAACTTTCTATCTGTTTGGCAAACTCCGTGAACCTCTCGCAGACATACGAAAAAGTTCTCTTTTCAATAGTTACTACTTCCATACTTTCAATTTTAAAAGGTTTATAAAACGTGTCGATTTTATTTTCATCGGCAAATAAAAGAAGAATCATGAGCCGTTTTCAAAACTGTCCGAAAGTGGCGAAGTAAAGTTCTTAATGACTTAATATGTACTTATCGTGGCAACATAATACAATGATTTATAGACCAAATACTCATTGATTTAGGCAGATCATATAGAAACAAAGAAAAATAAACCGATATTTCTTTGTCAATTCAAAAATAACGCTTATGTTTGCAGTGACCAATAATAACAAAATAGTCACACGGTATGGCAAAAGCATTTGATGACAACGAAAGAAAGCTTATAAAGGATAAACTCAAAGAAGGAGCTTTGCTATTTATCCAGCAACAAGGGGTACGTAAAACTTCTGTAGATGAGCTTGTTAAATATGCCAATATTTCTAAAGGAGCATTTTATCTATTCTATACATCAAAAGAACTTCTTTTTTTCGATACAATAATAGACTATCATAAGAAATTGGAAAAAGAATTTCTTAATGCCATAAATAAGCATACCAATAATATTACAGTTGATACATTGACAGATATTATATCTGACTTGCTAATCAACAACAAACCATACTTTGTATCTATCTTCGTTAATAGTGATGTGGAATATCTAAATAGAAAGCTCCCTCAAGAAGTACTTTCAAAACACGTAGATGATGATGTCATGCTAGCAAACGAACTACTGAAATTTATTCCAGAAAGTAAATCAATTGATACAAAAGTATTTGCAGGGGCTTTAAGAGCTGCATTCTTGACTATTCTAAACGAGAAAACAATTGGAACAGATATTTACAATGAAGTTTTCAAGTTTATAGTTAGGGGAATAGTACAGCAACTATTTAAAGACTAATCCAATACAACAAGATTATATAATATCAACTGACTATGTGCAAATATGTTACATAGCGATACTTTGAATTTATAATATGACTATATAAACAATTTTAGTCATACGATATAAAATTAAAAAATTATGATTACAGTAAAAAACTTATCGTTTAGTTATTCTCAACTACCATTTATTGAGAATATGAATTTTCAAGTAAGAAGCGGAGAAATATTTGGCTTCTTAGGACCTTCTGGAGCAGGAAAAAGCACTCTCCAAAAGATATTAATAGGTATGCTCCCTAAATATAAGGGGAGTGTTTCTATTAATAATAATGAAATTAGAAATAAGTCTGACCAGTTCTATGAGAGTATTGGTGTCGATTTTGAATTTCCTAGTTTTTATGAGAAATTCACCGCATTGGAGAACTTAAAATTCTTTGGTTCTTTATATGACTGTAAGCTGATTCCTATCGAACAATTATTAGAAATGGTTGGACTATCACAACATGCCAATAAGAAAGTGGCAGGTTTTTCTAAAGGTATGAAATCCAGATTAAACTTTGCCCGGTCAATTATTCATCAGCCCAAAGTGTTATTTTTGGATGAGCCAACATCTGGTTTAGATCCTTCGAACTCCCAAGTGATGAAAAACATTATTCTTGATCTTAAAAATAAAGGAGTAACAATCATTCTGACTACTCACAATATGCACGATGCAACCGAACTTTGTGATCGTGTAGCATTTATTGTTGATGGCAACATTAAAGCTATGGACACTCCTCATAATCTTATCATGTCAAGGCGTTATAATGAAGTAACATATTCATATTTGGAGAATCAAAAAGAATTAAATACTACAATCGCACTTGACAAAATAAGTACAGATAAAAAGCTACAATCTCTGATTCAAGCTAATGCCTTATTATCAATACATAGCAATGAGCCAACATTAGACAATATATTCTCAGAAATAACAGGGAGGAAATTACTATGAAGCTTAAAGGTTTAATACTAGGTGATATTCGGCAACAATACAAATATGGTTTTTATGCCCTATATACGTTATTTACACTAGTGTATATTACAGTATTGCGCATTCTTCCTATGCCGTGGAAAGAACTATGTACAACTACCCTTATATTTTCAGATCCCGTACTGATCGGATTAATGTTTATGGGAGCAATAATATTATTCGAGAAAAGCGAAAAAGTAATGCAGGCATTAGCTGTTTCGCCCATATCGATACACGCATACATTTTGTCAAAGGTAATTTCCATTGGACTAATTTCTTTGCTAAGTGGAGTTCTCATCGCATTGTTCTCAGGCATGGAACATTCTTACACACATCTTGCTGTTGGAATTATGTTAGGTTCAGCATTATTCACACTGGTTGGAATATCACTTTCTGCTTTTATTTCAACCATGAATAATTTTATGCTGATTATGGTTCCCACTTTAATAATATCTGTAGCTCCTATATCTGTTTATACAATGGGCTATAAATCGGGAGCTATGCTATTACATCCAAGTATAAGTCTTATAGAACTTATGTCTGGAAATATCAGTGTCATATCTCTAATAGCAATAAGCATTTGGTGTATTGCAATGTATATTTTTTCTTGTCTGTCAGTAAAAAAAATGATGACGATATAATTATGAATCAGAATATTATTTCCTTCAAAATGTTTATCAGAAACATATTCTCAGATGGTATGTTATCTGCAATAATATGTATCCCGCTAATATTAGCGGCAATATATAGGTTTGTTTTCCCTTTAATTGTACAGCATTATCCGATGCTAAAGGATTTCAGTCTATATTATCCGATATTGGATTTATTCCTTGCAATTATGTGTCCTTACATGATTTGCTTCGCTTCAATCTTAGTGGTATTAGATGAAACAGACATGAAAATCAACAGGTATATCACAATTACCCCACTTGGTAAGAAGGGGTATCTTATATCAAGATTGCTTATTCCTGTTTTATTTGCAGCCATTGTTTCTTTCGTACTGCTTTCTTTTTGTTCTGTATCAGATATGTCATTATGGACTACATTTATAATATCAATATTGGCTACAATACTAAGCGTTGTGGCTGCTATGATTATTTTGGCATATGCGGGGAATAAAGTAGAAGGTATGGCACTTGCAAAAGTATCTGCTTTAGTTATGGTGGGATTAATAATACCTTTTGTTATTACAGATAGTACCCAATATGTATTTTCATTTCTCCCTTCTTTTTGGATAGCCAAGTTTCTAATAAGTAATAACTATTGGTTTATTCTACCAACTATATTTCTTTCTGGCGGACTGATTTACATATTATATAATAGGTACAGCACAAAAATATAGTTTCTCCTAAAATTGATACTATAAATACCGAAGATATAAAAAGTATAGTACCTAAATAAGCATATTGAATTTATGATTATACGAATTAATATTATTCACTATCTAAAAATTATGCTTATGAATGAGTTATTGAAAATGAAGTTTTTTGAGCTATTGTCTAAAACTTCACAAGAAGTTACTAACACAGAAATGCAAGATGCCTATGGAGAATTTGTCAAGCACATAGTCGCTATTAGCAATTCAGAAGATTATTCCTATATCTTTCGGATGCTAAATCTCACCCGTATTGAGATAGTACCCCTAAAAGAGTTATATCAATGTGGGCAGGGGGAAAAATGCGCTTAAAATTCTCTATGTCCACAAAGCGTTATCGACAATTGATGCCGAGCTACAATTAATCAACTTAAAAATTAACCATCCAGAACAATTTAAGTTATTTATTCCTACAGCGTTCAAGTCCGACCTATATGTAATCCCTAAGTCAAAAGACTTGGGGATTATTGGCATTGCAGAAATCGTATTAGCTCTGTTTCTACAGGGGCAAATCGTTGGCGAAGATGGAAAACCTGTCCCAGAAGTTCGTTTAGCTCGTGGCTTTGAGCAGCTTTTCAATCTAAAATTCGGAAGTATTTACGATAAGGTAGGTGAAGTATTTACCCGCAAGCCGTACAACCTTACCAAAACATTGGATGCCTTACGAAATGCTATCATTAAAGAGGATCGAAAACGTAAGAACCGATAAAGATCAAAAAAGATATTTGTGCAAACTGTTTATTCTCAGATATTTGCAAATATCTTTTCGGGGAGTAGGTAACTACTCCTCTTTTTCTCCTACATTGTTTTACTGAATTTTGCTTCATCAATCGATTGAGAACAATAATGTTAAACTAAAAAATGAAGCAAAATGTATATAGACAACGAAAACTTCGATAAATGGATGGAGAAGCTATCTAAGAAACTCACTGAGATAGGACAAGACTTAAAATCCCTTATCAATACCGATCAGGTATTAGAAGAAAATGAACGATTACTTGATAATCAGGATTTAGCATTTCTGTTAAAAGTGTCTTTCAGAACTTTACAACGCTATCGACTAAAAGGTAAGCTCCCCTACTTTACTATTGGGCATAAAACCTACTATCGGGCTAGCGATATTAGAGCTTTTGTACGTGAACGAGCCGATTATCAAACTTATAAACAGTTTGAAAAAGCCAATCAATTAGAAAACAAACTCTGACAGCAAAATGCAGCAGAGGAAAGAAGCTTGTGTTTAAGCTATCACTTTGTGTAACCACCCCGATTTAGTAGAAACCGCTTCACCTATCGGTTCAGCCCATTTCACTAAATCGAGCAAGAGGGAACTGGACAAGTCCTGTTCTTCCCTCTTGCCCTGCGGGGCAAAGCCTTCGGCTTTAGCGTGTTACAAGAACACGCTGTAATGACACCTGTAATAAGTATTTTCTTTGTAATGCTTATTATCAGGTATTTATCTATTCATATTTCTATAAAAAAGTAATTACCATGCCAAATAGCAGTCGAAAAACAATATTCACTACCATTTCCATAGACAAGGAAACGGCAGCTTTGGTAGAGAAGATATGCAAACGCTATTCACTGAAAAAGAGTGAAGTTGTAAAGTTGGCGTTCGGGTATATAGATAAGGCACATATCAACCCATCCGAAGCACCTGAATCCGTAAAATCGGAACTGGCGAAAATAAATAAGAGACAGGATGATATTATCCGATTCATCCGTCACTATGAGGAAGAACAACTGAATCCCATGATACGGGCAACAAATTCTATCGCTTTACGTTTTGATGCTATCGGTAAGACTTTAGAATCTCTTATTCTCTCTCAACTGGAAGCCAGTCAGGAGAAACACACAGCCGTACTCAAAAAGTTAAGTGAACAGTTCTGCAATCATGCCGATGTGATTAACAACCAATCCAAACAGATAAATGCACTCTACCAGATACATCAACGGGATTATAAGAAGCTGCTTCAACTGATACAACTCTATTCGGAACTTTCTGCTTGCGGTGTGATGGATAGCAAAAGGAAAGAAAATCTGAAAGCTGAAATCAGTAATCTGATTAATACATAGGATTATGCACATAGACTTTGCCCCGCCATCAAACGGAACATATAATAATTCAGGAAGCTGCCGACAGCTAGCTAATTACATGGAGCACGAAGATTTAGAACGGATGGATAAGGGTATCTATACCGAAGGCTTTTTCAATCTTGCAGAGGATAATATCTATAAATCAAAGGTCATAAAAGAAATAGATACCAATATCGGGCAGCTATTGAAAACGGATGCTAAGTTTTATGCGATCCATGTCAGCCCATCAGAAAACGAACTTCGGACAATGGGTAGCACCGAACAAGAGAAAGCCGAAGCTATGAAGCGGTATATTCGAGAAGTGTTTATTCCTGAATATGCTAAGAACTTCAACAAAGAACTATCCGAAGCAGATATTAAGTTTTATGGTAAGATTCATTTTGATCGTAGCCGTTCAGACAATGAACTAAATATGCACTGCCATTTAATAGTGAGCCGGAAAGATCAAACCAATAAAAAGAAGCTATCACCGCTTACTAATCACAAGAATACCAAGAAAGGGATAGTAACAGGCGGTTTTGACCGTGTAAATCTATTCCAACAAGCGGAACAGGGCTTTGATAAATTATTTAGCTACAACCGCAAACAATCCGAATCGTTTGATTATCATAATATAATAAAGAATGCTTCTATACCCGAGCAGTTTGAACTACAACAGCAAGATATTCAATCCAATGAAAGAAAAATCAAAGTAAATATGGATAGCAAACAAGAAATCTCACTATCTATCAATCTTGTTAACAAGGACTGTAATAATTTAACTTTCAATACAGATAATAAAATTAACAAAAAACAAAATAAGCCCTATAAATACATTAACCAGAATAATCTATCTTCTTCTGATTTATTTATCCCTTTCATTTTGTCTGGAGTAGAATACTCACCAGTCCCCGTCACTCCCGAGAAACAAAAAACATTTTTCAAAAAGAGAAAAAGACGTAAGTTGTAAACCAAGGCACCGAAAATTCCTAGTTCATATGAAATCACTCCCTTAAAATATACTTTTGATGGGGGTAAAACCACCAAATTAGTTTTTTCAGTATCCTTGTTGTAAACTACTCTATATCTTTTTTGTGTCTACAAAAGCACTACATACTGTTGTTCTCTTTTTAAGGGCAAAAAAGTAACAAATTGTTGGAAAACTCATAATAAATCCATATACTTGCAAAACATATTAATAATTTGGAGCTAAAAAATAAACTTATTATAAATCAGACACATGAAAAGAATACTTGCAGAACAACATAGAAAGAAAATTGCGAGATAATAAAATTTGTATTTTCTTTGTTATGTAAACAATATTCAACTGATGCAGTCCAAATTACACTACAGTCGAAACTATGCTTGATATAGATATAAGACATATTGTAATTGATTTATAGTAACATAGAATAATGAAAACAATAATTTAGTCACTTAATGAAATATTATGGAAACAACAAAAAATATCAAAATCACTTTTCACTCTCTCATGCAGAGAATGTGGAAAAAGAAAGGAGAGGAAGAAGCAAAGGAAGTTCCTTTTTTTCTTATCGAACAAGTTATTACCTATATATCAAAGCTCGCTAAGAAAGCTAAATTTCATGACTTGAAAGGAAATAAATTTTGCTATCTTGAATCTATTAGTAAAAAGGAGATAAGCGATACAGTTATTATATATACTGGTTTATTTAAAAGTGCCAGAAATGATTTTAGACCAGATTTGATAAATAAAAGAACTGGTATAGAAAGAAAAAATCCTAAAGAAATAACGGAGGGCGATATAGAAAAGACTCATTTTCTCATCAAGGTTGATAATGAGTTGAAAGAAATTTTTTTATTTCTAGAGAGTAACTTTTATGGAGTAAATATTAATAGCTTCATTGACTACTTAACACGTTTCACTAAAAGCTATTGTGAGAAAAATAGTCAAAAGAAAAATTTCACTTTATTTCACATGGAAATACCTAATAATAACTTTCTCACTCAATTAGAAACTTTAAGTAGGACTTCTCTTGCTGAAGTTTTTTTCGACAAGCAACTATTAGGTTCTAAAGCATTAAACTTTTCAAATAGAACAGTTTCTTTAAAACAGGATTTAGTTTTAATTGCTAAATCATCTAAAAAAGAAAGTATTACAGAGGTTGCAGTTGATTTATACAATAAATTGCAGCAAAAAGAAAGCCCAATTTCTAGAATCAGAATTCGCGGTATTGATCCAAACAAAAATGAAATCTTGCTAGACACAAGCTTTATGTGTAGAAAAGAATTTATAACTGTAGATGTAAATCAGGAAACAGGTGAAGTCAATTCAGCTCAACTATACACAGGGCTCAAAAATATTGCTAATTCATTCTAAAAATGGAATATCTTATTTTATTATTTGAATACATTTTTATTAATAGAAAATCCTATCTTATACATATAATATTATGCTCAATTATAGGATTTTCAATATATTACTTTGCAAACTGTGAGATATTAATAAAACAAGCTCTTAATATTTATAGCAATATACTCACTGCAATAGGGATTCTTACCGGCTTTTCAATTTCTATTTTTACGGTATTTTTGACTATTGATAATCCTAATATCGAAAAAGCTAAAAAAGAGAACATAGGTAGGAAACTGTATAATAATGAGATAAGTTTATATGATAGTATATTAATATCGTTAGCATACGTGATTATTGTTCAATGTGTGTTGTTAGTCTGCAATTTCTTATATCCTATTTTCATAGATCTTCAAAGCCCCAAAAGTAAAATCTTCTTTTCTGTAGATATTACTTTGACTATATATATCATTATTCTCTTAATGAAGTGTGTGCTTGATTTTTATTTTATAATTACAAAGAAAGAAAAATGAATAAATATTTTATTGAAACATTAGAAAAACTGTCAATTCATAAAGTTGGACATAAGACAAATGAAGAAGGCATGATACTTGCAAAAGAAAATGCCCAACTAGATAAGAGTCTTGAATCTATTTTAATTGACTATTTCGTAGATTCTTTCAAGTCTGACGAATACTTTAATTTTTATCATGATATTGATATTAATATGAATGAAGTATATGTATGTGCAAGTAAAATCTTTGATAACCCAAATACTCTTCTGGAGCAATCAATTTACCTAGCCAAACATTTATATGAGCAAAGTATTCATCCAAGAATAAAAGGTGGTGAGTTTTATACAGCATATTTTAAAGATTGTGTCATCATGGGAGAGACTGTCGATGTTATTGGATTGTTCAAATCTGAGAACAAAGATATTTTTCTTAATGTTTATCCTAAAGAAGACAGTTTCAAAGTTGAGAGTGAAAAAGGGATTAACGTTAAGAAATTAGATAAGGGATGTTTGATATTTAACATAGAAAAAGAAAAAGGCTATATTGTAGCAGCAATAGACAATGTGAATAAAGGTGTAGAGGCTCAATATTGGATGAATGACTTTCTGCATGTACGTCAAAGAGAAGACGAATATTTCAACACTAAACAAATTATCTCATTATGTAAGAACTTTATAAAAAATGAGTTGCCTCAAGAATTTGATGTTTCAAAAGCAGACCAAATAGATATGATAAATAAGTCTATAAGTTTTTTCAAAGAAAGAGATAACTTTGATTTTGAAGATTTTATCAATGAGGTTATCACACAACCTGAAATGATAGAAAGTTTTAATCAGTACAAAAAAGAATTTCAGCAAAATAATGATATTGAAATCGCTGACAACTTTACAATATCTGAAAATGCGATGAAAAAACAATCTCGTTCTTTAAAAAGCGTAATCAAATTGGATAAAAATTTCGACATTCATATACATGGAAATCGTAATATGTTAGAGCAAGGAGTTGATGAAAAAGGAAAATATTATAAGATGTACTATCATGAGGAATTATAAGATAATGGAGAGAAAATAAAAAATCTCGCAAATATTTTGTAGTAGAAAACAATTCAATAATTTGGTAAAGCCATAAATAGTTATTATTTTTGTTTTAGTATTCTCCATGAGCAAACTACCGCAAAAGCACGTAGCAAATTAGTGGGATAATTCATGGGATATGCTTGAAGCAAAAAATATAAAGTTTTAAATATCAGCTTGGTAATTCTCTTAGGAGAATCCCAGGCGGATCACTGAAAACAAAAGAAAAACCAAGCAAATCCCTGATAATCAGACATTATCAGGGATTTCTTTTTTTTATAGTTTTGCAATTCTAATAGCAATATAAAGAATATTTGCCGGAAACAACAACCTGCAACATCCATAGAGTTTCCTTCCTATAGGCAGACAAACCGAAATTGTTTAAAATATTAAAAGCAATCAACCTGTTGTTTTTAGGGAAATCAATAAGTTGATTTTTACAAATGACTTGTTGTTTGAAACAAGCGACAGGTCGTTTGAAAGTAAAGTCGCGGTGCTTTAAGATGAAGATAAAGTGGAGATTAGAAAAGTTAAACATTAACTCTATCTTCCTTATGCAGAACCAACTAAATGTCAAATGAACATTTGAAGGTAAAACAAAGAAGCGTTCTGATAATACCTCAAATAGCTTTATATACTCAAGAAACATTTAGCTTATTTGCATGTTTATCAATAGTTTTCTAACTTTGCCGTGTTTTTTATTGCCCATGAAACTAAACTTTAAATACATATTTCTATTTCTGCTCATCCTGACTACCGGATATGCAAAGGCAGAAAAAGCAGATACGCTTTCCATATCGGCAGCAGATTCGTTGACGATAAAGAGCGATTCGTTAATGATTGCCTATCTGGCAGGACAGGGAATACCTGTAACCAAAGACAACGATCTGAAACTGCTGAAAAGCGGACATGAGAAATTTGAGAATCTGTTTGCAGACATCCGCAAAGCGAAACACTACATACACCTCGAATATTTCAACTTCCGTAACGACTCGATAGCAAACGCACTTTTCGAATTGCTTGCCGTCAAAGCAAAAGAAGGAGTGAAAATACGTGCTTTGTTTGACGCTTTCGGTAATTGGTCCAACAGCCGCCCGCTGAGAAAAGAACATCTGAAAGTGATCCGGCAAAAAGGGATAGAGATTTATCACTTCGATCCGATACGCTTTCCTTACCTGAACCACATCATGCACCGTGACCACCGGAAAATAGTTGTTATCGACGGTATTGTTTCATACACCGGAGGCATGAACATTGCCGACTATTACATCAATGGTTTGCCGGAAATAGGTACATGGCGCGACATGCACCTCCGCATTGAAGGAAGTGCCACCAAATTCCTGCAAGAAATATTCCTCACCATGTGGAACAAAACCACCAAGCAAGACATCGGAGGTGAAGAGTATTTCCCTTTATTGAGCGACTCGCTACTGCTTGCCGGCAATAAAGCCGTAGCCATTGTAGACCGTGCTCCGAGGAAAACCCCGAAACAAATAAGGCATGCTTTTATACAAACCATCCGCTCGGCACAGGAAAAGATACAGATAGTCAATCCTTATTTCCTCCCTACCCATTCCATAAAGAAAGAATTGAAACGGGCGCTGAAACGGGGCATTGACGTGGAAGTCATGATTTCCACCAAAGCCGATATTCCTTTTACCCCCGACGCAACCTTTTATTACGCACATAAGCTAATGAAGAAAGGTGCCCGTATATACATGTACAACGGAGGTTTCCACCATTCCAAAACCATGATGGTAGACGATACTTATTGCACCGTAGGTTCTGCCAACCTGAACAGCCGCAGCCTTCGTTACGATTATGAAGTCAATGCTTTTATTTTCGACAAAGAAATAACTGACGAACTCACCGATCTGTTTCAAGAGGACAAAGAGCACTGCACGGAACTGACTCCCGAAGTATGGAAAAAGCGTTCGGGTTGGAAGAAATTCGTAGGATGGTTTGCCCACCTGTTTACTCCCGTATTATAATAAAAATCCCCGGATATGCTCCATATGGGAACACCTTCCGGGGATAAAGTTAAGGTATAGGTATTAGTATTTTTATGATTTGTCTGCAGGTTTGCTACCATTATCTGCGGTAGTAGAAGCTGTGGCAGCCTTCGGAGCTGCAGAAGTTGTTCCGGCAGGCGCAGCAGTAGCAGCAGGTTGTGCAGCTATCTTTTCTGTTTCCCAGTGGAAAGGTTCGAACTGTGTGTTTGGATCTACCCATGATGCCTTACGTGATTTGTAGATAATAAACGGAGCGGCAACAACTACCAACGCACCGATTATCAATACTGAGAACCACACTGTGTTACTTCCGGTAGAAATCTGGCTGGGCGGGATGAAGCTCAACACGAATGCAAGCAAAGATCCACAGAATCCAAGACCACCGATGAACCACATCAAACCGTTTCCTTTACTACCGATACGGAACGGACGACCGGCTTTCTTCATGTTATATCTCAAATAAATAGCACCGGAGAACATCAACATATACATGATAAGATAAAGAACCACTGTCAACTGTGAAAGTATCTGGTAGAAACTCTGTACTGAAGGCATTACAACGAACAGCAAGCTAAGCAATGTTACTGCCAATCCCTGGATATAAAGAATATTCTTCTGAACACCAATCTTATTTGTCTTTTGGAAGAAAGGAGGAAGATAACCTGCCTTACCTACCGCAAAGATACCTTTTGACGGACCTGCCACCCAAGTCAACACACCTGCCAGTACACCAAACGCCAAAGCAACTGCAATGATAGGAGATAACCAAGACATACGGATGTATTGGAAATAATTGTCGAAACCTTCGAGCAAGCTCTGAGTCAGGTTAATGTCTTTTTCAGGAATAATGATACCGAGGGCAAATGTTCCTAACACGAAAATAAGCACTGTGATAGCAGAACCGATAAATACGGCTTTCGGATAGTTCTTTGACGGATTATCCATTTCCTTAACGTGGATACCGCCCATTTCCATACCGGCATAGAACAAGAAAATACTTGCAGCCAGCACAAGGTTATCGAAATTAGAGAAATCGGGGAAGAAGTCACCGTGGAAGTTCATCTGGCTTTGTCCGCCTGTGGCAAGGTAAACAATCGCAAGGATAATCAATAAAGCAGCCGGGATGATAGTTCCCACCATACCACCTACTTTAGCCACTTTACCAACCCAACTCAAACCTTTGAGGGAGATAAATGTTGCCAACCAGTAAATGACGAGCACCACTACAAGTGTGTACATCTTGTTTGATGCCAGAGACATATCCGCCGTGTGGTCCATTCCGATAAATGCAATGGAAACAGCACCAAAAGTAAGTACGGTCGGATACCAGATTGTACTTTCAATCCACTGGAGCCAGATAGCAAGAAAACCGAATTTCTTACCATAAGCCTCGCCTACCCAGCGGAACACACCACCTTGTTTATCTTGGAACATAGCAGCCAGTTCGGCAGCTACGAGAGCGGTCGGGATAAGAAACACAATGGCCGCAAATAAGTAATAAAACGCCGAACTTAGTCCATATTCGGCCTCAGCGGGCAGTCCGCGCAAGGATACTACCGCCGTAACGTTCATAATAGCAAGGGTAAACACCCCAAGCTTTACAGCTTTTCCAACATTTGCCATAACACATTAAGTTTTAGGTTACATTTAAAATATGTGTGTACAACAAATCGATTAGCGGATTGTTTATTTCATGTTAGTTAATTCACTCAATAAATAGATAGAAATATGAAGTCTGCATTATCCGATTTTATTTACGAAAAGAGGGGAATCTACGGATTCCTTCACGTCATTATACTGTTTCTTTCCCTGTTCCTTGTCATAGATATTTCCATAGACACATTCAAAAACATACCCTTCATGACACAAGGCTCCTACCTGAAGATACAGTTCTGGATATGCATGTTCTTCCTCTTTGATTTCATTCTGGAGTTCTTCCTCTCCAAAGAGAAGCTGCACTACCTGAAAACCCATATACTTTTCTTCATTGTGTCCATTCCCTATCTGAACATCATCAGTTACTATCACATAACATTCTCGCCCGAAGTGAGCTATTTCCTGCGCTTTATTCCTTTACTAAGAGGAGGTTATGCCCTGGCTATCGTGGTGGGCTGGCTCACCAATAACCGCGCTTCGAGCCTTTTCGTTTCCTACATCACCATGCTAATGGCAACCGTCTATTTCTCCAGCCTTATATTCTTCGTTCAGGAGCATAAGGTAAATGACATGGTGCACCAATACAGTGATGCTTTGTGGTGGGCTTTTATGGATGTTACCACAGTAGGCTCCAACATTTATGCCGTAACCCCCACCGGGAAAGTTCTCTCCGTGGTACTCGCAGCCCTCGGCATGATGATGTTCCCTATCTTTACGGTCTATGTAACCAGCTTGGTGCAGAAAGCCAACCAGCGGAAACAGCAATATTACGAGCAAAGTCATTCCGAATCCCCTAAAGCTACTAATAATTCAACCAAAGTTTCAGAGCAGTAATCTTTTCCCGACTTACCACTATCTTGTCTTTGAAAGGCGGTTTGACATGTACAACCGCTTTTCCTAAAAAGTATGTTTCTATTTTCTGTATAGCATGGATACCAACCAGTGTCTGCCGATTGGTACGAAAGAATATATCCGGATCCAACTGTTCTACAAGTCTATCAAGTGCAAAGTCTATAATGTATTCTCTGCCCTGCTTGCTTACAGCAAAAGTTATTCTGTTTTCCGAATAGAAATAGGCAATATCCTCTACTTGTAAAGTGAACAACTTGTCTTCTCCTGATATAAGGAAACGGGTACGATATTTCTTTCCCGGATTAGTCATGTTATGCAGAATATCCAAAAGCTCTTCTTCCTTGTTAATGCCTTTTTGATATTTGCTCATTATTCGCTCAAACTTTTCAATAGTTTCCATCAGCCTTGCTCTATCTATCGGTTTCAGGAGATAATCAATGCTATTCACCGTAAAAGCACGTATAGCATATTCATCATAAGCAGTAGTGAAAACAATCATACTCTCAGGGTGCGCCTGTTCGATAAATGAAAAAGATATTCCATCGGTTAATTGAATATCCAGAAACAATATATCAGGATGGGGATTAGTATTAAACCACTCTACCCCTCTTGCCACACTTCCGAGCAACACGATTACTTCCCACTCAGGACGTAGCTCTGTCAACATCTTATTTAGCAAACGTGCAGCCGGAATTTCATCTTCTATAATAGCAACTCTTATTTTATTCATTTAGTAATGGAATTTTAACGGTAAAACAATTCTTATCATTCACCACAATAATATCTTGATTACAAATTAGTTGATATCTTGCAGAAAGATTTTTCAACCCCTTCCCCAATTTCAACACATTATTTTTTATCCTTATTTCATTGCTGACTGCCAGTCTGTTTTCCTTTTCCAAATATTCCAAATAAACAACCATCGGATTATCCGTATTAATAATATTGTGCTTAATCACGTTTTCTATAAGTAATTGCAAAGTAAGTGAAGGTATCTTCTTATCATAAAGGAACGAATCTATTTTGTTTTCTATATAAATGCAATCTCCCAAACGCACCTGATGAAGGAATATATAGGAATCTAGAAAAGTAAGTTCGGAACTCAATGTAACAAGTCCCTGTTCTTGACTTTGAAGTATATAACGATAGACCTCCGATAAACGCTGAGTAAACATAACAGCATTACCGGGATTATATTCTATTTCCGAAATAAGGGTATTTAAACTATTAAACAAGAAATGGGGATTGAGTTGGTTTTGCAATGCAATATATTGGGCTTTAACAGAACTTTCTTCCAACTTGGCAGTCTTCTCATGAAGCATAACAAGTTGACGATAGAAATTACTCGTTATCGTTAGACTGACTATAACCATTTCCACCAGCCATACTAGAATAAGCGCACCCGTTCCCGCCCATCTAACAGTAAACGGCTGAGATATTTCCAATACCAGCTTAGCAACAGATAATAACAAGTAGTTCAGTACAAACAAAACAACGGCAATAAAAACACAATCCATTATCACTCGTTGTTTCCTTTTTATCAAGAACTGTACACTTCTTTTCTGCCAGCCATTAATAAAAATCAAGCTGAAGCCTACTGCATTAAACACAGCAACAACAGCAACAAACGCCCAAAACGAAATGAGAATCTTTTGATGCTGAGATGACAGGTCTGAATAAAGCACTAAAAATAAATAAGAAAAACATGCCAAACCTGAAAAAAGAAAGGCATTAAATAATTGATTATATCTACTTCGCATAAGGCTGTGACTATATTTAGTTATTGGTGCTATGTCACAAAAGTAACAAAAAAGAAAAGAGGCTGTCCGAAAAGCTTACACTACTTTGGCGGACCTCCTCTTTTATGAGTAAAAATAGACTAGAAGGGTCTTTAGAAACAGATACCCACGCGAATGCCCAGATTGTTCATTCCATCCTGTGAGTAAGTTAAAAGCTCACTTTGATTGGTAGCATAGCTATAATAAAGAGCTACATGGAAACCGAAGCGTCTGTCTGCCACAGGATAGATATTCATCCCCACCTCAGGTGAAGCATAGAAGCCCCACGACTTATCATATACCTGTACTGTATTGAGATAAGTGGAATTCTTAGCATACATCGCTCCTGCTTTTACTCCGATATAAGGTTTTACATGATTACAATTCCCGATCTTATATGAAGCAGAAAGTCCGAATGGCAATTGAAAAACAGACTGTTGCTGATCGGTAGTCAGAGAAGCAGTTGGCGATATGGGTAAAGTCTGACGTTCTACGTATTTATGGTTCGTATGATAATTGACAAAAGCACCAAGTGACCAATGCGGAGCAACATAATAGCCTCCTTCAAAATTCATTCCCCATCCACTTATCTTATTACCAAAGTCCGTACCTATAGGAGCGTTCATCTGCCAGTCTATATTAAAGTGCAAATTATCCACAACACTCTGTGCCCGACTCTTCACACAGAACACAGACAATACTATGAGTAATATGATATACTTACCGGAAATATATTTCATTGTTTTCATAATCTTACTACTGTTTTTTATTATTTTCTGTCAACAAGTTACTATTGATAGAGTCTATTAATATAAGGTGATTGCTTGAATGCCTGATCCACAGCACGAAGAGTTAGTTGCATGTCAATATGGGAATTTCCAAACAACAATCCTGAAGCATAAGAATGCCAGATAACCGGCAGGCGTACCTTCTGTGTCTTATCTGCAGGCTGAGCTGTCAGATTGACCATTTCCATTACAAGTGTTCCGGTATCATAGCTGTAAGAAACAGGATAAGGATAATACCAGTCACTCCAGAAAGGTCCCCAAAAACCAGCTCCCCACCAATTATATATTCCACCACCTATACCTGTAACATGAGTAGTTTTCTGGGCATACGATAGTTGCAGACCGATGTCGGCATCTTCTTTCTTCTCTACTCTTTGATAACCTCTGCTATTCATCTCCGTGACTACCTCATCAATAATTTTCCGTGCATTGTCATCCTTCCAATAGACAGCATTGACACCACTTCCCGCCAAAAGAATACTGTCGGGCAGGCAATAGTGTGTAAAACGGTCGAAATGAATGCCATTATCATAGTTTGTGTAGACCGTAAGGTCATTGTCGAGTTTGTTTAGGTCGGGATCTTTTTCACATGAAGTGATTAATGCAGCGACCATTGCTAAAAATAAAAACTTCTTCATATTCCTTTAATTTAAAGTAATTGAATAATTGATTATCTAGAATGAACGTCCTTTAAACACATTGGCTCTCTTCAACGGAAGCAATTGACCGGATAAACTGAGCCTGTTTGAGTTGAAATTCGGTAATATATCTACTGTAGCAGTATTGCCACCTTTCATTAACGTAATATTGACCTGTGCAGAAATTCCCGTTCCCATCACATTCATCGAAACACTGATATTTCCTTTCTTATCAGTCTTTACCTTATAATCGGATGCCCTTCCATCTACGGTAATACCACCTAAACCGTTGGGACCGCTCACCGGTATATTGAACGCTACCTGTACAACCGCATTATCTCCGTCCATCCCCACAAAGTTAGTATTAGAAGAAACAAACGCCGTTGTCCCATATTTAAATATCACCTGATCTGCTTCAAGAACAAAAGACTTGTTCTCAATTGCCTGTTTAGCCTCTTCAAACAATAATTTGTCCAATGTTTCTTGCTCTGCTTTCTTCTCTTCGCGAGTTAACTCCTTTACTGTTTGTGCCTGAGTAAAAGTGACACATCCAAACAACACTGCCAATGTTAATAATGCTACTTTTTTCATAACTCTTTTATTTTAATGTTTGTACCTATTGATTTTTCTGATGTAAATATAATGCATTATTCATCACCAATGCCCGAAAGATTTATCTGAACCGTAGACGGTACTTACTGAAATGTATAATTCCATGACTGAACTGTATTTCTACTTATATAATATAAACGAGAAAAATTCCACCATACTGCACTGTGCACCAAACAAAAAAAGCAGAATGATTCAACATCATTCTGCTTTCGCATGTACCTACAATCCTGTTATCTAATTAATCGGCAATAGTAACCTGTTCATTTCCAAAGACATTCAGTCCCAGTTTATTCATCACATGCTTAATGGCAAGCTGGGCTTTCACCGAGTTGCCCGCACTATCCAAAGGAGGTGCGAAAGCAGAGATACCCATCACGCCGGGCAACACTCCCATTACACCGCCGCCTACTCCTGTCTTTGCAGGTATGCCGGATGTGTACATCCAATCGCCTGTATGCTCATAGAAGCCTACGGTTGCAATAAGCGAAGTGATTTTCGGAGACAGGGAAGCATCAAACACTTGCTTCTTTGTTACCGGGTTCAAGCCGTCATTGGCTATGGTAGCAGCAGCTACGGAAAGCTGTTTGGCAGTGATTCCCAGCGAGCACTGACGTGTATAGAGGTCAAGTGACATAGACGGATCGTCATAAATACGGTTATAGTTCTTCAACAGCCATGCAATAGAACGGTTATTGAAGTTCGTATCACTCTCCGATTTATATAATTCATCAATCAAATGAGGCGCACTTCCGCAAAGGTCGGTAATGTTCTCCACGATAGCTTTCCACTTGGCATCGCTGTTACCCACCGGCTTCACCATACTATCGGCAACGATAGCTCCGGCATTTACCAATGGAGTGGAAGGATGGTCGTTCTCCAACAAAATAGCGAAGATGGAGTTGAACGGCAAGCCCGTAGCATCTGCTCCAATCTTTTGCAGCAATACTTCTGCCCCGTATTGTCTGAGCACCAATATGGCTGTGTGCACCTTTGAAACGGACTCAATACCAAACTGGTATTCGGAATCGCCTAGCTCTATCACTTGCCCGTTTGGCAAACAAACGCTGATTCCAAAGAGTTTGGAATCAATGTTTGCCAAATAAGGAATGTAGTCGGCATTCTTTCCGTCCGTGTTACTTTTATAAAGGTTGTAAGCCTCTTGGGCTGCTTCCTTTATTTGCGAAACGGTTATGGTTTTCTTCATAAAACTTTTCTTATTTACCTGTATGGTTAAACACTTTGGTCTTCACCGGTGCATTCTTGTCCTGAGCAATGCGGGTTGAAGTAGGATATTCAAGTTTTTCAAGCTCTGCGATAGCAGTCTTGATGTCATTCAACAGCATGTCTGCCATGTCACGGCTGAATCCTTGCTTGATAACCACACGCATCACTACATAGTTCTGGATATTTTCCGGCAATGTATAAGCAGGAACCATCCAGCCGCTTTGAGCCAACTTATCCTGAAGGTCGTAAAGAGTCCATTTAGCTTTGGCAGCATATTCCGGTTTCATGTACCAGATGAACAGCGGGTTCACCACATCTTCACTGTAGTTTACGAACGGAGCCATCTTGGCAATCTGGCTATGGATGTATTTGGTAATCTCCATAGAGTTATACTGAATGCTCTTATATCCTTGGAATCCCAAACGGATGAACTGATAGTATTGTCCGAGAATCTGTGCAGCAGGACGGGAGAAGTTCAAGCCAACCTGAGTAATCTCTGCACCCAGATAGTTTACACTGAACGACATGCTTCCCGGCAAGTACTTCTTGTCTTTCCAGCAAACCCAGCCCAAGCCCGGATATACAAGTCCGAATTTATGACCGGAGGTACTGATAGAAAGCACCCACTTCAAGCGGAAGTCCCATTTTACTTCAGGGTTAAGGAACGGAAGGATGAAACCACCCGTTGCAGCATCTACATGGATAGGAATTTCATAACCTGTTTTTGCATTGTATGCGTCGAGAGCCTTATCAAGAGCTTCCACGTCATCATTCAAACCTGTCCATGTAACGCCTTGGATAGGCACGATACAAATGGTGTTTTCGTCACACATCTTTAATGCATCTTCGGGATCGAGAGTTGTTTTTTCGAGCGTCAAAGGAACCTGACGCATTTCAATCTGCCACAGTTGAGCGAACTTTTCCCACACTACCTGGAAGCCCGAAGAAATAACAAAGTTAGGTTTATCCACCGGTTTGCCCTGAGCCTGTCTTCTTTCACGCCAACGCAACCATGCAGCCACACCACCAAGCATACAAGCTTCGCTGGAGCCAATGGCAAGAGCACCAGCTTTCCACTGTGCCTGTTCGGGGGTGTTCCACAAGTTGGCAACGATATTGATACATTTGGCATTCATCAAAGCGATACGGGGATACTCTGTTTCATCAATGTAATTGATGTTAATAGCTTCATTCATCAACTTGGTAGCATAGTCATCCATATAAGTGGTAACAAAGGTAGCTAAGTTCAAACGAGGCTGAGTCTGTGCAAAGGTTTCGTCTTTAACCATCTGATAAGCAATCTGCGGTGTAGTAGGACCATCAGGAATCTTATCTACCGGGGAGGGTTGTAACATTTCATTGGAACCGAAAATAGCGGTTTTAGCATCGCCGTCTCTTAATTTTAAATCTTTCATACTCATCTGTTTTTAGATTGTTTCCTGCTTGAACGCTATGTAGAAAGAAAGGTTGTGGCATTTTGCATCTTCCCACATTATTTGAAATTTATTAGTGTTTGCTAATTTTTTGCTTTTAAGGTTAACCTCTTAAACTTTCTTTTACGATGCATTGTTTAAGCAGGAAACTTTTAACAGCCGTCACCATGAAGATTCAAACCGGACAGGGGACCATTCCCCTCATCACCCTCATAGGCATCTGGTCTATTTCGGCACTCAACGCATTGCCGGGACTTGCCGTTTCCCCTATTCTGGGGAAGTTATCGACTATTTTCCCGAAGTCCACCGAACTGGATATACAGATGCTCACCTCGCTCCCGTCGTTGCTCATCATCCCGTTCATACTTCTGTCCGGCAAACTGACGGAAAAGGTTAACAACATCAAGCTGCTGCAAGCCGGTTTGGCTATCTTCACCCTGAGCGGGCTGTTGTATCTGCTCTCCGGGCAAATGTGGCAACTCATTGCCGTAAGTGCGCTGCTCGGTGTAGGCTCCGGGCTGATAGTGCCTCTATCCACCGGGCTCATTTCGCGTTTCTTCATCGGGAAATACCGCACCAAGCAGTTCGGTCTGAGTTCGTCCATTACCAACATCACGCTGGTACTTGCCACCACCCTCACCGGCTACCTTGCCGAAGTGAACTGGCACTTGCCGTTCATCGTCTACCTGTTCCCGGTTATATCCATTATACTTTCCGTCTATTTAAAAAGGAGCATCGAAGCGCATCCGGTGCCCGAAGGCGGAAACCCCGCACCAACCAGCGTGAAAGCCAAACCAGCGGCACTCCCCGACGGGAAAAACGGAATAAACGTGAAGCACCTCATCGGGCTGATGGCGTTCTACGGGCTTGCCACCTATCTGGTTATCATCATTAGCTTCAACCTGCCTTTCCTGATGAAAGAATACCATTTCAGCAGCGGCAACTCAGGCATTATGATTTCCTTGTTCTTCCTTGCTATCATGGCTCCGGGGTTCATTCTGGATAAGATAGTGGCAACGTTCAAAGAAAAGACAAAGTTTTTCAGCCTTGTTTCCATAGCCATAGGCATGCTGCTCATTGTGGTAGCCCCTACGGACTGGGCTATTGCGCCGGGATGCATCTTCGCAGGTCTGGGCTACGGAGTGATTCAGCCGGTCATTTATGACAACACCACCCATGTAGCCATACCGAAGAAAGTGACCTTTGCCCTCGCTTTCGTCATGGCTATGAATTACTTTGCCATACTTCTGTGCCCGTTCATCATCAATGCGGCGCAGTCCATATCCCATATCCACACCCAGCAGTTCGCTTTCCTGTTCAACATGGTTTTGGCCATTGGCGGGTCAGTATGGGCTTATACCCAAAGAAATACATTCCTATTCAAAGACAGTTTAACGGAAGAATAAACACAATCCCCCTATGACAGATAAAAAGAAAGAAGCCAATATCAGCATGATTATCTCCAAGACATTCAGCGGTCTCAACATGAATGCCTTGAAATACCTTCTCCCCTTGTGGATGAGTCCCCTGTCGGGTGTCACCATCCGATGCACCTTTGCGGCATTCGCCTTTTGGGTAATCGGCATTTTTGCACGCCCGGAGAACTCCACCGCCAAGGAGAAGCTGCAACTCTTCTTGCTCGGTGCACTGGGGATTTATGGATTCATGTTCTTTTATCTGGTGGGGTTGAGCAAAACCACCCCGGTGTCCAGTTCCATATTCACCAGCATGCAGCCCATCTGGGTGTTCGTCATTGCCGCCCTGTTCTTCAAAGAAAGGGTGACGGGCATGAAAGTTTTCGGGATATTGGTGGGACTGGGCGGCGCACTGGTGTGCATCCTCTCCCAAAAGAGCGACGACCTTGCATCCGATGCCTTCACAGGAAACATGCTCTGCCTCATCAGCTCCCTCGCCTATGCCATCTATCTGATAGTGAGCAACCGCCTGTTGAAGCACATAGGCACTTTCACCCTGCTGAAATACACGTTCACAGGGGCGGCATTTTCGGGCATCATTGTTTCGAGCATCGCCGGATTCGAAGCCCCCGTGCTGAGCGAACCTATCCACTGGCTGCCTTTTGCCGTGCTGATGTTTGTCCTCATTTTCCCCACCACTATCAGTTACCTGCTGATACCGATAGGGCTGAAATACCTGAAAACTACGGTAGTAGCCATTTACGGATACCTGATTCTGATTGTGGCAACCATTGCTTCCTACATCATCGGGCAAGACCGCTTCAGTTGGTACCAGATAGGAGCCATCGGCCTCATCTGCCTGAGCGTTTATTTGGTGGAAATTGCCGAAAGCAAAGATAAACGGGAACAATTGACAACATAAGAGGGTAAATTGCCATTTCCCGCATAGCGCATTCCCCCTACCTTTGCAACATCGAAACAAAAGAAACAAGGAGGGTACAATTATGAAGAAACTGTTTTTAGCTTTATTCCTTTTAATCCCGGCTTTAGTGTCCGGTCAAAATCAAAGTACAATGACAAAAAAGTATGTAAACCAACTTCCGCAAGAAGGCAGAGGGAACTCAAGAGTAGCTTACCTCGGACGGTCTATCGACCAGATGATTTATGAGTTTATGGAGCAAAAGGGCATTCCGGGAATGACTTTGGCTATCGTGCAGGCTCCCTACATCCCGCGTGTAGCAGGCTACGGGGTAACCAACCTCGACGAAGGGCGCTTGGCGGCTGTCAAAACACTTTGGCCTGCCGCACAAATCTCGCAGGGATTCAACGCCGTGGCTATCATGCAGCTCTATGAAAAGGGCAAACTGGACATCAAGGACAAAGCATCCAAATACCTCAAGAACCTGCCCGAAGCATGGGGCGACATCACCATTTTCGAACTGCTTCAACACAGTGCGGGCATCCCCGACTACCGTTTGCAGAAAGGCTATGACTCATCCAAAGCATACACTCCCGAAGAGCTGATAGCAAGCGTGAGCACCCTGCCGCTCCAATTTACTCCGGGAACGGACGTAAAACAAAGCGCAACAAACTTCCTTGTGCTGGCGCAGGTGGTGGAAAAAGTGAGCAAGATGCCTTACCGCGACTTCGTAACCAAGAACCAGATAGAGTTCCTCGGACTGAAACAGACCGTATTCGGAGAAGACCTGCCGAAAGTGAAACAGGAAAACGTAGCCGCAACGGGCAACGTGCACCAGTCGTTCAAGTCAGACAAGGACTATATCAGCCCGTCTGAGACAGCAACAGGTTACAGGGAAGTGGACGGCGAACTGAAACAAATGCCTGCCAACAACTCATCGGCACTGAAAGGCTTTGCAGACATCTGGGCTTCGGCAGAGAACATCAGCCATTGGGACATCGGCTTGGCAGGCTCCACCCTGATAAGCAAACCGGAGAACAGGGCGTTGATTTACAAGCCCACCACGCTGAAAAACGGTAAAGTGGTTCCCGCAATGGCAGGTTGGCAGTTTCAGCACCACAAAGGCTTGATGGACATAAAAGGCAGCATCCCCGGATTCTCGGCATTCCTGAGCCGCTTCACCGATGCATCGGAGCTGGTCTGTGTGACACTGCTTGCCAACAAGGAAGACGTAGACCTCTCCCCGCTTGCAAGAGACATCGCAGCAGCTTTCGATCCGAAAAACTTAGGCAGCGGAGCCAATGACAACGAACTGTCTACCTATGAAAGCGTGTACAGCGTGGACGAAACAATGGCGAAAGTGGAGCAAACCCTCAAAGACATGGGCATCCCGGTATTTGCGAAGTTCGACCACGGCAAGAACGCCGAAGAAGTAGGCTTGAAGATGAAACCGGCACAGGTTATCGTATTCGGTTCGCCCAAAGTGGGAACAAACCTGATGATAGCCAATCCAAGTATCTCCATAGAGCTTCCGCTAAAGATAGCAGTTTGGGAAGACAGCAAAGGAAGCGTGTGGGCGGAGTTCCCCGACATGATGCAGCTTGCCGCACGTTATGGAATGGAAAGTAACCCGATTATAGGCAATATGCAAACCTTACTTGAGAAGATTGTCGCCAAAGCGGCAAATGTTTACTAATGATTTTCCCCTCCTTATCGAGGAGGGGTTAGGGGTGGTGGTAGATAATAAATACCTATTTAACGGTGTTTTAAAGGTATTCTTTCCTACCACCACCCCTGCCCCTCCTCAATAAGGAGGGGAATAAAATTTCCTATCTTACTGAATCACCAACTCATCCGCAAACAGCCACCCGCGTGTTTCGGGGTTCACATGAGCCACATAGCGCACATACCGCCCTTGCGCCTCACCCGTCCAGCCATAAGGGGCAACGGTTGCTTTCTTGGCTTCCATGACCGGATCAAAGTCTATTTTCTTCAACAGCGTGAAGTCCTTTCCGTCATTGGAAGTAAATATTTCCACATAAAGAGGCAGATAAACCTGCGGGCCTTTGTTGCTCATGAAGTCGGCATTGATATAATGCAGAGGCATCACGCCGCCCAAATCCACCGTAACATCGAACCCACCGTCTATGAATCCCTGCCAACGTCCGTCGCCATAAGTCTCACCGCCTTTCACCCCGTCCAGCAAAGTAGCTTCGCCGGCAGCGGGATAGCTCGGTGAATAGGGCTTGTTGTAAGTAATGCTCTTGCCGATAGCCTTGTGGTAGTCGATGCGTTTGGTAAGTATGCGTCCCACCGGTTTGCCACCGATAAACACACGTGCCGAAACAACAGCCGTTCCCTGAATCTCGAACGGATTGTCATAGAGCAAAGAGTTGGAGGTAGGCTCTGTTCCGTCTATGGTGTAGCGGATTTCCACCGGAGTCTTTTCCGACGACAGAGTTACCCGGATGCACTTCTTCTGCAAGTCCGCTTCCTGATCCAACGTCACGTCGTCCGACAGCGTATAAGGGTTGTAGCCCTGCGACTGCAAGTAAGGGATAGCCTCGCTGACACGCTTCTTAAAGTCCGGCCAGAACTTGTTTTCGGGCTGTGTCCATGCCACTTCCGAGAGGGCGAGGATGCGGGGATAAATCATGTATTCGCAGTGTTCGGGGGTGGGGATGCGTTCTGCCCACACGTTTGCCTGAACACCCATTACGAGTTTGCCTTCTTCCGGTGTAAGCGATGCCGGCACGGGATTGTAGGAATATACTTTGCGGATGGGGAGAACACCGCCGAATGCTTCGGGCTGCGTTTCGGGATCTGCCTGATAAGAATCGAAGTAACAGTAAGCTCCCGGAGTCATCACCACTTGGTGACCGGCTTTTGCAGCCGCAATGCCGCCCTGCTCGCCTCGCCACGACATAACAGTGGCATTCGGAGCCAAGCCGCCTTCCAGAATCTCATCCCAGCCCAGCAACTTTCTGCCATGCTTGTTAAGGAAAGCTTCCACGCGGTGAATCATGTAGCTCTGCAACTCGTCCACATTCTTCAAGCCCTCTTTTTCCATTCTCTTTTTGCACTTCGGACAGGTTTTCCAACCTGCCTTGCTTGCCTCGTCGCCACCGATGTGGATGTATTCGGAAGGGAACATTTCCATGACTTCCTTCAACACATTTTCCACGAACTTAAACGTTTTTTCGTTGCCGATGCAGAAGTCGGAGTTCTCATAAGGCACTCCGGAACAGGACAATTCGGGATAAACGGCAAGCACTTCTTCCGAGTGACCGGGCATTTCTATTTCGGGGATCACCGTGATGTGCAGTTGCTCGGCAAGCGCCAGCACTTCCTGCACGTCCTTTTTGGTGTAGTAACCGCCGTGAGCATTGGGATCGTTCTTTGAGCAATAGCGGTGACCGCCTTCCTGCCATTCGCTCCAAGTCTGGTAAGGTCGCCATGCGGCAATCTGTGTCAGCTTGGGATATTTCTTTATTTCGAGGCGCCAACCCGCACCGTCGGTCAAGTGCCAATGGAAACGGTTCAGTTTGTAGTGCGCCATCATCCGCAGTTGCTTCTTCACAAACTCCTTGTCGAAGAAATTGCGGGACACGTCCAGATGCATGCCGCGATAGGCAAAACGGGGGGTGTCATTCACCAGCACAGCCGGAAAAGTGTATGCTCCCTGCCGTCCTTCGGCGAGTTGGAGCAACGACTGCACTCCGTAAAACAACCCTGCCCCGCCTCTTGCGGTAATGGTTATGCCGGTGGGGGTAATCTCCAGCCGGTAGCTTTCCGCAGACGGGAAAGCCGTACTGTCATCTTTAATAATCAGGTTGATAGCATTGGCAGCCTCGGCATTTTCCGCTTCCACCGCCTGCAAAGGTGAGGCTTTCAGGTAGTCGAGCAGCAAGGCTTTCTCTTTGCCTGTTTGGTTGGTGTACACTTTTGGTTGCACACCGGGTTTGAACTCTCCGTTTTTCCAAGTAACGGACTGGGGATGAGGGATGATTCCCGCCTGCACGGTTGAGACAGTGCCCAAGCAGCAGAAAAGCAATAAGGTGAGATAGGTCAGGTGTTTTTTCATGATAACTTCCGGGGGTTAGTGATTAATTTAGTTACAAAGATACTCATTATTTTTCATATATCAAACAGCCCCGGCAACGCCCGGAAGAATCTACCGCAAAGTAGTGGGCGGACCACCCTGCGGTAGTTGGGAAACCTTCCCGCAGTAGTGTGGGGATTAATGCGGGGTAATTTTCTTACTCCCCTCCTTATTGAGGAGGGGTTAGGGGGTGGTGGTAGGAAAAAATACCTTTGAGTTATTATCAGCGCATAGGAATTTATTGCCTACCACCACCCCTGCCCCTCCTCGATAAGGAGGGGAGAAATTACCTGCCCACCGCAACCCTCTGCCCCTGTTCCGGCAAGAACGCCGCCGCCCCATATGGTTTTATCACTTCTCTAAGAGGGTATATAGGACTAAGTCTTTAACTTGAAGTGAGTGCGTGAGAAAGAAGGCTTGACTTCTTTCTTCCGGCTCTCTCTCTCATCCACATAGTCATAATACGTTAGCATAGTCATATACATTAGGGGTTCGGGTGGGGTTAGACGATTAGTTTCTTAAAGTTATAGCTAAAAACAAGTACACACATGGGAGAGATTTATCTCTCTCTCTTACTTATCATTCACATTGTCATTTACATTGTCATTACCATTATCATTTACATTAGGGTTTTTGAGTGTTTCGTCATTGTTAACAAAAAGCCCGGTTAGAGACAGCTACCAAACAGCTATAAACAAAGGGATTGGTTGTTTTCAGGCAACACAAGTTTTTGGAGCCGGTTAGGGGTTTCTCCGTAACCGACAAGTAGCATCACGACAACCGACCGTATTATCGTGGAGTTTTTTCGGGCAAACATCCGATTTTCTCTTTTTTTTCGTATATTTGTCCCAATATATAGATTGGCTAACTATAGCCGGACAAACTGAGAGAATGAAGATTATAGACTTAATAAATAGTACGGACAAAACAGCTTTTTCCTTTGAAATATTGCCTCCCCTCAAGGGCACGGGGATAGAAAAGCTGTATAACACCATAGATACGCTCCGGGAGTTCGATCCCAAATACATCAACATCACTACACACCGTAGCGAATATGTGTATAAAGACCTCGGCAACGGGCTGTATCAGCGCAACAAGATGCGCCGCCGACCGGGAACGGTTGCCGTGGCTGCCGCCTTGCAAAACAAGTATAACATAACCACCGTTCCGCACATCCTGTGCAGCGGCTACACCCGCGAGGAAACGGAATATGTGCTGCTCGACCTTCAATTCCTCGGCATCTCCGACATCCTTGTGCTGCGCGGCGACAAGGCGAAACACGAGGCTGCCTTCACGCCCGAAGGAAACGGCTACCACCATGCGGTGGAATTGCAACAGCAGATAAACGATTTTAACAAGGGAATCTTTGTGGACGGCTCGGAAATAAAAGCTCCGGGACAGCCTTTCTCGTATGGCGTGGCGTGCTATCCGGAGAAACACGAGGAAGCTCCCAACATAGATACCGACATCTACTGGCTGAAAAAGAAAGTGGAAGCCGGAGCAGAATATGCGGTGACACAACTGTTTTACGACAACCGGAAGTATTTCGACTTCGTGGAGCGTGCCCGCCGGGCGGGTATCAACGTGCCCATCATCCCCGGAATAAAGCCTTTTAGCAAACTGTCTCAACTGAGCGTGATACCCAAGACGTTCAAAGTGGACATACCCGAAGAACTGGTTCTGGAAGCCGGCAAGTGCAAAACGGATGCCGAAGCCAAGCAGGTGGGCATAGAATGGTGCATCAACCAATGCAGGGAGCTGATGGCTCACGGCGTGCCGAGCATCCATTTCTACTCCATATCGGCGGTGGACAGTATCAGGGAAGTGGCGAAAGTAATTTATTAAAAAGCCGATTGGCATATTGGTCATTAGCACATTAAACCATTATTGAACATGTTTTTCAAAGATGTAGTAGGACAAGAAGAAGCAAAGAAGAAATTCATCCTTGAGGTGAAAGAAGGGCGCATACCCCATGCGCAACTCATTTGCGGCCCCGAAGGTGTCGGGAAACTCCCCCTCGCCCTCGCCTATGCCCGTTACATCTACTGCTCCAACCGCGGGGAGACGGACGCTTGCGGTGTGTGTCCCTCATGCGTGAAGTTCAACAAGCTGGTGCATCCCGACCTGCATTTCGCCTTCCCCATTGTGAAGAAAAAAAGCGGGAAAGACGTGGTTTGCGATGACTATCTCTCGGAGTGGCGCAACTTGGTTACCCGCACCCCCTACTTCAACTTCAATCACTGGCTGGCGGCAATGGGGGCGGAAAACTCGCAAGCCATCATCTACGCCAAAGAGAGCGACGAGATAGTGCGCAAGCTGAGCCTGAAATCGAGCGAAGGAGGTTACAAGATTATGATAATCTGGCTGCCCGAAAAGATGCACCAAGTATGCGCCAACAAGCTGTTGAAGCTACTGGAAGAACCGCCCTTGCAAACGGTTTTCCTGCTCATATCGGAAGCACCGGACATGATTCTGCAAACCATACTGAGCCGCACACAGCGCATCAACGTCCGCAAGATTGACGAAGCGGACATAGCCGAAGCCCTGAAACGGAAATACGGATTGGTGGATATTGATGCGGCAAACATCGCACATGTGTCCTCCGGCAACTTCCTGCAAGCTGTCGAGGCTATCCACCTGAGCGAAGAAAACAAGCTGTTTTTCGACCTGTTTGTCAACCTGATGCGCCTCTCCTACCAGCGGAAGATAAAAGAAATGAAGCTGTGGAGCGAACAAGTGGCGGCAATGGGGCGCGAGCGGCAAAAGAATCTCCTTGCCTATTGCCAGCGGATGATACGTGAAAACTTCATCTACAACCTGCGGCAGAGGGAGTTGGTTTACCTGAACACGGACGAAATGAGCTTCGCCTCGCGCTTTGCCCCGTTCGTGAACGAGCGGAACGTGATGGGCATCATGGACGAACTGAGCGTGGCACAACAACATATTGAACAAAACGTGAATGCAAAGATGGTCTTTTTCGACTTTTCGCTGAAGATGATTGTCCTGCTGAAACAATAACTATATAGAACTATGGATTATAAACTGAAAAACGGCAGTGGCGGTCTTTGCTGCAAAGGCTGCGGCCGACAAGATAATAAGCTACACACCTATGACTGGCTGGCAGACATCCCCAACCACAGCGAAGAGTGCGACATGGTGGAAGTGCAGTTCAAGAATACCCGCAAGGGATATTACCGCAACAGCAACAAAATACCGTTGGAAAAAGGAGACACCGTAGCGGTGGAAGCAACGCCGGGGCACGACATAGGGACAGTAACCCTCACCGGGCGGCTCGTTCTGCTGCAAATGAAAAAGGCAAGTTTCAAGCCCGATGCGGAAATCAAACGCGTGTACCGCAAAGCGAAGCCCGTGGACATGGAGAAGTATGACGAAGCGAAAGCCAAGGAACACGACACCATGATACGTGCCCGACAGATAGCTCTGGATCTGAACCTGAACATGAAGATAGGTGACGTGGAGTATCAGGGAGACGGCAACAAGGCTATCTTCTACTACATTGCCGATGAGCGTGTGGACTTCCGCCAACTCATCAAAGTGCTTGCCGAAGCTTTCCGGGTGCGCATCGAAATGAAACAGATCGGAGCCCGTCAGGAAGCAGGGCGCATCGGCGGTATCGGACCTTGCGGACGCGAGCTTTGCTGTGCCACATGGATGACGAGCTTCGTATCCGTGTCTACAAGCGCTGCACGCTTCCAAGACATTTCACTGAACCCGCAGAAACTCGCCGGGCAGTGTGCCAAGCTGAAATGCTGCCTCAACTATGAGGTGGATGCCTATGTGGAAGCACAAAAACGTCTGCCATCCCGCGAAATCGAGTTGGAAACCAAAGACGGAACGTTCTACTTCTTCAAGGCGGACATCCTGAAAAACGAAATCACCTACTCCACGGACAAGAACTTCGCAGCCAACCTTGTGACTATCTCCGGCAGACGTGCGTTCGAAATCATCAACATGAACCGCAAAGGCATGAAACCCGAAAGCCTGCACGAAGAGGAAAAGAAACAAGAGCCCAAAAAGCCTATCGACCTGCTTGAACAGGAAAGCCTCACACGCTTTGACAAGCACAGGGGAAGCAACAACAACGGAAACGGCGGAAACGGAAACAATGCCAATAACAACAACCGCAACCGTAAGAAGAAAAGACCGAACAGGCCTCAGCAGCCTACGCGCAACAGCAACCAGCAGCAAGGCGGTCAGGCAGGAGGGGAAAAACCTCAGCAAAACAATAACAAACCTCAGAGGAATGACAATAAACCTGAAAGGAAAGATTAGCGTAATAGCAGGAACCCTCTTACTCATCACGCTGGCAGCCTGTGATTTCGGGAGCACAATGTATCACTCTTACAACCCCATACCCGAGAAGGGGTGGGCAAAGAGCGATACATTGCTCTTTCATGTAAACATACCTGACTCCCTTACTCCCTACAAAGTGTCGGTGGAAATACGCAATGACAACAGCTATCCCTATAAAAATCTTTACCTGTTTGTTAGCAATAATACAAAAGATTCCACTATCTTCGCAACCGACACAATAAAATATGTTGTGGCTGAGGAATCAGGCAAGTGGATAGGAACAGGATTCGGTACGCTCTACCAAAGCGGACAGCCGCTGGGCAAGTTCATTCCCCTGCACCCGGGTAAGTATATTTTCAAAGTGGTGCACGGCATGAAAGACCAGTTTCTGCAAGGAATCAGTGACGTAGGCTTACGAATAGAACACTGATCTTTTTCCCGCCCAAAGCCTCCGATTTTAAAAAATAAATGCAAAAACACTTTACGATTGATTAGCCCGGAAGTAAAAATAGACTTAAGCAGACAAGAAGCATTCCAATCATTTTTCAATGACTACTATGTGCCTTTGTGCCTATTTTGCCGACACTATATGGAAAGCGAAGAGCAAACCTCGGACATTGTGCAAGACGCTTTCATCAAACTGTGGCAACGGAACAAGGACTTCGAATACCAGCATCAGGCAAAGGCTTTCCTCTACACCACAGTGCGCAACAGCGCGCTCAATGAGTTGGAGCACCTCCACATCGTGAAAAACTATGCAACTACCATGCTGGAGAAAACAAAAGACTCTTTCTTTACCGACCACGTTATCGAGGAAGAAATGCACCGGATTCTTGTTCAGGCCATTGAAAAGCTTCCGGCACAGTCCCGCCGGCTGATGATGCTCAGTCTCGAAGGAAAGCAAAATGCACAAATAGCCGAGGAACTATCCATCTCATCGGAAACCGTACATTCCTTAAAAAAGATTGCGTACAAGAAGTTGCGCACTTATTTGAAAGAGTATTATTATCTCATTTTTTTCTTATAATCCGATACTTTCGGACGGGTAAAGCTCACAATTTATCCGTGTATTTTTAATATCTCTTCAAAAAAATCAATTTTCTTTTGCCCCTGTTTTTAGTTTTAACTGTTATACATATACAAAACTGTTAATCATATGTTAATACAAGAATTTGATATAGCCACCCTGATAGCCCGATATGTTGCCGAAACAATCAGCGAACAAGAGCTGGAACAGCTCAACCGATGGAGAAACCAGTCTCCCGGAAACGAAGCGTTATTTAAGAAGTTGTGCAATCAGGAAGCCATAAGCCGTGCCGTCCTGAACTCCCAAAAATATGATAAGTCTGCCGGATGGAGCAAAGTGGACGGCAAAATCCGACGGATCAAACAAAGAAGAATCATCTATCAAAGTTTAAGATATGCAGCTTTAATCCTCGCTCCCCTTGTCATATGCTACCTGTTGCTGGAACTTTCATCAACGCCGGAAGCCGAACAAATGCAAGCCCAGAAGCACGAAACGGGGAACATCATTCCGGGAAAGAGCCAAGCAAGGCTGATTCTGGACAATGGAAAAGTAATAGACCTGAGCCAACCCACACAGGAACAAATAAAAGAGAACGACGGCACAGAGATCAAGATAGATTCTGCCGCACTTAACTATAAAATATCGGGAAGTGCAAAAGCAAAACAGGAAACGGCCTACAATAAACTGGAGATACCCCGTGGCGGCGAATACAAACTGTATCTGAGCGACGGAAGTATTGTGTATCTCAACTCCATGAGCTCCCTGCACTATCCTGTGCAGTTCAACGACAAAAAGAGGGAAGTGGAACTGACGGGAGAGGCCTATTTCGAGGTTCAAAAGAGCAAAGTTCCTTTTATAGTGAAGACAAAAGGAATGAATATCGAGGTGCTTGGAACCAAGTTCAACGTATCAGCCTATAACGACGATCCGGATATTCAAACAACTTTGGTGAGTGGTTCCGTCAAAGTGAACACAGACAAAGGAGGAAACTTTCTCCTGAAGCCGTCCCAGCAAGCCCGACTTAACAATGACTCCCACGAAGTGGAAATCAGGAAAGTGGATGTTTCACTTTACACCTCATGGGTAAACGGAAAGATATACTTCAAGGACAAAAGGATAGAGGACATCATCAAGGTGCTGTCGCGCTGGTATAACGTGTCTTCCGTTACCTATGAAGACGACTATATCAAGAACCTGCGCTTCGGCTGCAACATAGACCGGTACAACAACATCAATCCTTTCTTTGAACTGCTGGAGCAGACCGGAAAGATAGACGTAGAGGTAGACGATAAGACAATCAATCTAAAACATATTCATCCTTAATTAAAATTTGATATTATGAGAAAACGCAAAAGGAACTTAATCTGTAGTAAGGGGCAAGGAATGCTCCGCTTCGTGCATTTAGTCTTATTTATTGCATTCGGACTAATTCAAACTTTATCGGCAAGCATTCTTGCACAAAGTACGGTTACCGCAAAGTTCAATGGCACTACATTAAATGATGTGATATGGGAATTACAGCGTCAGACAGACTTTACTTTCATTTACAGTACAGGGGATATTAATGACGTGAAAGTAGACAATGTGAGTGCAGTCAACGAAGAAGTTCACAAAGTATTGGACAAATGCTTGAAGAACACCAACCTTACCTACAGCATTCACAACGGCGTAGTTGCTATTAAGAAAGTAGCAAAGGAAGTGGCTGTGGCTGCCCCGCAACAAGTTTCCAAAATGGAAGTCAAAGGACAGATATTCGATAACGATAAAGAAGCCCTTCCGGGAGTTAACATTATCGTGAAAGGAACCACCCACGGAACAACCACCGATATTAACGGTAACTTTACTCTCGATGTGGAAGCCGGTAAGAAACAGATTCTTGTATGTTCTTTTATCGGATATGATACTCAGGAAGTTACTGCCAAGCCAAACATGATTATCGTACTGAAACCGGAAAACAATGTTCTGGAAGAAGTCGTTGTCACAGGCTATGGTACTTACAAGAAATCGGCTTATGCAGGTTCGGCTTCAACTATCAGGACATCCAATATTAAAGATGTTCCGGCAGTTAGCTTCTCACAGGTATTGCAAGGTGCGGCTCCGGGCGTGCAGGTCAGCGCAGGTTCAGGGCAACCGGGTGCTTCCACTTCAATCATGATTCGTGGTATGGGCTCTTTCAATGCTTCCAATTCACCACTTTATGTTATAGACGGTGTTCCTGTAATGTCCGGCGATGTCAGCGCTACCGGTTCAGATGCAGGTATGGACATCATGTCTACCATCAATACTTCCGATATTGAAAATATTACCGTGATTAAAGATGCAGCGGCAGCTTCACTTTATGGTTCACGTGCAGCAAACGGCGTTGTCCTCATCACTACCAAACAAGGCAAAAAGGGCAAGCCAAGCTTCAAATTGAAAGCAGACTGGGGATACTCGGACTTTGCAATGGACTACCGCGAAGTCATGAACGGGCAGGAAAGACGTGATTTGATCTACGAAGGATTGAAGAACGGAAAGTTACGGGATGGCAAAAGCGAAGCAGATGCCATAGCCTATGCAGACACAAAAATAGATAAGTATGCTCCCATACCCTGGTGCGGATTTATAGACTGGAACGATGTTCTGTTCAAAAAAGGTAACCACCAGACTTATGAGGTTAGCGGCTCAGGCGGAACAGACAAATTCAGCTACTACTCCTCGCTCTCTTACCTGAAGCAGGACGGTATCTCCCTTAATTCCGGTTTGGAACGTATTTCGGGAAGACTTAATGTTGATTTCCATGCAACAAGCAAATTGACTCTGGGCGCAAAGATATTGTTTGCCTCTGTTAATCAGGATGTAGACCAAGAAGGACTTACTTATACTTCTCCCCTGTATTCATCACGCAACGGCTTAGTCCCGTCAGATCCTATTTACAACGAAGACGGCACATGGAACAGAGAACTTATAAAGAACGGAGACCGCAACCCATTGCTTGCTGCTACCTATGATTATGAAAGGAGCAACCTTACCCGTACATTCAATACCATATACGGACAATATGAGTTCATCAAAGGATTGAAACTGAAATCTACTTTGAGCTACGACTATACCATTAATAAAGGAAAGAAATGGTGGGATCCGAGAACATCCAGTGGAGACGATGTGAACGGAGAAATGTTCAAGCGTTACTATGAATATAAGAAACTGGTATGGGAAAATGCATTGTCTTATCAAACCACCATTGCGAAGCACCACCACTTAGACGTGCTTGTTGGTTATGAAACAGACGACTATTATAAAGACTATCTTACAGGTTCGGCCAGTAACTTTGCCACTTACGAAAAGAACGACCTGAGCAATGGTAACAAACTGGAAGGAACTTCCGGATATTCCAGCGAAACCCGTCTGGTATCTTACCTCAGCCGTGTTAACTACGACTATCAAAACAAGTATTTCCTTGGAGCAAGTTTCCGTACAGACGGAAGTTCAAGGCTGAAAGCTTCTAACAGGTGGGGTAGCTTCTGGTCAGTATCGGCGGCATGGAGAGCCATTGAAGAAAAGTTTATGGAACCGGTGAAAGACGTTGTTACCGACTTAAAGCTCCGTGCATCTTACGGTGTAAACGGAACTCTTCCTTCCGAATATTACGGATATATGGGACTCAGCAGTTTAAGTGAAGATTATATGCAGCAACCGGGAATCGTTGAATCACAACTGAGAAACGATGATCTTTCCTGGGAAACCAACTATAACTTCAACTTAGGTTTGGACTTCGGTTTATGGAACAGGCTAAACGTTACCATCGAGTATTATACTCGTACCACCAAGAACTTGTTAATGGACAGACCTATCTCTATGACAACAGGTTTCAACGACTACCTGATGAATATCGGTAAGGTGCGCAACAAAGGTGTGGAACTGGAAATACGTTCCGTGAACTTCGATACCAAAGACTTTACATGGAGTACTACTTTTAATCTGGGACACAACAAGAACAAGATTATTACTCTAGACGGCATACAGACAGAAATCATTAGCGGTACGCAAATCCGTAAAATAGGTTACCCCTACCGCACATTCTATTTGCCGGAGTTCGCAGGTATCAATAAAGAAACCGGTGCACCCCAATTCTATACCAATTATCTGGATGAGAACGGAAACTATGTGAAAGACATCACGGAAACACCCAATAGCTCCGATCCGAAGAAGAAGGCAAACTATATTCCGATATGCGATGCAGATCCTACTGTAAGCGGTGGTTTATCTAACACCCTTAGATACAAATGGTTTGATCTTAACTTCATGATCTCTTATCAATTCGGAGGATACTCTTACGATACATGGGCACAGAAAACAGAGCACGGAGGAAATGAAATGAAGGTAAATATCCCAACTTACTATCGTGACAGATGGCAAAAACCGGGAGATGAAACCGATATTGAAATCTTTATCGAGAATCCGGCACAGTCCATGCAATCATTTGCAAACAGCCGCAGAATACATAGCACAGACTTTATCCGCTTGAAGAACCTTACTTTCGGTTTCACACTGCCTAAACAATGGACCAGAAAGGTAAAAATGGATAACGTAAGATTATACATGTCCGGCGACAACCTGCTGACATGGGCTAAATATGATTACTATGATCCCGAAGCAGTCAGCAAAGGTACCGCAACATGGGGAACTCCTCCATTAAAGGCTATAACCTTCGGATTGAACATTAATTTCTAACCCTTTAAACTATTGATTTATGAACTACATTAAATATATACTATTTGGAGCAACGTTGTTACTTGCCAGTTCGTGCGGTAACGATTGGCTGAACATTGAGCCCAGCAATAAGGTACAAACTGAAACTTCGCTGAAAACTCTCAAAGAACTCAACTTTACCCTTAACGGTATTTACAGCAAAATGCAAAATTCAGATGGGTATACAGGAAGAATCATATATTATGGAGATGTAACAGCAGATGACATGCAGGCAAATGGCGAAGGCAAGCGAACCAGTAACTACTACTTCTATAAATATAACAAGACTAATGCACCATCCACATTTTGGAGAATTCCTTATGAAATTATCCGTAACACCAATATTATACTTACTAAAATAGACGCTATTCCACTTGGTGACGGAAGCGAAGAAAATGAGGCATATATGAAGGAGGTGAAAGGACAAGCTTTAGCCCTGCGCGCACTTGCACTGTTCGACCTCACTCGCTTCTATGGAGTACCTTACGCTAAAGACCAAGGTAAATCATGGGGAGCAGCCATTGTTAAAGATGTAACCGGAATAGACAGCAAGCCTAAACGTAATACCGTAGCCGAGTGTTACACAGAGATTATTTCTGATTTGAAAGATGCTATTACATTGCTGACTACGAAACACAATCCCGGTAAAATAAACCGATGGGGAGCAATGACATTATTAAGCAGAGTGTATTTATACAAAGGAGATAAAGATGGTAATACCGCTGCACTCGCTACAGCAATAGAAGCAATAGAAGGAGCCAAAAAAGCCGGTTATTCTTTGTGGACCAATGAAGAATATGCTGATGCATGGGCAGACGACAGTCCCATAAGAGCTCATGAGCTTTTCTTTGAAATAGTAAACCTCACGGTAGATGGTCCCGGTAAAGAAAGTATAAGTTATCTTTGCAACGTAAAAGGATACTATGACATGTTTCCTACCTCTTCTTTCATGAGTATGATACAATCCGACAAAAAGGATGTAAGAAATAAGGTCTTTGTCCGTGCAAAAAAGACAGAATATTATTATTTCTGCAATAAATACCAACCTGCTGCGGATGAGAGTATATCTGATGCTAATATCCCTATATTCCGCATGTCTGAACTCTACTTAAACGCAGCCGAAGCGGCCGTAAAGTTAAACGATAACGACAATGCCGTACTCTATCTTGAAGCCATCGTAAACAGAGCGAATCCCAACAAACATGTAACAGGAACAGTTACTTTAGAACAGGTGTTGACTGAAAGAAGAAAAGAGTTCGTAGGAGAAGGACACCGATTATTTGATGCTATGCGTAACAATCAAACTATAGAACGCAAAGATGTGCCTTTAAGTAACGCAGAAAACAAACATGAAACTCTGACTGACGAAGCCAAGAAGTTTGACTGGAACTTCTACAAAATCATATTGCCCATTCCTAAATTCGAGATGGATACAAACCCCAATATGGCAGACCAACAGAATCCGGGTTATTAATCATAAGTAAATGAGATGTATGGTTATGAATCAACTGAATAAATACATTCTCTTCTTCCTATTCCTGACTCTTTGCACTGCTGCAACGAGTCGGGAAGCGGAAAAGAAGAAGCACTCTTCCGAAAAGGCTCTAGAAACAGACGGACCTTATCTGCTCTACACTCCCAACAATGAGCTGAGAAGCATCACAGTAGATAAAAAAGGGAAAATAACAGATAAGATTGTTCCGGCAAAGGACTATTCATTCAATGTCAGTTCTCAAAATGGGAAACATCAATTCGCAGTGAAGCTCCACCCCATTGAACGCCCGCAGTGGAAATATAACCAGCCGGAAAAGGTTGTTGTTATCTCCGATCCACACGGGAACATGGATTGCTTCGTCTCCATTTTGCAAGCAAATAAAGTGATAAACGAGAAGTATGAGTGGGCATTCGGAAAGAATCATCTGGTGATTATCGGAGACGTTTTCGACCGTGGCAATGATGTACTTCCTATCTTCTGGCTCATTTACAAGTTGGAAAAAGAAGCTGCCGATGCAGGCGGACAACTCTCTTTCCTGCTGGGCAACCATGAACCTATGGAACTAATAGGCGATGCAAGATATGCAAAGAAAAAATATCTCAATCTGGCAAAAGCACTGAATGTTCCTTATACCGAGTTGTGGAATAAAGACACCGAACTGGGAAGATGGCTGGCAGTGCGTAACACCATTCAAACTATTGGCGACAATCTGTTTGTACATGCAGGGCTGAGCAGCGAATTATATAAATGGAACAAAACCATACCCGAAATTAACGAAACCGCCAGTCTGGGATTATTCAGCAAGAAAGCGGAAAGGAAAGCTATTTCTCCGTTCACTTACTTTGTTCATGCCACCTACGGCCCGCTTTGGTATCGCGGGCTTGTGAAAAGCGAGGATAAGTATAATCCTATATCTTCGGACACCTTAAACCTGCTGTTGGACAAATACCGGGCAAAACGCATTTATGTGGGACACACCATCTTCAACGAAGTGACTACATTCTACAAAAGAAGAGTTATTGCCGTAAACGTTGATAACAAAGACAACCGCAAAGAAGGCAGAAGCCGGGGAGTCTTAATCAAAAATGATTCGGTCTTCACTATCTTCGATTCCGGTAAAGACAAATTCTTTTTCAAGACATCACACTAATAAAACCCTTTCTTAACTTCATAATATCTTCCACCTTTTGCAGAGTTCACTCTCTGCCGGGGTGGAAGATTACCCATAGGTAGCCGGTCAATTACTACGGGATAGCTGGTCAACTACTACAGGGTAGTCGGTCAACCACTACGGAGTAAATTCAGATTAGTCCGGCTATAATTTATGCCCGCGCCCTGCATCAATGCGCAAGAAGATGAACAGAAGCAAAGTAAATCCCCATAGTGAAGAACCGCCGTAACTGAAGAACGGGAGAGGAATACCGATAACAGGAGTCAGCCCGATAACCATGCCTACGTTGATAAAGAGATGGAAAAGGAAAATACTCACTAAAGAGTAGCCATACACACGCCCGAAAGTATCATGCTGCCGTTCCGACAAAGAAATCAATCGGAGTATCAGGGCGAGAAACAATATCAGCACAACCGACGAACCGAAAAAGCCCTGCTCCTCTCCCACGGTGCAGAAGATAAAGTCTGTATCTTGCTCCGGAACGTATTTCAATTTGGTCTGCGTGCCGTTCAGGAAGCCCTTTCCCGTAAGTCCGCCGGAGCCGATGGCAATCTTAGACTGGTTCACGTTATAGCCGGCTCCCGCAAGGTCTTCCTCCATACCCAAAAGCACTTTGATGCGTATCTGCTGATGAGGTTCGAGCACTTTATTGAACACATAATCGCCCGAATACAGGAAACCGATGGAACAAACAGAGAACAAAGCTATCAACGCATAGTTTTTGTTTCGTTCGCTAAGAGACAGGAACAACAAATATCCGATGAGCAGCACACAGAGTCCCCATTGAACCCAAACCATATTAAACGGTATGACATACTCCGATAGGATGACAGACAGAACAATAGCAATGATACTTATACCCAGAATGTTTCTTACCGGTGCAAACTTCTTGCAATATATCCAAACCATGATGCCGGCAAAAAGAAGTATCATGGTTAACACGGTAAACTCTCCGATAGGGGTAAGTGTGTCGGCAAGCATCACATCGCCGAAACGTATGGCAACCACAAAATAGATAACAGCACAAACGCCCGAAAACAGAACCACTCCCGGCATCCCTTCCCGATAGAGCATCAGGAAGAAAGCTAAATAAACCAATGCCGAACCTGTCTCCTTTTGCATGATAATCAATCCCATAGGAAGAAGAATCATCAGCAACAGCATCATGAAATTCTTCCATTTGCCTATGTTGAAGGAATAGGAATTCATATATTTAGCCAAAGCAAGCGCCACGGCAAACTTGGCGAACTCGGCAGGCTGGAGGCTGACAGGTCCCATTTGCAGCCACGACCGGGAACCTTTCACATCGGGGGCTATGAATATAGTCACTATCAGCAAAAGAATCATACCTATATATATGATATAAGCAAACATGTCATAGAGCCGGTCTTCGAGCATCAGCAGAATAAAGCCGAGCCCCAAGGAACAACCAATCCATACCAACTGTTTACCGGCACGTGTCCCCCAACTAAAGAAATCGGGAGTTCCATAGTCATAGCTTGCCCCGCAAATGCTAAACCAACCGCAAATGACAAGGACGAGGTAAATACAGATAGTTACCCAGTCCACCGTTTTCCACAGACTAGCGTTCCTGATTGCCATATAATATTGTTCTGTTACTGAGTTCTTCTGCTTTAACCTCACTTGTGGGTGAGAGCTTGCCATTCAAATACTGTTCCATCATTAAACCGCCGATAGGTACTCCATAGACAGCACCGAAGCCGCCATTCTCCACATAAACAGCGATTGCTATCTTAGGATTGTTCATCGGAGCAAATCCCATGAACACGGAGTGGTCATGTCCGCGATTCTGTGCCGTACCTGTTTTTCCGCAGACTTCTATTCCGGGGATATTGGCTCCGCGACAAGTTCCTCCCGTCACGGCAGCGCGCATACCTTCAACCACATCTTCATAATATTTGCGTTCCACATCCACTTTGCGGGGATAACGGTAAAGGCTGTCCAACTGGTCGCCTTCTATTTCTTTCACTACGTGGGGAGTTATAAACTGCCCGCGGTTAGCAATGGTAGTACATAAATTGGCAATCTGCAACGGGGTAAGCAGCACTTCTCCCTGTCCGATAGCGATACTGATAATTGTCAATCCGTTCCAACGTCCGCGGTATGCCTTATCATAATATGCAGAGTTGGGAATCAGTCCCCGCCTTTCCCCCGGGAGGTCAACTCCTAACTTATAACCAAACCCCATAGAAACCATATGGTCTTTCCAAACCGTCAGAGCTTCTTGTGGTGATTTATATTTCTTTGAACCGATCATTCTGTAAAGTCCCCAACAGAAATATGCGTTACATGAGGTAGCAATGGCCGGAATAAGTGGCAGAGGAGAGCCGTGCGAGTGGCAACCGACACGTAATCCGGCATGAACAAAGCCATGAAAGCACGGAAACGCCGTAGAAGGTTCAATAATCCCTTCTTGCAAAAAGGTTAACGCCTGTGCTGTTTTAAATGTAGAGCCCGGAGGATATGCTCCAGTTATGGAACGGTTGAGCAAAGGTTTCATGGGATCTCTTTCCAGCATCAAATGGTTCTTGCCTCTTTGACGTCCCACCATAAGTTGAGGATCGAAGTTCGGTGAAGATACCATGCAAAGGATTTCCCCGGTTTCGGGTTCTATGGCTACAATACTGCCAATCTTGCCTTTCATCAAACGTTCGCCAAGCATTTGCAAATCAATGTCCAATCCAAGCTTCAGGTTCTTCCCGGGGACAGGAGACTTGTCGAGTTTACCATCCATATATCTTCCCTGAATGCGTCCGTGAGCATCTCTCAATAATATCTCGACACCTTTCTCCCCACGGAGGTATTTCTCGTATGACTTCTCAACTCCCTGCGTACCAATATAGTCACCTTGCACATAATAGTTATCTTCCTCGATATTGCGTTTGGATACTTCTCCAATATCACCAAGCACATGGGCGGCAGCATGGTTTCCATATAAGCGGATGGTTCTGCGCTGAACATAAAAGCCCGGAAACTTAAACAGCTTTTCCTGCAACACTCCGCACTCTTCCGCCGATAGCTGAGTCATGAATAGCTGATGCGTATAAGGAGAGTAACCCGGATTAATGTTCTGGTTCTTGATGTCACGGATTCGCTTTCTGATATATTCTTTCGTGATATTCAGAGTACGGCATAAATCAAGCGTATCCAGTGTTTCCATTTCTTTGAACACTACCGTCACATCATAAGCCGGCTGATTATAAACCAGCAACTTACCGTTACGGTCATAGATAATTCCACGGGGAGGATATTGTGTTTTATTCAGGAAAGCGTTACTGTCTGCATTCTTTTTGTAATCATCCGACAATATCTGGAGCGTTAAAAGGCGAATCAGGAAGATAATGACAATCGCAACTGCCACTCCTCCGATTACATACTTTCGTTTCTCTAAAATATAATCTTTAGCCACACCTTTATCGTCTTATGCCTTCAATAGCAATGATACAAAGAACTGTTAAAAGGGTACTCGATACAATTTTCAGTAAAAGCATAGGCAGATTGAAGAATGAAAAGGACTCAATCAACAGTAATACTGAAGTTTGTAAAAGCACTCCTGCCACTGTATATCTAATAAACGGACTGATTCCTATCGTTTTGAAAGAAGGAATGAAGTCATCAAAGTTGTCCCGCGGGGAAAACAACCGTAGAATAGAAGGACGGGCAAATGCCAGCAGCACTGTTGCAGCCGCATTCATACCCGGAGTATTGGAAAACATATCAATAGACAATCCGAGAAAGAATCCCCATAACATCAGCTCGTTACGTGATACTCCCGAATTAAACTTCAGAATCAGATAAACATAGAGGTAAGGTGTGGCATAGCCTGCTATGTGCATGTTGTTGAGCACTAAAGCCTGCAACAGCACCAACACAATAAACCATTCTATCCTTTTTATATAAGCAGCTATCATTGTTTACCCAACTGTTTTTCAAGTTTTATTTGTTCTTCCTGATGTTCTTTCGCAATAATGCGCACATCACTCAACTTACCAAAGTCCGTCGATAGTTTCACTTTCAGCAGATAAGAAAGGCCGTCGTGAGAATCGGACATGTCATCAATCGTACCAATCATTATCCCGGCAGGGAAAACTGTAGAGTAACCACTCGTCACTACCGTATCTCCCAGATTAAACTCCGAATGGCGAGGTAGGTCTTTTACATAAGCATATTGTGAATCGCCGCCTTCCCACTTCAAATAACCGAAATAGTCACTTCCTTTAATCTTGCAACTGATACTCGATTTGCTGTTCAGCAAAGAGATGACAACCGAATAATGCGGAGAAGTAATATATACAATACCTACTACCCCGTTGCCTCCAAGTACTCCCATTTCGGAACGGACACCATCGACCTCTCCCTTATCAAGAGTTATAAAGTTGTCCACCCTGTTCAAACTATTATTAATCACATTTGCCTTCAGCAGAGAATAATCCTGCAATACCGAACTCTTTAAGCGGGCAACTTCCGTAGAATCTGCTGTCAGTTCGCCCAAGGCTTTTTGCAACGAAGCTACTTCCTGTTCCAGAACTATATTCTTGTCCAACAAATCTTCATTGACAGTTTTCAGGTGGAAATAGGAAGATATGCTTCCCGATACTTCATACACCTTTCCCGTAATGTAGTTGCAGGAAGTAAAAAAAGTACTTCCCTGATATTTATTGAACCGGAATAATAAAGTAAAACTGATTACCTCCAATAAAATAAAGAGGAACCAGTAATTATACTTTATGAGGAAATTCAGTAAATTCTTCACGCTTATATCAGTGATTATCGGATTAGTGATTAGTGATTAGCGGTCAAAAATCAGTGATCCAACTAATTAATCACTAATCACTAAACCGTTAATCACTAAATTTAGCGCATCAAGAAAGAGAAACGGTCTACATTCTTTAATGCAACTCCCGTGCCCTTAGCCACAGAGTGAAGAGGATCATCTGCAATATGGAACGGAATATTTATCTTATCAGTCAGCCTCTTATCCAAGCCACGGAGCAACGCGCCACCACCTGCAAGGTAGATGCCATTGTGAACAATATCGGCATACAGTTCGGGAGGAGTATGTTCCAATGCACTGAGGATGGCTGTTTCAATCTTTGCTATGGATTTCTCCAAGCAATGTGCTATTTCCTGATAACATACAGGAACCTCCATTGGAAGAGCGGTGATACGGTTAGGACCATGAACGATATAATCTTCGGGAGCTTCTTCACCAAGATCGGTAAGGGCGGCACCTACATTTATCTTAATACGTTCTGCCATACGTTCGCTGACTTTCACATTGTGCTGACGGCTCATGTATTCCTGAATATCGGCTGTCAAGTCATCACCTGCAATACGGATCGAGTTGTTTGAAACAATACCGCCCAATGAGATAACAGCAATTTCAGTAGAACCACCGCCTATATCGACAATCATGTTTCCTTCCGGTGCTTCTACATCTATACCGATACCGATAGCAGCAGCCATCGGTTCAAAAATCAAATAAACATCACGTCCGCCGGCATGTTCTGCAGAGTCGCGCACTGCACGGAGTTCAACTTCCGTACTACCGGAAGGAACACCAATCACCATACGGAGAGAAGGAGAGAAAAGGTGGCTGCGTGTATTAACCATTTTAATCATGCCGCGCATCATCTGTTCGCAAGCATAGAAGTCCGCAATCACACCATCACGCAACGGACGGATAGTGCGTATGTTGTCATGAGTCTTTTCATGCATCAACTTTGCCTTTTCACCTACGGCAATCATCTTATCTGTACGTCTGTCTAAAGCTACAACAGACGGTTCATCCACAACGATTTTACCGTTAGTGATAATGATGGTATTGGCTGTGCCAAGGTCCATCGCTATTTCTTGTGTAAAAGAGAATAATCCCATTTTGTTCAATTAGTGTTTAAAGTGACGAATACCGGTAGTAACCATTGCCACACCATGCTCATTGCAATAAGCAAAAGTCAAATCATCTTTCACAGAACCGCCCGGCTGAATAACAGCAGTCACACCTTCCTTATCCGCAATCTCCACACAATCGGGGAACGGAAAGAAAGCATCCGAAGCCATCACAGCGCCATGAAGGTCGAAACCGAATGATTTAGCTTTTTCAATGGCTTGCTTCAAAGCATCCACACGTGAAGTCTGTCCCACTCCGCTTGCAAGCAGCTGTTTATTTTTAGCCAAAACGATAGAGTTCGATTTGCTATTCTTTACAATCTTGTTGGCAAACAGCATATCTTCAATTTCACTTTCTGTCGGGGCCTTATCTGTAACTGTCTTTAAATCGGCAACAGTTTCCACATTCAAATCTTTATCCTGTACCAGCACACCATTCAAAACAGAACGGAATTGCTTTCCGGGCAACTCTGCCTCCTTGCGTACAAGGATAATACGGTTTTTCTTCTGTCCCAATATCTCAAGTGCATCCACGTCATAATCCGGAGCAATTATCACTTCAAAGAAAATCTTATTTATTTCTTCGGCAGCAACTTTGTCTATCACTGCATTGGTGATGAGCACACCTCCAAAAGCAGAAACAGGATCACCTGCCAACGCTTCTTTCCATGCTTCGAGCACAGTAGGGCGTGAAGCCAATCCACAAGCATTGTTATGTTTCAGGATAGCAAAAGTCACATCATCGAATTCGTCTATCAAATCAACCGCTGCGTTGATGTCAAGCAAATTGTTGTAAGAGATTTCTTTTCCGTGTATTTGATCGAACATAGCATCAAGGTCACCATAGAAAATGCCTTTCTGATGAGGGTTTTCACCATAGCGAAGTGCTTTCTGTTCGTTGAATGAGCAACGGAATGCGGAACCATCCTGTGCATCAAAATAATTGAAGATAGCAGAATCATAGTGAGATGAAACGGCAAAAGCTTCTTTAGCCATCCAGTGGCGTTCTTCCAAAGTACTGTTTGCACCGTGTTCCATCAACATGTCCAGCAATGGTTTGTATTGTGCCTGTGAAGCTACAATTACTACATCATTAAAGTTTTTTGCAGCGGCACGAATCAAAGAGATACCGCCTATATCTATCTTTTCGATAATTGAAGCCTCATCCGCTCCCGAAGCAACAGTTGCTTCAAAAGGATACAGGTCTACAATCACCAAGTCTATTTCGGGAATTTCATATTTCTCTATCTGCTGAATGTCTTGTTCCAAACCTCTGCGGCAAAGGATTCCTCCGAATATTTTAGGATGCAAAGTTTTCACTCTACCTCCAAGTATGGAAGGATAGGTAGTAAGGTCTTCAACAGCCTTACACGGAAAGCCCAAAGATTCAATAAACTGACGAGTTCCACCGGTGGACAGGAACTCTACTCCTTCCTGATGAAGTTTGGTTATAATTTCATCCAACCCTTCCTTATGATAAACCGACACTAACGCGGTTTTAATTTTCTTAGTTTCAGACATTTAATAGTAGATTAAGAATTTTGATGCGCAAAGTTACGAAATATTGTTTTATTGCACATAATAATTAAGGAATGATTTATAATTATTTTATAACTAAGCCTTTGCCCCAGCCGCATGCAACAAGTAAACCAACCGGGCAAACCAATACTGGGTAGTAGATATATCTTCATACTTATCATAAAGATTGAGCAATGTTAAGTGTTTCCATGCTTATTTATAAGCCTCTTTAACAGTATATGTTTTTTGTTCGACAACTGTTGAATTATAGTTTAACAGTTGTTGAATTATAAGCCAACAGTTGTCGAACTATAATTCAACAGTTGTTAAACAAGTAAACCAATATGAGTAAATGCTTTAACCAAAGGGAATAAACGGTTTAACACTCCCAAAGAAATGGATTACAGAAGCTGTGTGTTGCACTAAAGCACACCGGCAAATGCCCCGTCATGGGTGATAGAAGTGCAGAAGTTGCTAAAAAACTTCGCACACTTTGTGTCAATACAACAATTTATTATTATTTTTGCCCCATAACGAATAACTAATACTTTTTAACACCATGAAACGAATCCTTTTTTCACTGCTTACGGCAGGAATGTTATCAACCGCCACAGCGCAAATCACAACTTCACCAGCCATTCCCCGCGACGAGAAGATAGAACAACAGATAGAAAGCCTGTTAAAGAAAATGACTCTGGAGGAGAAAATTGGTCAGATGACCGAGATTGCTATCGACGGTATATCCAAACATCAAAACGCCGCCGAAAGCAAAAACGGTTTTCAGTTGGACGATGCTTTGCTGGATACCGTAATAGGCAAATACAAAGTAGGTTCTATTTTAAATGTACCGGCAGGAGTTGCGCAAACCAAAGAAACATGGGAAGCGGTTATTAAAAAGATACAGGATAAATCCATGAAAGAAATCGGCATTCCTTGTATTTATGGTGTAGACCAGATACACGGAACGACCTATACCCGTGGTGGTACTTTCTTCCCTCAAGGTATTAATATGGGAGCTACGTTCAACCGTGAGCTAGTGCGCAAAGGGGCACAAATCTCTGCATATGAAACAAAAGCAGGAAGTATTCCCTGGACTTATGCACCGGTAGTCGATTTAGGACGTGACGCACGCTGGCCCCGCATGTGGGAAAACTATGGCGAAGACTGCTATGTTAATGCTGAAATGGGACGTGAATCGGTTCTGGGTTTTCAAGGAGAAGATCCAAACAATATCGGCAAAAACCATGTAGCCGCCTGCATGAAACACTATATGGGTTACGGTGTTCCCGTTTCCGGTAAAGACCGTACGCCCTCTTCCATTACTCTGCAAGACATGCGCGAAAAGCATTTTGCTCCTTTCTTGGAAAGTATCAAAGCGGGAGCACTCTCGGTTATGGTAAACTCTGCCATGAACAACGGCTTGCCTTGCCATGCCAATTATGAATTAATGACCAAATGGTTAAAAGAAGACCTGAACTGGGATGGTTTAATTGTGACGGACTGGGCAGATATTAATAACCTTTATACCCGCGACCACATTGTTTCGAGCAAAAAAGAAGCTATCAAAGTTGCCATCAATGCAGGTATCGACATGTCTATGGTTCCTTACGAACTGAGTTTCTGTACTTATTTAAAAGAGTTGGTAGAAGAAGGCGAAGTGCCAATGAGCCGCATTGATGATGCTACACGCCGTGTGTTGCGCATGAAATATCGTTTGGGACTTTTCGATACTCCTACTTATAACACAAAAGACTTCCCCATGTTTGCCGGTAAAGAACATGTGGCATCGGCTCTTCAAGCTGCCGAAGAGTCTTTGGTACTTCTGAAGAATACAGACAAGACTTTACCTTTAGCATCGGGTAAGAAATTATTAATTACAGGTCCGAATGCCAACTCAATGCGTACACTCAACGGCGGTTGGTCTTACTCTTGGCAGGGAGACAAAGCAGACGAATGTGCGCAAGAATACAATACCATATTGGAGTCGTTTACTAACAAGTTCGGTTCTTCCAACATTATTTATGAACCGGGAGTGACTTACAAAGAGGGTGGTGCATACTGGGAAGAAAATACTCCCGAAATAAATAAAGCAGTTGCTGCTGCCGCCAATGCGGATTATATCATTGCTTGCATCGGCGAAAACTCTTATTGCGAAACTCCGGGCAACCTGACCAACCTTTTCCTTTCCAAAAATCAAACGGATTTAGTAAAAGCATTGGCTGCCACAGGCAAACCAATAATTATGATTCTGAACGAAGGACGTCCACGCATCATTAACGAAATAGAGCCGCTTGCAAAAGCAGTAATCAACATCATGCTTCCGGGTAACTATGGTGGCGATGCACTGGCTAATCTTGTAGCCGGAGACGCCAATTTCAGTGGAAAGATGCCTTATACTTATCCGAAAGACATCAATTCATTGGTTACTTATGACTACAAGCCATGTGAAGATATGGAAAAAATGCAGGGTGCATATGACTATGATGCTGTTATGTCCGTACAGTGGGCATTCGGCTACGGACTCAGTTACACGACTTTCAAATATAGCAACCTCAAAGTTAACAAACCAAACTTCACTGCTGATGACGACTTGATTTTCACCGTTGATGTTAAGAATACAGGAAACCGTGCAGGCAAAGAAAGTATTTTGCTTTTCAGCAGCGATTTGGTTGCTTCCCTCACCCCGGATGTTCGTCGTTTGCGTGCTTTCGAAAAGGTGGAGCTCAAACCGGGAGAAACCAAAACAGTTACACTGAAACTCAAAGGCTCAGACCTTGCTTTCGTTGGTTATGATGGAAAATGGATATTAGAAAAAGGAGACTTCCGCATTCAAACTGGAAATCAAACTCTCGGAATAACTTGTACCGATACAAAGAAATGGGAAACCCCTAATAAATAGAAGAAAGCTATTCAGCTATAAATATTTATATCCTTCCATCTTCTTATAAAACTGCTGTTTAGAATAAGTTTATAGAAGCCGATAATTGAAGAAGTCACAGTCTTGTGACTTCTTTTTATTATGCCCCAACCCATATAAAGCCATTCTACATTTTCCATCCTGCCAATATACACTAACCCGGCAACAGTTTCTTGTTACTTATACTAAGTTAAACGGTGAATGTTCAACCAATACACAAAAATTAATCCATATAAGTAGAAAAGTATAAGTCTTATAAATATCTTCACAGCATAATGCTTTACCAGCAAATAATTCATCATTCCAAGCTACGGTATAAAAACATTCTAATACATTTATTTTATTAGTATTATTAATATATGTATCGTAACAAAATGTAGAATAATTATAGATTTGGCTCAATAGTCTTTCGTATAACATCGCTCTTATCTATATTCATATACTTCTATATATCAATAATTTATCAACAAACAAAAGAAATACTAACCATAAGTGCAAATAATACAGGCTTTTGATAAAATAGTATCAAAGTATTAGTATTCATATATCTATATTTGCAATATCACTTTTTAACATCAATCTAATTATTATGAAACAGAGCAAAAACTATTTTTGGACGGTACTACTTTCTCTCACCTTCATTTTTGGATGTACCACAGTAAAGAAACAGGGATATGCCCCGGTGAATAAGAATGCAATACCCGAAGCTGTACAACTACTGGATTTCATGTATTCGATGCAAGGTAAATATACACTTACAGGTATACATAATTTTGCGAGTGATATTAATCGTTATGATTTTGTTGTTGATTCCTTAACCGGAAAAACTCCGGTAATCTGGGGTTCAGACTTTAGCTTTAATGCTCGTGGAGAGAATCAATGCAGCTTCCGCCATTGCGGTCCTTTAAATCTGACAGTTCCGGGAGCCAGAGGTGTTCCTTGTGAAGAACTCACTCTCTCCACCGACCAACAAAGACAGCTTATTGTTGATACGGCTATCAAAAGACATTCTGAAGGCAGAATCATTACTATAATGTGGCATTGCTGCTGGCCGGCAAACGGTGATGATTGCAATGGAGACGATATTTGGCGATGGGCAGACAATCTCCCGACTCAAGAAGAATGGAACGAATTGACAACAGACGGCACTGAGCTCAATGCTATTTGGAAAAAGCAAATGGATGGAGTTGCAAAATATCTGAAGCAACTTCAAGAGGCAGGTGTTCCTGTATTGTGGCGGCCTTTCCATGAAATGAACGGTGTATGGTTCTGGTGGTGCAACAAACCGGGCGAAAATGGCTTCAAGAAACTATGGATATGCATGTATGAGTATTTCACCAACTACCATAAACTTAACAATTTACTCTGGGTGTGGAATACGAATGCCCCGCGCAATAATCCCGGTGACGAAGCAGGACCATATGCAGATTACTACCCGGGAGCTGATTATGTAGATGTCTTGGCAGCAGACGTTTATCACAACGATTGGAAACAATCTCACCATGACGAACTCATAGCCTTAGGACAAGGTAAAATCATTTCTTTAGGAGAAGTAGGAAGTTTGCCTTCAACAGAAGCATACGAGAACCAGCCACAGTGGTCATGGTTCATGCCTTGGGGATATTTCATACAAAACAGAGATAACATAAAGATTGCAAAAGATATTTATAACCATCCCCGGAGTATTAATCTGGATATGATTGATTTTTCAAACAAGACTTATAAACTAAAGAAGTAAATGAAACTCTCTTTTATCATATTGCTTTGGGTAACTTTCTTACTTCATTGTGGAGAACTGAAAAGTCAACAATATCCTTCACATACAATCAGCAATGGATTAATAACAGCCAAATTGTATTTGCCGGATACCGAAAACGGTTTTTATAGATCTTCACGCTTCGATTGGTCCGGCATAATTTGCGAATTAAAATATGAAGGAAACAGGTACTTCGGACAATGGTATCCGAATCACAATCCCGAAGTGAATGACGCAATATGCGGTCCTGCTGAAGAATTTCAAGAAATAGATTACGATTTAGCCGATGATAACAGAGAGTTTCTAAAAATCGGAGTGGGTGGATTGCGTAAATCCAAAGAAAAAGGATACAATAAGTTTAAGCTTTATGAGATTACCAATCCCGGAGAATGGCTTATAAATAAAGCCGACAGTAAGATAGAATTCATACATATGATTAACAATGTGGCGGGTTATTCATACAAATACACCAAAAGCATTGAATTAGTGAATGGTAAATCCGAATTACTAATCAAACACACTTTGGAGAATACAGGAAAGAGAACTATCAAAACCAATGTGTATAATCATAATTTCTTTACTATTGGAGGTCTTCCTACTGGTCCCGATGTAGCAATAGAGTTCTCAAAAAACATTATTAAAGAACCATCGGACAATGAAAATAATATTGTAGATATTAACCAGAATCGAATCCGGTTCAAAAAAGAACTTGCTCCACACGAGAGTGTAATGATAACAGATATACTCGGCAAGACAGCTAAAAATAGTCTTATTACCATTGAAAACAAAAGGTTGAAAACGGGAGTAGTCATTACCTCAGACACCGAATATTCTACCATTCATTTCTGGGCTTCTCAAAGGACTTATTGCCCTGAGCCTTATATTGACATTGAAGTACCTCCCGGTAAAAAGACCGATTGGTCACTTATATATAGACTCTACACAATAAAATAAAAACTATATATGCCTATGAAAGAACAGATACACAGTTAAAACAAGGGAAGCATCAGCATACTTCTTGATTCAATGATTCATAACAGTCTAACAATAATCTAAAATTCAAAAACATGCAAAAACATTATGTAAATGGAATAGATGTAGGTCTTTTTATCAGAAAAGGACTTTCATTTATGACGCTATGCTCTTTTTTGTTATTCATTACTATTGGCGTTGCTTTCGCCAATGGCACTCATTCATCTTCTAACAATGGTTTTATGCAATCAGGAGTTACAGTTTCCGGAACAGTGGTTGATGCTGACGGAATGACTATGCCCGGTGTAAACATTGTTGTAAAAGGAACTACCACAGGAGTTATTACCGATATTGACGGTAACTTCAGCATATCCGTACCTGATAAAGAATCAATTCTGACTTTTTCGTTCGTAGGATATACCTCACAAGATATTGTGGTTGGCAATCAAACGAAACTTAACGTTGTACTGCAAACAAGTTCTTTAGAGCTTGAAGATGTTGTAGTAGTAGGTTATGGTGTTCAAAAGAAAAAGTTGGTAACAGGTGCAACGTCACAAGTCAAAGGTGATGACATCACAAAATTAAACACAGTAAATGCTTTAGGAGCATTAGCTACCCAAACGGCAGGTGTGAATATCACCCAATCATCCGGTATGCCCGGTGAGGGATTCAAAGTTGCTGTCCGTGGTTTAGGCACAGTGGGAGATTCGGCGCCGCTGTATATCATCGACGGTGTAACAGGAGGAGACATCAATTCATTAAACCCTGCAGATATTGAATCAATCGATATTTTAAAGGATGCAGCATCCGCTGCTATTTACGGTGCACGCGCTGCGAATGGCGTTGTATTGATAACAACTAAGCAAGGACGTACAGGTAAAGTAAGTGTATCATTAGATACCTATGTAGGATGGCAGAATGTATATAAAAAGCCGGATCTGTTAAATGCCCAGCAATATGTAGAAATAATGGATGAAGCTTACAGCAATGACAATAAAACCTTAGATTGGGCTAATCTGGTTCCCGATTGGAAAAGGATTCAAAATGGTTGGGAAGGTCCCAATTGGTTTGAAAGCGCATTAAACAAAAATGCTTTTGTACGCAATCATTCACTTAATGTAACCGGCGGCAGCGAACAGTCTGTATTCTCAATCGGTATATCCAATACAAGTCAGGAAGGTACTATTGGCAAGCCGGTCGCCCCTCAATACGACAGAACCACCATTCGCATCAACTCTGAACATACATTGTTCAAGAAAGGCAAACTCGAAATTTTAAAGTTTGGTGAGAATGTCAACTTTAACGCCAGCAGCAAAAACGGTATCGGTATTGGCAATATGGACTCTAATTCCATATACAGACTTTTAAATACTTACCCGGTATTCGATGTTTATGATGCTAACGGCAACTACACAACAGCCATTCCCCTTAACAGTAGCCGTGCAAATCCTATTGGTATCATGGACTATGAACAAGGACAGAATGAAACAAAAGCATATGGTTTGAACGCAAATGCTTATCTCATCCTGGAACCCATCAAAAACTTAAAGTTCAAAAGCAGCTTCGGAGTCCGTTACGCACAAAACAATTATAGGAAATTCGTTCCTGTATACAACCTGTCAAGCGACAACTTCAGAAATGAGAATGAAGTGCAACAAAGGATGACTACAACAATGAATTGGATGATTGAAAATACAATTAATTACAACTTCTCCACAGGCCTCAATAATTTCGATGTATTGCTCGGACAGTCTGTTGAAAACAATGGATTGGGCATGAGCATGAACGGAACAAACAAGAATTCACTCTTTAACGACTTGGAGCACGCTTACCTTGATAACACAAAAGTCATCGCATCCGGATCGACTTCTCTTGGAGGCTACCCGACAAATCCCCACAAAATGGCATCCTTCTTTGGACGTGTAAATTACAACTTCAAGGAAACCTACATGTTGAATTTTGTGTTAAGAGCAGATGGTTCATCCAACTTTAAACGCGGAAAACGCTGGGGATACTTCCCGTCAGTATCGGCAGGATGGGTACTTACCAATGAAAGTTTCATGGAAAAAGCCACCTCATTTATGGATTTCTTTAAGCTCAGAACAAGCTGGGGACAGAACGGTAACCAATCAATTGCCGGATTCCAATACCTGGCAACCATTAATTTCAATGCCCGCTATTTCTTTGGGCCCGACAAATCTACCATAACAACGGGTGCATATCCTGACATTCTCCCCAATGAAGATGTTACCTGGGAAACTTCCGAACAATTCAATCTGGGTTTCGATGCCCGGTTCTTAAGAAGTCGCTTGGGAGTCACATTCGACTACTATGTAAAAAACACCAAAGACTGGTTGCTGAGAGCTCCCGCATTGAGCAGCTACGGAACAGGTGCTCCCTACATCAATGGTGGCGACGTACAGAACAAAGGTATTGAGTTAGGTTTGACATGGAGAGATCAGGTCGGCGACTTTTCTTATGGATTGAATTACAATATCTCACACAATAAGAATGAAGTAACGAAGATCAATAACAGCGAACAAATCATTAACGGCGGTGGCCCGTTATGGAGAAACTGTGATGAAATGTATCGTGCACAAGTTGGTTACCCAATCGGATTCTTCTATGGTTACAAAACAGCCGGTGTATTCCAGACTAAAGAGGAAATCGAACAATACAAAGGAGCCAAATATGCAAACACACAACCGGGCGACCTTATCATAGTTGACACAAACCATGATAGCAAAATTGATTCCGATGACCGTGTAATGATAGGAAATCCATATCCTAAAGTAAATATGGGCTTCAACGTCAATCTTGAATATAAAGGATTCGATATGAACATAGCTACCGTTGCAGTATTGGGAAACCAGATTGCACAGTCTTACAGAAACTATAAAGACGAGCCTTTGGAAAACTATACAACAGAAATTTATGAACGCTGGCATGGCGAAGGCACCTCCAATAAACTGCCACGACTGACAAGCGGTTCACACCTTAACTGGCAGAACGTTTCCGACATCTACATAAAAGACGGTGATTATTTCCGTATTCAGAACCTTTCTATCGGTTATGATTTCAAACGGATAGCTCCCAAAATGTTCCTTCAGCAGGCACGTGTATACGTTGCTGTGCAGAATCTCTTGACAATAACCGGTTATTCAGGTATGGACCCGGAAGTTGGCTACGGTGATAATCAAAACTGGGCATCAGGCATTGACATCGGCTCCTATCCATCTCCACGTACCATAATTCTTGGCTTTAATCTTAAATTTTAAAAGGAAATGAAAAGAATATTATTACTATGTCTTTCTGTATTTATGCTTATAAGCTGCGAAAACTTTTTGGATACAGATAATTTGACTAAAAAAGATACATCCAGTTTCCCAACATCGGAAGCCGACGTCGATATGCTAATTGCAGCAACATATCAAAGTATTGTCCAGATAGCTCCGCTGCTAAATCCTGTCTACATGAGTGATTTAGCTTCCGACGACCGCTTTGGCGGAGCCGGTAAGAGCGACAGGGACAACCGTGCTATCGGCAGACTAAAGCGCAATGGCGAAAACCAATATGGCAATCCCTGGCAAAACATGTATGCGGCCATTTTCAGAGTGAATAACATATTGAACAGCATGGACATGATTCCCTGGAGCAGCCAGGCAAACAGAGATGCAGTTGAAGGAGAAATTCTTTTCCTTAGAGCCTATGCCTATATGAATCTTTGCCGTGTTTACGGAACAGTTCCTTTGGTATTAACTATCGAGCGGGTTAATTTGCCTCGTGCCACCCCGGAAGAACTTTGGGGACAAATAGCATCCGATTTCAAAGCCGCAATAGAAAAACTTCCGGCAACGAAGTTTCAAAGCATTGACAAAGGACGTTTAGGTCATGCAACAAAGTGGGCTGCCGAATCCATGATGGCAAGAGCCTGGTTGTTCTATACCGGTTATTACGAAAAAGAAGAAATGCCGCTTGCAGGCGGAGGCAGCGTTACAAAAACACAAGTGACCGATTGGCTCAAAGATGTGGTAAAGAACAGCGGACACGGACTTCTCCCGAACTTCTGGTCACTATGGCCGTATAGCAATGAAGCCACTTCGAAAGACTATACATACATGAAGAATATCAAAGCCAAATATGGCAAAAATATCACTTGGATTAAAGAAGAAGGAGATAACTATGAAAATATCTTTGGCTACAAATATTCAACATTAGGGAATGTTTACGGAGAAAATCATGCAAACCAACTTGTACTCTACAGTTCCATCCGCGGCTGGGGAATAGCCGATGCAGGTCGCAAACTGTTTCCTTTAGGCTTAGGCTGGGGAGGAGGAACCGTAAATCCTCAATTATGGGAGGAATGGTTAGAGAATGAACCGGATGACATTCGTCGCCAAGCTTCCATCATGGACATCAGAGACAAAAACGAAGTGGAAGAATATGAGTGGGGAGGAGACGGACAAATGGAAGAAACCGGATATTGGAACAAGAAATACATTGCCATGAATGCAAAGAGAGAAAACAAAGAAGGCGAAACCGAATATGTAAATTATAGCTGTATTTTGTATAATACTCCCGTAGAATACAGAAGAGACAACACACAAGATACATATATCATGCGCTATTCCGATGTTCTGTTAATGTTAGCCGAACTAACAAAAGACGTTTCCTACATCAACGAAGTGAGAAACAGGGTTAACTTGCCGCCACTACCCGCATACACAGAAGAAGCATTGCGCAATGAACGCAGATATGAATTGTGTTTCGAAGGAATCCGTTACTATGATTTATTGCGTTGGCACATTGCCGGGAAACAGTTAAACAAGAAAAACGGAGTGCCTATTTGCAATGCCGGAGTATGGACAACAGCTAACTTAGGCGACATGGAACAACGAATCAAAGAAACAGGAGGATTCTTCCCTATCGCAGTTAGCCAGATTAACCTTTCAGGCGGTGTATTGGTACAAGATGCAGCTTGGACTGGTCCGGATGCTATCTATACAGACTAAAAAAAGATTTTAAAAAAGTTGCAGTCACCCGTCACCAATCTTCTGTAATTGCTTACAGCAAGTCTATTCAGGGGTGATTGCAACTTTTCTGTTAGCGTCACTTTTCTGATTTGCCGTCACCCTTTTGCTCAATTTTCCTTTAAACGCATTGAATAAACCTTCTTTTCATTTCTCTTTTTGCTGCCGTTATATCTGTCTTCCATAAAGCAAAAACAGCTTTGTTTATGCAGAAAAACAAACCACTTGACAATTGTCAAGCGATCACTCGACAACTGTCAAGTCGGTGCGCGACAACTGTCGAGTGATTAAGTGACAATTGTCGAGCGATTGAAAGGGATCAATGAATAAACCTGAGGTGTAAATTTATAAATTGTTATCTTTGTCTCCC
>ERZ826016.305-NODE-305-length-62805-cov-5.424829_pt1 | contig 62805 bp, 45 predicted proteins | sample MGYA00519872_ERZ826016 | MGnify/ENA primary metagenome ERZ826016 (study PRJEB31778, sample SAMEA3449218) | human gut metagenome | biome: human gut; feature: human-associated habitat; material: faeces | place: United Kingdom | collected 2010/2012 ... | reverse complement strand
AAGAAAGCGAGCTCGAACATCCTTTCGAATGATCTCGTTCGCTTTCTTTATTCAGAGCCGCCTCTGCGACAGCTCCGGTTTTTGCGTCATTGGCCAAGGCAACGGGCAATCCATCGCGTTACTCGTTTTCCTCCGGATCCATCGCGGGAATGCCGCGATGCTCCACCGGGGTGGAAAAGACGATCTGCGTGCGCGTTCTGCCGAAGCGATGAAGCTGATTGATGAATTGATCCAGTTCCTGCGTCGTATGGAAGCAGACTTTGATAAACATGGAATAATCGCCCGTCACGCAGTTGCACTCCATCACGTTCGGGCAGCCCTCGATATACGGGTAAAACTCCGGCTTCTGGCTCGGCTCCACCTCCAGGCTGATAAACGCCTTGATCTGGTAGCCCAGCGCCGCGCAGGAAAGCTGCGCCTGATAGCCCTGAATATAGCCCGCCGATTCCAACCGCTCGATGCGCGCGCTGACCGCGGGGGAAGAGAGAAACACCTGCTCGGCAATCACCTTGAGCGGCGTGCGCGCATTCTGCTGCAAAATGGTCAAAATCTTTCTATCGATATTATCCATGTCCATCGCCCCTTGTCCTGTGTTCATATAATAAAGAGGATATCACGCTCCGCCTTATTTCGCAAGGGGTTTTATCAAAGAAACGAAAGATTTCGCATGTGCCGACAGATTCTGCGCTTTCTTAGGGGGCCTGGCGGAAACCGCGTCCGCTCAGCCGCTTAACCCAAAATCAGCTTCGCCGCCAGCGAAACCGCGCCGCAGCAGACCATGACCAGAATCGGGTTGCTGTGCTTGACGCGCAGCACGACCAGCGCGGCGGCAAACAGCGCGACGTAGAGCATCTGCACTGCCTCGGCGCTGACCACGCCGCCCGCGAACACGACCACCCGCAGAATCGTCAGCGCCGCGGAGGCGATCAGCGCCACGACCGCCGGGCGCAGGCAGGCCAGCACCGCCTGCATTGCGTCCATGCTGCGGTATTTTTCATACAGCCATGACAAAAGCGACACGATGATCAGCGACGGCAGAATGCAGCCCATCGTCGCCACGAGCGCGCCGGGGATGCCCGCCATGTCGGAGACGGGTTCGCCCGCGGCGATCTTCGCGTCCACGGCGGCCGCCTTCGCGAGGGCCGCTTCGTCGCTCGTGGAGAGATAGGCGTGGATCTCGCCCTCCGCGGCGGCACGGTGCGCGATGAACGTTTTCGTAAGCTCCACCGCGGAGAGTTCCTTCGCGAGGAGTTTTTCATGGAGATCGTGAATGGTCATCTGGTTCACAGTCCTGCCTCCTTATATGATCTTCGGCACTTTGAAATAGCCGTTTTCTTTTTCCGGCGCATTCAGGAGCGCTTCTTCATTGGTGAACGACGTATGGGGCACGTCGTCCCGCATGACGTTGTACTGCTCCACCGCGTGGACCATGGGCTCGACCTTTTCGGTGTCGTACTGGTTCAGCTCATCCATGTAGGTCAGGATGCTGTTCATCGACGCTTTCATTTCCTCCAGCTCCTCCGGCCCGAACGCCAGACGGGAGAGCAGCGCCACTTTCTGCACTTCCTCTGTAGAGATCTTCACTGATTTCACTTTCCTTTCTGCGGACGGGAAAGCCGCCGCTGACGATAAAAATCTACCATATAGTATATCATACGGCGGGCCGATTCCGTCAAAAACCGGCCTGCGGAAATCCCCTGCGGACGGGAATTCCGCAGGGGATGGATTCATGCTTTGAATTCTTCGGCCAGGTACCGCAGCGCCCGGCTCATGAGGAACTGCAGCCGCTCTTCCCGGCCGGCCAGATAGAGGTACCCCAGGAGGCTCTCGAAGGCGGTCGCCTCGCGGTATTCCTCCACGGTGGCGCTCTTCGGCACGGAGGAGTGCGTGTTCCGCCCGCGGCGGCACACTTTCAGCTCCCGGTCGTCCAGCAGCTCCCGCAGCTCGAAGAGGATGCGGCTCTGCCACTTCGCGGAGACCATCTCCGCGGCGAGCGTGCTCAGGATCTGCACATTGTAGATGCCCGTCGCGATGAGCTTCTCCCGGATGAAGAAGGACCAGCACACGTCGCCCATGTACGCCAGGGTGAGCGCGTCCATGGAGAAGACGTCCTGCTCGGAGAGCTCGGGCCCGGTACGCCCCATCTTCTGCGCCATCTGCTTCTTCAGGAACTGGACCCGCTTAAACTCCACGTTTCTTCCACCGCGCGCCGGTCGGCGTGTCTTCGATGACGATATCCATGGCGGCCAGCCGGTCGCGGATCCTGTCAGCGATGGCGTACTGCTTCTCCGTTCTGGCTTCCTGCCGGATATCGAGGATGACCTGCATGAGCTGCCGGAAATCCTTGTCGTCCGCCGCGTCGGGCCGGCGGTTCCACGCGCTCTCAAGGATGCCCAGCACGCCCATGATCTCTTTCAGGTTTTTCATGGCGAGCGCCACCGCGTCCGCGTCGATGCCCGCTTCTCCGCTCTGCACGGCGGTGTAATAGATATTGATGGCTTTCGCCAGGTCGAACACCGTGCTCGAGGCGAGGCCCGTATTGAAATCGTCGTCCATGGCGGCGTGGAAATCGCACATGGCGGTCTCCGCCGCTTCGCAGAGCGCCTTCGACGCGTCGGAGACGTCGCTGCCCTTCTGCTCCGCCAGCTCGCGGATGCGGCCGATCACGTCAGTGAGGCGCGCCATGTTCGTCTCCGCCTCTTCCAGCCGGTCGTCGCTGAAATCGAGCGGGCTCCGGTAATGGGTGGACAGCAGGAAGAAGCGCAGCGCGTCGCCGGAGTATTTCTCCAGCACATCCTTCACGAGGAAGAAATTGTTGAGCGACTTGCTCATCTTCTCCTGATTGATGGTGATGAAGCCGTTGTGCAGCCAGTAGTGGACGAAGGTGCAGCCGGTACAGCCCTCGGACTGGGCGATCTCGTTCTCATGATGCGGGAAGATCAGGTCGCTGCCGCCGCCGTGGAAATCGAAGGTCTTGCCCAGGTAGTGGATGGACATGGCGGAGCACTCGATGTGCCAGCCCGGACGGCCGGGGCCCCACGGGCTGTCCCAGGCCGGTTCGCCGGGCTTCGCACCCTTCCACACGGCGAAATCGCCGGGATTGCGCTTGCCTTCGTTCACTTCTACGCGGGCGCCGGCGAGCATGTCCTCCACGTTCCGGCCGGAGAGCTTCCCGTAATCCGCAAAGGTGGAGATATCGTAGTACACGTCGTGGTCCAGCACATAGGCGTGGCCTTTCTCGATGAGCGTCTGCACCATGGCGATGATGTCGTCCATGTGCTCCGACACGCGGGGATATTTGTCCGCGCGGCGCACGTGGAGCGCGTCCGTCACCTGGAAATACGCGTCGATGTAGCGGTCGGAGATGACTTTCCACGACGAGCCTTCCGCATTCGCCTTGTTGATGATCTTGTCGTCCACGTCGGTGAAGTTCTGGATGAGCGTCACCTTGTAGCCGATGTACTGCAGGTACCGGCGGATCACGTCCCACGTCACCGCGGGGCGCGCATTGCCGATGTGCGGGTGATTGTACGGCGTGACGCCGCACACGTAGATCTTCACTTCGCCCGGCGTGACCGGCACGAAGAGAGATTTCTCCCGCGTCATGGTGTTGTACACTCTGATGTCTTCCATGGTTTCCTCCTTAACAGCCGGGGATGCGCCGCACCGCCCGGAAACATGCCTCTTTTATATAAAGCGCCTTTCCGCCGCAGGAAAAGGAAAAACCACCGCCTCACAGAGACGGTGGTCCGCTATTCCACTCTGCAAGCAGCCGAAAGCCGCTTCCTTCTGTTTTTATCGCAAACAAACGGAAAAGGCTACTCTTCCCATTTCGCCCCTTCTGCTCACAAAGGCATTTCTTCCCGGTTTTCACAGGCAGGCTTGCAGCCGGCGGTCCGCCCTCTCTGAAGAGAAACGCTCGGGAATACTTCTTTTGCTCCTCGCATTGTTGTATCTTCTTTCACATCACACAGCTGACCTGGTTTTCGCCCCCACACCCGCCTGCTGGAGTTTTCGCTACCCGGTGGTCTGCCTCTCACTACTTGCCCTCTCGGTCTGCCCGGCAGGACTTACTTCTAAACCGCACCGTGCTCAGACGCCCTTTCGGCGCCCTTACGTGGATCGTTTCGCCTGCGGCTGGCATCGACTTTCAACCACAGACCTGCGTGATGCTTCTACTCATTATAGGAGGATGCCCCGCCGGATGTCAACTCGTGCGGCGCGGAAAATCTCACGGCTTCTCCGTGAGGAGGCGCAGCCCTTCCTCGAGCACCTCGCCCACGCTCTCCCGGAAGACCAGCGTGCACGAGCTGTCCCGCGGCGTGGGGTCCCGGTTGATGAGCACCAGCGCGTCTCCGCGGAAATAGTCGATGAAGCCCGCCGCCGGATAGACCACGAGGCTCGTCCCGCCGATGATGAGCATATCCGCCCGGGCGATCTCGTCCACCGCGCACTGGATGGTGAATCCGTCCAGCGATTCCTCATAGAGCACCACGTCCGGCTTCAGCACGCCGCCGCAGGCCGGGCAATGCGGGATGGGCGTGCACAGCGCGAGGAATTCCTCCATGCCGTACTCCTTCCCGCAGGACTGGCAGATATTCCGCAGCACCGAGCCGTGGAGCTCCAGTACATTCCGGCTTCCCGCCTTCTGGTGCAGGCCGTCGATATTCTGCGTCACCACCGCGGAGAGCTTCCCCATGCGCTCCAGCTCCGCCAGCGCGTAGTGCGCCCGGTTCGGCCGGGCCTCCATCATCAGGCCCTCGCGCTCCTTGTACAGTGTGTAGAATTCCACCGGATGCTCTTCATAGAAATGATGAGACAGCATTTCCTCCGGCGACCACGGCAGGTCCGTCTTCTGCCGGTACAGCCCGTCCTTCCCGCGGAAGTCCGGGATATGCGACTCCGTGGAGACCCCCGCGCCGCCGAAAAATACGATCCGCCTGTGCGTGCGGAGCAGCTCTGCAAACTGTTCGATGGGTGTCATCGCGATCCCTCCTCTGCCATGGACTCCGGCGCCGCGCGCCCTGTTTCCTTCTGCTTTCATTGTACCATACCCGCCGGGCCGGCCCGGTTTGCCATTCCTCCGGCCCGGACATATAATAGAAAAAATAATTTCTGAACGAAGGAGTGATCCTATGAGCCGTCTGACTCTCGAAAAAGCGAAAGAAATCCTGAAAAAGCACACCACGCAGCCGTCCCTCTTCGTGCACGCCGCGTGCGTCTCCGCCGCTATGGGCGCGCTCGCCGACTACTACCACGAGGACAAGGACTACTGGGAAGCCATCGGCTGGCTCCACGACGTGGACTATGAAGCCTACCCCACCCTCGACGAGCACTGCCACCACGTGCGGGAATTCCTCGCCCCCGAAGGCGTGGACGAAGAAGACATCCGCATCATCATCTCCCACGGCTGGGGCATCTGCACCGACGAAGTGGAACCGACCACGCCCATCATGAAGAGCCTCTTCACCGTGGACGAACTGACCGGCCTCATCCATGCGTACGCCCTCATGCGCCCGGAAGGCATCGACGGCATGACCGTGAAGAGCCTCAAGAAGAAATGGAAAGACAAGCGCTTCGCCGCAGGCTGCAAACGCGACGTCATCCAGAAAGGCTTCGACATGATGGGCGTCGACCCGGCGGAAGTCATGCAGTGCTGCATCGACGGCATGACCGCCCACAAAGCGGAGATCGGCCTCGAAAAATAACGCCATCCGACCGGCGGCAGGGACCCTCCCCTGCCGTTTTTTCATGCCTCTGCCGGTCATTTGACAAGAAGGAACGGATAGATTAGAATAGTGAGGTACCTGCAGGAAAACCGCGGGGCATAGCGCAGTTGGTAGCGCACCTGCTTTGGGAGCAGGGGGTCGCCAGTTCGAGTCCGGCTGCCCCGACCAACCATTCGTCTCAGTAGCTCAGCTGGATAGAGCAACCGCCTTCTAAGCGGTGGGTCGTGGGTTCAAATCCCTCCTGGGACACCAGATCATCTGCGGCTTCGGCCGTATCAATACAGGCTCCGCCCTCGGCGGAAAGAAACCGGCTTCGGCCGGCTTTTTTATTTTGCCTTCCATCCACTCCCCTTTTCTTCCACGCAAAAAGCGGCTCACACAGAGCCGCTTTTTTTAGTTCGCATAAAGTTTGTCTCAGTCCTGATACTGGGCGGGGAGTTCTTTCACTCTCGCCACGCCGGTCTCGATGGCTGCCTTGGCGACCGCCTTGGCAACCGCTTTCGGGACGCGCGGATCAAAGACGTCGACTACGACGTGATCCGGGTCGAGCTCGTCGTCGGACATGAGGTTCGCCAGCGCGTACGCCGCCGCGAGCTTCATCTCTTCGTTGATCTGACGGGCGCGCACGTCGAGAGCGCCGCGGAAGAGGCCCGGGAAGACGCTGGAGTTGTTGACCTGGTTCGGCATATCGCTCCGGCCGGTGCCGAAGATGTAGACGCCGGCTTCGCGGGCTGCGTCGAGCATCATTTCCGGCGTCGGGTTCGCCATGGCGAAGACGATGTTCTTTTCCGCCATGTTCTTGACGATCTCCGGCGTGAAGACGCCCGGTGCGGAGCAGCCGAGGAGGACATCCGCGCCTTTCACTGCGTCGGCGAGGGTGCCGTGTTTGTTTTCCGGATTGACGCGGGCCGCCAGTTCTTTCTGGATACGGTCGAGTCTGCCGTTGTCGTACATGATGCCCTTGCTGTTCAGGATGGTCATGTTTTCATCCTTTACGCCCGCTTCGAGGAGGAGGCGCGCGATGGCGGAACCGGCCGCGCCGGCGCCGTTCATGACGACTTTCACTTCATCGAGCTTCTTGCCCACGAGGCGCAGGCCGCCGAGGACCGCTGCCAGGGCCGCGATGGCCGTGCCGTGCTGGTCGTCGTGGAAGACCGGGATGTTCATGGTCGCTTTCAGTTTGTCTTCGATGTCGTAGCATTTCGGGGAAGACAGGTCTTCCAGATTGATGCCGGCGAAGGATTTTTCCAGAAGCTGCACGGTGTGGATGAATTCGTCCGGGTCTTTCGTATTGATGACGATCGGGATAGCGTCCACATTGCCGAAGCGCTTGTAGAGAGCGCTCTTGCCTTCCATGACGGGCAGGGAGGCCGCCGGGCCGATGTCGCCGAGGCCGAGCACGCGGGTGCCGTCGGAGATGACGGCGACGATATTGCCGCGGCAGGTGAGATCGAGGGAGAGGTCCTCGTCTTCCTTGATGGCCAGGCACGGCGCGGAGACGCCCGGGGTGTAGACGACGGCGAGGTCGTGCGCGTCGTTGACCGGAGCCGCCAGGGCGGTCTGGATCATCTGATGTTTTTCTCTTCTAAGCTGCATGGCTTCTTCTCTTAAATCCATAAGTGAGCTCCTTTCAAAAGTAAAAAGCAGGCCGCAGAAAACGCGTCAGTCCTTCACGGCGGGCATGTTGCGCCCGTTGAAGATTTCCGCCATCTCCTGCTTCAGCAGGCGGCGGATGCGCTTCACTTCTTTCGGCGGCAGGTCCTCTTCCCGGGTGTGGAAGAGGTAGTTGTCCAGATGGAAATCGTGGAGCATCATCTTCGTGTGGAAGAGATTCTCCTGATATACATTGACATCCACCATGTCGTATTTATGCCGGATCTGGGGGGCGATGTAATTCTGGATGGAATTGATGCGGTGGTCGATGAAGATTTTCTTGCCGTTCACGTCACGGGTGAAGCCCCGCACGCGGTAGTCCGCCACGACGATGTCCGCATCGAAGGACCGCAGCAGGAAATTCAGCGCGTTGAGCGGCGAGATCTTGCCGCAGGTGGACACGTCGATATCGGCGCGGAAGGTGCAGATGCCGTCCTGCGGATGCATTTCCGGATAGGTGTGGACGGTGATGTGGCTCTTGTCCAGATGTCCCACGATGTCCTGCTTCTCATTCTCCACCGGCTCCTCCGCGATGAGCATCGTCACGCTGGCGCCCTGCGGGTCGTAGTCCTGCGAAGCGATGTTCAGGATGTTCGCGCCGATCATGTCGGCCACGTCCTGGAGCAGCTTCGTGAGGCGCTCCGCGCTGTACTCCTCGTCGATGTAGGCGATGTACTTTTCCCGGTCCGCCGCCTCGCTCGCGTAGCAGATGTCATACATGTTGAAGCTGAGCGACTTGGTCAGGTTGTTGAATCCAAAAAGTTTCAGTTTTCTTTTTGCCATGGCGATGTCCTCTCTCCCTCCTTCCTCTGGCTATATTGTATATTATATCAGATAAATAGTATACTCGCATGCCAATTAGCAGAATATCCGATATGCTCGAATATCAAATATTCATCAGGAAGGTCTGTTTTGAAAAAAACTCATGACGGCGCAGCGCCCGTCTTCAGATGGTCTCGGTTTTCAGTTTGGCGATGAGCGCGCGGAGCGCCCGCCCGCGGTGGCTGATGCTGTTCTTTTCTTCCAGTGAAATCTCCGCCATGGTCTTTCCGAACTGCGGCAGAAAGAACAGAGGGTCGTAGCCGAAGCCGCCGGTGCCCGCATAGAAATCGCGGATGATGCCCTCGCAGGTGCCTTCCGCGGTGACGGCCCGGCCGTCGGGCCAGACCAGCGCCACCACGCACACATAGCGGCCTTTCCGTTCCTCGCCCGTGTACGGCGCCAGGTCCCGGATGAGCTTCCGGTTATTCGCCTCGTCGTCCCCGTGCGTCCCGGCATAGCGGGCGGAATAGATGCCCGGCCGGTCCCCCAGTGCGTCGGCGATGATGCCGGAGTCGTCGGAGAGCACCGGCTCGCCCACGGCGGCCGCATAGGCCCGCGCTTTCTGGAGCGCGTTCTCCTCGAAGGTGGCGCCCGTCTCTTCCGGGTCCGGCAGGTCGGCGATCTCGGAAATCGGCACCGCTTCCCAGCCCAGCTCGGCGAAAGCTTCCCGGAACTCTCTGATTTTTCCTTTATTGTGTGTGGCCAGTATGATCCTCATTTTATCTCCCCATCATCAATCCCACGGAATCGCGCTTTGCTTTCCGCCAGTCCGCTTCCGCGGCGGCCAGCGCGGCGGTGGACCGCTTCACCACGGCGGTCACGGCGCCGATCTGCTCCGGCGACGCCCGGCGCACAGGCAGGCGGAGCAGGCGGGACGGGCAGATGCGGCACGCGCCGCCGGCGGTCATGCTGCTGAGGAAGAGCCCGCCGATCGGGCCGTCCAGATAGGCTTTCAGATATTCCGCCGTGTAGTCCTCCATCGGCCGGAGCACGGTCACATCCCCGGCGGCGGCCGCGCCTTCCAGCTCTGCCGGCACCACGGCGCAGCAGAGGCGGCCCTGCCGGAGCGTCACGGCGAGATCGCCCGCAGAGACGCGCTTCACGTCTGCGGCCGGCTCTTCCTTCACCAGATCGGTGCGGACGCACGAATCGGTCACCGCTTCCCCGTGGATCACCGCGTACGTGCCGAGGGTCCCTTTCAGGGCCGGCACTTCGCGGAAAATGCTCCCCACGGCGAAGTCCGGGTCCAGCAGGCCTGCCGCCAGGATGGTCTGCAGCGCCTCGCTGCCGTTCCACGCGTAGAGGTCGTAGTCCCAGCTGTCCGCCGCGGCGAACGCTTCGCGGCCGAGCGCCGCCCGGTCCCAGGTGCGGACGCCGCCGTCCGCGGTCAGCTCGCCGAAGACGATGCGCCCCGAGGGATCCGGCGCGCCGCAGGTCACGAAATCTTTTTCCTCTTCCCCGTCCGTCACGTGATACAGGGAAGACACGGTGCACCGGGCCGCCGCCTCGCGGAAAACCGCCTGCACCGCTTCTTTGTCCGAGCGGAGCAGCGCGTCTGGCAGGAGCGCTTCCATGGTGCCCCCTTCGGCGAGATGTGCCCCGAGGGCCTGCCAGTACGCCACGCTGTCCCCGTCCGCGCGGCCCGCGTAGAAGATGTAATCGTAGCGTTCCGTATCGCCGGGGATCTCGTCCATGGTCATGGCGCGGCCCCGGGCGTAAATCATCGCCACCGGCTCCTTCCACGCTTCGTCGGCCACTGCCACGGCGATGCGCTTGCCCCGGAGCGTCACGAAGATGTCCGTCAGGCACGGCAGGTACTGTTCCGCGCCGGCGAAGAGCACCGTCTGCCCCGCGGCCTCCGCATGAGCCACCGCCTGTCCTGCCAGCGCCGCCACCGCGTCCGTCGCCGCGTCCGCCCCGGCAAACATCATGGGATCTACGGACAGAGCCAGCGTATAGATGCGGGCGTACTGCTCCGCGTCGTCCGGCACGCCGCCGAATTTGTCCGCGGTGAGCGCCTGCGCCGCCTTCTGCAGGTCTTCCTGCGAGAGGCCGTACTCCCGGTTCGACCGGCTGTCAGGCTGATGGAACAGCACGTAATCCAGATGGCGGGCCCGCATGATTTCCCGGAAGATTTTCGCTTCTTCCACGCCGAGCGCGGCAAACTGCCTGATTTTTTCTTCCCTGATCCGATCCACGATGTCCTCCTCTGCGCCGCCGTATCTTCCGGCGTATTTTTCACGGTATCTATTATATACGCTGATTTATTTTATTTCCACGCCCGCCGCCGGCGCACGCAAAAACAGCAGCCCCGGAGAGCTGCTGTAGGTGCTGGGTTTATTCTGCGGCGGGCGCGGCCTGCGCGGCAGGTTCCGCCGGAGCGGAGGCGTCCTGAGCGGCCGCTGCCGCGGCTTTCGCCGCTTCGGCCTGATGGACCCGTTCCAGCCGGTAGAGATTCATATAGAGATCTTTGGCTTTCGCGCGGATCTTCAGCGCGTCGCCGGTCTCCTCCTGATCCTTCGACGGGATGGCTGCGCCGCGGGCGTCGTACACGCCGTCCAGCTTCAGTTCCATCTTGTAGGATTTCTCGTTCTTGTTCACGTAGAGGCCCGCGTCAAATTCGCGGATCTGCGTGACCAGATTGTCTTTCGCGAAATCCATGGCGTTCACTTTGTCTTTGTAGGATTCTACATACATCTTGAAGTGCATGTTCTCGATGCTGTTCGGGAAGTCCATGGTCTGGATGCCGCGGACGGTATCCATGTCCGCATAGATCACTTCATCTTCGCCCGCATAGATCACGCGGTACTGATCGGGATGCGCGAGGAGCGCGGCGGAGTCCATCGCCATGGCCGCTCCCGGCGCGGCGAGGACGAGGCCCGCCAGCATCAGGCTGTACAGTTTCTTCATGGTCATCCCTCCGTTATTCTCCGGCCTGCGGGGCGTGGGCCGCGCGGACCAGGCTGTAATAGATGTCGTCGGCTTCGACTTTGGCTTTCTTTCCCTTCCAGGACGCATCGCCGATCTGTGCACCGTGGCTGTCATAGACGGCGGTGAGCTTCGCTTCCAGGCGGTACTCGTCCGTCTTGTGGTTGCCGTAGGCGGTCGCTTCGTACTGCTGGATGTCCGTCACGGTATTGCCCGTCTGGTACGCCATGGCGTCGGGATTCTTCGCATAGGTCTCCACGTACATGGTGAAGGAAATATTTTCGATGCTCGCCGGGAAATCGCGGGACTGCATCGCCCGGACCGTATCCATATCGGCGTAGACGGCTTTCCCGCCGTCTGCATAGATCACGCGGTATTCCGCCGGATTCGTCAGAAGCGTCGCGGAATCCATCGCCATGGCTGCGCAGGGGGCGCTGAGCACAAGGCCGGCCGCAAGGGCTGTCCACAGTTTTTTCATACATTGCCTCCTTGAGTAAAACCAGTTTCAAATTGTTATAAATAATATTATCACAGGTAAGAAAGAAAAGCAATGGGCCGGACAGCTCCGCGCGGCGGCCCGGCCTGTCAGACTAGCTTCTTCCGCCACACGCCGCTCCGCCACCGCCAGAGGAAGACGAGGCCGCGGGTGCATTCGTCGGCGGCCATGGCGGTCCAGATGCCCACGAGTCCCCAGCCGAGATGGATGCCGAGGAGCCACGCCCCGAAGGTGGCGATGCCCCACATGAAGAGGATGCCCACCGTGATGGGCGCGCGCACGTCGCCCGCCGCATTGAGCGCCATGACCATGCTCATATTCACCGCGCGGCCGATCTCGAGGAAGATCTCCACGAAGAGGATGGCCCGGCCGAGGGCGTGCACCTCCGGGTCATCCGTGAAGATGGAGAAGACCGCGTCGCTGTGGAAGAAGAGAAAGGCCGAGATGGACCCCGACAGGAGGACGGACACGAGGATGGTGAATTTCACCCGCCGGTCCACCTCGTCATTGTCCCCCGCGCCCTTGAAGTAGCCCACGAGGATCTGCGTGGCCATGGCGAGCGCCTGCGAGTAGACGTAGCTCATCATGGCGATGATGTAGGCGTAGACTTTCGTGGTGATGACCGCGATGCCGAAGACGTTCACGAATTTCATGATCACCGTCTGGGAGAGCTGGTAGGAGAAGGTCTCGCCGCCGCAGGGGATGCCGATGGCGAGGATCTGCCGGAGCGTGCGGAACGGAAAAGGCCGCAGGTGCGACAGCGAGAGCCGCGCCGGCGTGTACCGGTGGAAGAGGACCACGATGAGCACGAGGCCGAAGATCTTGGAAATATTTGTGGAGATGCATACGCCCGCCACGCCGAGGGACGGGATGGGCCCCCAGCCGTGGATGAGGATGAGATTGCCGCCGATATTGAGCACGTTCATCACGAGGGAGCAGATCATGGTGAGCTTCAGGAGCGACCAGCCCCGCAGGAACGAGATGAACGCCATGTACAGGCTCTGCACGAAGACGAACGCGCCGATCCACCGGAGGTACAGCGACGCATCGCCCCAGATCTCCGCGGGCACGCCGATGACCTGCAGGAACCACCCGTCGCACAGGAAGAGCAGCGCCGAAAGCACCGCGCCGAGCACGAAATTCGCGGCGAGCGCCACGGTGCACACTTCGCTCACCTTCGTCATGTCCCCCGCGCCGCGGTAGTGCGCGATGAGGATGGTCGCCGCCTGGCACATGACGGCCAGCGTGAGCACGATCATATTGAAGACCACGTTGTCATTGCCGACGGCGGCCACCGCGTCCTGCGAGTAGCGGCTCAGCATGAACTGGTCCACGTTCGGCACCATCATCTGGAGCGCGGTCTCCACGAAGATGGGCACGGACATGGAGAAGACCGCCCACCGGCTTTTATAGGGATTTTCTTTTGCTGTCATGGGATTCCTCTGCCGGAGCGGCGCCCCGGCCCTTTCTGAAATACAGAGACCATCCTACCATGGCGGCCGCGGCGGCGCAAGAGCGCACGAAAAAAGAGCGCCCTTCCGGACGCCCTTTCTTTTGTGCAGAGAGAATCAGCGGATCTCCACGGTGTGGACCACTTTGTAGCCGTGCTCTTCCAGATGCTTCGTGGACAGGAGCAGATCGGGGAAATCGCCGCGGATGACGATCTCGTATTCGCCGTCCGTTTCCTTGTAGGTGACGAGGCTGTCGATATTCACGCCGTCCTTCGCGAGCACGCCGGAGATGTCCTCCATCGCGCCCTGCCGGTCGTGCACGTGGAGCGCGATGCGCGTCTTGCCGTCGGCGAGGCCCATCATGTTCACGAAGGCGCGGAGGATGTCCCGGGCGGTGATGACGCCCACCACGGTGCCTTCGCCGCTCACCACGGGCAGGCCGCTGATGTTGTTCCGCTCCATGAGGTACGCCGCTTCCTCGATGGTGGCGTCCGCATTGATGGCGATGACGCGCTTCGACATGATGTCTTTCACCTTCAGGTTGTCCAGGAGCGAGCTGATCTCGTACTGGGACAGCGTCGTCGCCGGGGACGGGGAGACGCGGCTGATGTCGCCGTCGCTCACGAGGCCTACGAGTTTGCCGTTCTCCACCACGGGGAGCCGGTTGATTTTATGCGCTTTCATCATGGACGCCGCTTTCGTCACCGCGGTGTCCGGCGGAATGGTGATCGGGTTCTGTGACATTCGATTCGCTACAAACATGCTGCTCATCCTTTCGTGCCAATCATGGAAACGATTTCTTTTTCTATTCTACCACAGATCGGGCGCGGTCACGCCTCCCGGCTGTCGGCCATGCGGTAGATGAGGGGGAACACGTTCCGCTCCGGGCCGATCCGGACGGCCGCGGCGGCCCGGCGGGCGAGCGCCTCCATGGGGAGACCATCCCGCCCGTAGAGCGTGAGGACCTTCTCCCCCTTCGCCACCGGCGCGCCCGCTTCCTTCCACAGGCGGAGCCCCACCGTGAGGTCCACGTCGTCTTCCTTTTTCTCCCGGCCGCCGCCCATGTCCATGACGACGCGGGCGAGCTCCACCGGCCGGATGTCCTCGACATAGCCGTCCGCCCCGGCGTACACGTCGTACGCCCCGTCCTGCGGGGTGAGGGGCCGCACACCGATCCACGAGGCGTCCCCGCCCTGGGCCGTGATGCACTCCTTCAGCTTGTCCAGCGCCCGGCCGCTTTCGATCATCGCTTCGGCGATGCGCCGCCCTTCGGCGAGGGTCTCCGCCTTTCCCCCCGCGCAGATCATGGCGCCGGCGATGGTCTTCGAGAGCGCGGCGAGCCGCTGCCCGCCCCCGCCGGAGAGCACCTCCACCGCTTCGTCCACCTCGACGCTGTTTCCGATGGCGCAGCCGAGGGGGATCTCCATGTCCGTCACGAAGGCGATCACGCGGATGCCCGCCGCCGTGCCGAGCGCGGTCATTTCCTCCATGAGCGCTTCCGCCGCTTTCCGGTTCTTCATGAACGCGCCGCGGCCGCACTTCACGTCCAGCACCACAGCGTCCGCCCCGGCGGCGATCTTCTTGCTCATCACGGACGAGGCGATGAGCGGCAGGGACTCTACCGTCCCCGTAGCGTCGCGGAGCGCGTAGAGCAGGGCGTCCGCCGGGCACAGCTCCGCCGACTGCCCCGCCATGGCGATGCCGTGCTCCCTCACCTGCCGGATGAATTCTTCAAAGGACAGCGCCGTGCGGTAGCCGGGGATGGCGGAGAGCTTGTCCACCGTGCCTCCGGTGAATCCCAGCGACCGGCCGGAAAGCTTCGCGATAGGCACGCCGGCCGCCGCCGCGATGGGCGCCGTGACGAGCGTCACCGTGTCGCCCACGCCGCCGGTGGAGTGCTTGTCCACCTTCACGCCGGGGATGGACGACAGGTCCGCCCGCGGGCCGGACGCCGCCATGGCCCGGGTGAGCGCCGCCGTCTCCGCCGCGGTGAGCCCCTGGAAATACACGGCCATGCACCACGCTGCCATCTGGTAATCCGGCACATCGCCCGCCGTATAGCCCTCGATGAGCCCGCGGATTTCCTCCGCCGTGAGGACGCCGCCGTCCCGTTTCTTCTCGATGAGCCGCTCTGCATTCATCGGTACCGCCTCCTTTTTTCTTCTATTATACCGGATTCCCCGCCGGAAAAAACGCACAGAAAAAGCACCGCCCGTGCGGTGCCTTTCTTCGTTTTGCTTTTATTTGTCCAGCTCGCCCATGGCGATGGCGAACGCGGCGAGCGTCTTCGCATCGTGGATCTCGCCGGCAGCGATCCGGCGCTTCACTTCCGCGATCGGCAGCTTCACCACGTCGAGGTATTCGTCCGCGTCGAGGTGCTGGTGCGCCGGGATGAGGTGATCCGCCAGGTAGAGGTGAATGGTCTCATTGCAGAAGCCGGGCGTGGTGAAGACCGAGCCGAGCTTCCGCAGATGATCCGAGCGGAAGCCGGTCTCCTCGGTGAGCTCCCGGGCGGCACAGGTCTCCGGCGCCTCGCCGGGGTCGATCTTCCCCGCGGGGATCTCCAGCAGCGCTTCCTCCACGGCGTAGCGGTACTGCCGGACGAAGAGGACACACCCGTCCCCCGTCACCGGGATGACGGCGCACGCGCCGGGGTGGAGCACCACCTCGCGCCAGGTGTTCCGCCCGCCGATCTCCACGTCGTCCTTGTAGATGCGGAGCAGCTTCCCTTCATAGACAGGCGTCCGTTTCAGCAGTTTTTCCTTCTCGATCATGGTTCACACCCCCGTGCTTCCCACGCCGCCGCGGCGCACGCCGTCCGCGCTGTCGCCGTCCGCGGTGAGATACCGGCAGAAAATCCCCTGGGCGATGCGGTCGCCCTTCGCCACATGGAAGGGCTCGCCGGACGCGTTGTACACGGCGATCATGATGTGCCCTTCGTTGTCTTCGTTGTTGTAATAGTCCCCGTCGATGATGCCCGTGCCGTTCGCCAGCATGAGGCCGTGCTTGATGCCCATGCTGGAGCGAATGTGGACCGCGAGGTACTCCCCGTGCTCCATGTACGCCTTGAGACCCGTGGTGAGCACCGTCACGCGCCCGGGAAGGAGGTCGGCGTCTTCGGCGCTCTCGATGTCATAGCCCGCGCTTTCGGCGGTCTTCCGGACGGGAAGGCGGATGCCCCGCCCTTCCCAGGCCGAGACGACTTCGAATCCGCGGCTCATTTGCGCTTCTCCAGGAGGAGCGCCTTGCGGGACAGATTGATGCGGCCCTTGTCGTCGATCTCCGTGACCTTGACCATGATTTCGTCGCCTTCATGGACCACGTCCTCCGGCTTCTCCACGCGCTGGAGCGCCAGCTGGGACACGTGCACCATGCCTTCCTTGCCGGGGAGGATCTCCACGAACGCGCCGAACTTCATGAGGCGGGTCACGCGGCCGAGATAGGTCTCGCCGGGCGCCACGTCGTGGGTGAGCGCTTCCACCATCTTTTTCGCGCGCTGCGCCGCGTCTTCGTCGGGCGTCGCGATGTAGATGCGGCCGTCTTCCTCCACGTCCATCTTCACGCCGGTCTCGCTGATGATCTTGTTGATGGTCTTGCCGCCGGTGCCGATGACGTCGCGGATCTTTTCCACCGGGATGGTCATGGTGATGATCTTCGGCGCATACGGGGAGAGATGGTCCGCAGGCTTTGCGATGCACGCGGCCATCTTGTCCAGGATGAAGAGGCGGCCTTTCCGCGCCTGCTGGAGAGCGGCGAGGAGGATGTCCCGGGACAGGCCGTGGATCTTGATGTCCATCTGGATGGCGGTGACGCCCTTCGCCGTGCCGGCCACCTTGAAGTCCATATCGCCCAGCGCGTCTTCCATGCCCTGGATGTCGGTGAGGATGGTGAAATGCTCTCCTTCCTGCACGAGGCCCATGGCGATGCCCGCCACCGGCGCCTTGATCGGCACGCCCGCGTTCATGAGGGACATGGTGCTGCCGCAGACGGACGCCTGCGAGGAGGAGCCGTTCGACTCGAGGATCTCGGAGACGACGCGGATGGCGTACGGGAATTCTTCCACGGAGGGGATGACCGGCAGGAGCGCCCGTTCGGCGAGCGCGCCGTGGCCGATCTCACGCCGTCCGGGACCGCGGGAGCTCTTCGTCTCGCCCACGCTGTACGACGGGAAATTGTACTGGTGAATGTAGCGCTTCTCCGTCACCGGGGTGAGGTCGTCGATGATCTGCGTCTCGGACATGGGCGCGAGCGTGGTGACCGTGAGGGCCTGCGTCTGCCCGCGGGTGAAGAGCGCCGAGCCGTGCACGCGCGGCAGGAGCCCCACTTCGCAGGTGATGGGGCGGATCTCGTCGAGGGCGCGTCCGTCCGGACGGATCTTATCGACGGAGATCATGTGGCGGACGATCTCTTTCGTGAGATGGTCCAGGCACGCCGCCACGTCGGAGGCGTTGTCCGGATAGATTTCTTTGAAATGCGCTTCCGCTTCTTCCTTCACTTCCGCCATGTGCGCTTCGCGGGTGAGCTTGTCCGGATTGAAGATGGCCTGCTTCAGCGGCTCTTCCGCATAGGCGCGGATGGCGTTCTCGATCTCTTCTGGGATTTCCGGGAAGACGAGCTGGCGCTTCGGCTTGCCCACTTCGGCGATGATGGTCTTCTGGAACGCCACGAGCTTCTTGATCTGCTCATGAGCGAACATGATGGCGTCCAGCACTTCTTCCTCGGGCGCTTCCTTCGCGCCGCCTTCGACCATGAGGATGGCCGTTTCCGAACCGGCGACGGTGATGTTCATGGTGGACTCTTCCAGCTGGGCCTGCGTGGGATTCACGACGAATTCGCCGTTCACGCGGCCCACGCGCACGCCGGCGATGGGGCCGTCCCACGGGATGTCGGAGATGGCGAGCGACGCGGACGCGCCCAGCATGCCGCACAGCTCCGGCGCGTTGTCGTAGTCGACGGACAGCACCGTGGCCACCACATGCACGTCATTGCGGCAGCGCTTGTCGAACAGCGGACGGATCGGCCGGTCGATGAGGCGCGCATTCAGGATGGCGGAATTGCCCGGACGGCCTTCCCGTCTCAGGAACCCGCCGGGCATCTTGCCCACGGAGTACATCTTTTCTTCGTAGTCGACGGTGAGCGGGAAAAAGTCCGTCCCCTCGCGGGCGGTCTTGCTCGCGGTGGACGTCACCAGCACGACGGTGTCCCCGTAGCGCACCAGCACGGCACCCGACGCCTGCTTGGCCATCTTGCCGGTCTCGATCGTAAGCTGGCTGCCTGCCAGTTCCATGGAAAATGTCTTGAACATCTCGTTCCTCCTCTGCATCTCTATTCTTCTTTTTTTACCATAAAGTATATTATAACACAGCGCCCGCCCGCGGTGGAGCGGAAAGCCGCCGGGCGGGCACGCAAAAAGCACCCTGTACCGGGTGCTTCTTTTATTGTGAAAAATGAACGGACACGTCCCGCCCGCGCTCCACCGTCGTCCACGGCGGCGGGTCCTGGCTGTCCGCGAAGCCGGAGCCGTCCGGGCGGAATCCGAGGCCGGCCTGCGTGAGCCACTCGCCCACGTCGCGCATGGACCAGCCGCGGAAATCCGGCACAGTCACGGCCGGCGCGTCCGCTTCGGGCAGTGCGGGCAGCGCCGCCTCAGGGACGGCCGCCGCCTGCGCCGCCGCAGCCTTGCGGGCTGCCGGGTCCTCGATGGCGTGGATGCCCATGTACCGCATGATCTGGCCCATGATCTCCGAGAAGACCGGCGCGGCCACCATGCCGCCGTAGTACATGCCCTGCGGATTGTCCAGCACGACGAGGCAGATCGCCCGCGGGTCCTCCGTGGGGCCGAAGCCGCAGAAGGAGGCGATGTACTGCCCCTCCAGATAGCCGCCGCGGACGGTGTCGATCTTCTGCGCGGTGCCGGTCTTGCCGCCCATGTGGTAGCCGGGGACGCGCGCATTGCCGCCGCCCCCTTCGGAGACTTCCTTCTCCATCATGTCCTTCACGGTGTCCGCCACCTGCTTCGACACGGGCTGCCCCGCGCTTTCCGCCTCCGTCTCCTGATACACCGTACCGTCGGGATTCCGGATGGACGCGATGAGATGGGGCTTCACCATCTGCCCGCCGTTCGCGATGGCGCTGTACGCCTGCACCATCTGGAGCGGCGTCACGGCGATGCCCTGCCCGATGGACATGGATGCCACATCGATGGGCCGCATTTCCTCCGGATCGAAGAGGATGCCGTCCCCCTCGCCGGGAAGCTCGATGCCCGTAGCCCGGCCGAAGCCGAAGCGCTCCGCATACTTCGTGAGGATGTCCCCGCCGGTGAGGAGCCCGATATGCGCGAAGCCCGTATTGATGGAAAATTTCAGGATATCCACCATGCGCACGTCGCCGTAGGACTCGTCGTCCCAGTTCCGCACGGCGTGGCCGGACGCCACGATCTCGCCCGGATCGTGCCACACCTCGTCCGTGGTATACGTCCCCGCATCGAGCGCCGTAGCCGCCACCACCGGCTTGAAGGTGGAGCCCGGCTCATAGATGTCCACCACCGCTCGGTTCTTGAATTCATTTTCCGTGGCGTTGTAGAAATGGTTTGGATCGTACGACGGCCGGTTCACCATGGCGAGGATGCCGCCGGTCTTCGGGTCCATGACGATGACGATGCCCCCCTGCGCCTGCGTGGACGCCATGGCCCGGTCGAGCGCGCGCTCCGCGAAGAACTGGATGCTCTCGTCGATGGTGAGGTACACCGACTTCGTCTCCCGCCCCTCGTAGGGCGCCATGGTGGAGTGCAGGATGGGATTGCCCCGCGCGTCCAGCATGAGCACCTGCCGGTTCACGCTGCCCCGGATCAGCTCGTCCAGCGATTTCTCCAGTCCGTCCAGCCCCTTGCCGTCAATGCCGACGAAGCCCAGCACATTCGCCAGCAGGCCGCCGTTCGGATAGTAGCGCTTGCTCTCGTCCACGAAGCCGAAGCCTTTCCATTTATGCTCCTTGATGACCGCTTTCGCCGCGGCGGTCATATCCGGGTCCATGACGCGCTCCAGCCACACGAAGCGCGTGTCCTGCTTCATCTTCTCCGCGAGCGTCCCCTCGCTGATCTTCAGGACCGGCGCGAGGAGCTGCGCCGCTTCGTCCGGCGAGACGTTCAGCATGCCCGGGTCCGCATAGAGCGACTTCACCATGATGGAAAAGGCCAGCTGCTTCCCGTTCCGGTCGTAGATGGTGCCCCGCTCGGAGTAGAGCTCCTGCATGTCCCGTGTCTGGCGCACGCTCCATTCGGCGTACCGGTCGTGCTGGATGAGCTGCACGTAGACCAGCCGGCCGGCGATGCACAGCGCGCCCGCAAGGAAGAGGGCGCACAGCGTCCGGCTGCGGTCCCGCAGCAGCTTCAGAGGATTACGCCGTTTCATGGGAATGCCGCTTTCTGAACCGCACGGCCGCCCGGTACAGGGGCTCCGGCCCGTTTTCCAGCTCGCCGTTCTGCACCCGGCGGAGCAGGTTCTGCATGCCCTCCGCCGCGGCCGGCCCCAGCGCCTCGATGGTGCGCCCGTCGTAATGGAGCTCGCCCGTCGTGACGGGGATGGACGCCGCCACGTCCGCCATGCACCGGCCGAACGCTTCGTGCCCTTCCGTGGCGGAGAGGGGACGCCCGCAGCCGATGATGTCCGCTTTCGCGAGCGCGGTCATCTCACAGATGGCTTCGATAAGCGCCGCCTGCGAAGGGAATTCCCGGTGCATCGCCAGATGTCGCACCCATTTCACCACGTCCGCCTCTTCCACATTGGCGAAATAATGGAATTTCATGTGATTCTCCACGAGCCATGTGATGAGATGGACTTCCTTCTCCGGAAAGCGCCACCGCCGGAGCAGAGTCCGCGCCATCTCCGCGCCCACGCGGTCGTGGTTGTAATCGGTGATCTTCGCGCCCTCCACGCGGCGCACGCCGGGCATGCCTTTGCCCACGTCGTGCAGAAGCGCTGCCCACCGGGCGATGCGTTCCGCCGGCGCGGCTTCCACCACGGCCAGCGTATGGTACCACGCGTCGTACCGGTGAAATTCCTTCATCTGCGGCAGGTCCACCAGATGGCTGAGCTCGGGCAGCACTGCCACCGCCGTGTCCTGCCCGTTTTCCCGCACGCGGCACGAGCAGCCGCACAGCCCCGACCGCACGAGGAGGTCGAGCCCCCGTGCCGCATGGGGCGTCACAAGGAGCCGTTCCACCTCGCTCTTCACCCGCTCGAGAGAGAGGCCGCTCACCCGCGGGAAGGCTGCCTCCATCCCCTCGACGAGGCTCCGGTCCGCCAGGAAATCCAGCTGGCCCACGAAGCGGCACGCCCGGAAGAGGCGCAGCGCATCCTCCTGAAAGCGCTCCGCCGCATCGCCCACCGTGCGGAGCCGCTTCGCCGCGAGGTCTTTCATCCCGCCGAAGTCATCATGAAGCACGCCGTCCGCGCCGAGCGCCATGGCGTTCACCGTAAAATCCCGCCGCGCCAGGTCCTCCCGGAGCGTGTCCGCAAAAGTCACCGACGCCGGCCGGTGCGCATCCGCGCCGTACACCTCCCGGCGGAACGTGGTCACCTCGTAATTCACGCCGTCTCTCACGGCGATCACCGTGCCGTAGCGCCGGCCTCCGCCGTCCACCGCGCGCACGCCGGCCGCTGTAAGCGCCTGAGCCGTCTCCTCCGGCCGGGCGGACGTGGTGATGTCCCAGTCGTGAGGGACGAGGCCCATGGCGAGGTCCCGCACGCAGCCGCCCACGAGGTACGCCTCATGCCCCGCGTCCGCGAGGACCCGCAGTACGGAAAGAGCGCCCGCATCCACCCGCGTCAGCCGCTCCTCCGGGGAAAGCCGCCCGAAATCCTTCCGCCCGAACCAATCCTTCCATCCCGTCATGCCTGTCTCTCACCTCCCTTTCGTCTTTGTATTTCCTGTCGTATCTTATCTACCTATCATAAACGATGGCCCCTGTTTCTTCAACGAACGCCGGGCAAAGAAAAAAGGCGCTTCCGCAGAAGCACCTTTCTTTGCTTATCCGTCCTGTCTCACTGCCAGATGGATTTCATGATATCCCGGTACGCTTCTTCCAGATGACGGATGATCACGCCGAACATCGTATAGATCATATCGCCGTCTGCCTCTCCCGTTTTAAAAAGGATGCACGTATCCAGTACCAGATTCCCCTCCCGGTCGGTGTAGTACTTGAACGATTTGTACTGCCGGTTATAGCTGTCCATCAGCTCCAGCAGCGCAGGCTTATTGTCTTCCCGCAACGCTTTCGGAGCGACGAGGATGCGCAGCATGCAGTAGATACTGCTGTCCAGGATAACGATGGCCGGAAGCTCCGTCCCATTCACATTGATATGCGACCGGAAGACCACCGTATTCAGCGGGTCATCCCTGATCTCATCCACCGTGAACGCATGGATATTCTTTTCCTTCAGATAGTCCTGAAACAATTCCGCTTTCTTATTCATAAATACTCCTTTCCTGCAGGACCGGACGCCCGGAGGCCGTCTTCCTGCCCTATTCTTCATTCCACCGTGATCTCATCGCTTTCCGCATTGTCTGCGGAAACGCCTGCCCCGTCGATCAGACCGTAACGGTCATGATACGACAGTTCCGGCGCATAGTATCTGTCGTAGAACCGGTAGAAATCCTTATCAGAGAAAATATTCATCCAGTCCGTCATGCTGTAACGCTGGCTGTAGGTATCGTTGTGATCCTGCAGATGGAGCAGATTGCCGTTGCTGTGCTGGACCGGCGAATCTGCATCGAAATGGAGATACATCCACTGCCCGTGGGTGCCGTCCGCTTTCCAGGCGTTCAGATCGCTGTTCGGGCGATTGATGTCCGTATTGATCCAGTATGCGCTGTCCCGGGTATCGTCGTACACCGGCGCCGAACCGAAGACGTCCGTCGTCATGTGCGGCGTGCTGAACGTCGCCTTGTCCTCCACATAGAGTTTATCCAGGTGGAACGCGCCGCTGCTCACATGGATATCGCCGGTATTGAGCCACAGCCGATTGAAGCGGACGCCGCCATTGGTCCGGATATCGCCGATAACGAGATTGTCGATAGGCGTATTGTCGTCTACGCCGTCCGGCGTGATAGTGAGGAATCCGTCGCCGTCTTCACGCTGGACGATGTCGTCCAGATCCATATTCGAGCCCGCGATCTGGATCTCTGTCGCCGCTTCCACATGCTCCGATTCCATCTGCTTGCCCGGCTTCCGGACGACGACCGCCACGAGATTGCCGCTCACATTGACCAGATGGAGATCGCCTTCCGCGGTCGAAATCTTGGAATCCTCTTTCGCATAGACTTCATAGAGATCGATGTCGCTGTCGTCGCCGCCGGCCTCAATGCCGCCGTTCTCCGTCGTCACATTGCCGAGAGCCGCATGGATGACCGCATGGTCGCCATTCGCTTCCCGGTTTGTATCCCGGATGTCGCCGTGGCCGCCCTCTTCGACCTTGAGCAGGACATCGCCCTGATTTGACGTCACGTGGATCTTCTCATGAACGTCATCCGTCTTGCCTTCGAAAAGAATATCCCCGATATTCGTATTCAGCGTGATATCCTGTCCCGCGGTAAGATCGTCGCGAACCAGAATGCTGCCGCTGTGAACAGCCTGTGCAAAGAGATCCTTCCCCGCATTGACCACTTCATTGAAAGTGATGTCGCCATTCTGCGTCTGGAGATGGACATCTCTGTCCGCCGTCAGCGCCGCGCCTTCTTCCGCAGTAATATTGCCCGCAGCGACCGTCGCATGGATGCTGCCGGCGGTTTCCGCCGTGCCGTGCGCATTCACCGCGCCGCCGAAAGTGACATTTCCTTCGCCGGTGACGCTGGCCGTCACATTGCCGGCATTTGCCGTAGTGGTGCCGCCAAAGGCGATAGAACCATTCTCTGTTTCTGCAGAAACATGCTGCCCTGCCGTCGCTGTATCAGAGAATGTAATATCGCCGCTTCCGCTGTCCGCGGCAATATTGCCTGCCGCTGCCGTCACGCTGCCTCCGAGCTGGATATTTCCGGCCCCCGTCTCAGCCAGCACATTCTGTGCCGCTGTCAGGCTACCCGTGGTTGTAATTGCACCGCTGCCGCTCGTGAGGCCGATATCAATGCCCGCATGGGTCGTACCATTGACCGCAATATCGCCTGCCTGCGTATTCGCAATGACATTCCCGGCTGTCGCCGTCACATCGCCACCGAGGGTAATCGCGCCGTTTCCAGTCTCAGCCGACACATTCTGTGCCGCTGTCAGACTGCCAGTAGTCGCAATCGCACCGCTGCCGCTCGTGAGACCGATATCCGTTCCGGCGTCAGCCGTGCCGTTCACTGTAATATCACCGTCATGCGTGCTGGTGAGAGAAATATTCTTCGCCGCATCGGTACTGCCATTTACGGTAATGTCGCCGCTGTTGGTCGTCACCATCACCGCACCGCCGAGGGCAGATACTTTGTCATCGCTGCCTTCCGCGCCGAGCGTGACGTCTCCGTGATTGGTTGTCACTGTCACATTGTCGCCAGCCTCAATACTGCCTTCCACGGTGACATGGCCCTTGCCCTCATCCGTCGTGGATGTGGTCAGTGTCGTATCGCCGCCGGATTTGACGGCTCCATCCACAAGGATGTCGCCTGTTGTGGTCGATGCGGAGGCATTGCCGTTCACCGCTGTGACCTGCCCCTTCAGCGTGATATCGCCACTGCCCGTATCGGCCAGGAATGTATTCTGCGCTGTCGCGCTGCCCGTCACAGTGATTGTGCCTGCGCCACTTGTGAGACCGATGTCCATGCCCGCATTGGCGGTGCCGTTGACCGTAATCTCACCGGCTTTCGTATCCGCAGTGATGTTGCCGGTCACCGCCGTCACATCACCACCGAAGGCGATGGAGCCGCTACCAGTCTCAGCCGTCACATCACCGGTCGCTGCTGTTGCGGCGCCGGCAGTCGAAATATTACCTTCGTCACTCTTGAGCAAAATGCCTGTACCGGCTGTCGTCGTGCCGTTGAACGCGATGCTGCCAAAGGTGGTGTCCGCCGTCACATTGTCCTTTGCAGTCACGCCGCCGTTGACCGTGATGTCACCGGCAGCACCTTCTGTGCCACCTGCGTGGAACTTCGTATCCGTGCCGGACGACACAGTGCCGTTCACCATCACGAAGCCGCTATTCGTCAAGACGGTCACACTGCCGCTTTCCGCTTTGACATTGCCGGTCGCTTCGCCAAACTCATTCATCTCACCGAGAGTTACGTTGCCACTCTCCGTCGAGGCTGTCACATTGTCCTTTGCAGAGACGTTCCCGCTGACGGTCACATCGCCGCTCGTTGTTGTCGCGGAGAAATTGCTTCCTGCAGCTGCGTCGCCGGTCACAGTGATTGTGCCTGCACCGCTTTCCAACTTGATATCCGTGCCGGCGGTCGCTGCGCCGTTGACTTCGATGTCGCCCTTTTCGGTATCCGCCATGATCTGACCGGTCTCCGCCGTCACGCTGCCGCCGAAGGCGATGGAACCGCTGCCGGTTGTTGCCATTACATCCTCCTGTGCGATGACGCTGCCTTCGATCGTCACGGGGCCGCTCGTGGTCACGGCGGAGAATGCATCGCCCGCCGTCATATTGCCGGCCACGGTGATTCCGCCGGTCTGACTGGTGAAGGCGATATCCGCATTGGCGGATTCGCCAGTTGCCTCCGTTGCGGCCGAACCGTTCACCGTTAGCATTCCGCTGCCGGTATACCGGATATCGATGCCGCCATCATGGACCGTGACACCGCCGGCCGCATCCCCGAACTGGACTGCGAAATTCTCCGCAGCATTGTGGATTTCCACACCGCCGGTGAGGCTGTCGTCTACCAGTCCTCTGACTGTCACGGAGTTGATCTGGTTATTTTCACTCAGGAGCCGCTGGCTACCCGTGCTCGTGAGATTCACATGATTGGCCGTAAGCCCTGCAGAAGCTGCAGACTGCGTGATGTCGCCGGCATTGGCTGTAACGTTGAAATTATTCATCCCAACGTTCACCGTGCCGTCCGCCAGATCAACGTTCGCCGCCGTGATGGACGCATCGCCCTCCGTCGTGGTAATGCGGCCAGTCACGCTTTCATCTTCGTCCGTAGCCGAATCATTCGCCCGGCCGAGGGAGACGTTGCTCACGCTATCCACATTGAGGCTGGCACCTTTGATCGTACCGAGGACGAGGCTGTCCGTAGACTCCTGTCCACTGACACCGGAGAGATAGATCGCGCCGCCGGCCGCCGCATTGACGACCACACCGTTATCCAGCACGCGAAGAGCTTTGCTGGAATCGCCGATGCTGCTGACTGCCTCGAGATTCAGTACGGTCCCGGCGTTGATATATCCCTGCGCCTGGCTGTTTTCGACATCTTTCATGAGGATGCTGCCAGCTGCTTTGAGATTTACCGCGCCGTCCGATGCGATGGTCAGGATTTCCATGTCGCCGAGATCGCTGAAGGAGATATCGCCCGTGGCATTGGCGTCAATCGATCCGCTGAGATTCGTAGTCACATAGCCGCCCTCATTATGGCTGCTCATGATGCTGCCCGAACCGCCGGCGATGGTGAGGTCCTGACCTTTGAGGGAATCCACAACGACGCCCGCATCGCCCTGGAGACGGATGTCTCCGTCCGTCTCGATGTCATTGACATCAAGTTTCGTATCTTTCACGCCGGCCAGATAGACGTTATCTTTGCCGATCACATCGACTACGCCGCCATCCGCCACGTCGACCGTGATTGCCTGCTGCTGGCGGATGGTGACAGTCTGGCTCTTGTTATCCCAGGTCAGGTCTCCCGCCTTGGCGTTGGCGAGGAGCTTCAAATTCTCTTCGCTATTCAGCGCGTCATAAGAGATTATCTGCGCTTCGCCGTCGATGCCGATACCGCCGCTTGCCGCATGGAGCGTGATGTTCTGCGCGGACACGTTCGGGGTCTCGACCGTCGTCACTTCGCCGGGCGTTGCATTCAGTACGCTGTCCTGGATTGCATAGAGCAGCTGGTTCTTGCTCCAGCCGTAATTATCGCTGTTCTTCACTTCCGCATAGCTGGTGATGGCTGCCTGTTCGTCGGCGCTGAATCCTTTGTCGGCAAAGTACTGACTCTGTGCTTCTTTGTAGGCGGCATAAGCGGCATTGATTTTGTCCGAATCGCCATTCGCTCCTGCCACCGCATTGAGGTAAGTGGTCTTGGCTGCCTGCATGGCTTCATCTGAAGAGAATGCTTCTGCAGCCGCTTTGTACTCATCTACCGTATGAGCGCCTGCTGCTGCCAGTGAATTCATCCGTTCTTCCAGAGCGCCTACTCGTAATGCTTCAGCTTCCTCTGCCGCTTTCGCGCTGCTGTTCGCATCGTCCGCTTCACTGATGAGGCCCGCTCCCAGCCAGCGGTCGATCTTGTCTTCCGCTGTGCTGCTGGAGCTGTTCTCACTCGGATGCGCATCGACGAAGCTGCCGTTCGTCACAGTAAGGACCGCGTCTCCATTCTCGCTCACGATGGTGCCAAGACGCATATTCCCGTCCGTCTGCGTGAGAACGATGTCTCCGGCCGCCTGTGCATTGACGCTGGAGGCCATGGTGTCGCTGCTGTAGAGATCGCTTCCCGCGAGAAGGGTGAGCGCCTTGTCTTTCGTTCCGATGCTGCCGCCGGTGCTGACGAGGTCGATGCGCTGGCCTTTCACAGCGTAATCGCCGGAGGTGTGTCCGTCCAGGATACTCCCTGCCGCTTCAATAGATACATCGCCCGTCTCTGCGGTGATGGCACCGTTCCCACCGGCCAGCGCCTGTTCGATGGTAATGTCACCCTTTGTGGAGGTGAAAGCGATGCTGCCCGTATCAGATACAGCATTGATCGTCGCCCCCGTGCCGATGGCCGCATGATTCACGGTGATGTCCCCTTTTGCCTTAAGGTTCACGTCGTCGGAATTGATGGCCGCATTTCCTACTGCCGAGATACTGCCTCCAGTTGAAGTGAGCGAGACGCTGCCTTTACCCGCAATATGGCTGTTCTCATCAACGATGGCCGCGTTGCTGATGGCTCCGTTCAATAGCATATCTCCCGCTGTATTGACTTCAATATTGCCGCTGCCGTTTCCATTGCCGAGGAATCCGATATGAATGGTCTCATCCGCTTTGAGTCCGCTCGAGGAGGCGATCTGATCGCCCTGTTTCTGTATCCAGGTATAGATGTACTCGCCATACCCGAAAATCTTGCCTGCTGTTCCGTCGTACTTTTTCTCCACGTCCGGATCTGTCGCGGTCATATTATCTTTTTTCGAATAATCCCAGCTGATGGTGAGCATATTGTCACCGCCGCTATAGCCGTCTGTAACAAGCGACCCATTGGCCATTGATTCTGGGTTTCCCCCGCTCGTTACTGGCCCGGGAGTAGGCTTTGCCCCCACCTGTGCGATGTGGTTCAGCAGGTCTTCACTCTTGTTGTAGGCAAGCGCCCCCCAAAAGAGGAAATCTTCCGTGTAGGAATACTCTTCTTGTCTCTCTCCGGTAACGCCGCCGGTCCACGCAAACTGCGTTCCTTCTTCCGGTTTGTACGTAAGCTCATCATCGGTTGTTGTCCAGCCGATCCCAGCCGTATCGTCCCCTGTCCAGTACGTGCGGTAAGCTCCGTTGCGGTATTCCGTTACCTGGTAGTCGCCGTCCGCATTGGTTTTGTTTTTATCCGTAATGGTAATGAGTCCGGAAATGTCGCTGTTTGTGATGCTGTTGACCTTCACATCTTTGTCGACAGCCGTGGTGTCAATATGAATATCGGCCGTACCGTCCATGGCCATGATGCGGCCGCCGCCGGTGCTGGAAATCTTACCGTTGATCTGAATCTGTCCGCCGTCAGGACGTACGCTCTCCGTGAGCAGCTGTCCGGTAGCCGGATTGTAATAGACCTTCACTTCGTAATCCCAGACCTTGGTGGTCTCATTCCACACTTCGCCGCCTTCGTTTACAAGGTACTCCGAATTGCCTATCACATCCGCATCGCTGAGCGGCGTGCGATTGGTTTGCCATTTGCTGTCGATGGCTTCCACTTTCTTCTGCGCATCAGCAGTAAGCGTAGTGCCGTAATCGCCGTATCCGCTCTGTACAAGCCCTGCAATATTGACATTCAGGCCGCTGATATACACATTGCCTCCGGCAAGGATGACACTGTTCTTGTCGTTGTCCCCATTCTGCGGTGCAAATTTCTGGTTCAGCGCCTCCGCAGAAAGACTGCCGCTATCTGCATCCAGTCCGAGCTCTTCCGCCGTAATCCCGACGGTATGAATCAGCCAATACAGATAGTCTCCATAGTTGGCAAAGGACTGGGTCCCGCTTTCTTTCTTTCCGTACAGATACGTCTGAATTTTCTTCGCTACGTCTTCACTGAATTGAATATTTGCAATGGGGTCCTTTCCGATGTTGATGAGCCCTTCGGGATTTGTCTGCGTGACGTCGCCCTTTGCCGCCTTGATGGCGATATTGCGGCCATTCACATTGCCTTCGATAAAGATATTATAATTATCGCTGGTGATGTCGATATTACCTGCGCTGTTGGTGATATCGCCGAAGATGCCGATATCCGCCTGCACATGTTTATCTGCTCCGAAAGCGGAGGAATCATTCGTTGCACCGTGAATCGTAATGGTCGGTGTACTTCCGTCCTCTGTGGAACTGGTTTTGTTCCCTTTGAAGCCGTCCGCATTTACGCCTGCCATATTGATGCTGCCTCCGTTATCGCTGATAGTGAGATCGTTCACTTTCAGATAGAGGTCGCTGCTGTTCGTGATGGTGAGCTGCGGCGCGCCCTGTGCGATGAGTTTTGTCCCCGCATCCCCGGTAAGATTGTCCGCCGAAATGTTGATGTTGCCGCCAGACACAACGATATCAGAGAGCTCAATAGCCGGCGTGGAAGCGTTGCTCAACGGCGTAATGATGCTTTCACCGTTCGGGCCTTTCGTTTCTTCCGCCAGTCCGGTGTTCAGCATTTCCTGCAGAAGCAGCTGCCGCTCCGCATCATAGGCCCTGTACGCATCCGAATTCTTATCGTAAGCGTTCAGGTATCCCATGACTTCGTTGTAGCGCTCCATGAGACCGTTCTCGAGCGGCATATCCGTCATGGTGACATTGTCTTCCGGCTTGAACCAGTCTGCGCCGTCCGTCACATTGACCTGAATGCCATCGTAGCTGATACTGCCCGGTGTGACCATTTCCGTTCCATCTGCATTATACGTAGGATCTTTGGTCGTGGTCTGTCCGCTGATTTCGATATTCAGTTTGTTGTGAATGCCCGCCGTGGCAGAACCGGTCCCGGTCAACTTGAATGCGTTGTCTGTTTTTTCATCGCGAATCGTATCGCCGAATGCGGTAGAGGCCACTTCGCCCTTTCCGCCGGTACCGGTCCAGACTTTATACTCCTGCGCCGATGTCGTGACGCTCGTGGTGCCGCGGCCAGCACTGACATTGATATGGCGCACGCTTTCCGCCGTGCCGCCCAGTTCGACCTGATTGCTCTGGGTCATCTGGTTGTCCACAGACGGGTTTGTTGCAAGCGGAACTGCCGTCTTGTTGTACGCATCGGCCAGCACCTGCAGATCGAGACTGGACGCAATGCCATCCGTATCCGCACCACCGTACAGGTTGACGTCGTTTGTACTGTGGAGCCGAGAACCTTCGCCGACAGTAATCTTGTTGCTGCGATTGAGCGTATTTGCCGCTTCTGCGGACGCCGCGCCGACCACGCCGCCCTGTGTGTCCGCGATAGTTTCAAGTTTCACGTCCATGTCGTCTGTCGCGGCGAGGGTGATGTCGCTGCCGGCTTTGTCCGTAGTGAGCATGGAATCAGTCACATTGACGCTGTTGTGATAATCGACGGCGTGATCGCTGAATGCCAGCGCAATCGGGATGACGCCCGCAGATTTCAGGCTGTTCTTCGAATGAATCGTACCTTCTGTCGAAGCGAAGGCGGTGATGCCGCCGTCGTCGCCGGTGCTTTCGAGCGTGCTGCCTTTGATATCCACGCCGGCCGTGAAATCAAGATCGTCTTTGTAGTCCGTGGCGTTCACATTGATGCCGCCGTAGCCGGAGCCGTTGATTTCGCCGGTGTAGTCCACCTGATTCTGCGCAGTATAGCTCTGCGCGCCGCCGGAAGTAATCTGCGCGCCGTCGAGAGTCACGTTCGCCGCATTGTTGATGGTATTGTCAAGCCACGTGCCGCTGCCGCCGACGATAGCCGCCCGCACGGCGTCGGATACCAGGTCGATATCCATGCCGTTCAGCGCCTGCGCCGTCACATCGCCCGCCGCATTCCACGTACCTTTGATCGTGACGTCTGTGTCGGCGGTGTAGTCATTTTCCACCTTCGCTGCATACGGACTGATATCAATGAGCGCTCCGCCATGTCCATCTGCTTCATTAGTCACGGTGGCAAAACTCCTGCCGCTCATATTCACATCATCGAGACGGCTGTTCGCATTGCCGCTGGCTGTGACCTGCGTAGACAGATGCGCCAGCGTATCCGCCAGATTTGTTCCGGTAGCCATCGTCGTTCCTACGCTGATCCCGTAGGCTTTCACATTCTGATTGACCGTATTGCTGCCATTTACAGTCAGATCCATACCGTCTGAAGCATGTCCTTTAAAGACACTCTCCCCGATGTCGACCTTCACGTCGCTGTACGCAGCCGCGCCGCCGGTATTGACCTGTGCGGTCGCACTGGCGGAAAAGGGTGATGCCGTAATGCTGAGTGCACTCATATCCACGGTCTGCGACGCATCGGCTTTCGCCTCTGCAGTCATCGTATCCGCTTCAAACGTATTCGTGTCATCAATGACCACCTTGGTCTGCAGATGCTCCTTCTCGCTGCCGAGATTGGCTTCCGCTACTGTAACGGCGGCTGAACCGAAAAGCAGGCTGGCGCTCACCGCGCCGGTAGACGCTTTCACGGAAGGAGCGTTCAGCGCAGACACCCGAATGGTATTTCCCGCATTGAACCGGCTGCCGCCTGTAATCTCCGCGCCGACCGTGCCGTATTCGTTGGCAATGGCGGACACGCCGGCTCCCGCAAAGACGAGGCCGCCGCTGCCGGCTATGGCCGAGACGGCGAGGCTGTCGCCCTCATTTGCTTTCCGCGAAACATCAATCAAGATGTCGCCGCCGGCGTTGACCTCGGTCTTATCTATGGTAGCGGTCGTTTCTCCGCGGTTTGTTCCTTCCGCGACGATGACGCTGGCCGCGCCGCCTGCCGATGCGGCGACGCCGATGGCGTTCACTGTCATTTTTCCGGTATCTTCCGCCGAAATCTCCGCATCATCTCTGACGGTGATCTGGCTGCTCCCGATGCCGACGCCGGTCTTTCCTTCCGTAGAAGCGCTGGCGTAGGCCGCGCCGATGGAAAGACCGCCGCTCAACGTTCCCTGATAGATATTCAGGTTCGAGTTACCGGTCTGCAGCGCATGCGCGGTGAAACGTCCGGCATTCACCGTCGTCGAAGTCATTTCCACACCGCTGTTGCGGTGCACGTTCAGGATGCCCACCGCGCCGCTCGCACTCGCACCCGCTCCGACAGAAGCATTGACGCCGTTTATCGCCACGTTGGTGGTTTCCTTCGATTCCGCCGTCACCGCATTTCCCGCCTGGAGATGCGCGCCGTCTATCGTCACTTTGACCATGGATTTGTCTTCTTCCGCGGCTGCGCCTGTGCCCGCGGTCGCTTCGGGCATCTGGTTTACCTCGTCGTCCGACAATACGCCCAGCGTATAGCCGGAGGACAGCCGATTGCCGTTAATCGCCTCCTCCGCCTGCATATAGACAGCGTTTACATCCATGCCGTCTTTCCCGGTGACGTTGCCGTTCTCATCAGTCTGGAGGTTTTCGCCATAGGCGCCGTCCACTTCCTTACCAATATTGGTAATCATGACGTTGGCGCCTGCTCCGACCCCGCCTGCCGAAGCATTGACCGCCAACTGATCGACCGTACGGGTCTCTTCCGCTGTCGCCTTAATATCTCCCGACGCACGGATGTCGGTATCTTCCACCCGTGTCCGGACCTGACTGTCGATGGTATTCACTGCAACGCCAACACCGATGCCGACTGCACCAGCTGAACCGGTACCGGCCTTATTGGTGAAATCGATCGAATTGCTTCCGGCGATGGTAACATTTCCGGCCTGTGAGTCCATTCCGATCTGCGAATGCAGGACGGACGCATTGACCTGGCTCGCCACATTGGACACGCCAACGGAACCGGCTACGCCGGCCACGGCTCCTCCCATGTTATACAGCTGATAATTCACTTTCGTGCTGTTGTCCGCGCGGACCGCCACGTCTCCCGTATCGGTGATATCCATGGAAGCATTCGCGACTTCCGCATCGGTTTCGCTGTTTTCATTAAGCACGCTTACGCCGATGCCAACCCCGGCTCCTACGCCGCCAGCGCCTACAGCCACGCCCATCGTATTGAGCTTGCCCGTATGATTCGCTTCTACTGCAGCAGAATGAGCCGTGATGCCCGCCCCGTTGATACGCGCGGCCGTTGTCCCTTCGAGCAGGGCGACGCTCGTGGCGTTGGACACGCCCGCACCGACGCCTCCGACGCTGATCCCCGCCGTGAGAGACGCAATGCCCTGCTTGGCCTCCGCGTCTACGCCGAGCGCCGACGCATTGACCGTATTTTTCCCGGAGTAAGCGCCGCCCGCGCCTGCCTCGCCTTTGCCGAGGATTTCTGCCGATACGTCGCGGGAGACTGTATTCGTATCGCTGCCAAGTCCTACGCCCGCACCGATGCCTGCGATGCTTGCCGTACCGACGAGCCCCGCGCTATTGGCATAGTCATGGGCGGTCACGTGGACATCGCCCGCCGTAGCAGTTCCCGCATTGATATCAGCGCCCTTGATCACAGCAGACGTACCGCCGCCGATCTGATTGACATTGACTGTACCGTTGACTGCTGCGCCTTCTCCGGCCACGCCGCCGTTAACGAGGAAGGACTTCATCGTATGAGTCGACGAAGCCGATACGGCGACGCCGCTGTATCCGCTGTTTTTCCGTGAGTCCGCCAGGGATGCCGTGCTGTCAAAAGTTTCGTCATCAACAACTTTATCCAGAATGGCGCTGTCGTCTACCTGATCGTCGATGTATTCTTTTTCTCCGTTTCCTGCGGCGCTGACTTTCGTCGTATCCCCTTCGATGAAAGCGCGGGTCTCACTGTCAATCTGGTTGACAGACACGGAAAGGCCGACCGCCGCGCCCTGCGCAGCTGCAGACAGGCTGCCTGCGTAATTGGCAATGCTCTCGTCTCCGGATGCCGCAACAATCACATTATCGGATGCAACGATATCTGCGCCGCCGGAAATTCCGGCCGCGGTCGTATTTCCAATCTGATTCACCGCGACACTGCCCGTAACGCCAGCACCCATGCCCAGAGCAACACTCGCGCCCACGCCAATGGTCGTGATATCAGCTCTATTTACTGCATCCAGACGCAGATTCTTCACGTCCATGGCGCCGCCGGCGACAGACGACCGAACGTCCGCCTCGCTCCGATTCACAGCTACGCCGGCCCCTACGCTGACACTGGTCTCGCCGCTGCTGACGGACGCCACATCCGCCGTCGTCGCGATCGAATTTTTGCTTTCTGCGGAAACCGACACATCGGCGCCATTCTCCGCCCCGGAGCCGCGGGAAATTACGGTCCCATCCATAGAGGCTTCCGTGTTTTTATTAATAAGTACCGTCGCCGCCGCGCCCTGCACAGCTACGCTTACCCCTTCTCCGGTCGCAGCGATGCCGATGCCCACCGCGGCGGTCGTCAGTCCGGACGCATCTTTTGCAGAAACATCTATAGACGCACCGTCTTCCGCGGTGATATCTGCATGATTGATTTTCGCCGCATTCTGCTGCTTCTTTTCACCATTGCTGCCGCTGATATTTCCGATCTCATTGTAAGCGACAGCGCCTCCCACCGCGACGGCAGTACTTACGCCCACACCGCCGGCCAGAGCCAGTTCGCTGCTCTGGTCGTTCGTCGTTACGGACAGGGCGGAAATATGATTGAGCTTTGCCCTGTTGCCATCTGCCTCGTCAACAATGGCTTCCGTATTGTTGCGGCCGATATTGATGGCAATCGTCCCGTTGGCTGCCAGATTTCCCGTTACCGCGCTCACACCGGCGCCGATGGCATAGAGTTTGCTGTTATTCTGACTATCAACAATCAGGGAGGCACTGCCAGAAGCACTGCCTTCGCCGGTTTCATAGCGGTCGACCGAAGCCCCTTTCAGGTAAGCGCCCGTCGTGTTTTCCAGGTTGTTATAAGCTAGCGCCAGCCCCACCGCCATGTTTCCTACGCCAAGCTGTCCGGCCACATTGACGCCAAGCGAGCCGTTCAGCGCGCGTACGGCGGTGTTGTCCGCATGGATTGTCGTATTTTCAATTGTTGCGATGGTGTCATTGTCAAGTGTCTGCCAGGTGAGCGAACCGACACCGGAAATATTTCCGCCTGTGCCCGCGCCGCCGGCCGCGACACCCACAAGGAGGGTGTCGCTCTTCGCGTAGACGTTGACGTCAGGCACCTTCTCGCTGCCACTGCCGGAGGCGAAAATGGAGCCTCCCGTAATATGGGCGTCGAAATCGTTATTGATGTCGCTGATGGAAATCGCCGCAGCACCGGCTCCGCCCTTGCTGCCGGCCGCACCGCTGATGCCGAGAGCGCCCGTCACGATGGTGTTGCCGGTCGTTCCGGGATTTTCGAGATCTTTCGTCGTGTCGTTTACATTCGCAATATAGGAACTGCCGTTGGCATCGATGCCGCGGTCTTTCAGATATTTGTCGTATTTCTTCTCTCCCAGATCCGTATCCTGCGCGCGCACGCCTACCGCCGCGGCATGGATTTCCGCATTTTCAATGCCTGCGGCAACCGCATTGTTGAGCTGGTTATACGCCGCCACGCCGTTGAAGCCGATGTTTGTGCCGGACGAGCCGGATACGGAAACGCCCACCGCCGCGCCTACCTGCGTGATATCTGACAGCGCATGCACGTCCATCGTTCCCATATTCCGATACGTACCGCCGCTGATGACGGAGGAGACGTTATTGGTCAATTCGCTGTACCCAACCGTACCGCCCACGGCCACACCGCGCTCTCCGCCTGCGACGAGGCTGAAATTCACGCCGCCCGTGACCTGCGTATCGCTGTCATATGCGCCGTTCGTCAGTACCGTCGCCGGTCCGTCCTGATTGTCCTCATTGACTTTGTTGTCTTCCATGAACGCGCTCACCATATTGTCGCTGACATTCACAGACACCGATGCCGCGCCGTCGTAGCTCTTGCCGCCGCCCTGTCCGGCTTTGGCCGCCGCCAGTCCCAGTCCTGCGGCAACAAGCGCGCCGCTCTTTTTCGCCGTATTGGTGATAGACGCCGCGCCCGCGATGGAGCTGCCGGCGATGCGGGACACCACGTCCGTAGCCGTCACATTCACGCCGACGGCCCCGGCCAGCCCCACATTGGTATTGTTCATGTTCGGCTCGGTAATGGCCTGTTTCCACGAGATCGCACCCGCGCCGCTCCACGCACCGATAAAGCCGTCGTCTTCCGCGCCCGCCTGTACCGTGGAGTCCGCCTTGGTAAGATGAATATTAGCATTTTCCACCAGCGCCGCCGTGGAGCCGCTCACCAGATTAACCGATGCGCTGCCTGCGCCGGAAATGGAAAGACTCGGCAGATCTGCCCCCATGTTGGCATTGGTCGCCTGCATATTCGTCGGCCGCTTACCAGGATCATTCACTGTACCGGCCAGTTCTTTCAATTTATCCGGAAGGGCCCCCGCGAATTTTGAATCAATTGTATTGAACCCATTGTGAATCAGGTTGCCCTTATTATCAATAAAGTTACCGATTTCATCGAAGACTCCCGGTTCGTCGCTGTCGTCACCCGTCGTCACGCCGCCCGCGATGGTAACGGTATTGATGACGCTGTCATTGACGGCGTGAACTTTGAAATCTTCCGCCGTGATGCCCGCACCAGTCAGCGTATTTTCCGTCGTGCCGAAGAGCGCGGACTTTTCTCCGGCCGTCAGGCCGCGGTGTACCATGCCGATCAGGCCGCTGACCGGTTCTTCTTCACCGCGCTTGGCATCCGCATCGTTATCCGCCACGGCCGCGACCGTATTGACCGTGTAATCGGTAATCCCCGCGGAAGCACCGATCCCCGCCTGCTTTCCGATGGCTGCCCCGCCGGCAATATTGGTAATGACGGTCGTATTTCCCGCATCGATGGACACGAGACCGTCTTCATCCTTATCGCCTGCCCCATTGGCAGCCGCCGTCAGAGACGCTTCGTCGTCCACTGAGACAACGGCGCTGCTGTCCCCTTCCATGTAGCCCACCATGCCGCTCAATCCGTTGGTGCCGCCTTTGCCTGCATTGATGACAATGCCCGTATGGGTAACGTCATTGTCCGCGCCCAACGCCACAGAAGAACCGCGGATAGCTGCGCCTTCCGCCACAGCCACGAGGCTGTCCGTTTGCCCCATATGAACGCCGACGCTTCCGCCCGCGGTCGTTTCTGTTCCGCCGTTGAGCCCGACGCGGCCAGTGATGGATACGTCTTTCTGCACGACCTGCGCATCGACGTCCGCCTTGTCTTCAGCGGTGATTTTCACGTTTTTACCGACCAGCACGGATGCCGTATTGCTCAGCTTATTGATATTAACGGAACCGGCAATTCCCACAGACGCGTTTTTATCGCCGGAAGTGCCGCCGCTCGCCTGGAAATTGGCATAATTCCCGGGATCGGCAAACTGCGCCGCCGCGCCGGCCACGCTGAAAGGTCCGGTCACGATGTCTTTTATCTGGTTGAGCACCGAGGGATCCTGCGCATCGTTGCTCACCTGCTGTGCCGCAGCCGCCAGTGCCATGGCCGCTTCGTTGCCCTTTGTGCTGTCCGCGTAGTTCGGATCTTTAGCAATATTGGCCTTATACTCTTCCGCCAGCTTTGCCAGATTTTCCACATTGGCCTTATAGGTCTCGTTCGAGGCATAGGCCCCTTCTAATTTGTCGCAAAGCAACAGCAGCTCGTCAATCATCTTATCAATGCGATCGTACTGGAATTCGCTGTGCGCCGCGACTGTCACATTCTTCCCGTCCAGTCCGGTATAGGCATCGCCGCTGCCGCCCTCGATGGTGACATTCGCTTCGCTGTCCATATCTACATACAGCACGCCCGCATTGATGAGAACTTCTTTCTTATCATTTTCGTCCGTGTAATTGTTGCTCACTCCGGCAACCTGCATATGTGTGTCTTTAATGATGGTATTAGCCGCGACGTTGATATTCCCTTTCTTCCCGGATGCATCGACCGCCGAAACGTTGACGCCGTTTCCGATATGGACGCCGGATTTAAAGCTTTCCTCTGCCACGCCGACGCTTGCGCCAATGCTGACCAGATCGCTGAAATTATCAAACCACGTGCCGACGGTATCTTCCGACTTATAAATTCTGTCTTTAAGATTTGTGAATACGCCTTTAATCGTTTGAACGGTTTGAGAATTGACTGCTTCATCCGTCGCAGCTGTAACAAGCGAACCGGAACCGATATTGCCATTCGCGATAACCGTATTTTCCAGCACGGTATTCCCGGCTGTAACGGAGACATTGCTTCCCTTGAGATTGGTTCCTACATTGACGTCTGCGCTGCTGTCATAGTTCGTAACATTTACCGCGGTCGCAGCCAATGCACTTTCTTTCCCTTTGACAAGAGCCTGCGTATTAACGCTGTTTATCCCGCTGGCAGAAATATCCAGATTCCCTGCTACCGAGACTGTTGCCGTATTCTGAATATCTACGCTGCTTGTATTGCTGCCATCCGCAATGGCCACCGCCGCATTGATGCGCGTCGTATCATTGACATTGCCGCCAATCTTCGTGGTATTGTCCGATGCCACGGCTTCCAGACGCGTCTCCGCGTCGGCGGCGATATCCATGCTTCCCTTTTCCGCCGTAACACTGCCCGATATCGTTACGGACGCATCATTCTCCGTCTTCGCATACACCACGCCGGCGGACGGGACATTGCCGAGATGTTTGACATTGGCCAGTTTAATCGCCGAGGTGGACGCCCCCGCTGCCGCGCGAACCACGCTGTCCGCCGTCAGAGAAAGCGCCTTTTTGGTGTCGGTATCCGCGGCTTTCGCCGTAATGGACGCACTTTTCCCTACATCGACGGACGCTTCGCCGCCGAGCACCGCGTAACCGCCGTCAATATTGAATCCTACTACGCCGAGGAGTCCATTGATATCGCCCAGATCTGGCTTCGTGAGACCCGCCGTAATGAAGCTGTTGTGGCTTTCCGCCGCCGCGTTCACATGCTGCCCGGTAACGGTGCCATTGATCGTAATGTCCGCCTTGGTCTTGACAATCTGTCCCCACACATCCACTTCATTGGCCGTCTCTCCGGATTCATCCGTAAAATATTTATCATATGCCTCGCCGCTCGAAGCAATCGCCGTGATGTCTACATCGCCGGCAGCACTAACCGTACCATTGCTGATGATAGATGCATGAACGAGATTGTTGCCTGTGGTCGAGCTGTTAAAAGACGAGTCTTTCTCATTTCGTTCCGTTGCGATGGCCGCCAGTACAATATCGCCGCTCTCCGTCATTTCCGCGGTCAGATCGCCGGTAAGCCCCGCGGAGATGGCCTCGCCGTTTTCTCCCGTCGTATTGACAAGACTATTGAAATTCACAACGCCGGTCTCGAGAAGCGCCGTATTATCCTTCGCATTTTCTTCGCTGCCGATGCGGATATTTGCGGCCTTCATGCCGATGCCGTCAGTCGTATGGATTTTCCCTTCCACTACAATGGTGCCGCTCGCATTGATCGGAATCTGCATAGAGGAAATATTATCCCACTGCGCATTGAAATTTCCTTCATTAAAGCCTTTCAAATCGTCGCCCAGGATGCCTTTCATGAAATCCTGCGTGGGCGTCATCACAAAGAGCGAGCCCGCATTGATGACGCCCGTATTGGAGACGGCCATGCCGTTGCTGCTGAGGAAGAAAAGATTGCCGTCGATCTTGTTATTTTTGATGGCGTTCACGGTGCCGGCCACGTCGATACGACTGTTCACAAAATTGACGAGACTGCCCGCCCACTGATTCTCAGGCTGCGTCTGGAAATACATATTGGCGATATTACCCGCGCCAATCTGGAATTTGTCAAAACGGTTGACGGCAATATTGCCGTTGTTGACCACCTTTTCTGCGTAAATATGGCCAACATTCTGTCCCTGCATCAGATTTTTATCCGGCGTATCTACGCGGGTTACGACGGACGCCGCAAGGGAAGCGAAGGGCTGGCCTACGACGGAGACGGCGGTCACGGCGGCCAGCACGCGTCTGGCCAGCATGCGGTCCGGCCTCTGATTTCCGATGGTTTTCTGTGTTTTCTCTTTACCGAAGCGTTTCATGTAGTTCATTGTCTGTTCCTCCGGACCTCATTAAAACTGGCTGTTGAATGAAAAATGGACGCGTGCACGGCTCTGCTCCTCGTCGTTGACGGTATGGATGAGGGGAAATCCCATGCTCACATTGAAATACAGATGATCGTTCAGGCTCGTCCTGACGCCGAACCCGGTGCCGATGAGCGACTGGTCGTCGTAGGCGCTGTCTCCCCAGACGTAGCCTCCGTCTAGGAAGACGTAGGCGCTGGTTTCTTTCGTCGGCGTCAGGGGCACGGCGTATTCCACGCTCCCCATGACGCCGCTGTCGCCGGAGAGGAGACTTTCCGTGTAGCCGCGGACGCTGTAGACGCCGCCGATGTAGAACTGCTCCGCCGAGGGAAGATACTGGGTGCTGGAGAGCTGCCCGTCGATCCGCGCGGTGAGCATCTGTCCCGCAGACCAGACTTTCTGGTACAGCGTATTCAGCGTATATTTGCCGAACGACCGGTCGCTGCCGGTGATGTCCTGATAATTGCCGAAGCGGTACGCATGGCGCTGATAGAAAACAGTGGTGCGCCCGTAATCGATCTGGTCGTAAAAGAAGGACATGCCCTGCACCGTATCGTTGATCCAGTCCATCCCCATGAAGTCGGTCTGGGAATTCTGCCAGGTGTAGTCTACGCCGACTTCGGCTTTCACCGTCTCATTGGTGATCACCGGATGAGTGATGGATACGCCGTAGGCCGTCGCGTGGCCGCGCACGTCCAGCGCTTCCATCGGGCCGTCGGTGATATGGACGCTGTTCCCGCTGTAGGTCAGCCCGATCTTCGTGCCGCTCGCATTGATGGGCGCGTTATAGGACAGACCGAAGGATTTGGTCCCTTCTGAAAAGACGGAGGTCATCATGAGAGAGTCCCGCACTCCGGAGAGGCTCCGGTCCTGCCAGAACATCCCGCCCCGGTACAAACCGCTCGTCTCGCTCCCGGCGTTGTCCGAGAAGAGCCCGAATGTCTCTTTCTGCGGTTCGTAGGTAGTGATCACATAATCCGTCGTGCCGGGCGCTTCCCCGGCCCTCATGGCAATGCGAAGCTGTGTGTCATTCGACGCGTTGAAACGGAGCAGGTCTTCATTGACGTCGGAAATATCGGCGATTTCTCCTTCCCTGAGACTCAAACGGTTCCGGATATAGTCTTCCCGCGTGGTGTCGTTCCCCGCGATCGTCACGGCTCCGGTTTTCCCTTCGATGAGGCTGATATGGACGACGCCTCCCCGGATGGTCTGCGGCGCAAGGTAAGCCCGGCAGGTGAGATAGCCTTTTTCACTGTAGAGCGCGTTGATTTTTCCCACGAGCTTATACAGATCCTGCAAAGTGACTTCCCGGCCTTCATAAGCGGCCGTAAGGGAGCCGAGTTCTTCCGCCGCCAGCACAGACGACGGGTCGACGGTCACTTTTTTCAGCTGGAAGCGAACCTGCGAACCGCTTTCCTGCGGCGTCTCTCCGCCGCTTCCTTCGACCTGCGCCGTCTCCCGCCCTTCAGCGATGCGCTGCATAGTGCGCTGCCACTCCAGGTACTGCCGCGTGCGGGACAGCTGCACGCCGGAATCATTGAGCCCCGAGGGACGGGCCGCCGGCACATCTCCCGGCGCAGCCGATGCGGTTCCCGCCAGAATGCATGCGAATATCGCAGCCATTATCCATATCTGTTTTCTCTTTTTCATCATGTCTTCCTTTTCCTCCGGCTTTCCCCGAACCCTGCCCCAGACAGTAAAAGACCGGGGAGGTGCCGCAGCCTGCTTCCACCCATTTCCGATGCAGGGCAGAGGCAAGCTGTTTTGCCCCCCCCAGTCAGTTCTTAACTTCATGACCAGGCTCTCGCAAAACCAATATCCTGTCAAAACAGCATATTATGATTTATTGCGACAGAGATTTATACTTATTCATTTTTATATTACGCTTTCACAGAAATTATGTCCACCCTTCTTTTCATACCCATGCGGCATAAACATAATCCGTCCTGCGTCTCATGGATCCCGGATGCTTTTCCATACAATAAAAAAACTCCGGGAAGGCAAAGAAAAAAGGCGCTTCCGCAGAAGCACCTTTCCGTCTGGTGGGACTATTGTGATTCGAACACAAGACCTCTTCGATGTCAACGAAGCGCTCTAACCAGCTGAGCTATAACCCCATGTGATGACGTAAAGAATTGTAGCACAGCTTTTTCTTTCCGTCAACAGTGTGTAAAAATTTTTCCTTATTTCTTTCGCCGCCGGAGGAGCAGACCGGCGAGGAGGAGCAGCATCGTCCCCGGAACGAAGAGAAGGGCAGCGAGGGCAAGGAGCCATTTCTTTTTCATCCGCCGCGCCGCCCGCAGCCATGCGCGCGCTTTCATGTCACCAGTCCTCCGGCACTTCGGGAAGCCGCCCCACGACGGTCATGGCGATGTCCATGTCGGCCAGGAGTTCCCCCGCTTCCCCGAAAATTTCCCCGCGGAGGGTGATGAGCCGGCCGCCGTTGTGGCGGAGCGCGCCGTGGAGGGTGACGTGCCCCGAGGCAGGATGGGATTTTACGAAATTCATGAAAAGCTGGGTGGTGACCGCGGATTTCCCCACGCCGGCGATGAGCCCGAGAGAGATGGCGTCGGCCATGGCGGCGAGGACGCCTCCGTAGAGGAAGCCCCCGGAGTTCGTATAGTCCGCGGTGAGAGGCAGAGAGAGGACGATGTCGCCCCGGCGCACGGATTCCACGCGGACGCCGAAGAGGGTGTGGAGGCACCGGTGCGTGGTGTAGAGCCAGCGGATATAGTCCGGCATGCGCGCCGGCGGCACGCGGAAGGATTCGCCCCGCTCCGCTTTCTGCACAAGGTCTTCAAGGGTCATGTGGATGTCCCCCTTTCTTTTTTCTATTGTATCGGAGCGGGCCGCGGCGCGCAACGAGGGGCATACCCCGCGGCTATGGCGCCGGATAAAAAAAGGGCATTGGCTTCCGGGCCGCCTCCGGTGGTACTGTAAAAACAGCCAGAGACAACGAATGGTCACGAAAGGAGACGAATCATGGAAAAGGAAATGCTGAAAGGAAAAATCGCCATCATCACGGGCGCAAGCTACGGCATGGGCCGGACGATGGCGGAGCTCTTCGCCGAGGAAGGCGCGGCGCTGACGCTCGTGGCGCGCGGGAAGGAGAAGCTGGACGCGGTGGTGGAGGACATCCGCGCGAAAGGCGGCCGGGCCATCGGCGTCACGGCGGACGTGCGCTCCCCCGAAGATACGCAGCGCGTTTTCGAAGCGACACTCAAGGAGTACGGCACGCTGGATATCCTCATCAACAACGCGGGCATCGGCGAGCAGAAGCTCATCGACGAGACGGACGACGACTGGGCGCACTACGTGACGGACATCAACTTCATCGGGCCCATGCGCTACATCCGGGAGGCCCTCAAGATCTTCCTGCCGAAGAACGACGGGTGCATCATCAATATTTCTTCGGTGAACGGCACGCGCCCCTTCTGCGGCGCCACGTACACCGCCACGAAGGGCGCGCTCAATACGCTCACGAAGAACGTGGCCATGCGCCTCATCGACACGAACATCCGGTGCAACGCGGTGGCTCCCGGCGCGACGGTCACGCCGGCCCATCTGGCGAACCGCGCGGGCGAGCAGCCCGGCGGCGCGGAGATGCTGAAGTACAGCGGCCACTTCGTGTACTTCCCCGGTCCGGAATGCGACCCCATCGACCAGGCCTACGCGTGCCTGTACCTGGCGAGCAAGATGGGCCGCCACGTGAAGGGGCAGGTGCTCCAGGTGTGCAACGGCGCGTTCCTCTGATGCGGCAGGCCAATAAAAAAGGCGGGATCTTTCCCGCCTTTTTTATTGGCCTGCCGTCCGCTTGCCCCCGGCCCGCCGGGGCTCTTATAATAGAAGATACATCTCTCTTTCCATAAATCCTGTGTTGTCTTCCAGGAGGATTCCTCATGGCGGAAGTCATCGTACTGTGCGCGTTCGCCGCCGGGCTGCTCCTCAGTGTCATGCTGGGCCTGTCTCTGGTGCCGGCGCTCGTCTTCGGCTTTTTTCTTTTTTTCAGCTACGGGCTGTACCGGAAGCACACCGCCCGCGAGATGCTGCGTCTCGCCTTCTCGGGCGTCCGCACGGTGCGGGGCATTCTTTTCATCTTCGTGCTCATCGGCCTCCTCACCGCATTCTGGCGGGCCGGCGGGACCATCCCCTTCATCGTGTACTACGCGGCTTCCCTGTGCGACCCCCGCGTCATGACGCTGCTCTCGTTCCTGCTGTGCGCGGCGGTATCTTTTCTCACCGGCACGTCCGTGGGCACGGCGGCCACCATGGGCGTCATCTGCGTGACCATGGCGGACAGCATGGGGCTGCCCATCCTCTGCACGGGCGGCGCCGTACTGGCCGGCGCGTATTTCGGCGACCGCTGCTCGCCCATGTCCACCAGCGCGCTCCTGGTCGCCGCGGTCACCCGGACGGACCTCTACCGCAATCTTCTCGTGATGATGCGCACGTCGTACGTGCCTCTGGCCGCGGCCTGCCTCTGCTACGGCGCGGCCGGCTTTCTCTTCGACGTTCATCCCGACGCGTCCGACGTGCGGTCTGTCTTCGCCGCTCATTTTGACCTCCACCCGCTGACGCTCCTCCCGGCGGCGGCGATGCTCCTCCTCTCGCTCTGCCGCGTTCCCGTGCGGTACGCCATGGGAGTGAGCATCCTCTGCGGCGCCGGGTGCATGCTGCTGGTGCAGGGCGCTTCCCCGGCAGCGCTCGCGGAGACGGCTCTGTGGGGATTCCGTCCGGCCGACAGGGAAACGGCTCGGCTCCTCTCCGGCGGAGGCATCGCTTCCATGGTCTCCATCTTTTGCATCGTGTGCCTGTCCGCCTGCTATACGGGGATGCTTCAGGGCACGGGGCTGCTCCGCGGTCTCGAAACGCAGCTCGCCCGCCTGAGCGCCCGTGCGACGCCCTTCGGCAGCATCTTCTTCACATCGGTCCTCACCGCGATGATTTTCTGCAACCAGACGCTGGCCATCCTCATCACGCACCAGCTCTGCTCGCCCCTGGAGCCGGACCGGTACCGCATGGCGTCTCATCTGGAAAATACGGCGGTGGTCATCTCTCCGCTCGTGCCGTGGTCCGTGGCCTGTGCGGTGCCGCTTGCCGCCATCGGCGCGCCTCTGTCGTGTCTACCCGCCGCGTGCTATCTCTACTTCCTGCCGCTGTGGAATCTGGCGGCGGAGCTTCGCCGCAGATCCCGCATCCGCTCCTGACACAGGCGCAGCAAAAAAGGAACCCGGCGTTTCGCATCAGGTTCCTTTTTTTCATGGTGACCGGTATGGGATTCGAACCCATACTCTCTGCGCTGAGAACGCAGCGTCTTAACCGTTTGACTAACCGGCCATGTGATACGTATTATACCCGGTCGTCAAAGTTTTTTCAAGTCCCCGTCAAAATTTTATTTCCGCTCCGTGCGGTTCTTCTCGTAGAGGATGAGCAGGCCCTCCAGCGTGAGCATCGGATCCACGATGTCGATGGTGTCCGTGCCGGACGCGATGAGCGGCGCGAGGCCCCCCGTGGCGATGACGGTGATGTCCGGGAGCCCCATCTCCTCTTTGATGCGGTTCACCACGCCGTCGATCTGGCCGACGAATCCGTAGTAGATGCCCGCCTGCATGGCGCTCACGGTGTTCTTGCAGATGCACGACGGCACCTTCTTCAGCTCGATGCGGGGCAGCTTGGACGCGCGCTGGAAGAGCGCCTCCATGGAGATGCCGATGCCCGGAGCGACCGCGCCGCCGAGGTACTGGCACTTCTCATTGATGACGCAGAAGGTGGTGGCCGTGCCCATGTCGATGATGATGGCCGGGCCGCCGTACTTATTGATGACCGCCACCGCGTTCACGATGCGGTCCGCGCCGAGCTCCTTTGGATTGTCGTAGAGGATGTTCATGCCCGTCTTGATGCCCGGGCCGACGAGGATGGGCGTCACGTGGAAGTAGCGCTTGGACAGCGTCTGGAGGATCGGGATGATCGGCGGCACCACCGTGGAGATGATCACGTCCTCCACCTCGCTGAAGCGGAGCCCGTTCAGCTGGAAGAGCATGCCCAGCTGAACCGCGTAGCCGTCGGCCGTCTGGAGCGTGTTGGTCGAGATGCGCCAGTGGTCGAGGAGCTGGCTTCCGCGGTAGACGCCGCAGACGATATTCGTATTTCCCACATCAAAAGCAAGAAGCATAGAAACCTCCCGAAAAGGGCGAAATGCCCGCGAGAACCAGCCCGGGGCTGTGAAATCATTTAATCCTTATCTTCATATAAACGGCGCGTTCTGTCAAGCGGTCAGTAATGGATGCCGTACTTCCGCTTGAGCGCGTCGATGTCCGCGCGCATGTCTTCGTCGCTCTTCCGGAGCATCTGCTCCAGTCCCGCGCCGCCCCGCCGGGCAAGCAGGCCCCGCTTCGCCGCCGCGGTGCGGTAGATGTGCGCCAGCTCTTTTTTATACGCCTGCATGAGCTCGGCCAGTTCCTCCGGCGAGAGCTCCTCGTCGTCCCGTCTCTCTTCGTCCATGGCGTCCTCCTTCTTCGTCATTCTTTTTCCTATTGTATCATACCGCCCCGCCGGTTGAGGAAATCGGAAGGGTATGGTATAATTGATTCCGTTAAATCACTGTGCGCCTATAGCTCAGGGGATAGAGCACTGGTCTCCGGAACCAGGTGCGAGGGTTCGAATCCCTCTAGGCGCTCCACACCGCTGCCCTTCGGGGCAGTTTTTTCTTGCCCTTTTCACAGGAAAAGCGCCGGCTCTGCCGGCGCTTTTTTCCGTTCAGTCGTACCGCTTCTCCTTGATGCGGCGGTCCAGATCGCGCTTGGCCGCTTTCGCCGCCATGTCCTGCCGCTTGTCGTAGAGTTTCTTCCCTGTGGCGAGCGCGATCTCGCATTTCACGAGGCCGTGCTTGAAATAGAGCTTCAGCGGGATGAGCGTGTACCCTTTCGTCTTCAGGGCCTGCTCGATCTTCAGGATCTCCCGGCGGTGCAGGAGGAGCTTCCGCGTGCGGAGCGGATCGTGGTTGAAGCGGTTCCCCTGCTCGTAAGGGCTGATGTGCGCGTTCCACAGGAAGATCTCCCCGTGCTCCGCTTTGGCGAAGCTGTCCCGGAGATTCACCTTGCCCGCGCGGATGGATTTCACTTCCGTTCCGGTGAGGGCCACGCCCGCCTCGTACGTGTCGTGGATGAAATAATTGTGGTACGCCTGCCGGTTCACCGCCGCCGGCGGCGCGGAGGGTTTCGTCTTTGCCATCACCGTCTGCCCTTCTTCCCTTTGGCGTTCTTTGGGCGCGGCGCGCGGCTGCCGCTGTTCTTCCCCTTCTTCTTCGCGCTGGACCGGGACGCGCCGCCCCGCCGCACCTTTCTCTCCAGGCTGAGCGGCGAATGGATCTCGCCGATGACGAAGTCCACTTCGCGCTTCTCCTTATCCGCCCGGATGAGCGTCACCCGCACAGGCATGCCGAGGGAGTACACCGTCCCGGAGAGCGTGCCCCGGAGGGTCATGGTGTCTTCGTTGTATTCAAATTCCTCGTCCATCGTGTCGAGCCGCGCGAGGCCTTCCACGCCGTTGTCGAGGCCGACGAAGATGCCGAAGCGGGTCACGCCGGTGACCGTGCCGTCGAAGGGCTCGCCCACGAAGGGCTCCATGTATTCGGTCATCTTCAGGTCGTTCGTGTCGCGCTCGGTCTCCACCGCGGCCTGCTCCGTCTCCGAGCAGTGGGCGCAGGCCTTCTCCAGGAACGCCTGCCGGCGGGCGAGCACCGCTTCCTTCGGCTTCTCGAAGAGCGCCTGCCGGATGAGGCGGTGCACCATCAGGTCGGGATAGCGGCGGATCGGCGAGGTAAAATGGGTGTAGCATTCCGAGGCGATGCCGAAATGCCCTTCGTTCTCCGTGGAGTAGCACGCCTGGGACAGCGTGCGGAGGGACATCACTTCGATGGCCGCGGCGATGTCCTCGCCCTTCACGCTCTCGATGAGCTGCTGCAGGTCTTTCGGCTCCGGCGCGTCCGGCACCTGCACCTTCGTGCCGAGGATCCGCGTGAGGCGCTGCAGAGCTTCCACGCGGTCCGGGTCCGGCTTCGGATGGACGCGGTACACTGAGGTATGGCCCGTGTCGCGGAGGAAGCGCGCCACCGCTTCATTGGCGGCGATCATCGCGTCCTCGATCATCTTCTCCGACTCCCCGCGGAGGCGCTTCACGATGCGCAGGGGCTTGCCGTCCTCGTCGAGCACCACTTTATATTCCGGAAATTCGAATTCGATGGCGCCGCGCTTCCGCCGGTCTTCCCGCAGGGCGGCCGCGCAGGCCCGCAGATCCTCCAGCATGGGCAGGAAGGGCTTCAGGTCGTCCGGCGCGATGCCTTCGTCGAAGGCTTTGTTGATCTCGGGGTAGTTGCACCGGCGGCCCACCCGGATCACCGCCGGGGTGATGCGCTCCGTGGTGACTTTGCCGTCCGGCGCGACGTCCATGAGGCACGCCATGGCGTAGCGGTCGCACCCCGCGTTCAGGCTGCACAGGTCGTTCGACAGCTGGAACGGCAGCATGGGGATGACCCGGTCCGCGAGATAGACGCTGTTCCCCCGGCGGAATGCTTCCTCGTCGAGGAGCATGCCCCGCCGCACGTAGCGGCTCACGTCGGCGATGTACACGCCGAGCAGGAAATGGCCGCCCGCCCGGCGCTCGCAGTACACCGCGTCGTCCAGGTCCTTCGAGTCCGGCCCGTCGATGGTGACGAGGGGCAGGTCCCGGAAATCGGCGGTGTCTTCCTCCACCTCGATCTCCCGGGGCAGATGATCCGCCTCCTCCATGAGCTCGTCCGTGAAGACGTGGGGCAGATGGTGCTGGGCGATGAGCACGTCGATGTCGAGTCCCTTGTCTCCTTCGTAGCCGAGGAGCTCCGTCACGCGTCCTTCCGCGTCCGTCTGCTGCCCCGGCCACTTCGTCACTTCCACCACGACCTTCGCGCCGGTGGTGGCGTCCAGCTCCGCGCCGAGCGGGATGTGGATCACCATATTGATCCGCTCGTCCACGGGCACCACCTCGCCGCCGTCGGCGAGCATTTCATAGGTGCCCACCACGGTCTGGTTCGCCCGCTGGGTGATGTTCATGATGCGGCCTTCCACCCTGTGGCGGCCCGTGGTGCCGCGGGTGACCTTCACCACCACCGTGTCGTTGTTCACGGCGGTCTGGCGGTCCCGCTCCGCGATGTAGATGTCCTCATGCTCCTTGTCGGTGATGAGGAAGCCGAATTTCGGCCCGTACGATTTGTATACGCCCTCCACGGTCGTGCCGGGCGCATACGTCAGCAGTTCTTTACTCTCCATGTCATTCTCCTACGATAGAAAGAAAAAAGGCCTGCCGCGGCAAGCCTCTCCCATTCCTCAAAATGTATTCATATACCGGCCGAGCAGCAGGCACACGATGACGAATACGACGCCAAAGCCCACGGTCATTTTCGCGAGGACCGCGTCCTTGCCGCGGGTGCGGCCGCCCAGCATGGAATTGCCGGAGCCGCCCATGCCCGCTCCCATGCCCGCCGTTTTCGGCTCCTGGGAAACGATGACTACGATCAGCAGAATGGAAATAATGCACGCCAGTGCCATCAGGAATAGTTTCACGTTGGTTCTTCCTCCTCTGCGCATCGGAAAAATGCGCGCACATCGTCAATATTAAATTCAGTATATCTCAATTTATGACGGCGGTCAAGGAAGCCTATTTCCGGAGCGCGTCGAGCCGGCGGCGCACGTCGTCCGGGAGGTTCCGCCCCACTTCGTTCCTGAGGTTCGCCCGGTTGTTCGTCCGGATGAACCGGTGCTGCTCCCGCTTATCCTCGGAAAGCGCCCGCATGAGGTCCGCCACGGCCATGCGGTACGCGCCGTTCCCGAGGATCTGGTTCTGCACAGGCCCGTCGGAGGAGACCACGTAGATGGACCGGTACTCATCCCGCCGGCGATATGATTCTTTCTCGATGTAGCTGTCCGCCGTCATGGTCTTCGGCGTGAAGACTTCCGTGAAGAACGGCGCGAGCCGCTGCTCGGTCACTTTATTGCCCTGCCCCTGTCCGTCGAAGACCGCCACGATCTCCACGTCGTTATGCGCGCCGAAGTCGAGGAGGAGGTCCAGGAGTTTTTTCCGGCTCGATTCCAGATCGTCCCGCGGGAATTCCGCCGGCTCCCAGAAGATGACGTTGTAGGCGTCCACAAAATACAGATCTTTCATGATGCATTCTTTCTGCGGCAGTCACGTCCGCTGCCGCGCCGCTTCATACAGGAGGAGCGCCGCCGCCACGGATACGTTCAGCGAGGACACGTGCCCCTTCATGGGGATGCGCACGCAGAAATCGCACGCTTCCCGCGTGAGGCGGGCCATGCCCTGCCCTTCCGCGCCCATGACGATCACCAGCGGCCCCCGGAGGTTCGCCCCGCTGTAGAGGGACTCGCCGTCCATATCGGTGCCTACCACCCAGAATCCTTTCTGCTTCAGTTTTTCCAGCGTGCGGCTGATATTGCCGATGCGGACCACCGGCAGGTACGCGCACGCCCCGGCGGCGGTCTTCATCGCCGCATAGGTCACGGGGCAGCTCCGGTGTTCCGGCAGGAGCACCGCCGCCGCGCCGGCGCACTCCGCTGTGCGGATGATGGCCCCGAGATTCCGCACGTCTTCCAGCCCGTCCAGCAGGATGAAGAAGGGGTCGCGCCCCTCCCACGCCGCGAGCACGTCGTCCAGGTCCGCGTACTCGTAGGGCGCAAGCTCCGCCACGACGCCCTGATGGACGAGGTCCGGCACGAGGCGCGAGAGCGCCGCTTCGTCCCGCTCCTCCACGGGGAGGCCTTTCGCCGCCGCGTCCGCCGCGAGCGTCCGGAGCCGTTCGTCTTTCCGCCCCTCCTTGATGAAGAGGCGCTTCACGAGGCCCGCCGCGAGCGCTTCCGCTACGGCGTTCCGCCCGCCCGCGTAGAGCGGCCCGTCTCCTTTCTTCGCGCGCCGGTCCTGCGGCCGCGCGCCGCGGCCCCGTCCGTCCGCCCGCCGGGGCTGTCTTCTGTCCGTCTGCGCCGGGCGGTCCGCCGTCCGTTTCATTTCTTTTTTCATTGCCTGTCTCCGTTCCTGAAATACCGCCTCTATTGTATCACACCGGCCCGGGCGGAGACACGGGAAAAGCGGCTCCGCCGGAAGCGGAGCCGCCTTTTATTTTCCTTTTTTATAGACCCATACGCAGGGCGTGCGCCGGCCGTCTTTTTCCTCCCGCAGGTGCACACCGTGGAGCTCCGGCGCGAAAGCGGGGAACGCCTCGCCGAACTCGAAGAGGCACCGGCACCAGTCCAGAGCGGCGCGGTTCCATACCTCGCCCGCCGCGGGGATGCAGATGCCCGGCGGGTAGGCCGCCGCCGCCTCGAGGGCTGTGCGCCCCTCCGCTTCCTCCAGCGGCACGAGCGCCCGCTCGCCCCGCACGAAGGCGTCGCACGCCGCCCGGCCTGTCATGGCTGCCTCCGGCAGGGATTTCCGGCTGAAGAGCCGCTGCAGGAGATCCGCCGCGCCGCGATCCCGGAAGAACGCCCGCTGGGCTTTGCAGAGCGCGCGGAAGGTCATGTCCGGATCGACGCTGCCGGCCCGCGCGGCCTGCGGCAGGGCTTCTCCGAGGAGCATGCCTTCGTCGTAGGCCGCCTCCATGCCGGCGAGCGCCGCCGCGAGCCGCTCCCGCTTCTCCGCATCGTCCCCGGGCTCCGCGAGGAAGAGGAGCGTCTGCAGGTCCGATTTCTCCGGCACGACACCCCGCGCCTGCAGGAATTTCGACGCCGCCGGCCCCGGGATGGGCCCGGTCGCGACCAGCACCTTGCACGGGTCGAGCAGGCACTGCCCTTCGCTGATGTGCCGGAAGCCGTGCCAGGATTTCCCCGGCGCGATCTCCCAGAACCGCCGCTCCGACGCGATGGTCTCCGTGTCGTACGACGCCCAGGGCGCGCCGTCCACGCGCTCCGGCTGGAATGGCCGCAGGTACCGGCAGGACCGGAGGATGTCCTTCCGGAGCTCCACCGCGAAGCGCACCGCCTCCGCCCAGAGCGCGGACCCCTTCTCCCGGTGGATGGCCGCGTTCATTTCCAGCCCGGCGAAGAGCGGGAAATTCGGCGACGTGGACACATGATGGAGGAAGGCGTTCTGGAAGACGTCGTCCGGCACGCGGCGCTTCTTCCCGAGGAGATGGCTGTCTTTCCGGTGGATCTGGGACGTCTGGGAAAAGCCCGCGAGCTGCTTGTGCACGGACTGCGTCACGAGAAGCCCGGGGCTCTTCGCCGTGAGGGGCAGCGTGAGCGGGCTCTCGTCCGCCAGGAAGGGCAGGAACGATTCGTACCCCGCCCACGCCGCGTCGAAGAGGATATAATCGCACAGCGGGCCGATCTTCTCCAGCACCTTCCGCGCGTTGAGGAAGATCCCGTCGTAGGTCGCGAGCTGGAGACACGCCAGCCGGAAGGGCCGCTTCGCTTTTTCCCGGCCGGGCATGGCGCGGCGCGCCAGCTCCCGCAGGTACGGCTCATGAAAGGCCTCCTCCGGGATGCCGCCGATGACCCCGTCTCCGTTCCGCACGCCCGGCAGGTACGCCGCAGCGGCCCCGCACGCGTCGAGCGCCCCCTGATAGACCGACTTGTGGCTGTTCCGGTCGAAGAGCACCAGATCGCCCGGCGCGAGGAGCGCGGCGCAGCAGATGCGGTTCGCCGCGGACGTACCGTTCAGCACGAAGTACGTCCGGTCCGCATGGTACACCTCCGCCGCGAGCGCCTCCGCCGCGCCGCCCGGCCCCTCGTGGGCGGACGTGTCCCCGATGGCATCGTCCGAGTCGGACAGGTCCATGCGGAACGCCCCCTCGCCCAGGAGCGACAGGAAGAGCCGGCCCCCGGCGGTCTCGCGGAAGAACCCGCCGCCGTGATGGCCCGGCGTGGCGAAGTACAGCGGACCGCTGCCCGCCCGCGCGGCGAGCGCCCCCGTGAAGGGCGGCAGGAGGCGGCGCTCATACGCCGAGGCGGCGCGGTCCACGCAGCTCTCCAGGTCGAGCGTGTGCGCTTCCGCCAGCACGAGCGGCGCGTCCCCGCAGCGGCCGAGCCACCGCTTCTCCTCGCCGAGGCACAGCACGAACGCCGCGGCGTCCCGGTCCCCGAGCGACTCCAGCGGCACGAGCTCCCACCCGGGCAGCCCGCGGATATAGGAAAAGGCTTTCTGCGATACGGCAATGGGCAGTCTGTGCATCATGATCCCTCTTTTCATTTCCCCATTCGCTTGTCTGTATTATAAAGTAAAATTTACAATCTGTATCGCCCTGCCGGCCGGGTGATATAATGAAAAAAAGGAATACCCGGCATGCCGCCGGGCATCGGTATGGCTCGCAGACAGCCAGTGAGGAGGCAGCATATGGCACTCGTAATGGATGGATGGAAAAATCTTCTCGTGGACAATCAGGACGGCATCGTCACTGTGACGATCAACCGGCCGAAAGCCATGAACGCGATCAATATGGAACTGATGAAGGAACTGGAAGCGTTCTTCACCGGACTCTATGACGCGCCCGAAGCGGACGTAGTCATCCTGACCGGCGCGGGAGACAAGGCGTTCGTCGCCGGCGCAGACATCAAGGAAATGGCCGTGATGGACGCGCATTCCGGCCGTGACTGGGCGCTCCTCGGCGAGCGCGTGACCTCTCTCATCGAGCGCGCGCCCCAGCCGGTCATCGCCGCGGTGAACGGCTACGCCCTCGGCGGCGGCTGCGAGCTGGCCCTCGCGTGCGATTTCCGCTACGCGTCGGCGAATGCGAAGCTCGGCCAGCCCGAAGCGAAGTGGGGCATCAACGCCTGCTTCGGCGGCACGCAGCGCCTCGCCCGCGCGGTGGGCACCGGCATGGCGAAGGAGCTCCTCTACACCGCCCGCTTCATCGACGCGGCGGAAGCGCTCCGCATCGGCCTGGTGAACCGCGTGCTCCCGGATCAGGCGTCCCTCATGGACGCGGCCCTCGCCACGGCAAAGGAGATCCAGGCGAGCGGGAAGTGCGCCGTGCGCTACACGAAGCTCGTCGTCAATGACGGCCGCGACCTCGACATCGACGCGGCCATCGCCGCGGAGGCGCAGTACTTCGGCCTCTGCTTCGACGATCCGGAGCAGAAGGCGCGCATGACCGCTTTCATGAACAAGACGAAGAAATAAGTCCGCCCATGCGAAAAGCCGTGAGATGATCTGTCTCACGGCTTTTTTCTGTGTCTGTTTCATTGCGAAGGCGTCCCCGTGCCGGCCGGCAGCGCAAGGAAGGCCCCCCGCGTCTTCATGGCCACGCCGCCGTAGCGCTCGATGAACCGGTCGAGGTACCGCGCCGTCTCGAGGAACGCCCCCCGCCCGATGCGGAGCGGGAAATCCCCTTCCCAGCGCCACTGCCGGAACGCGCCGAGGAGCGCCTGCCCCTCCGGGGAGAGGCGGAGCGCCGTCATGGGCTCCTCCTCCGCGGGATCGCTCCCGGCCGCCGCAAGGAGCTGCACCGACAGGATGAAGGCGGTCACCGTGCGGTTCCGCGCCGCTCCCTGCGCCGCTCCCGCCAGAAGGAGCGCATAGGCGGTCCCGTCGGGCTGCCCCTCCGGGAAGAACTGCTCCGCGATCTCCACGGCGTAATACCACTGGGCCAGCTCCTCGTAGGAGAGCGCCGTCATGTCGAAAAAGGCCCGCCCCTCGTACTGGGTGAGGATGCCTCCGTAGTCCGACGGGGCCGCGCTGTACCGGAGCGGCGTGAAAGGCGCGAGCAGTCCCGCGCCGCACCGGTGGAGCGTGCTCCGCGACGCGAAGAAGGAGAGCTTCCCCTCCGTGCGCGTGAAAAGGCGGACGCTCCGCCCGCCTTCTCCTGCATGCCGCACGGAGAGCACGACGCCTTCGCCGTTCTCCGGGGCTTTACAGTTATTCTTCATGAGGCTTCTCCGCTTCCGGCGCGATCTCCTCCGGCGCCGCCGGAGCCGCCGCCACGCGGATGATCCGGAAGCCTTCCATGCGGAGCACCGTGAATTTCCACCGGCCGATCACCACCGTGTCCCCCGCCTTCGGGATGCGCTCGAGCTGGGAGAAGATGTAGCCGCCGATGGTATTGTTCCCGCTGCCCTCCTCGTCGAACTCGATGCCGAGGCGGTCCGCGATGTCGTCCAGGATGACCAGCCCGTCGAATTCGTACGTGCCGTCGTCCTTCTTCAGGATCTCCACCGGCGTGGGGTCCTTCTCCTGCGGGATCTCGCCGATGAGCTCCTCGATGATGTCCTCCAGCGTGACGAGCCCGGCGGTGCTGCCGTACTCGTCCACCACCACCGCGAGATAGATGCGGCGGCTGCGCATGAGCTGGAGCAGCTTCGGCGTGGGCATGACCTCCGGCACGGTGAGGATATTCCGGATGATGCGCTTCACGTCCGTCTCGCCCTTCGCCACGCTCTCGAGGAAGTCCTTCACGTGGATGAAGCCGAGGATGTGGTCTTTATCGTCCCGGCAGATGGGGTAGCACGTGTGGTGCGACTGAGAGATGACCCGGCGCATGTGCTCCATGCTGTCTCCGTAGTACAGCACGGTCATCTCGCTCCGGGGGATCATGATCTCCTGCGTCATGAGATCGAAGAAATCGAAGGAATTCTTGATGAGCAGGTTCTCCAGCGCGGAGAGCTTGCCCCCGCGGTGGCTCTCCTCCACGATGCTCCGGATCTCGCTCTCGGAATAGGTGAATTCCGCTTCGTTCGTCGCAGGGAGCCCGCGCAGGCGGAGCACCTTCCGGGAAGCGAAGACGCCCAGCGCCGTCAGCGGATGGAGCAGCCGGCGGATGAGCGAGAGGAGCCACGTGCGCGCGGCGATCTTCTCGATGGGCCGGATGAGCGCCGCGTCGCCGGGGATGCGCACCGTGAAGATCCAGTAGAGCATCATCGCGATGAGGAAAAGAACGAACGCCGCGGCCGCCTTCGCCCAGAAGGGCAGCACGATGCCCCAGTGGACGCCCACCGCCAGCACGTTCCGCCAGCACTGGGAGAGCGCGAGGATGTACACGGCGGCGCAGAGCATGCCCGCCAGCTGCGAGCCCGCCAGCGCGTACGCCGGGTGCCGGTAGTACGGCGCGACCCGCTCGATGAGCTGCGGGTCCTGGTCGTCATTGTGCTCGATGTAGTCTTTCCGCACGCGGGCCATGGCCGAATGGACGCTCACGCAGAAACTGTTCAGCACGGCGGCGGCGAGCGCGGCCAGCAGGTAGCCCACCGCCAGTTCTAATTGGGTGTCGATAAGTCATTCCTCCAGTTGGACAGGAAAAGGGAAAGCAGAAGCGCTGCCTGCGGGCAGCCGCGCCGCTTCCCGTGCGGCGCATTATTTTTTATCATACCATATTTCCCGGACAGAAAAAAAGCGGCCGCAGCCGCTTCCCCTCATTTATGCTCCTTGTAGCCCAGCTCCCGGAGCACGTAATCCTTGTTCTTCCAGTCGCGCGTCACCTTGACCCACAGGTCGAGATACACCGGCGCGCCGATGAGGCGCTGGATCTCCTCCCGTGCGTCCCGGCCGGCCTCCTTCAGGAGCGAGCCGTTCTTGCCGATGATGATGCGCTTCTGCGAATCCCGCTCCACGAGGATGGTGCAGCGGATGTAGACCTTGCCGTTCTCCCGCTCTTTGAATTCCTCCGCGAAGACGCCGATGGCGTGCGGCACCTCGTCGCGGGTGCGGAGCAGCAGCTTCTCCCGGACGATCTCCTGCACAATGTTCCGCTCCGGCTGGTCCGTCACCATGTCGTCGGGGAAATACTTCGGCCCCTCCGGCAGGTATTTCGCGATCATCTTCGTGAATTCGTCCAGATTGTCCCCCGTCACGGCGGAGAGCGGGATGATCTCCTTGAACGGATAGATCTGGCTGTACTGGATGATCTTCTTCATGAGCTTCTCTTTGCTGATGAGGTCGATCTTGGAGAGCACGAGGAAGACGGGCACCTTCTTCCCCTCGATGAGCTTCAGGATGTACCGGTCGCCCGCGCCGAGAGGGTCGTCGCACGCGCAGAGGAAGACGATGACGTCCACCTCGTCCAGCGCATCCACGGCCTGCTGCCGGATCACTTCGCCCAGCTTCGACTGGGGCTTGTGCATGCCCGGCGTGTCCAGGAAGACCGCCTGGCAGCGGTCGCCGTTCCACACGCCGGTGATCTTCGTGCGCGTGGTCTGCGCGTGGGCGGACACGATGGAGATCTTCTCGCCGAGCACGGCGTTCATCAGGGTGGATTTCCCCACGTTCGGCCGGCCCACGAGGGCGACGAAGCCGGAATGGAAAGGCGTCTTGGTTTCAGATGGATTCATGCTTTCTCCTTGCCCGCGTCCCCGCCGAACGCGCGGGGCAGCAGTTCTTCTTCAGTCATAATGATGTAGTCTTCTTCGCTCCGGGCGCAGATCACGAGCGGCACCCGGAATTCCGCCAGAAACTGGCGGCACAGGCCGCACGGCGTGGTGTACTCCGAGAGGCTCCCGCACACGGCGATCGCCCGGAATTCCGTCACCCCCGCGGCGACCGCGCTTCCCACGGCGTTCCGCTCCGCGCAGAGCCCCGCCGGATAGGAGGCGTTCTCCACGTTGCACCCCGTGAAGATCCGCCCGTCCAGCGTGAGCGCCGCCGCCCCCACGGGGAAATGCGAATACGGCGCGTACGCGTGGAGCCGGGCATCCATGGCGTGCCGGACGAGCCGGGCGATCTCCTCAGTCCTCATTCATCACCCGCTCCAGCCCGCAGGCGGAGAGGATCGCCTCCTCCGCGGCGCGCATGGCTTTCTTTTCCTCCGGGTCGTAGTGGTCGTACCCCAGGATGTGCAGGAATCCGTGCACCGCCAGGTACGCCACCTCCCGCTCGCGGCTGTGGCCGTACTCGGCGGCCTGCTCCTCCGCGCGGTCCAGATTGATGACGATATCCCCCAGCTCGGCCTCTTCCTCGGGCACGTCGTCCTCCCCTTCGTTCAGCGCGAAGGACAGCACGTCCGTGGGCGCGTCCACGCCGCGGTACGTGCGGTTCAGCTCGTGGATCACCGGGCCGTCGCAGATGAGCACGCTGATCTCCGCGTCCTCCCGCACCTGCTGGAGCTCCGCGCCCTTCGCGAGCACCTCGCGGATGAGGCGCTCCAGCTCCTCGCTGTAGTAGCCCATATTGCTGTAATTAATCGTGATTTCCATGTTCGGTCCCTTCTGCTTTTTTCCGTTTCTTTCCGTCTTCCTCATAGGCGTGGATGATGGCCGCCACCAGGTCGTGGCGCACCACGTCCTCCTCGCTGAATCGCACCGTCTCGATGTCCGGGATGCCCCGGAGCACGCGCACCGCGTCCGTGAGCCCGCACTTCACGTGGGGCGGCAGGTCGATCTGCGTCACGTCGCCGTTCACCACCATCTTCGACCGGAAGCCCAGCCGCGTGAGGAACATCTTGATCTGCTCCACCGTGGTATTCTGCGCCTCGTCCAGGATGACGAAGGATTTCTCCAGCGTCCGCCCGCGCATGTACGCGAGGGGCGCCACCTCGATGGCCCCCTTCTGCTGCAGGTGCAGGAAATCCTCCGGCCCGAACATGGCGAGCAGCCCGTCGAAGAGCGGCCGCAGGTAGGGATTCACCTTTTCCTGCATGTCCCCCGGGAGGAAGCCCAGCTTCTCCCCCGCCTCCACGGCGGGCCGCACGAGGATGATCCGCTCCACGTCGTGGTTGCGCAGGTAGAACGCCCCCAGCGCCACCGCGAGATAGGTCTTGCCCGTGCCCGCCGGCCCGATGCCGAAGGTGATGGAATGGTTCCGGATCGCGTCCACATAGCGCTTCTGCCCGAGCGTCCGCGGGTGGATAGGCTTGCCGTTCTTCGTCACATTCACCGTGTCCGCCTCGAGGTCGTGGATGAGGTGGTGGTTCCCCTCGTCGAGGAACTTCATGGTCTGCCGCACGTGGCGCTCCGAGAGATAGATGCGCTGCTTCGACATGCGCCGCAGCTCTCCGATGACCGCCGCCGCCTTCGTCACCGCGTCCTCTTCGCCCGCGAGGCGGATCACGTTGCCCCGGCCCGCCACCTGGCAGCCGTAGTGCTCCCCGATGAGCTTCAGGTAATTGCTGCCCCGCGCGAGGATGCGCGACGCCTCGTGGAAATCCTCCATCACGATCTCCTGTACGTATTCGTCAGAAATAACACTCACGCCTTTCTCTGTTCAATCCCGCAGGGTCCGCCGGTCCAGCGGCGCACCGCCTTCCCGCCGATATAGTCGCACCGGTCGCCCTGCGCGATGTCCCGCAGGATCATCGCCTCGTCGATGCGCTTCTTCACTTCCCACCAGGGCTCGCCGCCGTTCACCGTCACCGTATACGGGCCGGATGCCCGCCCCACGATGCGCTGGATGACGATGTCCTCCCGCAGGTACGACAGGAAGAGCAGCACCCGCTCGATGTATTCCTCCATCGGGAGGAGCTGCACCTCTCCTGCCGCGTGCATCGCCGCGAGCTTCGTCCCCTTCACGATGTAGAGCGAGTGGAGCTTCGCCTGCGTCACCGGCAGGACCGACAGGAGCTTCGCCGTCTCCACGACGTCCGTGCGGTCGTCCCACGGCAGGTCCGCGATGACGTGCGCGCAGAGGCCGAAGCCGTACCGCCCGATGCGGAGCGCTGCGTCGATGAATTCCGCCGCCGTGTGCCCCCGCCCGAGGACGGCGAGCGTGTGCGGATTCGATGACTGGAGCCCCAGCTCGATGGTGACGCCCACGCCGTACGTCTCCGCCGTCTCCCGCAGGATGTCGAGATACGCCTCGTGGATGCAGTCCGGCCGGGTGGACACGTCCAGCTCCGCCACCGCCGGATGGCGCGCCGCCTCCTCCATCCACGCGCGGAACGTCTCCGGCGACGCGTAGGTATTGGTGAAATTCTGGAAATAGGCGATGAATTTCTTCGCCCTGTACTTCGGTCCGATATGGGCGATGCTCCGCTCGAGCTGCGCCGTGACGGAGAGACCCACGGCCTTCGTCTCGTAGTCCGCGCCGATGGAGCCGCAGAAAATGCAGCCGCCGCGGCCGAGCGTGCCGTCCCGGTTCGGGCACGTCACGGGCAGCGCCACCGGCACCTTGTATACTTTCTCCCCGTACCGCGCCCGGAGCGCGTCGGAATAATTTCGGTATCGTCCCATATGACACTCCTTCAGGTTATATCATACAACAGAACCGCCGCGGGGAAAAGTTTTGCCGCGCCCTATGCTACAATAAAAGAAACGAACGAAAAGGAGACCTGCCATGATCCGCATCATCACCGCTCAGCTCGACATCCGCCCGGGAGACATCCGGGCCAACCGGGAACAGATCGAAGAAGAGATCCGCCGCGCGAAAGCCGCCGGCGCGGACATCCTCGTCCTGCCGGAAATGTGCCTCACGGGTTACCTCATCGGGGACCTGTGGGACCAGACCGCGTTCCTCCGGGAATGCGAAGCGGCCAACGCGCGCATCGCCGCCGCGGCCCGCGGCCTCACCATCGTCTGGGGGAGCTGCGCCGTGGACTGGGACCGCATCCAGGACGACGGGCGCGTGCGAAAATACAACGCCGCCTTCGCCGCCGCGGACGGCGGCTTCCTCTCCCCCCGCGGGAGCCGCCGCCCCTATGCGGTGAAGACGCTCCTCCCGAACTACCGCCAGTTCGACGACCGGCGCTACTTCACCCCCGCCGCCGTCGCCGCGGCGGAAGACGGCCTCTCCCTCTCGGCCTTCCTCCAGCCTTTCGACCTCCCCGCGAAGGACGGGCCGGTCGCCGCGGGCGTCCTCCTCTGCGAAGACAGCTGGGACGAGAACTACGCCACGCACCCCATGGACCTCCTCGCCGCGCACGGGCCGGACCTTTTCTTCAATCTCTCCGCCTCGCCCTTCACCCTCGGCAAGAACGACAAGCGCCACCGCATGCTCACCGCGGCGCTCTCCCGCCTCCACGTGCCCATGCTCTACGTGAACTGCCGCGGCCTCCAGAACAACGGCAAGGACTGCTATACCTTCGACGGCATGACCGCCGCCTACGATGCGGACGGCCGGCTCGCCGGCGAAGCCGCGCCCTATGAAGAGGCGCGCTCCTCCTTCCTCTTCGACCGGGCTTCGCGCACGCTCGCGCCGGAGACCCCCATGCCGCCCCGCACGGGCAGCCTGCTCCTCCCGGCGCTCCGCTACGGCGTCTCCCGCTTCCTCGCGGACATCGGCGCGTCCCGCGCGGTCATCGGCGTCTCCGGCGGCATCGACTCCGCGGTGAACGCCGCGCTGTACCGCTCCGTCCTCCCCGCGGACCGGCTCCTCCTCGTGAATACGCCCACGCGGTTCAACTCGGAGACCACGAAGGGCCTCGCCGCCGACCTCGCCGCCCGCCTCGGCGCTCCCTACGTGACGATCCCCATCGGGGACTTCGTGGACCGCACGGCGGACACCCTCGCCTCGCTCACCATCCGCACAGCGGACGGCGAAAAAAATCTCGCGCCCTCATCCTTCATGCGGGAAAACATGCAGGCCCGCGACCGGAGCGCCCGCATCCTCGCCGCGCTCGCCGCGTCCTTCGGGGGCGTCTTCACGTGCAACGCGAACAAGACCGAATTCACCATCGGCTACGCCACCCTCTACGGCGACATGGCCGGCGCCCTCGCCGCGACCGCCGACCTGTGGAAGCACCAGGTCTACCAGACGGGCCGCGCGCTGAACGAATGGTTCGGCGAAGCGGTCATCCCCGAAGGCACCTTCGCCATCCGACCCAGCGCGGAGCTCTCCGACGCGCAGGCCGTGGACAAGGGACTCGGCGATCCCCTCGTGTACGACTACCACGACTACCTCTTCCGCGCCTTTGTCGAACCGTGGGAGCGGAAGACCCCGGAAGACATCCTCCGGTGGTATGCCGACGGGACCCTCGAGCAGAATATCGGCACGCCCCTTGCGGTGCGCGATCTTTTCCCCGACGCGGCCTCCTTCATCGCCGATCTGGAAAAATGGTGGAAACTCTTCGCGGGCTTCGCCGTGGCGAAACGCATCCAGTCCCCGCCGCTCATCGCCGTCTCCCGCCGCCCCTACGGCTACGACCTGCGCGAATCCCAGCTCGCCCCCTACTTCACCGACGCCTACCTCGCGCTGAAAGAAAAGCTCCTCTCCCCCGCCCGCTGAAAAACGGGCAAACGAAAAGACAGGCCTCCGAAAAGGTCTGTCTTCTTTTTGTGTCAGTCTTCCTTGAAATACGGCTTGAACGACGTCTGATGAGCCGGGCGG